>Ga0310040_1000850_pt1 | contig 25374 bp, 26 predicted proteins | sample EPASupsiteHSE623_FD_200237 | JGI IMG/M metagenome (GOLD analysis project Ga0310040, IMG submission 200237) | Bioremediated contaminated groundwater from EPA Superfund site, New Mexico - Sample HSE6-23 (v2) (version 2) | ecosystem: Environmental > Aquatic > Deep subsurface > Groundwater >... | reverse complement strand
GTAAAACATAGACCATCCTTTCCACTTTGCACCACTTTGTTCCACCAGTATTCACAAGTATAACAAAACACCCTTTATTGTCAAGGCAAAAATGCATAAAAATCGCCTTTTTTATTTTTGTTAACTGAAGCAAAAGTTAGTTTAAGAACGGGCTCTGGTTTTTAGGTTCTGGGCTCTAAAAACATACGGAGAGAATTAACAGCGGACCATTTTTGTCCAAGTTAAAAACAATTATCCACGGAGAATACGTTGATTAAAATTCAGGGGGGGCAGGATCATCCTACGAGGGAAAATCTCTTATTTAGGTTTCCCGTTCACCGGTTTTTCTTGCTTTTCCCGGAACCGAGAACCCAACACTCAGAACCGTTTTTGATACTTAGTATTTCGCGTCTCGTACTTTTTAATTCGTCCTTCGTCGTTCTCCTGCTTCGTCCGCCACAAAGATTGGCGAGACTTCGTTCCTCATCTTTCGTCGCTCTCTGGCCTTCCCGATATCCTCGGCTATCTGTTTTTTCAAAGCCTCCAAAGAAGGGAATTTTCTGTCGTTGCGGACCTTGGAAATAAAATTTATCAACACATTTCTGCCGTAAAGATCACTCTTAATATCGAATAAATGCGCTTCCACCCTTTTTTCCGGCCGGTGTTCGCCCAGCGTCGGCCTTGTCCCGATATAACAGATCCCGCCGATCTCTTCACGCCCGTCCAAGAAAGCTTTTACCGAATAGATACCGGCCGGCGGAAGGACCTCGTGGTGCGGGTCTATGTTGGCCGTGGGAAAACCGAGCCGTGTTCCAAGCCTGTCCCCTTTTATTACCGTGCCGTATACGCTCACCGGCCTGCCCAGCAGGCTTGCCGCTTCCGCGAGTCGGCCGGACAGAATATATTTTCTGATCAATGTGCTGCTCACCGGACTGTCGCCGACGCGTACCCGCGGGAAGACGCGCACTTCGAACCCAAGCCTGCGGCCCAGCGACCTCAATAAACGCACGTTACCGGAAGCGCCTCTGCCGAACCTAAAATTACCGCCTACATAAACGCAGCGCGTCTTCAGTTTCCCGGCGACAATCCCGCGCAGGAACTCTTCCGGAGAAAGTCCGGCAAGCGTAGCGGAGAAATCCAGGACCACGCAGACGTCAATACCGCACTCGGCGATAAGTTTTAACCGGTGCTCCAGCGAATAAAGACTTTTCTGTCCCTGGGGATGCGGACAAAAAGTCAACGCTACGGACGTCCCTTTTATCTCCTTAGCGCGCGCCGCCGCCGCCGCGAGTATGCGGCGATGCGCGGTATGCACTCCGTCGAATACGCCTATCGCCACGACCGGCCGCGGCCGCCGGAAAGAATGAGGAAGGCCGAAAAATACTTTCATCAGATATTCTCTTTGACCGCCGATAGCACTTTCTTTACCACCTTCTTCAATCCTCCGGAGACGGTGCAGCCGCTGGCGGTGGCGTGCCCTCCGCCGCCGAACATCCCGGCGATAATGTTGACATCGATCTTGCCGCGAGAGCGAAAATTGACCCGGACCTCGCCTTTTCCGCTGAAGTTCTCCCGGAAAAGCACGACCACTTCCGCCTCTTTTATAGAACGGGCGTAACTTAAGATCTGCTCGGTCAGATCCATCTCCATTTTACGTCTTGGCATAACGTCCTTGCCCACTTCAAACCAGATCAATTTACCGGAGACGTCTTTCCTCATCTTCCCGAGTATCCTCGTCAACGCCTGCATATCCGCGTAAGAAGACGCCTCATATATCCTCCTGTAGACATCGGCCGGGTTTATCCCGTAAGGCATCAACTCCGCCGCCGCCCTGTGCGTTTCCGGGGAAGTATTGGTATAACGAAACGACCCCGTGTCTGTCATCATCCCGGCATACAAAAGCAGAGCGCTTTCATTGTCAAAAGGGACATTCATCTTCTTGTAAAGACGGTAAACCATTTCGCTGGCGGACGAACTGACCGGATCGACCCAATTCACGCTGCCGAAATTGACGTTGCTGATGTGATGGTCAATATTCAATATGTTGCGCGCTGCCGAAGTCGCTTCGGCGGCCTTGCCGCACCGCTTCAGGTCAGAACAATCCAACGCCGTAAAACAGTCGAATTTCCCGGACGGACGGCGCTGCGAGATCAAGATCCCGGACGTACCCGGAAGGAAAGAATAAACCTGCGGCACTGGATCATCGTTGATAACCACCGCCCTCTTCCCCAGTTTTTCCACCAGACGGCGAAAGGCCAGGGCCGACCCGACGGCGTCGCCTTCCATATTAATATGCATCGTGATCAGGAATGTGTTATTATCCCGGATACACTTAACCGCCTTTTTCATCATTTTTACGCCCTTTCAATTCGTTTATGATTTCTTCGATATGCATACTATACTCGCTGGAACGGTCCTCCTTGAAAACCATATCCGGGCTGAAACGCAGCTTGATCCTTTCGGAGACCAGTTTGCGGACAAACCCCAGCGCCGAAGCCAGCGCTTCCGAGGTTTTTTTCCTAACCTCATCCTCACCCAAGACGCTGAAAAAGATCTTGGCGAAACGCAGGTCATCGGTAAGTTCCACCCTGGTGATGGTCACAAAACCCAGCCTCGGGTCTTTAAGTTCATCATGTATTATCTTACTCACCTCTTTCTTTATCTCCTGGGCCACTTTCTCGCACCTTTTCATAGCGATCTGCTCCTTTCACCCCGCTGTCCCTGTTGTGAAACCCCGGCGCCGCCGGTACGCGTGTTTTTGCGTATGATCCTGCGCGCCAGATCCAATTCATCCTGTTTGTTATGCACTTCGCCGTTAAGCCTGGCCTCAAGCACGGCGGAAAATATCCGCTGGTAAAGCGGTCCCGGTCCGCAGCCGAGCTGGTGGATATCCCGGCCGTTTATATGTATTGACAAGCCGTTGTAGAAACACAGGAAATCCTCTATATTTTTCCTCAAAGACCTATCGCCGTATTTAACGCTCAAGAAAAGTATCGCTTCATAACTTAAAGGCTCAAGTATCGAATATATCTCCGAAGGCCTGCCGGCTGCGGAATGAAGTTTCTTCAACTGGGCTTTGTTCAACTGTTTCACGGAAAGCACTCTTTTTTCGTCGCCTCTGCGCAATCCGAATCTACGGCAGAATTCCACCGATTGCGCGGCCGTCAAACCATCCAGTAATACCATCAGATAAACCACCCATATCTCCGGGCGCCTGCGGTGCGGCAGCCGGCGGCCGAACCATTCCGCCCTGGCCGGCACCTTCCCGAACAATCCGTATGTTTGTCTTCCCAGGGAAATATGCGGATGCAGAAAATCCAGCCCGGCTGACCGCTTAAGCCTGGACAACGGCTTGTAGGGACGGCGTTCTTTCAATATCAGGATAAGCTCGTCGCGCAGCCTGTGCGGATGCACGGCGTTGAGCATTCCGGAACGCGCCGCATTCTTCAGAAGAGCTAACGTCGCCGGTTCGATCCTGAAACAATACCGCTGTTCAAAACGGGCCGCTCTAAGGATGCGCGTAGGGTCGTCGGTGAAACTCGCGTTATGCAACACGCGTATCTTCCCTTCACGCAGGTCCTGCCTGCCTCCGAAAGAATCCACCAGGCTCCCGAAGTCCCCGTCGTTTATGCTGACGGCCATGGCATTGATCGTAAAATCCCTGCGGTACAGATCTTCCTCGAGCGTCCCGGGCCTGACCACCGGCAAAGACGCCGGCACGGGATAAGTCTCGGTCCTTGCCGTAGCCACGTCTATCTTTACCCCCTGCGAAACGATGGTGGCCGTCCCGAACCTGCGGTGCTGTATCATTTCCGCGTTCAACGAAGCCGCCAATCTTTGCGCAGTTTTGATTCCCTCCCCCTCGACCACGAAATCCAAGTCGAAATTATCCGCGTTCAACAGCAGATCGCGCACGCATCCGCCCACCAGGAAAATCCTGCCGCCGTTTTCCGCGGCGGCGGAAGCCGCAAGGCCGGCCACACTTCTGACATCCTCCGGCAATTTCAATAGAAGCCGGTCAATCTTCATATTTTACCCTTCCCGGTAAAGTTTTCTTAGTGTTTGAGAATCGAATGCAGAAAGTTGACCGCAATCGAGACCTTCCATCGAATCAAATCTCGATTTTCGACTCTCGATCCCGACGTTGCAATATTATTCGCAAGTCGGGACTCCGACCCTGTGTTCTATACAGGCGTCGGAGTTGCTCCGTGCGCTGTTTTAAAAACTTATTTAACAACGCACTACTACATTGTTAAATTAGTTTCTGATAATCGATAATCGAAATTAGATCGTAATCGAGAACTTCCAGCGAATCAAATCTCGATTTTCGACTCTCGATTACTCCGTGCGCTGTTTTAAAAACTTATTTAACAGCGCACTATGGCCTGGGATGAAACATTTTATGCACCGATTTCAGCCTGTCTTTATTAATATGCGTGTAAATCTGCGTCGTGGAAATATTGGAATGCCCCAGCATCTCCTGCACGGAGCGCAGGTCGGCACCATGCTCAAGAAGATGCGTCGCAAAGGAATGCCGCAGTAAATGCGGCTTGATCTTCTTTCTTATCCCGGCTTTCAAAGCGTAGCTCTTGATCATCTTCCAGACCGACTGTCTGGAAAGGCGTTTCCCCAGCCTGCTGACGAAAATATAATCGCTTTGTTTCTTACCGAGCAGTTTCGCGCGGCCTTTCTCCATATAAAGCTTGAGACTCTCTACGGCCTTACTGCCGAGCGGCACGACCCTCTCCTTGTCCCCCTTACCGATGCAACGCAGGAAACCTACTTCCATATTTATCGCGCCGGCTTTCAGGTTCACCGCTTCGGACACGCGCATACCGGTAGCGTAAAGGGCCTCCAGTATCGCCCTGTCGCGTATACCGCGCGCCCTGCGCAGGTCCGGCTGGGCAAGCAGGGCCTCCACTTCGGCTACGGAAAGCGTATCCGGTATCTTTTTCCATAATTTGGGCGTCTCAACCAGCCCGGCAGGATCTTCTTTAAGGACCCTCTCCCTTACCAGAAACCGGTAAAACATCCTTATCGCCGCCAATCGCCTGGCAATGGAATTGGGAGAGATCCCCCGCGTTTTCTGCGCCGACATAAATCCTACTATATCGTTCCTCGTAATCCCGGACAAAGGGCCGGCGGAACGGCCGGAAAGAAATACTTCGTATTCTTTAAGGTCCCCGCGGTAAGCGGAGAGCGTATTAAAAGACAAACCCCGTTCCACCGAGAGATAATTCAAAAAGGCTTCAACCAGTTCTTTCATACCGCCGGTTCCCCTCCGCTGAAAGATATACGGGTCAGCGTAAAAAAGGATTATTCTTTTTTTCCTCTCCGACGGTAGTGCTTCCGCCGTGTCCTGGATAAACCAGCGTATCCTCGGGAAGCCCAAGGATACGTTCGCGCAGAGCCGCCAATAAAGAATGCTCATCGCCTCCCGGGAGGTCGCTTCTGCCTATAGTGCCGCGAAAAAGGCTGTCCCCGCTGAAAAGCACCCGCAGACCGTCCCGCTCGCAGAAAAGAGCGATACCTCCCGGGGTATGCCCGGGCAGATGTATCACGCGCATCCGGACTCCGCCGGCGGTGATAACCTGATTGTCCTCCAATTCCCGTATTTCGGCGGCGACACTATAAGCGGCGCCCAATACCGTGGACATATTCAGTTCCGGTTTAAGCAAAAATACCCTGTCCAGCATATGCACATATACCGGCAAGCCGAACTCGTTATCGCAGCCTATATGATCGGCGTGCCCGTGCGTGTTAATAACGCATTCCGCCTGCAGTTTCTTTTTTTCCAGAAGGCGTTTTATTCCGGCAAAATCAGCTCCCGGGTCTATAATAACGGCCTTGCCTCCCGGTTCAGCGGCCACAATATAACAATTGACCTCCAACTCACCGACTATGATCCTCTCAATCAACATTCTGGTCCCCGGATTCCGGCGGAACGATCCTGTTTAAATACGCCGATATTTCTTTTTTCAATGTTTCCGCCGGGCATCTGAAACTTTCCGCCCTGTTTCCGTAAACATCAGCTTCTATATTGCCGCGCAGTTTCAAAAGTTTGCTTATATAACCGTCGGCCGCGCTGCCGGCGCCGCTGCCGGCGATCTTAACGCAGGCGCGCAGGCTCTTCAGCGCTTCATCCAGACAATACAACTGCCGCTTGCGGTTACCTCCGGCGGAAAGCCCGGAAAGGAACTCATCATACCAACTGCCCCAATAAAGCAGGTTTTGCCTGTAGGAATCCGCAGGGCTAAGCCCGGAAGCTGAATATTCTTCAGGAGCCAGAACCATTTCTACCGTCTGCTCCTTTTCTTTCTTACTTTTACGCGTGAATTTCCGGGAGAAAGACTCGCATCCGGCCGACACGAAAAATAATCCTGCCAAAAAGACTACCGTTACCAAACGGATAAAACGCATTAATTACCCCCTTTGATGAATACAGATTCTATTAGAAGATGGTCGAGGCACGAAACACGAAGGATGAAAAAATAAATCATATCGTCCTTCATGCTTCATGCTTCATGCTTCGCAACATAGTTTTATCGATCATCCCCAGGAACTCTTTTTCATCGATGATCCGCACCCCGAGTTCCCCGGCTTTTGCATATTTAGAGCCGGGTTTATTTCCGGCCACAAGCAGGGACGTTTGCCTGCCGACCACGGAAGAGATCCTGCCCCCCTGCTTAAGCACAAGTTCTTCAGCGTCCGCTCTCTCCATCGAAGAGAGATGCCCGGTAAAAACCACGGTCTTGCCGAGAAAAAAAGAAACTGCCTCGCCCGGGACGGCCGGCCCGCCGCGGAAATTCACGCCGGCCTCTTTCAAACGTGCAAGCAGGACAACCGTCTGCGGCTGCGCGAAATAAGCGGTGATCGCCGCCGATATCTCCGGACCGATGTCAACGAGATGCTCTAATTCCTCCTGCGGCGCCGCCGCCAGCTTTTCCATATCCCGATAATGCGCCGCCAGAGTGTACGCGTTGCGTTCTCCCACATGCCGTATGCCCAGGCCGTAGACCAGCCTCTCCAGTGAGCGCGTCTTGCTTTTTTCTATAGCGGCGAGCAGATTGCCGATTTTTTTCTCTTTAAATGCCTCCAATTGCGATAACCGTTCCTTATCCAGGGAATAAACGCCGGCGAAATCACGCACAAAACCGAGTTTGACCAACTGCGAGACCACCGCCTCCCCCATACCTTCGATATCCATTGCCGCGCGCGAGGCAAAATGCAACAGTCCGCGTTCCAATTGGGCCGGACAGGAAGAATTAATACAACGCAGCGCGACTTCTTCTTTATCCCTGAACAGTTTACCGCCGCAGGACGGGCATTCTTTTGGGATCGGATAAGACACCCCACCTCTCTGTTCCACCACCTTCACGATCTTGGGGATCACATCCCCGGCCCGCTCCACCAGCACGCGATCGCCTTCCCTGATATCCAGACGCCTGATCTCGTCAAAATTATGCAAAGTGGCGTTGCGAATGACCACGCCCGCGCACGGGACCGGGGCAAGTTCGGCGGTCGGCGTAACCACGCCGGTCCTGCCCACATTAAAATCTATCTTCAACACCTCGGTAGTCGCCTGCTTAGCGGGGAATTTATACGCCCTGGCCCAGCGCGGGCTTTTCGAAGTAGCGCCCAAATCATCCTGAAGCGAAAAAGAGTTTACCTTCACCACCACGCCGTCGATCTCGTACGGCAGCGTATCCCGCTCCTTTTGCCATTGTCCGCAGAAATCCTTTACCTCGCCGATATTCTTACAAAGCCGGTTCTGCGGATTGACCCTGATACCCCATCTTTCGAATTCACGCAGAAGTTCCCAGTGCGTTCCCGGCCGTCCGGACGAGAACTCCCCCACCGAATGAGCAAAGAAATTAAGCCTGCGAGCGGCGACTAAAGCACTATCCAGCAGCTTCAACGACCCGGCGGCGGCGTTGCGGGGATTGGCGAACACCTGGCCATTCTCGGTCGCACCGCTGTTCAGTTCCTCCAGATCCTTCTTATCCATATATATCTCGCCGCGCACTTCTACCAACGAGGGGAATTTACTGCCGCGTAAACGCAAAGGAATAGCGCGTATGGTCCTGACGTTGGCGGTAATATTATCTCCGGACTCTCCGTCGCCGCGGGTGGAAGCGCTGGTCAATACTCCCTGTTCATAAGTAAGATTGATGCTCACTCCGTCGATCTTCAACTCTGCCACCAATCCGGGATGGGACCGGGCCTTAAGCGACTCGGATATCTTCCCGTACCATGCTGACAATTCCTCAAGAGAATAAGTATTGTCCAGCGAGATCATCTTCACACGGTGCTTGACGCCGCTGAACCCCGGGGAAATTCCGCCGCCGACCCTTGCCGTGGGAGAATCCGCGGAGCGCAATTCCGGATGCCTCTCCTCCAGTTCCTTCAGACGCGACATCAGATCGTCGTATTCCTTATCGGAAACCTGCGGGTCCGCCAGGATATAATATTTATAATCGTGTTCGCGGATCTCTTCCCTAAGCCGTTCTATCTCTTTCTTTACCGAAGCGTCAGCCGTCATTTGATCGCGAACCCCGTTAAATTCTCTACCGTATCAGACCAGATACACTCCGCGCCTGTAATAAACCCGGAGAAATCATCCGCCATCCTGCGCAAAAAAGAATGCAGAACCGCTTCTTCAGCCTCGGCGACAAGCTCCACCCGGCCGTCGAACAGATTCCTGACCCACCCGTTTACGCCGGCTTTATCCGCCAGCGAACGGCAATGGAACCGCAGACCCACGCCCTGGACCCTTCCGCTATAATAAACCTGGACTCTTTTCTTCATAATATCGTCCCGGAGTTTAATTATAGCACGATAATTATCCGAAGAAAAACAAAAGAAAACGGTTAAACCCGGCTTTGCGTTAGGATTGACGAAAATGGCCTAAATCTTTGACAGAATAACGCCTGCGGACAAAATCCCCGGGCAACCGGACATTGCTATGTCTTGAGCTAAATCAACTTATGGATCAATATGTTATAAGCAATACTACTACATTGTTACAAAAGTTTTCTTAGTGTTTGAGAGTCGAAAGTCGAGATTTAACCGCCCGTCTGCGGCAGGCTCTGTGCGCTGCGTATATAAAGAATTAATGTAACAGCACAGTACCTTCAGGAAGAGTCCTCACTGGACGACATACAGGAGAGATTTCGTTCTATAAAACCGATCAGCTTTTCCTGGGCGCAGCAGGAAAGATTGCAGAACTCCACACCCATTCCCGGGAATATATTCTTCTGAATCTGCTTATCCGGCAGCCAGACCACCTTAGCCTCCAATTCCAGATCTTCCTGCTTCGGAGGCAGCTTAAGCTTAAGCGTCACAGTGTCCCCCAGCTTGAATTTATCGGTGCCGTAAACATAAGCGCCCACTGCGCTAAGATTCAAGATATCCACCTTCGCGCTGTTGCCGGAATATTTATCCTTTAATTCTACCTTTATGTCCAGCGGCAGGCGCTTGAACCGCCTGCGTAACTGCATCTTCCTGATCTTTTCCATTATCCTGTCCTCGCGGAAACTGTTTTCCGCCAACTCAACAGAAACATACATCTCTATCGTCCTGTCCAGACCGGCAACGGAAAAGATATTCTTTAAATGCGCCGGGATAGAAGCAAACCTCATCCTCCCGCCGGCATTGACCGCCTCTTTGTAAGCGATGACAATTACCGAGATACCCATATAATCCACGGATTCCACTTCCTCGAAGTTACAAAGGATATCGGTATACCCGTCCCGCAGGCACTGCCCGACGGTTTCTATGAAATTGGCCGAATTTACGTCGATCTTGCCGATCAGATCCATAATGATTATGCCGTTCCTCAAACCAACGCGGATATCCATATTTTTCTCCCGGATGCCGACAAACCACTTTATATTTAAAGGAAATGTATTTTACGGGGCGGACGCCGGCGCCATATATCGCTGCCGCTCACTTAAATTATAACACAAAAACGCTCTTTTCACCGTTTCCCGCGTATGAAAAATTGCGCGTCGGCGACGGCCAATTCTACTTTTTCGCGGCTGAAGATCACGATCTTTAAAGTAACGATATTCTTCTGCACCTTGGATATTCTCGCTTCAGCGAAAATATCACCCAGCGCCTGCTTCAGGAACTTAATGGTGAATTTTACGGTAAGGAACCCCTGCTTGGAATACCGCGTCAGCAGCGCGTTTGCGGCCGCAGTATCGGCAAGAGTAACAATCGCCCCACCATGCAGACTGCCGTGCGGATTGGTGAACGTCCGGCAAAAAGGCAGCTTAAGCAACGCCCGGCCATCATCCCGCTCCAGTACCTGGATACCCAATAACCTCTCGAATTCCGCCTGCACACGTTTTTCCATATTCAAGAACTAATTGGAACTAATTGAAGACGCTGTTGCTAACTAACTGCAAATGTTTAGGTTATGAAACAAATACTTAGACCTATAGATAAAAACGCAAGGAATTGTTACATAACTGATTGTTGTTGAGGATGTTACCAACAGCGTCTTGCTCAATTGCTCAGAACCGAGAACCCAAAACCCAGAACCCGTATTTTGTGATGGCATCGCGCCTGGCAGGACTTGAACCTGCAACGCCCAGCTCCGAAGGCTGGCGCTCTATCCAATTGAGCTACAGGCGCTCATATATGTTCTTATTAGAAGATGTCTCGCCGATGTTTTTGCGGCGGACGCTAACAACTTAATCAAAAAACCTCGCTAAAATTATAATGACTGACGCTCAAGAATCCTTTATACAGAAAAGTCTCGCCAACGTATTAATGGCGGACGCTCAAAAGACCCAAAAAGCAAAGCCGAAGAATGAAGCTCCCCGGGCTTGAAGCCCGGGGTTTCTCTGCTACTTGAGCGAAATTCCTCCGAAGCAGTCCCCCTCTTTATACCTTTTTCGTTCACCCTGCGCATTCATCCCCAGGCTTAAGCCTGGGGTTTTCTGCGTAGGAGAATAAAGCATGAAAGACGATAAATATAATTAAGATATTATGTTTCGTGCCTCATGCTTCGTCTTTTTTCCCAGAACCAGTTCTTCGAAGAACCCGGCACCCGGAACCGGTTTTATATCACACCGCCTCCGCAAGCGGGCCCAAGACCCGCAGGACTTCCTGCATCGCGGCTTTGTCCAAAGGAAGAACGCCTTCTTCCGCGGTGCTTCTCACCGGGGAATTGACCTGTATCCTGTCCGGTTTTATGCGCTCCGCGGCTTTTTTCAATTCCGCGATGTCTTCTTTGGAATCATTCAGGCCGCGCACAAGCATAACCTCCAGCCAGATCTTGCCGGAATATTCCTTGCGGAACTCCACCAGAGCCTCTGTTACTTCCGCTACCTTTATCCCCGGGACCGGGCGGTCTATTTTCTCAAAAACTTCCTGCCTTACCGCGTCCAGAGAGGGCACCACCAAATCAGCCCAAAGCAGTTCTTTACGCACAGCCGGCAACACCATCAGAGAAGAATTGGTGATTACCGCGACCGGAAGCGGCACCAGTTTCTTGATCCCTGAAATAATCTCTCCAAGCTTAATATTCAGGGACGGTTCCCCGGTGCCGGCGATAGTCACATAACGCAGTTTACCCGCAACATCTTTATGTTCATCAAGCCACGCCCGCAGGGCCGCCAGCACCTGCTCCGCTTCGAGATATTCTTTTCGTTCCCCGATGCGCACGGTAGTCCTGCCCGCCTGGCAATATACACAGTCAAAACTGCATATTTTACAAGGAGTCAGGTTGATACCCAGGGACAGTCCGAGCCGCCTGGAATTTATCGGACCGTAAATGTAAATACTTTTATCTGGAGTCATAGAAAGACTGGTTCTGGGTTATAGGTGCTGGGTTCTAAAATACCGAAGCACGAAAGAAGATGGACGAAGGACGCTTTTAATCCAAAGATATATCAGTGAACTATTTTTGTACTTGTGTATCGTGCTTCATCCTTCGTTAATGAAGCTCTTTATATAAAAAAATCCCCCCGGCATCCTTATAAGATTAACGTATCGCATAAGGCGGCCGGGGGAACGTAATTACTTTATCTCTATTACTGAATTCTGCGTACCGAAAGAATTAGTTATTACTGTATTGTTGGCGGGATCGTTAAGCCAGCTGCCGTCCACGACAAATTTATACTCGTATTTGCCCGGCTTAAGCGGGATCTTAGCTGACCAAGTACCTTTACTGTCTTTCTTGGCAGAATGTTCCTTGATATCCCACTTATTAAAATCACCTGCCAGGGAGACCTTCTTGGCTTTTGGAGCGTAAATCTTGAACTGCGTCGGTTTCGCTATAGCTTTTCTGACCATCTCACCCTCCTTTTGTAACTTTAATTTACACGAGTATGAAATAGATGTCAAGATTTTTCCGCCTTGCCCCGCGGCGGAACTCAATGTCCCGTCGAGAGTACGAAAAAAAATACCGTTCCGCCATTTACTATCCTGAAAGAGTGTCAGACTGCGGTAATGATCAGGCCTTTTTTTCTCGCCAGCGACAGGGAAGCTTCCTTATCGATAAAAAGCGTCTTGTCCGCTTCGAACGCCAAACACCCCGCGCCGCAACGCAACAATGTTTTAACGGTCCCCATTCCCACTACCGGAATATCGAACCTGGGGTCCTGTCTCGGCTTGCTAACCTTAACCACCGTGAATCCCCGGCCGGCGAGCTTGCCTGCACGGCGGATGAGATTATCCGTGCCTTCAAAAGCTTCGACCCCGACTATAGCCTTTGCTTTAACGGCCACCGTCTGTCCGATATCCAGCCCGGCGACTTCTTTCGCCAGTTTAAATCCGAAGTCGATATCTTCCAGTTGCCTGACCGAGGGGTCCGGCCCCGATAGCATACCGCGCTCGGGCATCATCTCCTTTAGGAACAAAGTGGAATCGAGGAACTTGACCCCGGATTTTTCCAGATGACCGATCACCGCGGAGAATATAGTGTCCGCCCGGTTATCTTTAATGCCGGAAAGCAATTCCCGCAGACCGGCATCGCGAATAACCTCGGCGCTGAAGAGACGGCAGGGCGCGATCTGTCCGGCCATAACCGCCTCAATAATACCTTCCCGCCGCATTAATTCTCCCAGCCTGCCGAATTCGCTCAAACGCAGCCAGAGCACTTTATCGGCGTAACTGCCGATGGAACGCGCAGCGTCGCCTTTAACGGCAAAAACCACCACTTCATAACCTTTTGCCCGCGCCGCCTGTGCGAAAATCAAAGGGAATCTCTTACTACCGGCAATCAAACCCAGTTTAGCCATATTTTATTAGGACTTTCATTTAGATCTGGTCGATAAAGATTGGATCGCTTCTCCGCCGCAGGCTGATCGCAACAACGAGGGGAAATAGATTGCTTCGTCAGCCTATCGGCTTCCTCGCAATGACGCCACTTCTTACCTCATTCTTTGTCGCTCGTGCTTCGTATTTAGTTCTTACTGTGGTCCATGGATATCGACTATGGACTCTTTTAGGAACCGGAATTAACCTGCTCGGTCGCTTCTGCGGAAGAACGATTTATACGGCAAGAACGCGCCACTCCTCTTTGCGCACTCTTTATAAAATCGATGAGGTAGGCTGTTTCTTTAGAAAGGTTGTTCTCGGCTTCGAATCTTATCGCGGATTTGCGCAGCGGCGCCCCGGAATAAAAAATCGCCCGGTACGCCTTGCTTAATTCGCCGATAGTTTCCCGGCTAAAGCCGTTCCTGCGCAATCCGATAAGGTTTAGGCCGTAAACGCGCGCCGGATGCCCGTCACAGGTGGAATACGGGGGGACATCCTGGACGACCTTGGAACACCCGCCGATGATCGACAACGTGCCGACGCGCACGAACTGATGTATCGCGGCCATCCCGCCTATGATAGATCTGTCTTCCACGGTAACATGTCCGGCAAGAGTGCCGTTATTGGCGATCACGCAATGGCTGCCCACGCGGCAATCATGTGCCACATGGCAATAAGCCATAAGAAGATTGGCTTCGCCGATCACGGTTTTGCCGCCTTCTCCCGTGCCCGGATTCAAAGTGCAATATTCCCTGATAACATTCCTGTCCCCTATGATCAGGCAACTTTTCTCCCCTTTGAATTTCAGGTCCTGCGGCCGGCTGCCGACTATGGCACCGGTGAATATCTCGCAATCCCTGCCGATGGACGTATTCCCGTCGATAACGCAATGCGCGCCTATTTTAGTGCCCGGCCCGATAGTGACATTATCACCGATGACCGCGAACGGCCCGACTTCAACCCCGTCTGCTATATTAGCTTTACCGGACACTATCGCAGTGCTGTGTATAGACATATATTCCCCGTTTATTTAATTAATACGGTTATCAGTTATTTATCCGGTTAGGTCTTAAAAGCCGTATCAGAATGAAGATTAACGATACGTCCGCCGCTATCGCATTGGCGAGACGAGAAAAAGGTGACCGTAACCATTGCCGGAAGATGTTTTCTTACCCGAAGGCAAACATCAAAGTGGCTTCCGCCACCACTTCGCCGTCTACATAAGCTTTCCCGAACACCTGCCCGGTCCTTGATTTGATCTTCCCGGCAGTAACTTCCATAACCAGCCTGTCCCCGGGAACCACGACCTTACGGAATTTTGCGGCGTCTATCGTCAGGAAATACGCCAGTTTCCCCTTGTTCTCCTCGCAAGAAAGCATCATCACGCCGCCGACCTGCGCCATCGCCTCCAGAATAAGCACTCCGGGCATAACGGGTTTCCCCGGGAAATGCCCCTGGAAGAAAGCATCGTTGATCGTCACATTCTTTATTCCCGCCACCCGCTTGCCTTCTTCAAGATAAGTGATCCTGTCCACCAGCAAAAACGGATAACGGTGCGGCAGCACATTCATTATCGCCTGCACATCCATTACTTTACCGTCTCCTGAATAAATGTCGGCTCCGCCGGCGGCATCTTTCTGTTTCTGCTGCAATATGCTTTTCACCATCTTGGCGTTGAGGGCATGCCCGCTTTTGACGGCGATAATGTGCGCCTTTAAAGGCTGGCCGAGCAGGCTGAAATCACCGATAAGGTCCAGGATCTTATGCCTGACGAACTCGTCGGGAAACCGCAGATTGTTTCCGATAACGCCTTTACTGCCGACTACCAGCGTGTTTTCGTAGGTGGCGCCTTTCCCTAATCCCTGTTTTTTAAGTTCTTCAGCTTCCTCTTCCAGACAGAAAGTCCTCGCTCCCGCTATCCCGGAACGAAAAGACTGTTCGGTAACGTCAACCTCCAGGAACTGCGAATTCAGCGCAGGATGATTATAGTCAAGTGTATAAGAAACACGGAATGTTTCCGAGGGCAAAGCGACGAGCGAAACCCCGGATTCATTAATATAAATGGGTTCTTTAAGCGCGTAATAATCACGCGGCTTATCCAGCTCTTTTATGCCGGATTTATCCAGGGCCTCAAGATACTCCAGCGCGCTGCCGTCCAGGCCGGGAAGTTCTTCTCCGTCCAGTTCCACGACCAGATTATCCACTCCCGCGGCGGATAAAGCCGCCATAAGATGCTCGACGGTATGGATGCCGGCGATGCCGCTGCTGATCGTGGTGCGGCGCCTGCTCTGGCTTTGAGGATAAGCGGAAACACAATCCACATTCGCCTTTATCGCGGGCTTCTGCGGAAGATCGACTCTGACGAAAGAAATACCACTGCCGACGGCCGCCGGTTTAAGCGTAACGGTGACCCGGTTGCCGGTATGTAATCCGATACCGCTAAGTGTAACCTCTTCTTTTATCGTTTTCTGTAAATCCATCTCTGCGCCCGTCCGTTATTTGGATTTAGACTGCAATTCTTCTATTTTTTTCTTTAATTCGGCTACTGTTTCCATAAGTTTAGGCAGGTTCTGCACGCAGGCGTTTATTTTTCTGGCGGACGCGTGTTCCCTTGCCGGATACCCTGAAACCATCGTATTGGGAGGGACGGACTTGGTAACGCCTGCCTGTGCCGCGACTACGGCGCCTTCTCCTATGGTAATATGCCCGACCATCCCGGCCTGTCCGGCTATAATGGCCCCGTCGCCTACCCTGGTGCTTCCGGAAATGCCTGCCTGCGCCACTACCAGAACATTACTGCCGATGGCGACATTGTGCGCGATCTGCACGAGATTGTCTATCTTGCTCCCGCGGCCTATCAATGTTTTGTCGAAACGGGCGCGGTCCACGGTCACGTTCGCGCCGATCTCCACGTCGTCCTCTATTATCACCGTCCCGGTCTGGGGTATCTTATGATGCGCGCCTTTGACGGTAACGTAACCGAAACCGTCGGCGCCGATAACGCTGCCGCTGTGAATAATTACCCTATCGCCGATAACGACGTCTTCCCTCACCGTGACGTTCGGATAAATCAAACAGCAGTTCCCCACCCTGGCGCCGTAACCGATGTAAGAACCCGCGTAAATAACGGTATTATCCCCCACGGACGCGCCGTCCTCTATTACCGCGCACGCGCCCACGGAAACATTCCGTCCCAAAGAGGCCTTGCCTGATACGAATGAGGAAGGATGCACTCCCTGCGGGTGCCGGGCCTTTACCGCACCGAATAATTGCACTACTTGCGTGAACGCCAGGGAAGGATTTTCTGACTTGATCAAAGCTGTCCGGCCGGAAGAAACCTGCGGAGAGGTTATTACCGCCGAAGCATTCGTCTTCTCCAGGAACGGCGCGTATTTCGGATTCGCCAGGAACGTAATCTCCCCCGGGCGCGCCTCTTCGATCCCCGCAAACCCGGTTATTTCCAGGTCCGGCGGTCCGACGACTTCGCCGCCGATAATCTCGGCGATCTCCTTTAAGGTTTTTCGCATAAAATCCGAAGGCAAAAGTCCGGCAAGGCGGGGTTATCCTCCGCCTTGCCGGAAATTTTATTTCTTTGTCGTATTGCCTTTGTTAATGGCTTCGATGATCTTATCGGTTATTTCGAGGCTCTTGGTCTGATAAACAAGCACTCTGTCGTTGAAAATGAAAGTATATCCTTCCTTCTCGGCGTATTGCTTAACGGCGTTCTCTATATCCTTGAGGATCTCTTTCATTTTCTCATCCTGCTCTTTGCGCAGGTCGGTCTGCTTCTGACGGTCGAACTCCTGCAGTGATTTCACTTTCGCTTCGATATCGGACTTCTTGGATTCCTTCTCTTTGTCGCTAAGAAGATTTATCTTCTCCTGAAGCTGCTTGATTTCGCCGACTTTCTTTGTCCTCTCGGCGTCGTAAGCGGCCTGTTTGTCCCCGAGCACCTTATCGTAATCCTTGGTCTTATAATAATCATTGAACGTGCGGCTCAAGTCGATATAACCCAGCTTATCCGCGGCCGAAGCGCTTCCGGCTAACATAGCCAACACGAAGAGTCCCCCGACAAAAACTGTTATCCCCTTTTTCATTTTGCCTCCTCCTTTTTTTATCCTGTGATTGTTTTGTAGCAAGGATATTGCCGAATCGTTTTATTACATTGTTAAGTCGGTTTTTAGTGCATGAAAGTCAAAAATAGGGATTAGATCGTCTGCCTACGGCAGACTCTGTATGCTGCGTATATAAAAATTTGATGTAACAGCGCACTAGAACCCGTGACTCATATTGAAATGAAATCTGCCGTCGCCTTTAGTATCTTCTCCCGAGGCCTTATTAAGCGGGATACCGTAATCGAGCATTATCGGGCCGATCGGCGTCTTGATACGGAAGCCTATACCCGTGCCCGCCTTCAGGCCGCCGGTCCCTATATCTCTCGCTTTCTCCCAGACATCGCCGATATCGTAGAAAAACGCCACGCGCAGGAAATTCATCAACGGATAAGTAAATTCCGCGTTAGCCACCATCATCGCCTCGCCGCCCTTAGGATCGCCGTTGTTATAGATCGGGCCGATCTTACGCTCTTTGTAACCGCGGATGGTATTGGCGCCGCCGGCGAAGAATCTTTCGTAAATAGGAACGCTTGTGCTGTCGTCGTAAGGCTTGGCCACACCGGCGCGTAACCTAAGTTCCAGCACCGATTTCAGGAACAACGGCTGGTAATGCGACATTCTGGTGAACAACTTGGTGAAATCCTTGTCGCCGCCGAACGGACCGCCGGCGATATCGATATTGCCGCTGACCAGGTTACCTTTACGGGGATCGAAAACATTGTCCCTGGTATCGTAGCTTAAGCCGTAACTCGTGCTACTGATCGAATATTTCCCCATTTCCTCGTCTCTGAATTCCTGTCCGATATCGTCGCTGGGATTGCTTATCTTTATTTCCTCGTATTTATACATCACATTGCCTTTGAGATATTCGCTGAGTTCCTTTCCTAATCGCAAATCCCCTCCGGTAACGTCTTCGTCGTAACCGTAGCCGACGTCGGAATCGCGCTCATGGGTGCGCTTATAAATGTCAAAACCGAACGACACCGGATAATCGAAGATCCACGGCTGGGTGAAGCTTAATTCATACCCCTGGGTAAGGCTGCCGATAGAGGCCCTAAGTTTCAGATCCTGTCCGCCGCCGGTGAAATACGGGAAATTCCTCCAGTCGAAGTTCCTCTGCTCGACCTCCACGAAACCGATGAACTGGTCCACGCTGCTGTACCCGCCGCCGAAACTGAACGCTCCGGTCTTGGATTCTTTTACGTCCACCACCAGATCCTTGCGGTTCGGAGTATCGGTATCTTCGGTGTCATAGCTGACTTCCTCGAAGAACCCCAGGTTCTGCAATCTTTCCTTGCTTCTGCGCAGCTTGTCGCCGTCGAAACGGTCGCCGGGATGGATCCTCAATTCCCTGCGGATCACGATATCCCTGGTCTTGACGTTCCCGCGTATCTTTATCTTATTCACATAAGCGATATCGTTTTCGACTATCCGGTAAACGATATCCACATTGCCGGTGACCACGCTCGTAGAAGTGCTTTCCAGGACTCCCGCAAAAATATACCCTTTGTCGAAATAGAGCCCCTGAATGGAAGCGATATCCTCACGCATACCCTCCTGGCTGAAGACTTTCCCGGGCACGCAAATCTTGATCCGTTCCATTATATCCTTCAGCAGGATATCTTTATTGCCTTCGACCTTCACGGAACCGACAAAATACTTATGGCCTTCTTTGAGAGTAATTATTATGGAGAGCGTGTTGCGGTGTTTGTTAGGCACGACTTCATAACTCATTTCCGCGTCGGCATAACCGTTGCGCCTGTAAAACGCCTTCAGGCGGTCCATATCCTCTTTTATAACTTCTTCCTTCATTATGCCGGAATTGAACAGCCAGGCGCGTTTTGTCTTCAACATCTTCAACAGCGCGCCTTTGCTGTACGCCTGGTTGCCCCGGATGAAAATATCGCGTATTTTTGTCCGGATACCCTCTTCCACCTTGAAAGTAATCAGGGCCTTGCCGTTATCTTTATTAAAATCAACGGCATACTCGACCTTGGCGGTACTGTAACCGCGCTTCTCGTAGAGCGCGCGCAGGGTTTCGCTGTCATCGGTCAGGGTGGGATGATCGAGATACTGGGATTCCCTGGACTTGATCATGGTTTTTAACTTATCCGTTTTCATTCCAAGGCGTTTTACCCCTGAAAAAGAGATCTTTTCTATCAACGGCCGCTCATTGACGGTTATCACAAGTTTCACACCGTCCTTATCGGGTTTGACGTCCGTATTAATATCGCTGAAAAAGCCGAGCAGGTATAATCTCTTAATATCGTCGCTTACCACATTTTCCTGGTAAGGCACGCCTACCCTGGTCTTTATCTTGGCTATGATGGTATTGGTGCTGATGGTTTTATTGCCGGTAACTTCTATAGCGGTGATCTTTTGGCCTTGCCCGGCAGGAGAGCTGTTCCCGGAGACATCCGCGGCGGGCGCCGGAACGGACTGCGCTGTATCATTGCCGGCAGGTTGAGGGTCCTGCGCGAAAGCAGCGGCCGCCGTACAGAGAGAAATAAGAATGGTAATCGCCCACAATACTTTTTTATGCGCCATCTTTAATGATCAGGTTAATGCCGCCCGCCCTTTATTAATGGGCCGTATTGCCGCTGACTGTTATTTTACCCTGCGCCGTCGGAATACGCCGGCCGCAACAATTTGTTTCAGTATAACACAGCGCTTTTAAAAAGCAATAGAAAAATCTACTGAAAGGCAGTCCACAGTCGATAGACGATAGTCCATAGTTACACAAGTTGTAAGAACCAATTCGGGGTTTTGAGTTCTATGTTCTAAAGACAGCCTTCACCTCTTGGGATACCTTCGGCAGCCCATAAACGACAATTAGTTTTTAAACTGTGGACTATTGACTATGGTCTATGGACTTCTTTTCTGAATTAAAACTCCGCGCGGGCGTAACTTTCAAAACGGGTATATTCTTTGATGAAGGAGAGTTTGACCGAACCAACCGGGCCGTTGCGCTGTTTAGCCACTATAACCTCGGCTATGCCCTGGTTCTCCGGGGTGGGATTATAATATTCTTCTCTTAGGATGAGCACGACCACGTCGGCATCCTGCTCAATTGCCCCCGATTCCCTAAGATCGGATAACTGCGGGCGGTGATCGTCCCTGCGTTCCACCGCGCGGGACAACTGACTGATGGCGATCACGGGAACATTAAGCTCCCTGGCCAACGCCTTCAGCGAACGCGATATTTCCGATATCTCCTGCTGCCGGCTTTCATCCGAACCGTTGCCGCTGCCGCGCATCAACTGCAGATAATCCAGGATTATGAACTGTATATCGTGATGAGACTTAAGCCTGCGCGCCTTGGCGCGCAGTTCCATCACCGAAATGCCGGGAGTATCATCTATATATATCGGCGCTTCCGAAAGTCTGCCCGCGGCCGCGGTCAGTTTAGGCCAGTCGGAAGCGGAAAGATAACCGGTTCTTACTTTATGAGCGTCCACCCTGGCGTGAGAACAAAGCATTCTCTGTACCAACTGTTCCTTGGACATTTCCAGGCTGAAGATGGCGGTAGGGACTTTCGCGGACACACCGGCGTACTCAGCCATAGACAAAGCTAAAGCGCTCTTTCCCATCGAGGGACGCGCGGCCACTATGATCAGATCCGACGGCTGCATCCCGGAAGTTATGGTGTCGAAATCCGTAAAGCCCGTGGGTATGCCGGTGACATGCGCCTTCTTCTGGTATAAACGGTCGATGAGCTCAATGCTGTCCTTGATGATCTCCTTCAAATGCGTCGCGCTGCCGCGGTGGCGACGGTCGCTCACCTCGAAGATCAGTTTTTCCGCGTTATCCACCACCTCGCGCACATTGCCTTCGTTCTCATAACAGGAGGAAATTATACGCGTGGCGCTGTGTATCAATCCGCGCAGCACGCTTTTATCACGGACGATCCCGCTGTAATGCCGGATATTGGCGGCCGAAGGGACCGCGTTCACCAGGGACGCCAGGTAACTGGCTCCGCCGGTCTCGTCGAGAATCCCTTTGCGGCGCAGTTCATCGGTGAGCGTGATCAGATCGACGGCCTTATTGACGTTAAAAAGATCCAGGATGGTCTCGAAGATCTTCCGGTGAGAGTCCTTGTAGAAACACTCCTTCGAAAGATGCTCAGCGGCGACCGCGATAGCTTCCTCGTCCATAAGCATAGAACCGAGGACGGCCATTTCGGCGTCGAGATTCTGCGGCGGGAGTTTTTCGATGGATGTGTCCGTGGGCATTATAAAAAATGGTTCTGGGTGCTGGGTTCTAGTGCGCTGTTAAATAAGTTTTTTAAACAGCGCACAGAGCAACTCCGACGCCTGTATGGAATACAGGGTCGGAGTCCCGACTTGCAAATAATATTGCAACGTCGGGATCGAGAGTCGAAAATCGAGATTTGCTTCGCTGGAAGTTCTCGATTACGATCTAATTTCTATTTTCGATTATCAGAAACTAATTTAACAATGTACTATATACTAAAAAACAAAGTCCGCTTTTGGTTAATTCAAAACAGGTTCTCGATCCCGGGTTCCGGTTTTCAAAAAACAGAGAACCGATTTTGTTTTCTTCTTTTAATTGCCTTAGTTCTTAGAACCCATTACCCAAAACCCAGAACCTGTCTTTTATTATTTCTTCACCACCCAGACTTTGACTTTAGCGTCGACTTCCGGGTGAAGCTTGACCGGGACTTCATAAATGCCGAGGGCCCGTATCGGTTCCTCCAGCAGTATATCGTTTTTCTGCAGCGCGATACCTTCGTCCTTGAGCGCCTGAAGAATATCCACGGTGGAGATGCCGGCGTACAGTTTCTCGTCCTCATGGGTAAGCACGGCCATAGTCAAAGAAAGGGTCTCAAGGCGCGTGCGCGTTTTCTCCGCGTCCTTCTTCAAAGCTTCCATTTCCTTGGCCTTTTTCTTCATCTTCGCTTCCAGAGCCTTCAGGTTCCCCAGAGTGGAAGGCACCGCCAATTTCCTGGGAAACAGAAAATTACGGGCGAATCCGTCCTTAACGGTCACGACAGTCCCCAATTTCCCGACTTTTTCCACGTTATCGGTAAGTATCACTTTCATTTTAAGCCCTCGAATAAGGTAACAGGGCCAGAAATCTCGCCCTTTTGATTGCAGTCACAAGTCTCCTCTGATGCCCGGCGCAATTCCCGGAGAGACGGCTGGAAACGATCTTTCCCCTGTCCCGCATAAAGAATTCAAGCCTCTTGATATCTTTATAATCTATCTCTTCCATCTTGTCGGCGCAAAAACGGCAGATTCTCTTGCGCCCGGAAGAATTAGCGTCTCTTCGTCTCTTATTAGGCGTTTTCCTGATTTTCTCTCTCATTTAACTTCTCCTCGCTTTCTCCCATCCATTCTGCTTCCGTGGAATGTTCAGTATTAGTTTCTGCCGGCGCTGCGCCGTTCTCCCTGCCGCTGCCTCCGCCAAGGAACTGCACGCGTTCGGCCCTTACTTCGATTGTGCTGCGTTTCTGCCCGGCGTTATCCTCCCAGGAACGCGACTGGAGCCGGCCCTCGATAAAAACCGGGCTCCCCTTACGCAGATACTGGTTACAGGTCTCGGCCTGTTTATCCCAGACGACCGCCGTAATAAAACACGTCTCTTCTTTTAACTCCTGATTCCTGTCCTTGAACTTGCGGTTCACCGCCAAACGCAGATTAACCACGCCGATGCCCTGCGGGGTATAACGCAATTCCGGATCCTTGGTCAGATTACCGATAAGCAACACCCGGTTAAAATTAGCCATATCACAGTCCTCCCGGCCCGGTTAAGAAAGCGATTACTTGCCTTCCTGCGCGGTTATAAGTACCCTTAACAAGTTATCATTCAGCTTGTAAACCTCGCGGAGCTTCTCGATAGACGCTGGATCTGCGGAAAAATTTATCAGGTAATAAACGCCTTCCGAGTGTTTCTTGATCGGGAATTGCAGTTTCCTGCGCTCCGACCAGACTGCCGCCTGTGCGACGACACCGGCGTTGGCGGTTATCGTATCCGTAAGCTGCGTCAAAACAACTTTTCTTTCCTCCTCGGAAAGTTCAGGCCTTACAATCACCATCGCTTCATACTTATTCATCCTGCTTTACTCCTTTTCTATTCTTACTGTTATCCTGCGCGCCGGCGTTAAAACGGTTCATCGCCTTACCTGTTCCTTCCGTCAGCCAGGTTTTAGAACACTTCTTTGCCGCCTCCAGTATACCCGCAAGGGCGGATCTTTCAAAAGGGCCGAATTTCTCCAACACATATTCGGCCGCGTCGTAACCGGACGGCGGCCTGCCGATCCCCATCCGTAAACGGCAAAAATCATTGCCGCCCAGAGACTGAATGACCGATTCGACCCCCTTATGCCCTCCGGAAGACCCGCCCTGCTTCAGGCGGACCGTCCCGAAATCAAAATCCAGATCGTCGCAAACCACCAACAGTTCCCATCCTTCCCGCCCGTATTTAGCGGTCAGGGCCTTCACTGCCCGACCCGACAGATTCATATAGGTATACGGCAAAGCCAGGGCGGTTTTCACTCCGTCGACAACGCCGTAAGCGGTAAATGAATAAACCCCGCTTTCCCGTTTAAAGACCAATCCGAGATCGCGCCCCAGTGACTGCACCAGCAGGTTACCCAGATTATGCCTGGTATTGACATACTCTTTTCCGGGATTCCCCAGGCCGACGATGCACTTCATCGGTTTATTTCTTCTCTTTATCTTTAGACTCTTCCGCCGGGACTTCTTTCTTCTCTTTTATGACTTCGGGTTCAGCTTTGGCGTCCCCTTCGGCGGCTTCTTCCTCTACCGCCTGCACCGTCGGAGCGGCTACCGTGAACAACACGCTGTCCGGATCGGTCAAGGATTTCACACCTTCAGCCAATTTCAGATCTTTCACATGGATAGCTTCGCCCAGTTTCAGGCCGCTGATATCCACTACGATCTTTTCCGGTATATCGGACGGAAGACACTCAACTTCTATTTCCCAAAGCGTGTGCTCCAGGGAACCGCCTTCCTGTTTGACTCCGGAAGGCTCGCCGTCGCCGATGACCGGCACGTTGATACGCAGTTTCTTGTCCATCGCGATAGCGTTAAAATCGACGTGAATAATATCTCCGCGCAAAGGGTCGTGCTGGATGTCCTTTATCAGACAGGGCTTTTCCGCTTCCCCTTCCAGCTTTAACGTTACAAGCGCATTCTCCAACCTGTGTTTATGCACCAGGTCGAAAATCTGGCGCTTAGAAACCTGCACAGAGCGGCCATCTTTGCCTTCGCCGTAAATAACGGCGGGAATAAAGCCCTTTCCGCGGAGCGCTTTGACCTTGCTCCTGCCGGTTTCACCCCTCGCTTCAACATTAAGAAACATTTTTTCCATTACTGCTACCTCGCTTCCTTGTGCTTAATCCCGGAGTAAAGCCCGTCGGCGTATATCACGCCTCGGGACGCGACCTGCGCTCCGGCGCTGTTACCGTAACCGGGAACACCGCCCGAACGCACGGGGAAAACTCTAATCGAACAGAGAGCTTACCGACTCCTCGTTATGTATCCTTCTTATCGCCTCTCCCAACAGAGGCGCGACTGACAATGTTCTTAATCTCGGATGCGCCCTCTCTCCGCTGACCGGGATACTGTCGGTGATCACCAGTTCCTCGAGCCACCGGCAAGCGTCCAGGCGCTCCATCGCAGGCCCGGAAAGCACTCCGTGAGTGATACCGGCCCTGATAGTCTTAGCCTTATACTTATGCAATATCTCTACCGCTTCAAAAAGCGAACTCCCCGTGGCGATCAGGTCGTCTACGATCAGGACGTTCTTTCCTTCGACATCTCCGAGGATATGCATAACTTCCGCCTTATCCGGAGATATCCGCCTTTTATCGATGATCGCCAGCGACGCCATCAGTCTTTTTGCGTATGACCTGGCCATCTTGATACTGCCGACATCGGGCGAAACCACCACCAGGTCTTTCAGGCCGAGGGTCTGGATATATTCGATAAAAACGCCCACCGCGAACAAATGGTCCACCGGG
>Ga0310040_1000846_pt1 | contig 25460 bp, 36 predicted proteins | sample EPASupsiteHSE623_FD_200237 | JGI IMG/M metagenome (GOLD analysis project Ga0310040, IMG submission 200237) | Bioremediated contaminated groundwater from EPA Superfund site, New Mexico - Sample HSE6-23 (v2) (version 2) | ecosystem: Environmental > Aquatic > Deep subsurface > Groundwater >... | reverse complement strand
AAAGTACCTCATCGACACGTGGAAATGAGGCTATATGATTATCTCCCATGATCGCGAATTCCTCGATCGGACCTGTGATATGGTATATGAGATCGTCCCCGGACATCCACTCCAGATCTATCACGGCAACTATACATTTTCTGTCGCTGAGAAAGCCAAAAAAGAAGAGCGACACTGGAAAGTGTATGAAGAACAACAGACCATGATCGAGAGTGAGAAATCCCTCATCAATCGGTTCCGTGCGGGATCCCGAGCGAGCTTCGCGCGCAGCCGCGAGCGAGCGCTCGACAAACTTGATGTCATCGAGAAGCCGTATATTCCACCACGCACCAATTTCCAATTCTTCTTCGGAGAACCGTCGCAAGAAAAGGTTTTTTCTTTCAAAGAATGCTTCATTGGACGGACTGATCCACTTTTCTATATCCGCGATGTGGTACTGTCTGCCGGTGAGCGAATCGGGATCGTCGGAGAAAACGGCGTCGGGAAGTCGACATTTTTGAAGACTATCCTCGGACAACTTGAGCCACTTGACGGATACCTCCAAAAAGGCAAATGACTTGAGATTGCCTACTATTCTCAGATGCACGAGGAGTTACAACGAGACAAGAGCGTTTATGATAATTTCGTCGCCCACGGACTCACATTCCCACGAGAGCGCCTCGCTGCGCTCCTCTCACAGTACGGATTTGCCTTCACGGATATTGATCGCAAGATCACGTCGTTTTCCGGGGGGCAGATTTCCAAAATTCTTTTCGCGATCCTTGGACAGAAGCCGTCCAATCTCCTCATCCTCGATGAGCCGACCAATCATCTTGATTATGAGGCGCGAGAATCTCTCGAACAATCGCTTCGGAAGTACTCTGGCACGATCCTCTTCATCTCGCATGACCGTTATTTTGTCAATAAAATTGCCAATAAACTCTGGATCATAACTGATGGAGAACTCCTTGTCAATTATGGGAATTATAGCGACTACCAGTACAAAAAAGAACGAGGTCTCGGATTCGACGATTCCCTCTTCGACGAGAGCGCCGAGCTCTCGCTCGTCCTCGAATCAAAACTCGGTAAAAATGAAGCCAAGCGGATTGCCGAGAAGTTTGGACGGAAGAAAAAATAGAGACGCGATCCATCGCATCCCTACTTTTTTCTTGTATTTCCAAAATTTTCTCTATAATCAACCTATGTTTATTTTTTAAGTGTAGGTTTTTTATGGATAAGATACATGTTATAGGACACCAGATTCCCGATACCGATGCGACGGTCTCATCTATTATTTTCGCGGAATATTTGAAATACAAGGGCAAAAAGGCGGCTCCGTACAAGCTTGGGAATCTTAATAATGAGACGAAATTTATCCTCAATTATGTGGGGGTTGCGGATCCGGAGATGGTTGAACGTCTCCCGTCGGGGTCGCGAGTGGCACTCGTGGATCACAATGAACGGGCTCAGACGATAGAGAATATCGCGGATCTCGAGATCCACTCGATCGTCGATCATCACAAGATTGGGAATCTCGCAACGGAGAATCCTATTTTCCTCCGGACTGAGAAGCTCTGTTCTACGAGCTCGGTGCTCTATAAGATGATGAAAGAAGAGGGGATGAAACCCAATAAGGAACACGCAACTCTCATCATCTCGGCTATTTTGTCAGACTCTCTCCATTTCCGATCTCCGACCACACAGGATGAGGATCGATTCATCGTCGAGGAATTGAATGAGATTGCTCGGATCCCGAACATCGAAGAGTATGCCATGGAGATGTTCCGTGCCAAATCCGATCTCGGAGATATCAGTATCGAGGAACTCATCAAAATAGATTATAAAGAATTTGAAGTGAATGGGAAAAGGGCAGGAGTTGGGACGGTCGAGACGACCAATCCGAATTATTCTCTCTCGCGAAAGGATGAGATAGTTGCTGGTATGCGACGTATTAAACAACAGGATCAACTTGATTTCATGATGCTTTCCATTGTTGATATTTTGCAGGAAAAAAATACAACCATCGTATCGGATGAGACTGACGCACAAATCCTCCAGGAGATTTTCTGAGCTCAGGCGATTGATGGTGTGGCCGATCTCGGCAAGAGGATATCTCGTAAGAAACAGGTTGTACCAGAGCTTACTGCATATTTTAATAAGATATAGTTATGAGTGATGAAGAGAAAATAACAACAGAAGAAGATATTCATACACTTCTTATGTCCCAGTCAGCAGACGTGGTCAATAAAATTTTGTACAAAGATTTTTTTGAGCAGATGGATAAGAGGATTTGTAGTGGGAATATCTCTGAGCCGACAAAAATCTTAAGTGAACTCAAAAAAGTATTCATAAATCACTTTCATCTCGAGCTCGATATATACAAATATGACGACGTTAGAAATAAAAAATGAGATATACAACTCCGTACAATCAAGAGAGAGAAATTGACATCAGATAAGATTCTCTGTTCTGATGGGGGATATTGTGTTGAGGCGTTTTCACACGATGGATTTTTCTATCACGATGAAAGCCACCCTCTTTCAAAAGCATCTATACGAGTGAGATTCAAGCTGTGGGATGATCGTTTTGAAAATTATATACTCGTATTTTCTTGAGAAAGAAAAGAACTCGAAAAGGTTGAGTTCCTCTTCGGCAATACCCAACTTTACCAACTTCTTCGAGCCAAATTATCACTCTTCAAAGAATATATCGATGATCTCACTGGTCTCTACAACAAGAAGTATCTTGATTCATTCAGGGACAAAAAATATTCGCTCATCATCATTGATATCAATGATTTTAAGAAAATCAACGATACTCTCGGACATCTGAAATGAGATGAGATATTGATTGATCTCTGAACGGTAATCAAAGAATCGATACGGCTGGAGGATCGAGCATTTCGGGTCGGATGAGATGAATTCGCTGTTTTGATAGATTCCGGAGATGAGGTTCTCATGCTGGCGATTGAGAAGAGGATTCTTGATACGGTCAACAAGAGAGAGGATCTGAAATACAAAATCTCCATCGGACATGAGCTCTATCATGAATGAGTCCCGTTCGATGAGATGTATATAAAAGCGGACTTCAGTATGTATGATATCAAGAACAAAAAAGGACAAGAGTACCGAGTCAAAGAAAAAATAAAAAATCATTTGAAAAATGCAAATATATGGTATATACTACATGTGATAATATCTCTCAACAAAGTATTATTTCTTATTTTACTCCAGAAAGTCTTCTGGAGACATAAATAAAACAGGATATGAGAGATATAAATTAAATCAAAATACATATTAATACTAAAACAAAAATATATATGGGAATAGAAATGCAATTAGGTATTTATAATCACGTAGGTACGTCGAAAAAACCATCGATTCGAGATTGTATATGACATATTAATATTCCACCATACAATCCTCTCAGTATGGTGCTTTCTGACGAAAGTTCGGTTGTTCGAAGAAGTGATGGATATTTTATCCGTCAGTCTGGATGAAAACTTCATCATTTTAACAGGAGGATTGGACCAGGAACCATTTCTGTCATGCTTCGAGACGATCGTAATTATCTGGAGCTATTTAGTGCATACTATATACATAAAAAGGTTATTACTCTTGAGTGTAAACAGGTCTTTGAGAGGTGAGATATATCCGAAATTAGAGCTTTTCTTAAGCGATCATGAATCGGTTTGAATTCAGAAAGGATAGAATCAAGCAACCTTTCCAATGATGCAACAGAAAAGATAAAACAATTAGCAAACGACCTCCTTGCGGGGAGGCGTTAAGATTATGTATAATAATAACATCCTAAAATCTCTATGGTTTCTATAAAAAAAATACTGTTAGTAGAGGATGATGCGGGGATTGTGGGACCACTTTCCTTGTATCTTAAAGAGAGTGGTTTTGGTGTTGTGTTGGCAGGTGATGGAGAGATGGCGATGCAGACATTTAAACAAGAAAATAACACCCTCTCACTCGTCGTCCTTGATCTCAACCTCCCGAAAAAAGACGGATTTGCGGTCTGTGAGGAGATTCGAAAACTCAGTAATATTCCCATTATCGTCCTCTCGGCTCGCTCCGGAGAAGATGATAAGGTTCGAGCACTTGGACTCGGAGCCGATGATTACGTCGGTAAACCGTTTTCTCCACGAGAACTTATGGCCAGAATAGGGACTATCTTCAAACGTATGGAACGATGAGAGAATAGAAAGGATAAAACTAGTATCCTCTCTTTTGGTTCACTCAAGCTTGATATTGCAGGATATTTGCTTACAATAGGTACACAAGAGATAAAGGTTACTAAGACAGAATTTCTTATACTTGCTCATCTTATACAACACAAAGACTCGGTTGTAGAACGGGAGAAACTTATGAAAGAAATCATCGGATATGAGCACTATCTCTACGATCGCACGATCGATACGCACATGAAAAATCTCCGTCGCAAGATCGGCACCGCTGCCAATATAGAAACGATTCGTGGCATCGGATACCGGATACATCTCTAATCTCATTCCATGAAATTTTCTCAGAAATTCCTTATATTTATTTTCTCAGCCCTTGTATTTACAATTGGGGTCAATATTTTGGCGCTCAAATATTTTACGACGATATATTTTGATGAATATCTCACGGTTATCAAGCACGATGTTCCCGATATCAATTTTGATCTCATCGCTGCTTTTACCAATACCAAGAACCTCGATGATGCCACGATCGAAGAATACAAAAAAATACTCAATGATCTCTCGGGGATTTCCTCGAGTCTCGAGAGTTTTTCTTCCAATCCAAGAGCTTATGCACCATCGATTATTGATTCGCTTCAAAAGATTGGGGTCTCGGGGAATTCTATTGAACAGGTACTTTTCGTGAATGCTCTAGACTCTTTTTTCTCCAATATATTTTCTCTCTCGGTTTTTGATAATAGTACTCCAGAGGGTCGATTTGTTTTATGAGTGGTTATGTCGATGATTATCGTCAATATTCTCCTTATTGTATTTATTCTCCTTATTTCCTATCTCTGGATACACCATGCTTTTCGTCCGATTCAGACGATACTTGAGAATCTCTCCAATATTATTTCTCGTAAAGAATACAGACAAATTGACTACAGTAAAAAAGATGAATTTGGAGCACTTATCTCCGCTATTAACTCGCTCAATGAGAGTCTTTCATGACAGCAAAAAATCCGTTCGGACATGCTCTCGGATTTGAGTCATGAAATTAAAACACCAATTACCGCTATCAAATGTTATCTTGAGGGTATGGACGATGGGATTATAGAGACCTCCGAAAAAAATTATCGCCTGCTCCATAAAGAGATTGATCGTCTTATCAATATCACCCAGTCCATAATGGAATATGAGCGACTTGAACAGGAGGGTGTCGATTCTCTCAGACTTGAGCCTATAGACTTCGTCGAGCTTTTGAAAAATGTACGAGATGAATATATACCGATGCTCCAAAAAAATCGACAAAAAATCATATGTCCTCAAAGTAAAACATTTTCCATTGTTTTTGACTCAGAGAAAGCAATCCAGGTGATTCATAATATCTTCTCCAACTTTCTCAAGTATGCCTGAGTTGATACTACCCTTTCCGTTAGGCTTTCACGACGTGATAACTGGGTCCATATAACTTTTTCTGATAATGGAAAATGAATTCCAAAAGAAGAGATACTCTTCGTCCGAGAGAAATTTTATCAGGTGGAAAAGTCACGAACCATTTCATCGGATCACTGACTTTGAATTGGACTTTCCATTATAGATAAAATTATCGCTATGCATAACGGTGTTTGTGTCATAGAGAGTGATTCTCTTAAGGGATTTTCGATCAAGATAAAGATCCCAGCATAATCTCTTCACCAAATATTCACACTGAAAATTTGTTTTTTTGCAAAAGTGGAGTATAAGGGGCGCATATATTCTTATTTTTGTTCCATTTTTTTGTTCATGATTCGTATTTTTCTCTCGCTCTTCATACTCCTCTCTGGTCTTTTTTCTGCGTCAGGGGTATTTGCTGCTGAGAATCAAGATACTACAGAAGTGGCGACAGGTCAGGTTATACCTGACAAAGAAGCACAAGAACAACAAAAAGAACGAGCCAAAACGATTGATAATATCAATACATTCCTCATCGAATCATACAAAATCAAGATTGATAAAATTTTCTCAAATCTCAGCATTAGTCTTGAAAAAGCGACCCAAAATGATCCTGCCGTGCAAATTAAGCTCCTCAAAAAAATGCGGGGGGATATTACGGTAAGAATGAATGATCTCGATACTAAGGATATCTCTACAAACCGCAAAAAAATACTAAGCGCCGTATTTTCTTACATTCAAAAAAATATCGACGACTCCATCAATAATCTCGCGAAAAAATAATCCCCATTTCTTATAAATATAGGGCTTGAAAAAAATAATTTTTCCCCTATACTCTCTTTCATTGTTTTCAATCTATAAAAAATTATGGTCACAAATACATCAATAGAGTACATTCGGGAGCAAGTGGAGCGTATTCGAAATGAGGTTCACAAACGTGTTGTTGGACAGGACGGGCTGGTTCGGAGCATTCTTATTACTCTATTTTCTGGTGGCCACATCCTCCTCGAATGAGTTCCTGGACTTGCCAAAACCCTGACCGTTGAGACGATTTCTCGTACGCTCGGGATTCACTCTGCACGTATTCAGTTCACGCCCGATCTCCTTCCAGGAGACCTTACAGGATGACAGATGTACAATCAGGCGGAGTCCAAATTCTACACGAATCGTTGACCAATCTTTACTAATTTCCTCCTCGCGGATGAGATTAATCGTGCTCCAGCCAAGGTTCAATCCGCTCTCCTTGAGGCGATGCAGGAACGACAGGTATCGATTGCCGGAGAGACATTTCCACTTCCGACCCCCTTTATCGTTCTTGCAACACAAAATCCTATTGAACAGGAGGGGACATATCAACTCCCAGAAGCACAACTTGATCGCTTTCTCCTCAAAACCGTGATAGACTATCCGACTCACGAGGAGGAAATTGAAATTATGAAACGAATGAATACGGGAGCATGAGGTGAAATAGAGCAGATTCTTTCTCAGGAGGAAATACTTGAGATACAGAAAAGCATTATGGAGGGTGTGTACGTGGATGAGAAAATTTATGAATACGTGGCAAATATCATCCTCGCGACGCGCGAACCTCTCAGGTTCGGATACGATGCGGGAGAATCACTTATTGATTTTGGCGCTTCACCACGAGCGTCCATTGCCCTCATCAAGACGGCCAAAATTCTTGCTGCTTTCGATGGACGGGATTATGTTACCCCAGAGGATATTAAGATGATGGCAAATGAAGTTCTCCGCCACCGTATCGGTCGGTCATTTGAGGCTATTGGAGAAGATATTAGTACGGATGAAATTATCGAGCAAATCCTTGAACACGTCGTCGTTTTATAATATTACACCACTTCACTTTTTATTATTTCTCCACCACCCCATCTCTGAGTCGGATAATCCGTTCGGCGTAGGCGGCAAGGTCTGTTGCGTGGGTGACCATAATGATGGTCTTGCCTTGATGATGAAGTTCTTGGAGGAGTTTCATAATTTCACGAGCGGTGACAGAGTCGAGATTCCCAGTCGGTTCATCCGCGAGGATAATCTCTGGGTCATTGAGGAGTGCTCGGGCGATAGCGACGCGTTGTTGTTGTCATCCAGAGAGCTCTCCGGGCATACTGGAAAGCTTATCACTCAGGCCGAGGCGATTCATAAGGGTTTTTGCACGATTAAAACGCTCAGTAGAGTCGAGCCCGGCGTAGATTCCTGGAAGTGCTACGTTTTCGAGCGCATTAAAGCGCGGGAGGAGATAGAATTGCTGGAATATGAAACCGATTTTGCGATTGCGAATATAGGAGAGCGTCTCATCATCTCGGAGGTCCGATATATCGTCTCACTCGAGCAAGAATGTGCCACCGGAGAGGGGATTGAGGAATCCGATGATATTGAGAAGCGTGGACTTGCCCGATCCACTCTCGCCCATGAGTGCGACGAATTCTCACCTACGGATGACGAGATCGATATCCCGGAGCACGGGGATTTCCGTCCCACTAGAGAGGAAATAAGACTTCCGGAGGTCCTGGAGCTCGATAATCGGAGGAGCTATGTGAGGCTTCTTTTTTGTGAAGTGAGAAAGGATTTTTTTCATCATGAGAACAGGGGGTTATTTAAGTGCGTCGACCGGGTCGAGTCGAGAGGCCCGGAGGGCTGGGTAGATACCAAAGATGAGCGCTATGGAGACAGTGAAAGCGAGGGCGAAGATATCTCCGAAATTGCCACGAACGAATTGGAAGACAGGGGTGAGGTGATTGATGGTGAAAATGAACAGTTCTGCGAAAAATATCCCGACGAGGGCTCCGAAGAGGGCGAGTACGATACTTTCAGAGAGGAACTGGAAGACGATATCGCCCTGTCGGGCTCCGATCGCCCGCATGATTCCGATGTCTCGGGTGCGTTCTGCGACAGAGGCGTACATGATATTCATGATCCCGATCCCAGAGACAATGAGGATGAGGACGGCGATCCCGATGAGGAGGAAAGTGAGAGCCTGGGTGATTAGATTCATCGTGCCAACCATCGCCTTTTGTTCGTAGACATTGAAATCGTCGGCCTCCCCTTCGCGGATATTGTGTATCTTTCGGAGCTGAATTTTGATCTCTTCCGAGGCAAGTGTGACCGAGTCGAGATCGCGAGCGAGGAAGACGAGCGCGATGGTGTTATTGGATTGTCCGGTGATAAATCGCTTGGCGGTGGTGAAGGGGATATAGACGGCTTCGTCGAAGGAGAATCCCGAGAGTGAGGGCATATCGCTCATGACTCCGACGATACGGAATTTCTTCTTGGCAATGGAGATGGACTCGCCGACGACATTTTCCCGATCAAAAAACCTTTTTGCGACATCCTTTCCGACGACCACAACTTTATCGGATGATTTAACTTCTTCCTTGCGGAAGTATCGACCGTATTTGACGGAAAAATTCATAACGTTCGCAAATGTCTCGGTTGATCCGATAACAGCATAGGCTTCGGTTTCTCACTCGGCACTGACATTAGATCGTCCGAGAGACATGGTGGTACTTGCGCTGATATATTTCGCCCCCTTAACCACTTCTTCGAGGTCTTCCTCTTTGAGGCGGGAAGAGGCAAGTCCTGTATTGGACGGCTCGACGAAGATAGATGTTGCACTCATAAATGAGAGTTGATCTTTGATAAAAGCATCTACTCCATTTCCAATCGCATTCACGAACACAATCGTGAATGTCCCGATCACGATCCCCAGCACCGAGAGAACACTCCGGAGCTTATTGATACGGAGTGACTTGAGTGCGAGTAAGAAGAGGGCAAATCGTGGCATAGGAAAATGATGTTATGACAAGAGATGAATATCTCTTATTCTGGTTTTTTAACTCGAATTTTTTCTCATTCATCGACACCTTCGAGGATTTCAGTATTTTTCCCGTCGGAGATACCGATTTTTACTTCTTTATATCGATTATCACGGAGAGAATAAAGAGATGTTTTATTATCGATGGTTTCAATGGCTTCTGCCGGAACTGTGAGAACATTTTTTACTTCGTCTATCACGTAATCGATCGTGGCAGTCATACCCTCGCGCACACCACTCTGTCCCGGATCGAAGACCACCTCCACGAGGTATGTTACGATCTCATTCGCATCAATCGAAGAGGTGTCGCTGATGAAGCGGACTGAACCAGTAAATATGGTATTTTCGAGGGAGTCGAAAGTAATAAGTGTGGGTTGTTCAAGGTGAATTTTACTGATATCGAGTTCCTCGATACGCGCTTCTATATAAGGATGAGAGACATCGACGATTGTCATAAAAGGTCTCGTCGCTGGAGAGAGGACGATTTCTCCAGCGAGTCCATTCACCTCGGACACAACTCCGTCAGTGGGACTTGTAAGTACCATATCAGCGAGCTGTTTTTTTGCATCCTGCAGATCTTTTTTCGCACTCTCAATTGCTATTTGGAGTGGTCGGAGTTCATCGAGGGATACAGGTTCCTGCTTGAGTTTGAGTGAAGCATTGGAAATATCGATTTGTTGCTTGGCATTGGCGATATTGGACACGGCAGTGAGACGAATATTATCATATTGTTTCTGAGCTGTTTCATACTGTTTGATGGCGAGCTCCAGTTTGGATCGGGCAGAAAGGAGAGAAGTATTGCTAAGAGAAAGGGTTCTATCAAGAGCATTTTTTGCAAGATCAAGCTTGGAAGCTATCGTAGTTACGACATCCTCCTGTGTAAGAAGGCGATTTTTCATACTTATTTCTCCTATATCAAAAGATTGGTTCAAATCGAGGAGCGCCTGCCTTTTAGTCTGGAGTATGCTGATGGATGATTGAAAATGAGTAATATATGAATTGATCGTAGTTTCTGGGAATGTCGAGGAGGAGACGGAATTCCTCGTCGCCTCAGTGATTTTTGAGAGAGTGTCGATCATATTTTCGATGAGACGACTGTTTTCTTCCCCCATTTTCCTTATATCTTCGACTCATGTCCCGGTTTTTGTAGCTGTCCAACGTCCAGTAAAATCCTCAAATGTTATTATAGTGTTTCGGAGACTGTTTTCCGCAGTTGTCTTGAGATTTGTATTTTTTGCAGAGAGGTACATCTCAAAGGCATCATTTTTGGCCCTATTCGTATTTGTTACTCCAAGGAATATATCTGCATCATAGATATACTGTGCTATATTTGTGAGATTTCCATCTATTTCCGCAGCGATGCGTTGTCGAATATTTTGTTGTTTCTCATTTTCCTCGGACTCTATTCTCTTAAGGAGATTGACCGAAGCCTTATAATCCGCCTCATTTGCATCTACCGAGAGCTCGGCAGATGTGAGCTCTTTTCGGATAGTCTCTTCAGTATTTTGTAGCTCAGTTGTAGTTGTATTTTTAGTAAGGATGGCACTCTCGAGGGATTTTTGTGCATTATCAATTTCTGCTTTCATCTGTAATTTAATAGTTTCATACGCTGTAATACTGCTCGATACCTGCTCATTTGAGAGATTAATATCTCCAGGAGAGGTTTTGCTCGTTTTTCTCGCCTGTAGATTTGCCTCAGCACTTCGGACAGCGATCTCAGCTCTCTCGAGGGCTGTGCGAGCGCTCGTATCATCGAGACGAGCGAGTATCTCGCCCTTTTTCACCATATTCCCCTTCTTTTTCGATATCTCTCGGAGTGTTCCACCAACAGGGAAATGAACACTGTAGACATCCTTATAGAGGACCTTTCCATCGCTTTCGATGGAAGTAGAGACATCCCCACGCTGCACTGTATGGATAGTATATCCCGCAAGTGGATCGGTTGCAGGTTTCCAGAAAAAAACATATCCCGCATATCCCACACCCCCACACAAGACCAGTACAGTTATGATAATCCATAATGCCCGATACTTCTTGCGTGTTTGTATTTCTTGGAGGATTGGCATAAACGGTAATTTTATGCAATATAGATACTCCCTCTATACTCAAAAATGAAAAAAAAGCAAGTTTTCTTACGAGTTTTCTGTATAGATATACCATCTTAAAAAGATTTTTCAAAAAACTTTTGACATATGGTTCTTTTTTTATAGAATACCCCCACTTTCAATTTAATGAAGCACGATGTTGTACGGTATAGTTGGTCGATTCGTTCGGACAAGATGCGGTGCAACCTCTCACAGTGCATAAGACATTATGAGAATATCTCTGGAACCAGATGTATTTTTGCACTCCAGATTCTGTATATTGATACAATAATATTGTTTATAGTTTTGTAACTTTTTATATTCAAATGGCTGGACTTATAGGGAAAAAGCTCGAAATGACTCGTATCATCAAAGGTGGTGCGTTTGTCCCAGTAACGCTTATCAAAATCCCAGAACTTAAGGTAGTACAAATCAAAACTGTCGAAACTGATGGTTATGAGGCGATTGTTCTTGAAGCAACAGACGGTAATCTTTCTTTTATCCGAGAATTCCCATTCACTGGAGCTATGACAGAACTCAAGGTTGGTGATAGTGTAAGTCTTGATGTTCTTGATGATATCGAGATGGTAACGATTCACGGTGTCTCCAAAGGTAAGGGGTTCCAGGGGGCGATGAAACGTCATAACTTCAAGGGATGACCAGGAGGACACGGATCTAAATTCCACCGAGCACTCGGTTCTATCGGATGTCGTAAGCCACGCCGAACCAAACCAGGGCAGAAGATGCACGGACATATGGGACTTGAGACCATTACTCTTAAAAAAATCAAAGTAGAATTGGTGAATAAGAATATTAATGTTATCGCTCTCCATGGACCAGTTCCAGGAGCTCGAAATTCACTTATAGTTTTAGATTTCTAATTGTTTTAAATACCTATCATGAAAGCAGCTCTCTATACACAAGAAGGAAAGGAAAACGGAACCATCGCTCTCAAGGATGAGCTCTTTGGTCGAGAAGTCCAGATGGGACTTATCCATAGACTCCTTCGTCTTCAACGCTCTAATGCTCGTATTGCTATTGCTCATACGAAAAGCCGAGCCGAAGTAACTGGATCAACTCGTAAGCTTTTCAAACAGAAAGGAACTGGTAATGCCCGCGTCGGTGATGCTCGATCTCCAGTAAGACGAGGTGGAGGGGTTGCCTTCGGTCCTGAGAAAACACAAAATTTCACGATTCGCATGAATAAAAAAGAACGTCGTGCAGCACTTTTCTCTCTCCTTTCATCAAAGGCAGGAGCAAATGGTATCAAGATCGTTGAGTCTTTTTCTGAAGACGCTATGAAAACCAAAAAAATGATCGATCTTGTAACGAAAATGAATGTTACTTCTGGAGTATTTGCTGTCTGCCCAGAGGATACTGGAGCATTTACCGGGGGTCGTAATATTCCAACGGTGAAATTCATCGGAGTAAATTACCTCAATCCTATGGATCTCCTTAAATACAATGACCTTGTATTTACGAAAGCATCGATTGAGAGATTGTATTCTATGTACCTCTAATAAAATAACCAATAATTTTTCTTTTCTATGTCACTTTATACTACTATTAAAAAACCTGTCGTAACCGAAAAGAGCCAACGGCTTGAACTCGAGGGAGTGTATACGGTTATCGTATCGCCATCATCCACCAAGGTTGATGTTCGTACGACATTTGAACGTCTCTATAATGTGACTGTTGAAAAGGTAAATATTATCAATACTCGTGAAAAGTTCCGCAATAGCAAACATGGTGTTCAGGTAAAGAGAAAAAATCACCTTAAAGCACTCGTAACTCTCAAAAAAGGACAACGAATCGCTGATCTTCAAAAGATAGCAATAAAGGAATAATTTTTAATATTACCCATACTACCAAAACTATAACTTATCATTATTTATGGCAATCAAGAAATTTAAACCAACTACTCCCGGCCGCAGACAGATGACTGGGTACACGTTCGATGAGCTTACAACGAGCAAACCACACAAGGCGCTTACGTACGGTAAGTCAAGTCAAGCGGGTCGTAATAGTGCTGGTCGCATCACGGTTCGTCACCAAGGAGGTGGACACAAGAAACTCTACCGAAAGATAGATTTCTATTTCACGGACAAGCTTGGTATCAATGCAAAAGTTGAAACGATTGAATATGATCCATTCCGTACTGCTTATATCGCTCTCGTTTGTTACTTTGACGGAGAACGTCGATATATTCTTGCCCACAAAGACATGAAGGTAGGTGATATTATCGTTACTGCTGATGATGCGAAACCTGTTTCTGGGAATCGTCTCCTTATTGGAAATATTCCAACCGGACTCACCGTTTATAATGCAGAACTCATCGTAAATGCTGGAGCTTCAAGCGTTCGTTCTGCTGGATCGTCTGCAATGATACTCTCTCAAGAGGGAGAATATACACAGCTTAAGATGCCATCAGGAGAAATCAGAAAAGTTCACAAGAAGTGTTACGCAACTATCGGAGTTGTTTCTAATACTGACCACAATCAAATTGTTATCGGTAAAGCAGGACGTTCTCGATGGATGGGGAGGCGACCAACCGTTCTCGGTATGTCCATGAATGCTGTTGACCATCCACATGGAGGATGAGAATGACACCAATCACTCGGGCAGAGAAAGGGGCCAAAAACTCCTTGGGGGAAACCAGCTCGTGGAGTCAAGACTCGCAACAGAAAAGACACGAATCAATGGGTTATCAGAACCCGCCGAGGGAAACTCGTTGGATAAATATTACAAGGAACAAAATTTAATTACAAGGAACGAAGCATTCGTTCCCTACATAATAACTTTTTACAATATGACACGTAGTCTTAGAAAATGACCTTACATAGATTCCAGACTCCTTCAGAAAGTTGAACGACTGAATGAATCCGGGAAGAAGACTGTCGTTAAGACATGGTCTCGCTCATGTACGGTTATCCCAGAATTTGTCGGTCACACCTTCGGTGTTCACAATGGAAAGGTTCATACTCCAGTATTTGTTACAGAGGATATGGTTGGACATAAACTCGGAGAGTTTTCTTTTACACGCAGATTTACTGGACACGCAGGAAATAAATAAGAGTTATTTTTTCATTTTCATTTCAATTTTTTATGAAAGCAATCGCAAACAATATTCGTATATCCGACAAAAAGCTCAATGTTATAGCTAAAATCGTTCGTGGTATGGAAGCAAAGAAAGCACTTGATATCCTTCGGTTTATGCCGAATAAAGGAGGGTTCCTTATTCATAAGATCCTTGAGAGCGCTATTGCTAATGCCATTCACAATGATATGCAAGAGCTTCCAGGACTCGTTATCTCACAGATAAGTGTTACGAAGGGTATCGTATATAAACGAGGAAATCCTATCTCAAGAGGGAGATCACACCGAATACTCAAAAGAACTTCCAATGTATTTTTGGAACTCCGTGTCAAGTAGGCATATACACTGTTTTTAAAAACCTTATTTTTATTATTTGCATTTACTCTATGGGACATAAAGTTAGCCCGCTCGCGTTTAGGATCGGATATAGTAAGACTTGGAAGACAACAGGATACTATGATCGGAAAGATTATGGTAAAAGTGTTGCAGCCGATGTTCAGCTCCGCATCTTTATAGTGAAGTTCCTTACTGGTATCCCAGTGGGAAATATCTTCATCAATCATACAGACTCAGAAACTTCTGTGGTAATCTATACCTCCAAGACTGCATTCGTGCTCGGAAAAAACGGAGAAAATCTTGCCAAATTAGAGGATGAGATTCAGAAAAATTTCCCTGGAAAATACGCTATTGAGGTTAAAGAGGTAAAAAAACCAGAACTTTCCGCTTCTCTCGTCGCAGATTCTATCGCACGACAGATTGAGAAGAAACTCCCATACCGTCGAGTTGTCAAGAATGCTCTCGTTAAGACTATGGAAAAAGGAGGTCTCGGAATTAAGGTAATCCTCTCAGGTCGTCTCAATGGTGCGGAAATCGCTCGAACAGAAACATACAAGGATGGAGCTATTCCACGACAAACCATTCGTTCTGATATCGACTATTCTATCGAACGTGCCAATACTATATATGGGGTTATCGGGATGAAAGTTTGGATATATAAAGGAGACATTTATAAAAAATAAAAAACGTTTGACTTTTCATAAAAAATTCTATACTACTTACCATTAAAAGATATGTTACAGCCGAAAAAAACGAAATATCGGAAGTCCCAACGCGGAACTCTAAAGGGGGTTGCGACGAGAGGTGCCGAGATTGCTTTCGGAAGCTTTGCTATAAAAACGGTGGAATCGGGGTTTATTACTTCCCGACAAATCGAAGCCGCTCGAAGATCTATTATACGCTCCCTCAAAAAGGGTGGAAAACTTTGGATTCGTATATTCCCTGATCGTCCATATACCAAGAAACCTCTCGAGGTTCCGATGGGATGAGGAAAGGGAAGTCCGGAAATGTATCGCGCTCCTGTAAAACCTGGAAGAATACTCTTTGAAATGTCATGAGTTTCTCCAGAAGTTGCAAGAGTTGCTTTTGAGCTCGCTTCATACAAACTCCCGGTTAAGACGAAGATCCTCATTTAATTATAATTCAATCCTTTTTATGAAAAAGCAAGTAACCACATTCAAGACACCAGTAGAACTCAGTACTCTTGATGCAGAAGGACTCGCAAAAGAACTCGCTAAATCTGAGAGAGAACTTTTCCTCCTCAATATGAAGCATCGAGCAAATGAGCTCAAGCAGACACATACTATTCGACTCTATCGAAAGTATATCGCTCTACTTCAGATGACAGAAGTCAATTCCTAATTATCTTTTTTACTCTAATTTTCCAATGAGAACACAAACCGGTATCGTTACAAGCATCAAGATGGACAAAACCATCGTTGTAACCGTTGACACCTACAAAGTTCATCCAAAATATAAGAAACGTTACAAAGCTTCCTCAAAGTTTTATGCGCATGATGAATTGAATAGTTGTACACTCGGACAAGAGGTGACTATCGAGGAGACTCGACCACTCAGTAAAACAAAATGCTGGAAAATTACAACTGCAGCATAATTAAGATTCGATCACGAAGCATTTATAATACACTAACAACTCATAATTTTTTATTCGTATGATACAAACAGAAACTAGACTCGTTGTTGTCGATAATACTGGAGCAAAAGAAGTTCTCTGCATCAAGGTTCTTGGTGGATCAAAGAGACGTTATGCTTCCGTGGGTGACATCATCGTATGTTCCGTCAAAAAAGCACTCCCACAAGGAAATATCAAGAAAAAAACAGTTGTTAAGGCTGTGGTTGTGAGAACTGCCTTCTCTGTGAAGCGAAGTGATGGTACAAGTGTTCGATCCGATGATAACGGATGTGTTATTATCAATGACAGTAATGAGCCAAAAGGAACTCGTGTATTCGGTCCAGTATTTCGAGAATTGAGAGCCAAAGGATTCCAAAAGATCGTGAGTCTCGCGTCAGAGGTACTCTAAGAAAAATCTATTTTATTTATTATTCGTTTGCATTTTATGAAAGTCCGCAGTGGAGATATGGTACAGGTGATGTCTGGAAAAGATAAAGGAAAGAAAGGAAAAATCCTTGCCACCAATCCAGAATCTCGTCTTATCGTTGTAGAAGGGGTCAATATCGCGACTCGCCACATGAAAAAGCAATGAACGACTCCTGGTCAGATTGTCAAGGTGGAAAAGCCAATCCAAGCTTCCAATGTTATGATTCTCGATCCTGAGTCTGGGAAGCCAACTCGTATTGGTATGAAAATGGAAGGAGATAAAAAAGTTCGCATAGCAAAGAAATCTGGTAAAACCCTCTAAAATACCCCCCAATACATAATTAACAACTTAATTTTTCCAACATGTCTTTTAAAGAACAGTATAATAAAAAAATCCTCCCACAGGTGCAAAAAGCTCTCGGTATCGAGAACCCTATGGAAGTACCAAGAATTGAGAAGATAGTTCTCAATATGGGAATCGGGAGTTATATCGCGAGCGGAAATAAGGATTTTTCCAGTCTCAAGAACGATCTCGCTCTTATCTCTGGGCAAATGCCTACGGTTGTTAATGCCAAAAAGGCGATTTCCAACTTCAAACTCAAAGTAGGGATGCCCGTTGGTATGACGGTCACGCTCCGGGGAGATCGAATGTTCTACTTCCTCGAAAAACTCGTTCAAGTTATTCTTCCTCGAGTTCGAGATTTCCGTGGTATTTCTGGAAAATCATTCGATGAGAGAGGGAACTTTAACTTCGGTATTCGAGAACACACGATATTTCCAGAAGTTCCTCAGCTTGATGTCGTCAAACCTCATGGGATGCAGATAACAATTAAATTCAAATCACAAGAAAAGACACACACAAAAGCATTGCTCGATGCAATCGGATTCCCCTTTGTAAAGTAATACATTAAATCTATTTTTATATACCATTATTCTCTACCTACTATGGCAAGAAAGGCTCTAGAAGTAAAATGCAGCAAAGCTCAAGCGAAAGCAACCACTCTTTTTCAAGCGGGAAAGACAATCAAGTTTGCGACTCGACTCTATCATCGATGTTCTATCTGCGGAAGATCTCGCGGATATATGAATAAGTTCGATATGTGTCGTATCTGTGTTCGTGAGCGTGCTAATGCCGGAGAATTGATGGGAGTACGTAAATCCAGTTGGTAATCTCTCTTTTAAAAACCAAAATTCTTGAATATTATTTTTAACTTAATCGTCACTATGATAAATGATCCAATTGCAGACTTGCTTACAAGAATCCGAAACGGATATCTTGCACGACTCGCAGTTGTAAGCATCCCATATTCTGGATTGAAAGAGAAAATCGTCTCAATCCTCGAAAAGAATGCTTATGTCGTATCCCATACTGTAAGCGCAGATAAACGTGAGATTCTCGTAACTCTTCATGATGTTCGCAAAACGAAATACCTTCCGTCTTTTCGTCGCATCAGTCGACCAGGACAGAGGATTTATATCAAATCCGAAGATATTCGTAAATCACGAAATGGACATGGTATCTTTATTCTCTCAACTCCAAAAGGTATTATCACCGGATATGAGGCATTTGCACTGAAAACTGGAGGAGAACTCCTTTGTGAGGTGTATTAATCGGAACGATATGATCGTTCCCTACACAATAATTATTCATTAATCTAATTTATATGTCTCGAATTTGAAAACTTCCCATCGTTCTCCCAACTGGAGTTAGTGTGAAGGTAGACGGTAAAAATCTCACCGTCTCTGGACCAAAAGGAGAGCTCAAGTATATTCTTCAGGATTGTACTTCTCTCGAGCAACAGGATAACACTCTCATTGTTTCTATTGCAGATGAAAACAATACACAGGAAAGAGCTATGTGGGGACTCACTCGAGCACTCGTAGCTAATATGGTTGTCGGAGTATCTGAAGGATACAAGAAATCCCTCGAAATCCAAGGAGTTGGGTACAAATTTGAAGTTGCATCTCCAACGAAGATTGTTCTCGCTGTCGGTTTCTCTCACAAAGTCGATATTATGGCTCCAGCAGGAATCACTGTTGCTATGGATGAGAAAGAAAAAAACATCGTACATATAACAGGAATTGATAAACAACAGGTTGGGTACTTCGCAGCACTCATTCGATCCAAGAAAAAACCAGAACCATACAAAGGAAAGGGTATCCGATATGTTGGAGAATACGTACGACGTAAGGCAGGTAAGACCGGAGGTAAGAAATAAAACTCCATCTCAAGAACACACTCTATTTATTATTATAATACAAGTCTATGTTAGAAAAGCTTAAAAAACGCTCCCGACGACAAGCTCGTATTCGCTCAACCATAAGCGGTACTGCTGCCAAACCACGTCTCGCTGTGTTTCGAAGTAATACATCCATCTACGCACAGATGATCGATGATGTTGCTGCAAAAACACTCTGCGCGACTAGTGATTTGAAAATGAAAAAAGGAACAAAATCAGAATGTGCAGAAAAAGTTGGTCAGGAGCTTGCTGAGAAGGCAAAGGCTCTCGGAATCACTACGTGTGTATTTGATCGAGGCGGATTCCTCTATGCGGGACGAGTAAAGAAACTCGCTGAAGGAGCGAGATCAGGCGGACTTCAATTTTAATTATTTATTTTTTCCATTTCTATGGCAGATACTACTACCACCGATACTACGACAACTCCAGTGAGCGCTCCAGTGAGAGTTCAACAGGGGGGTCAACGAGATAATAATAAACGTCCTCGAGATGACAAGAAAGGAGGAGGTTTTAAGGATGCTCCGAAAGAGTTCCAAGAAGAGCTTCTCTGAGTTGATCGAGTTACTCGTGTCACTGCCGGTGGTCGACAACTTCGTTTCCGTGCCTCTGTGGTTATTGGGAATGGGAAAGGAACAGTCGGGTTTGGTATCGGGAAAGCCGGAGAAGTAGTTATCGCTATCGAAAAAGCTGTTCGGGATGCGAAAAAGAATCTCATTTCTTTTGCCATCATGGATGGAACTATCGCTCATGATCTCACCGCTTCATATAAAGCAGCAAATATTTTCATTCATCCAGCCTCAAAGGGAACCGGTATTATCTCTGGAGGTTCTGCTCGTAAGATTTTCGCCGTTTCTGGTATCAAGGATATCCTCGCGAAACAACGTGGAGCCAATAATCCTATCACCAACGCTCGGGTAACCATGAAGGCTCTTTCTACTCTCAAAAAAGTAGCAGTAAGACCTATGAAGACCTCAGTAGTTTCTGAAGAAGGAACAAAAGAGGTTGCTCCAAAAGTAACTGAAGCAAAAGCAATCGCAAAGAAAGAGGCTCCAGTTGTTGCGAAGGAAGTGGTAAAAGCAGTGGAAGTAAAGGCTCCTGCAAAAAAAGCAGTCGCAAAAAAAGCTCCGGCTGCTAAAAAACCAGCTGCAAAGCCAGCTACTAAGGCAGCGACTAAGAAGCCAGCTGCTAAAACAGCCAAGAAATAAAGGGAACAAAGTGTTCGTTCCCTACAACAACAATAACAATAATCATTAACTATATAATTATTCTATGCTTTCTCATAATACTATAAAAGCTACTCCCGGTTCTTCCAAGGCTCGCATGCGTGTCGGTCGAGGAAATGGTTCTGGAAAAGGAACATTTTCCGGTCGTGGATGTAAGGGACAGAATGCTCGTACAGGAGGTGGAAAAGTCAAAGCCGTGTTCGAATGAGGACAGAGTCCATTATTCCGTCGTATGCCAAAGAAACGAGGGTTTACTGCTTTTGATACTGTACCATTTGCTCCAATCAATGTTAGCCAACTCCAGAAGCTCGCAGATGCCGGTATCACGACTATTGATAATGAAGTCCTCTTCGAGAAGGGAATCATCCGTAAAAAAGACGCTCTCTTGAAACTCCTCGGAAATGGTGAGATCACTCAAAAAGTCTCCATCCGAATCCACCGAGCCAGCAAGCAGGCACAAGACAAGGTAACCGCTGCCGGAGGAACCGTAGAGCTCCTCTAATCACAAAACGTCCAATAAAAATCTCATCTCAGATTATCTGAGATGAGATTTTTATGTAAGTTACATATTAACATATAAAAATCATCAAAATATTACTATTCAAAGAAGAAGAAATAAAGATATAAATGGTAATAACTTTTGTAATTGCCCATCTTGGGAATTATTCATAATCCACCGCTTTTCTTGAAAGGAGAATATGACTCATTTTCAATCTCTCCACTCAAGACTCCAAAAAGCTCAAGCACAAAGATAAAGAATGGGGGAAATCATTAAGTTTCATGACCACGAAACTGGATATATTCATTGCCAAATCCATACATATAAATCGTATGACCAACTGGCACTAAATAACAACATAATCATAGCAACGTAAATTTCCCCCCAGACTCTTTCATATCATACAATTGCCCGATATATGATTCCAGTAGTCCAAGGTGCTGTGAGAAATGTTAGACTACACATCATGATAGTTTCTGGAATATCCCACGTAGGGTCATTGGCAATAGGTGCCATGGCTGATAAAATACCCGTTGCTACCAAAAAAGTAAATATTTTCCATCATACAAATGGAAAGCTTATATGAATTTTATTATCAGGTGTCCTATGAGAATTAATTAATATTTTTACACCGACAACAGACAACGATATCCATAATATTATGTAGTAACTAGTAAAAGAGTGGGAAAGTGCAATATTTTGCATAGTCATCATTTATTTTATAAAGCTTATTACTTGCCATTTTTGAGCCAAAGAGTTCAAATAATTTAGAATCAGTGGAAGGCTTTCAGATGATTCATCTATTCTTAAAAGAATTTTTTCAATAAAGATAAACACAATCATAGGCCGAAGGATTAATATTGTTTATATATTTTATTAAAACTAATTTTGTAGTATTATTATTATTTGATAAGTCTTTTACTCAAGACTTATCAAATAATTTTTTTAGGACTTCAATATTTTGATCATTAACCCCATTAGCACGTAGAGATCAATCAATATTATAATGCTCAAATGTAGGATTTTGTTCAATCCAGTTCACAATAGGAGTTATTTTATCTTCAAAAATAACCGAGTCCAGTTGATGTTCCATGGTTATGAATCTACTATGTTCATTATTGATAGAATAATTGTGAAATATCAATAAAACTATTGTTATTAGTAGAAAACCGAAAAATCAGAATTTATACATATTTTTATTTATTATAATTTATTGAATATTGTCTTGCCACAATTAAAAGATTCTGAAGCAACCCTTTATTAAAAGATTCATTGGTGGTTGATGAATGTATTGCTTGATTATAAATATATCAAGCAATATACCAAATATTATCTTCTCACTCGTTATTTGCAGCAGATATAAGTCATTCAAGATATCACGCTCAATTATCTGAAACTTCAGCAATATATTGTCATCAATATGCCATAATTGAGATTGTCGGAAGATTTATTCAGTGTTCCGCACCATTAAAGCCAATAAAGAAATTTCACATTTCATCCCCCCTAATCTCTGATCATTCTACAGTAAATACCTGTTTACTGTAATCGTTATTATAGAAAGGTTCTTTAAGTTTAAAATTATATTCATTTGCGGTATCGCCTATAAAATCCAAAGGATTTATTTTATTATACCAAGGTTGATTAATAACATTATTAATTTGAGTATAAAAATATGTGTCAATAGCTACTATTTGTTTCTCCCTCCCCATCGCATCCACAAACCTCACCGGATTATTTCCAACATAACTGTACAGATTTATATTATCACTCATCCCAATCGGATCTCGACTAATAAATCTTCCGAGTTCTGTACTGTAATATCGTGCACGGTAGTAATACAGCCCAATCTCTCGATCATACTCACGTCCAGTAAATAATCTCACATTCCCAACTTTTGACTCCTTGAATCCCCTCCAATTATCAGACTTCCCATCTCGGATATATACCTTTCCGAAGGCATCATATTTGTATTCCTCGACTACTTTTCCATCCTTGTCAGTTATAGCCGTGATACTTCCGAGCTGGTCTTTCTGATAAAAATACCTATTCTCGATTTTCTTCTTGCCATCATTAGTACTTACAATCATCACAAGAATATCAAGTATATGCACCCCAGGAGTACTTCCTACGGGCGTATTCCCTTGCATTTTTCAATTTTTCTTTTCCATCGTCATATCGGTACTCATTTTCTTCGATAGCATCGTTGTTTGAGTAGGTATATCGGATGATTTTCTTGATTTCGTCTTCTTCCTCATAGACGGTTTTGGAGAGTCTATTTCTATAATCATAAGTATAGATTTGATTACTTATTTTTAGCTTTAATTTATAATAAATCATTCAATTTTATCAATCTGTAAAAGCTTTCAATCTTCATTATACAATAATATTTGTTTACTCTTTTTTGTAGTAGGCTCTACTACATGTATTATTTGCTCAAGCGTTGGTGTACTAAAAAACATTCAAAATAATCTTACTACGTGTCAGTCAGTCCTTATTAAATATTTACTATTTTTTGTCCATAGTCATTGTGTCCTATGATCAGGATATAGCCAAGATCTTATTAATAATTCATCTTTTTTATTAAAAAGTCATGACTTCTTAAAATAAAATTCTTTATTTGGACTAAATATTTTCGTATTAATATCTAAACTAACTTTCTCAACTTTGTTGTAATTTCAAGAAAAAGATTCTATTTTTTCAGTATTAGGATTTATTAAAAATAATCATCATTTTCATATTAAAGAGACTATTATATTTTCTTTAATACTTGTTTCTTTTAAATCACTAACTACCCTATTAATATATCAGAGTCAAAATATTAAAAGCAGAAATGATATTATTATTAATATTAATTTATAAATTTTTTTCATATATTTGATACTAAATATTAAATTAAAAAATTAATAAACTAGATTTTTATAAAACAGTTCCAAGTTTATATCATATCAAAGTCATCATGGAGTGGTTCATGGTAACAATACATTTCATGGTAATGGTGTAGGAATTCAATATATTTCAGTATATTCAAAAAATCATGCATACTCTAAAGCTGCTTCAACTTGATCACTACAATTATTTGTAAAAGTATTATATGAAGGTGTTGTCTCATAATATGTATTATACCATTCTGAAAGTTTATTTGTATTTATATAATTACTACTTATTTTTGTTGTTGAGTATAAATCATCACTTCAATTTATAATAATGCTTCTATAATCATCAATATTTGACGCTCATTCATTAGTTCCATTTACTGTTCAGAGAAACATATCTCCATCTCAAGATGGATTTAATCAAGTTGACCCTAACGGGTTATAGTTAATTAAATATTCTTGTCAGTTATTTATGAAGTAAAATGCTGCATGTCATGTATTTCAACTCAAAATATCCATACTTTCAAAATACCAAGCATTTCACTCATTATTTCTAATAAACAAAGCTTTTTCTAAACCCATCGCATCCACAAACTTCACTGGATTATTCCCAACATAACTGTACAGATTCACATTGTCACTCATCCCAATTGGGTCTCGACTAATGAATCGTCCAAGGTCTGCGGAATAGTATCGTGCGCGATAGTAATACAATCCTATTTCCTTGTCGTACTCTCTCCCCGTAAACAATCTCACATTTCCAATTTTCGATTCCTTGAATTCTCTCCAATTATTAGACTTTCCATCTCGGATATATGCCTTTCCGAAGGCATCGTATTTGTATTCCTCGACTATTTTTCCATCCTTGTCAGTTATAGCCGTGATACTTCCGAGTTGATCTTTCTGGTAGAAATACCTATTCTCGATTTTCTTCTTGCCATCAGTAGTACTTACAATCATCACAAGAATATCATCAACTCATTTTCAGTATATGTATTCCCTTACATTTTTCAATTTTTCTTTTTCATCGTCATATCGGTACTCATTTTCTTCGATAGCGTCATTGTTTGAATAGGTATATCTGATAGTTTTCTTGATTTCGTCTTCGTCCTCATAGACGGTTTTTGTGAGTCTTCTACCGAGGACGTCATACTTGAATTCTGCAAGGAGTTTCGTCTTGATAGTTTTGTCTTTTGAGTGTTTGTTATCATCATGGTCTCCTAACTTCCTCACCTCAACGAGTCGATTCCTGTAGTCATATGCAAACCGGAACTTCCCATTGCTCACGAGATTTCCATTCTTGTCATACGTGAGTTTGGTTTTGTCCACTCAGGTGTACTGGTTGAGGATATTACTCGTATAACTGGTGGTATCTGTCTTGGTCTTGTCGTCTTTTTTGTTTTTCTCTTTCTCGTTTTCTTTGGTCTGTGTTACGAGAGAGGTGAGGCGATTGCCCATTGGATCGTAGACAAACGACTCTGTGGTACTTTTCTTGTCTTGTGCTGGCTCGTATTGTGTCTGTGTGAGTCGACTAAGAGTATCGTATGAGTAATTATCGTGACCATTCCCGAGAATATTACTGGTGGCATCGTAGGAGAACGTATATTTGTTGATAATACTGTCCTGTATAGTTGTATTCTTGC
>Ga0310040_1000840_pt1 | contig 25518 bp, 26 predicted proteins | sample EPASupsiteHSE623_FD_200237 | JGI IMG/M metagenome (GOLD analysis project Ga0310040, IMG submission 200237) | Bioremediated contaminated groundwater from EPA Superfund site, New Mexico - Sample HSE6-23 (v2) (version 2) | ecosystem: Environmental > Aquatic > Deep subsurface > Groundwater >... | reverse complement strand
AAAAAACAATCCCGCCAATGACCCATCAAACGGGAATCACAAAAGGGTGGTACCGATTTTTTCCGTCAGGTGGTAGCACATCAGGCCGACGCGGAAACATCAAACGGAAAATCATACGGTGTTTGGGGTTGGAACAGGCATCGAACAGCCGAGTGAGTTCCTCCCGGCTGATGATTTTGGGAAGCGCCTTTTCTTCTTTGGGATAAGGAATTTGAGAGGCTGTTTCAATATCATCGAGCATGTGCTGGTAATACCACCGTAAACCGGCCACATAGATCTTAATGGTACGCCAGTTCCGGTCTTTTACTTCCTTCAGATCGTGCAGAAAATCCACGATTTGGTCGGTCTCCAGGTCTTTCGGGTCTTCACCGTGGAAGTCCATCAGAAATTCTATGCTTCGCAGGTAGCTGGTAACCGTCTGTGGCGACCGGTGCGCAACAATTAAACGTTGCTCATAACGCCTTAATACACTTTTCCCTTGTTGGGTAGAAGAATACCTTGTATCTTCATTCCCGGATTTTTTTTTCTCATAATGAATGATTTATTGTAAAAGTGTAACAACTCAGACCTCATTATGGGAGATAACCTCCAAACCTGAAGGAAACGCTACCTTTAGGTTTGGTTCAACACGGTACATATTGCAAGGCGGGGTTTGGCGGTTCGCCAACTGCGGATTCTCGCATCGCAGTTCCGTGTCCTTCGGACAGGAACGCTCTTCGAAATCCGCCCCGGCAACATGTACCAACCGTTAGCGGCTATTTAATTGCGCTCGGAGTACTTAAATGAATTTATTGATTTAATGATGATTTTTTTAATAATTACATATTTTACGATTATTCTGATAGCAATTCTAATCTCTTTATCAAGTTGGAAAAAAATAGTATTTAATTACCGTAACAATTATAATAATAAAAGCCCTGAGAAATGGGTGGAAGAAAACTTTGGGACTATTGATGTAGCGGAACTAAAAAAGATAAAGCCTTTGTTTGTTTTTCAAATAAAGAATTGGTTTACAAATATTTTTGTTCTTATTAATTTGCCCATTTTTCTTTTAAAAATGTCACTGATTGCAAGATATGGAATTAAAATTCTTTGGAAGTTACCATTTCAATTTTATGATATTTGGTGGATATTTATTTACGTTATTTGTTTTAATAAAGCACAAAAAGGCTCTGCATATTTCGCATTAACTATATCATCAATTATTACAATGTCAATCATTGTTCATTTAGCTTCAAATTTAGAATCAAAAGATGGACGGTTAAAGATATTAGATAAACCCGAACATAAAGTTCGTATTTACGATTTAATAAGTGACGGTTTTTTGATTACAGTTGGATTTGCTTGTTTGTATTTTTCTCTATCAATAATTAACCCTGGGGCATTTAATTCAAAAATCAGCATAATTGACTCATTGTTTTACAGCCTAATGATTGGTACGACAATGGGATTTGGATATATTTATCCAGTTTCAGATTCAACTAAAGTATTGACCATGATTGAGGGATTCTTGGGTTTTATGTTTATTGTAATTATGATTGCTGTTTTTATTAATGTTTGGATTGGGAAAAGGACTAATAAGGAAATATGAAAACAGCCGCTAATCGAATAGCCCGCCCTGCCAGCAAGTACTGCTAGAGAGATCCTCTCCCAATTTAGAATAATTCTTTTCTGCTTCTTATTTTACTTTAGTGTTAAAAATTCGGAAGGAGATAGAGAGTTATCATGATTATTATTTGAGCCATTTGAAAAATGCGTCTTCACCTTTTGTAAGAAATATTAAGACACCGAATAATATAATAATCACTGTTATGACTAATTTTACTATACAACCAATATTGTCTAGTTCTTTTTTCCCTTCTGGAGTTGCATTTTGATAATTGAATGCTGCTTGTGCTCTTAATTTTTTTCTACCATATTTTGTATATGGATTGTATGGCTTCCTTGATGGCATAAAGAATGTTTTTATTGGCAAGATAATGAATTAATACAAAAAACATTGTTCTGTATAAATGTTGCAAGGATAATATTATAGCTTCGCTGCTGAAAATTTAGAATAATTTTTCCCTGGTTTTCTATTTGACTTTAGTTCAGTTTGGTGTAAATTAGAAGGCAGTAAACTAAAACGGATCTGTGAGAGGCTTGGGGTGAAATTCCCCTTGCCTACTCGGTGCTTCCTACGTTAGTTAGAATTATATGTACGACAATGACAGAAAAGAATCCAATAGTATTTATCAGTTATAGCCATGACAATGCAAATCATATTGACAAAGCACTGCAGTTTTCAAATCAATTGCGGCATGAAGGTATTGACTGCATAATAGACCAGTACGAAGAATCACCTCCTGAAGGGTGGCCTAGGTGGATGGAGAAAAATATTATGTCTGCAGATTATGTTTTGATGATTTGCACAGAGACCTATTATAAAAGAGTAATGGGAATAGAAGAAGAAGGAATTGGGCATGGGGCAATATGGGAAAGCAATTTAATCTATCAGCATCTTTACAATCGTGGGACTCAGAATTATAAATTTGTACCTGTTCTTTTCAATGACGGAAATAAAAATAATATTCCTACACCGTTACAAGGCTCAACATTCTATAACGTTGACAATTCAATTGAATTTGATAAACTATATTGGAGACTTAGAGGTGTTACCAGCCAAAAGCCTAAATTGGGCAAACTAAGAGAGTTGCCTGAAAAAGAGAGAAAGACAATGTTTGTAGGTGGATTTATTGACCTTGAATTGTGGAATAAAGCTGGATGGAAGGGAGTTGCATACGTTCATGACTACGAAAACAAGGAACCGCCATATATGGCATTACTTTTTTCGGACAAAGAAGTTGGAAGAAAAATATTCGAGGGTTGGCGCAAGCGGCTTGGGGAATTCGACTCTTACAATGAGCTGAGAATCTCTATAGTAGAAGGTGACGTTGAAGGTGAAGCATACGGATATTATGTACACATAGGAACGTACATGGAAAATCTGATCAAACATCTAAAAGAAAGCAATCCTAAAGATAGCTTTGATATATTTATGATGATGAGTAGAATTCATAGAATGAATCCAGACAAATCCTCAACAAATTTAAAGTTATTCAAAGAGAGATTTAAAATGTTTAATTCGTTTTCGTTAATACCAGCATTATTGACAAAAGACAATAAAGTTGAATTAATGGAGAACATGAGAATTTTGAAAAGGAATATTGAATTTCGAAGTTTCACTGACATAAAATCGAAGAATGACCCAGACGTAGTTTTGAATAAAAAGTTATGTAAAGAAATAAAAGAAAATAAATAACTATGGCTAATCGAATAGCCCGCCCTGCAATCAGATATCTAAACATCATTCAATTTAGAATAATTCTTTCCGTCCTGGATATTTGACTTTAGTTCAGTTTGCCGTAAATTAGGAGACAGTAAACCAAAAGCTATACATAAATAAAACATGAAATAGCAATTTATCAGATAGCTTTGGTTGATAGACAACAGAGTTAGCGGTAAAATAAATAAAGAGATGATGTCAATTGAGCTACAAAATAATGCAAAAAATAAGCTTGCCTTAGTTATTGGTGTTGGAGGAGGAGGATGTAATGCCTTGCAACACATATATTCTGAAAACAAGTCTGACGCAATAGACTTTTTTGCAATTAACACTGACATACAGGCACTGAATAACCTGAAAATTCCTTTACAACAAAGACTTCTAATTGGAGAAAACTTAACAGAAGGTCGAGGGGCTGGTGCAAATCCTTCTCAAGGAGAATTAGCTGCAATTGAGAGTTTATCAATAATAAAACAGTTTCTAAAGAAAAATTATAAAATAGTCTTTATTTTAGCTGGAATGGGCGGAGGTACAGGAACAGGTGCAAGTCCAATAATCGCAAAGGCATGTAAAGAATTAGACATTTTAACTATAGCTGTTCTTTCTACTCCGTTTACTTTTGAAGGTAATTTACGACAAAAGCAAGCAAGACAGGGTATTAACGCACTAAAGAAATACACTGACTCAATTTTTCTATTTTCAAATGATAATATTTTAAATTACTACTCTACTTTCAAATTATCAGAAGCATTTAAATATTCAGACTCTATTTTTAAACTACCTATTGACTTAATAGTAGGAATTACGACAACTTCAGGATATATAAATATTGACTTTCAAGATATTAAAACTGTTTTAGCGCATTCTGGGTTTTCAACTGTTACAATGGGTACTGGAATTGGAGAAAAGAGAGCAAAACAGGCACTTGAGCAAATTCTTCAATCTCCATTTATATCGAATGTAAATCTTAATGAAGTTAAAGATGTTTTGATTCAGGTTGTATCTGGGAAAAAAGAAGTTGTAATGGATGAAATTGCTGAAGTTACAGACTATTTCTCTACGATAGTAAATAATAATGCTGATATTATTTGGGGGACAGCAATTGATACTGATTTAGATGAAGAATTAAAAATAAATGCAATTCTTTCAGGTGTAAAAGAAGAAGAAATTATTGAATATTCTAATCCAACTGAAATTGAAATTGAGAAAAATATTCCAACAATTATTGAAAAAGAAGTAAGGCAATTAAGACAAGAATATGAAGGGAAAAAAATAGCATTTTTAATTATGCAGTTTGGGAAAGGAAAACTGTATGATGAACTGCTTTCAATATTACAAAAATCTTTAGGAAAATATGATATAGTTGTCTTAAGAGCAGACAATAAGGAATATCATGATAATCTTTATTATAATATTCTAACATACATATATGCGTCTGATTTTGGTATTGCTGTTTTCGAAAGGATTCAAGATGATTATTTTAATCCAAATGTTGCTTTTGAAGTTGGTTTTATGCTTGGAATTAATAAACAAGTTTGTCATCTAAAGGAGAAATCCCTAAAACATCTTCATACTGATATAATTGGAAAGTTATATCGTGAATTTGATATTCAGGATATTGAAAATACTTTAGTTCCTAATCTTGATAAATGGATTAATGATAAAAATATAAAATAATTCTACCGCTAATAAGTAGGACTTTGAGCGGTCGGCTCGATCAAGCGATGAGTCAGCGTTGAACTACGCCCTTGAAACAAGGAATATATCCCAGAGTTGCACAGGGCCAGACAGAGAGAATCCTCTCCCAATAAATCCAGTATCTAAACACTATTCAATTTAGAATAATTCTTTCCGTTCCTGATATTTGACTTTAGTCCGGTTTGGCGTAAATTAGTAAGCAGTAAACAAAAACGGTTCTGTGATAGGCTGGAGGGGAAGTTCCTCCGGCCTGCTCGATTCATGAAACTAAATGACAAAAAAATATAATAACTTCGTGATATTACATAGTTAGCACCAATGTTAATTGCGGACAAGGAGCATTTGCTCTGACAGATAGATTTAAAATTAAATTCATAAGTATGACAATTTCGAATATGAACAGTTTTCATTAAAGCATCATGACAGAATTTATAAAAATCTCATTTGCTGCAATTTTGATTTATCTTTTAATCTTAATTTTCAGAGTCGCAATAGCTGGACTCGCTTACGATACCGAGAAAAAGAAGATTAGTAAGACATATAAAGGAGATCATTCAGGTGTTAAACCTGGAGGAATGTGGGGACATTTTAAAATACCGTCGACGATTAAAGACTTGGACCCTAAAATGACAAAGTATGTGACAAAATATAATAGACTTACAAGATTATTTTGGGCTTCCTACTTGATTGGGATACCATTATTGATTCTTTTAGGCCGAGAATTAAACAAATTATGATTGAAAAGAACATAGGTGCTAATCGAATAGCCCGCCCTGCCAGCAAGCGCTGACAGGGAGAGGCTTTCACACCACTGTACGTAGTGTGCCGAGAAGCAGAACATCGGTAAAATAAAGTTCTGCATGCTGTAACAGAGATGGTGGAAACAGTTGTAAGTTGAACCACCGGTGTCGTCTTGCAGGAGGGGGCATCAAACCGCCTAAAGGTGCTTTGGTAAAGAGCCAGGGTACTGAGCGTTTAGGTTAAAACCGGCACCATGAGTGTTGGTTGGTAAGAATAAAGGAGTTGAACGCAAGTGAACCCTTGATGAGGAGTCGAGAAGTTGCCATAACCTGTCAAAAGCTACGGAGTATGTGACGGAGTGATAAGTTTAGCGGTTACCTGTTTACTGGCTAAACGGCAGGCGTCCTACAGAGGGCAAGAACTTTATTCGGGCTTGGTTACGGAACTTGAGAACCTGCATGTTGATGATAGGCTGTTATATAAGCGATCTGTCAAGAAAGCTGACAATCAAAGGGAAATGCACAATAGGGTCACCCTAGAGGCAAAATACCGAAGCATCATGCAGGGGCAGACTAACTCGTAGTAGTGATGAAGTTCCTGTAATGGGAATGGAGCAAAGGGGTTAGCTAATATGAAGTGCAATTTGCCAACTTTAACGAGGATGAGCTTTATATTGTATGACCTATTAGAAGAGCCGTGTGATGGGAGACTATCAAGCACGGATCTGTGAGAGGCTTGGGGTGAAATTCCCCTTGCCTACTCGGTGCTTCCTACGTTGTAGGGCATTTAAAACTAGCTATTTGACACGAAAACTCTTACCAGTATAAAAATATTAAATTTATGAACAGTAAAAATGAATTGATTTCTACTTTATCCTCACAGATAAGTTATGAATCAAATAGGATTCTAAAACAAAATGTTTCAAAATTTGTAACTTCCAATGATACTTTGGAATCAGATGTTCGTTTTCGGATTTCTAGCCGAGCTGCAAAAAAAAAGAAAACCAGTTCACCTGTTATAAAGAATATGTTATCAGGTTCATTTATTGAATCAGATTCAAGAGTTGTTTATTCAAGAGTTGTTTATTTTTATATTGTTGTTTTTGCTATTGCTTCAGTGCTATTAATATTTCTGGGGAAACTCATCTCTCCAAAATTAAATATTAGTCTACTATTCGCAATATTATTTTTGATTGGTATTATTTGCTTTCTGATTATTCTTTTTCTCGTAAGCCGATTCATAATTAAACAAACTTATAGACAATTAGAACGCAGATTTGATTCTATTCAAATCAAAGAAAAAGAAATAAGTAATGAATTTACAGATGATGTTTATATAGTTATTGCAAATACTTATGAATCATTATCTGATTTTAGAAAAGAAAGGGAGCGGCAGGCAAAGAACAGCTATAATGCTGCCCTTGGACTGATAATATCAGGCATTTTAATAGTCTTTTCTGGAGTTTATTTATTATTTAGAAAAAGTATAACAGAAGGTGCATTAGCTTCGAGTATTGGTGCAATATCAAATATCATAGGCGGAACAATTTTGAAATTCTATAAAGATACAAATGATAGAATGGATAGGTTAAATAGTGATTTATTTATTCTAAATTCAGCAAAAGTACAATATGCTTTGATTCTTAAGATAAGTGATGTTAAAACTAGAGATAACGAATTAGGAAAGTTAATTATATCTATTGGAAACATAAAAAACACTAACCAAACAATTAAGTCTTAAACTTTCCTTGATCATTAAATGATAGATTAATTGAAAAATTGAAAAATAGAAATGTAAACGCCCTACAACAGCAAAATACCCGCAAGCCGGGGTTCGGTGCTTCGTTGATAGGAAATTAGTAAATTTAAAGTGCAAATCTTCGTAGGAAGTTCATCGAGAAACTCCCGCCCTGCGTGTATTTGCGAAACGTTGTACGCACAAGCCAAACAGGACTCTGCAATCAGCGAAATTTGATGATTATAATAGGCACAAATTCAAATAGATATGGACATGACGTGTAAATGACGTTCTAATTGCATGAAAAATACGATCAAAATTCGTGAACTATTTTTAAGTTATTGAATAAAATTGTTCGAAAGATTTCAAAGTATTATGAATCAACCAGAATTAGGTAAAAAAATCGCTGAGCTTAGAAAGTTAAAGGGATTGACTCAAGAGGAGCTAGTCGATAGATGTAATCTAAGCATAAGGACTCTTCAACGCATTGAGTATGGAGAAGTCACCCCGAGAGCTTATACCTTAAAATTGATTTTTGAAGCTTTGGAATATAGTATTGACAATTCTTTGGAACCCGCTTTTAAAGTTGAAAAAGAATTGATTTTAAAGTGGCTCGAGCAATTTTATATAAGTTTTATTGATTTATTTAACTTAAAAACTCACACAATGAAAAAGATTACAATTTTATCAATTATGCTTTCAGCAATACTTTTGGGTGTATTTGGATTAGTTACAGAAAGTAAAGCAGAAAAGGGAAATAATATTTCCATTCAAGTTAATAACAATGCTCAAAAGAAGGATCAATTAAAAGGCCGTGAAACAGTTTTTTCTGATTTTACCGCTTACGGTTGTTTCGAAGAAAATGATGAATTGGTAGGTCGTGATATTAAGTTTAGACTTAATGGCGTCAATGTCAATGTCAAATTAATTTTGCTTAATAAAAAAACCAGAGAATTCAACTCTAATTTTGTAAAAGGGACTCTTTATCAAAATAAAGTTGAAGTTGATGTGACACAGGATGAAATTAATGATAATCTAGTCAGGTATTCTGCTGATAGTGTTGAGAAATCAAAAGATCGAATTTTGTTAAAAGGTAATGCTAAGTTGACTTCTCCTCAAAATGACTCAATAGAGACTGATGAAATTGTTATTTCGTTAAAATAGTTTTCAAAAATTTCAGTTAGAAGTCCTTCAATTTGAGGACTTCTAACTGAAATTAATATTCGGACATGCTTAAACAGAAAAATGTAAGGCCAGCGTACAATCGAATAGCCCGCCTTGCCAGCAAGAACTAACAGGGAGAACTTCTTTAAACTATGGGATCCTAAAATATTGTTGCTTATTTGAATGAATGTATGTATATTTGCATACAAATAGTATTAACTCATTATTGCTATATTTAATACCAGAATTGATTAATGATGGGCTCTTTGGTCAGGAAAAATAAAAAAACGAAGGCCACTGTTTCAAATATGAACAGTGAAGGGAAACCTCGTGTGAAAGGTAAGTTTGTAATTATTCCCCCTGAAAAAGTTGAGGCAGACAGATGCCATGCTTATGCTTATATGTTCTAATCCCCAACTTCCTTTTGCTTATTCGATTAATTGCAGTGGACGTGTCAAATTAAAGAATGGACCGGTTTTGTCGGTAATTACATATTCCTTTAAAAATAGAAGTAATTACTGATATATTGTTCGAGTTGAAGAATATAGCAATAAGATTTTTGTTTTAAAATTCTTCTTAAAATCCCACCAGAATTCGGATAATAGGTTCCATTTTATGACAAATGATTTTGATGCCTTCCGCATTTTATCAACTTGTCTGAACATACTTTATCATGTAAAACAGGAATATGATGACAAAGCTTCATTTGGATTTCTTGGGGCAAGAAAGGAGACTGACAGGAATGATTCAAACACACAGCGATTTCGAATCTATTCTCAGCTTGGGAAAAGGTATTTTAGCCCACAGAAGTATATTCACGTTGAAAACGTAGATAACAGTTCATACCTTATTCTGGACAGATCGTATCACTCAGAAAATAGTATCCGGCTCATTCAGGAAATGTTTGATCAATATTATCACGGGATATAAAAATAGTAAGAATCCGGTCGTAAGCACTCGGTAAAATCCGTCTTGTTTTTACGGGAAAAGTATCCTACTATCAAAGTTTCTCCAGAATATTCAGAGAACTTTGATAGGTTGAAAGAGAATAAGCAATCGGCCTGGTACAGGTAATAAAATTGGGTGAGTTTACTTCTGTTTTAAAAATTCCAACAACATTCCGTCCCTCGTTATTTTTTCCAAACGGGAAGATCTTTTAATTTAGCCGTTAGTATGTCTTTTTCCACGGCTCCAATATAAAGTCTAAAGGATGATTCAGTTTCATGTCCGGTAATAGCCATGACGTATTGATAGGGAGCTCCGCGAAGTACCAGGTTGCTTGCCAGGGATCTCCTGGCTGTATGTGATGTAATCATATCGCATTTTTCTTTGACGAATGTTTTCCTTATCCCTCCAACGGTGCGGGTATACATTATCGGTTCTGTGATACCAGCTAAGAAACCTAACTCTTTTGCGTGTTCGTTGAGTTTTTGTGAAGATATTGGTTTTGGAAATCCTCCGGATTCGAATATTTCTTTGGCGATCCAGTGTAACGGGATTTCAAGTTTCGGGCCGTTTTTATTTGCGATAGCATGTAGTACCTCATTTTTGAGATCGACCTGTATCTCGGGATCGATCGAAAGATAGTTTTCGCAACGTAAACCGGTCCAGCATCCGACTACAAACAATTTTCTGACATGATTAAGAGACTGTATCTGTTTTGCTACGTTTGAATTTTTGTGAGAGTCGGGTTTTCCCCCGCTTTCTTTTGCTTTCTTATCCGCTCTGGCCCACAATTTACTGATCGATTCTTCGTTAATTTTTAAGTCGTAAATTCTTTGAATCTCATCTTCATTCAGATAGATATTGTATACTCGCTCGCGGGGTTTTTTAAAGTCTTGGTAGGCTCTGTTGGTGTTTATTTTGTTCGTAGTAGCATAATCCATGACTTTCTTTATATCCCGGATAATTGATCCGATATAATTCGCCATCATGTTCTGTCCTTCACAGTACTCTATAAACTCAGAATAAAACTGTTCATCGATCTCATCGAAAGTAATGTCAGGATTGAATTCCCTTAATTTATTAGTGGTATTTTTTATAGTCTGGGCTCTTCGTTCTCCGAATTTCTTTTTTGTCTTTTCGTAAACAATATCAAATGCATAAAAGAAAGGAGTTGTGTTATTCCCATTGCCGGTAAGTTTCTCATTGAGAAGATTGGCAAATTTGTCGTTATTTAAGGTAAAAGGATCAATTGCGTTGACAACGTCGTTGATCTGTTTTTGGATGTTATCGATCTCTTGTTTTAGCTTTTCGTCTTTGGGCCTCTGTTTTTCACTGTTCCAGTCATTTTGGGGGTCTTTTATAACAATCCCGGGATAATATTCAAGCCTTAACCTTTTCCCGTTTTTTTGCTTCGTGTAGAGGGCATAAATAGATCCTTTATTGAGATAGAAACCTGTTGCCATAATAGAGATAAATTTCAGATCCGAAAATAATCTATTCCCAACACTTTCCCAACATTTTCCCAACACTTTAGTACAAAACAGTCAAAAATGGCATGTATTGAAATTAATTGTAATCGTCGTAAGTTATTGAAATATTGTATTGTTATCGGTGTAATACATAACTGTGATTTATAGAATCTTGTCCTACCTGGGGAGCCAAAAAAATAAACGCCTGAAATCATTGGTTTCAGGCGTTTATTTTTTTAATCCTCAAAGTCGGAAACAACTTCATTGAAGAAACACGGGGTGTATTTTGTCAAACTTTTGGCAGGTGTTTTAATGGCATTCGGATTATTGATAACTTTGACCTTAAACAGAAGAGAAACGAAAATTTATATCCCAACTTAAACGTATGCAGCGAATATCCCCTTACGTCCGAAGACATGCATTCAATGTTGTAACCACGGTTGCATGGATGCTTTTAATCTCCTGTTCCAAAAATGAGCCGATCGTTTTGCCGGCCCATGCGCACAATGATTATGAACATGAACATCCCTTGTCTGAGGCTTTGGAATGCCGGTTTAAAAGTATTGAAGCGGATGTGTTTTCAATCGGCGATTCACTTTTTGTGGCGCACGATTCCGTTGCCATAAGACCCGGGAGGACCTTGCGAAGGCTTTATCTGGACCCGCTTCGCCGGCAGATCGCTCATAATGGAGGCTCCGTTTACGGCGAAGGAACGGAGCTGTTTCTTTTTGTGGATATCAAGGATGATGCCGGCGGGACTTATGAACTTCTTCACAAAATACTGGCAGATTACAGTGACATGCTTACCCATTATCGTGACGGGGCAGTTTCTTCCGGAGCTGTCAGGATCATCGTGTCAGGCAACAGACCATTTGAGCTTATGCAGGAGCAGTCTCTCCGGTTTGCTTTTTATGACGGCCGCCTGAGTGAGCTTGATTCAGGACCGGATGTTTCGCTTATGCCCGTGATCAGCGATAACTGGAATAATTACTTCTCCTGGAACGGAGAAGGAGAAATGCCGGAAAATGAAAAGCAGCAGTTGGCGTCGATTCTGCAGAAAGCCCGGGAAAAGGGCTGTATCGTCAGGTTCTGGGCTACGCCCGATCAGGCAGGAAAGGCAAGAACGGCTGTCTGGACTGAGTTAAAAAGACAGCGTGCAGGTTTAATTGGGACTGATGATTTGCATGGATTGAGAACATTCCTGAGCAATAGCAAGGGGAATAAGTGAAAATAAAAAAGAGAGGCCCGAAGGAGCCTCTCCTGGTGATTATGCAAGAATGTTTGTTGTCAGATTTTTAATGCTGGCTTCGATGCCCTCGAAAGGTTTGCCGTTACCCTGGTTGTCATCTTCGACAAAGAAATATTTCATTCCGGCAGTATCTTTTGCTGCCAGTATTTTTTTGAAATCGATGATCCCATCACCAACCGGGCAGATATCATCCTTGATCACATCAAAGAAGGGCTCCTGTTGGGTAAGCATGTCCTTCAGATGGAAAAGCTGGAACCGCCCCGGGAATTTACGGAACATGTCAACCGGATCCTGTCCTGCTTTGGTTGCCCAGAAAAGGTCGATTTCCATCGTGATCAGGCTGGGATCCATTTCAGGCATAAAAATATCATAGTAAGGAACGATCCCGTCAATGTTCATGAACTCAAAATTGTGATTGTGATAAGCAAATTGAATGCCTGCATTTTTCATCACGGCACCAACCTGATTCCAGTCGCCGATCATCTTTTTATAGGATTCAATATTCCGGTCCGCTTCCTCAACCCATGGCTGGACGCAGTATTGAACACCGAGCTCGGCGTGTGCATCGGCCATGATTTTGGCGTTATCCATGGTGATGCCTGCTGCTTCAACCTGGGTGTGACTGCTTAACACATCCATGTCCAGATCGGCGACTATTTTCTTGAACTCAGCCGGCGCTATGCCATAGAATTTTCCGTCGGCATAACCAGCCAGTTCCAAATGTTTGTATCCGATATCAGATACTTTTTTCAACGTTCCCGGAACATCGGCTGCCATCGCATCGCGGATCGTATACAACTGGATACCGATGCCAAAACTTTTGCGGTCGACTGTGGCGGTTTGTTTTGTTGGCTTGCAGGCACGCGACCCAAGCATGATCGCGCCCGCTGATCCCAAAGCAGCAATTTTTAAAAAATTACGTCTATTACTCATAGTTTCAGAGGTTTAATAAATGGCTATATTGTTATCATATCTTTAGCTGGAAACCAGTGTTTAAACTTAATCATTATTGGATTACTTTTCAATAAAAAGACACGCTGCCGGATCTTTTTTATTGGAAATTAACGGTTCAGATGAGTCCCGTTTTCCTGAACAATTTTCCATTTGTCACCAATTTTTTTGAAAACAAATGTCTTGCATCCATTCAGGATCACAGTATCGCCGCTGGTGTTTAAGTATTTTGATTGAAATTCTGTTGTACATGCGGCTGCCGTTTCGGCAAGAGCGACGATGAGAGAATTTGTTCTTTTTGATTCAATAAACTTCTGAACCTTTGCATAGCTTGCTTCAGCGCCCGACCGGTAACTTTCGTAATCCGCATAAATAATTCTTCCGTCGATGGCGAAAATATAACCATCCTGATTCGCTCTCAGGGCAACCTGATCCTGATAGTTTAAATGATCAGGATTAAAAAAGTAATCCATTAGAGTTTCAATTTCAGACTTAATTTTGCTCTCAGACATCCCGGATGTGTTCTGCGCATTTAACTCCATCGAGCTGATTAAAATCGGGAGCGCTAATACCGTTGTCAAAAATATTTTATTCATAATTTTAACTGTTTGAATCAGGTTTGTAAAATTCGACATAAGTTACGACAAATTTTCACAAAGCATTCATTGTAAAGATTTAAAATCGGATCTTATTTCTTTTTAATGAAAAAATTATGGCTTTATAAATCCTCATCATAAAAACTTAAGATCAACTCAATAATTGTTTGTAATTTTGAAATAACTATTCCATGATCTTATGCAAAAGTACACCAGAAGGGATTTTCTTCGCTTTTCCGGATTAACGGCGGGAGCTGTCATCATTTTACCTCTTGGATTTTCGTGCTCAAACGCAACGGGGCCTCTAAATAAGCCTGTTGAAATCTCGATTCCCAGGCCGGGTGAGGATTTGTTTGCCTACATCACGCGGATAAACGGAAGATTTGACCAGACCCTGTACCGGCAAATCGTGGGATCGGCAAACGCATACAAAGAAGGAGATGAAGCGCAGGGTCTTTCAGCTTTTAATGACGCCTCGAGGATCAACGCGAGGGAGCTTTTAAGCAATACTAAAATCAGGGAGATTTACAATACGCCTCTTTTTATTGATGACCTCCTGACTTTAATTCATAAAACCACCGACAATAATCAGTTGAATGTGATTGGCGACTGGACATTTGGCGAACTGAAGTCTTTCGTATTAACAAAAACAGAAGATGAAATTAAATTGATTATGCCCGGATTGTCCAGTGACGTTATTGGGTGTCTGGTGAGGTTATTCAGCAATGAGGAACTGATCGTTGCCGGAAAGAAAATATTCAATCCGTTGCCGGGGAGCAATATTGGGGCAAAGGGGTATATGGGTGCACGGATTCAACCCAATTCTCCTACTGACAATACGGACGATATCATCATGCAGGTCTTTAACGGATGGTCGTATGCCGTGGGTGATGTTGTGCTTGGAACCAATCCGGTATCGAGTGAGCCGGAATCGGTTGCGAAGATCGAGGCGGCTTTGTTCGATCTTATAAAAACATTCGGACTTGAAAAGACCATTCCCAACTGCGTACTGGCTCATATTGATACGCAGGCTGAGGCCGAAGTCATCAATCCCGGTACAACAGGGATCTGGTTTCAAAGTCTGGGCGGAACGGTGAGTGCAAATGAGACCTTCGATCTGACCATAGAAAAGATGCTTGAGTATGCTTCAACGCGTAGCGGGCAGTACGGATTATACGCAGAGACGGGGCAAGGCGCTGATTTTACGAACGGGAATGGCGAAGGTTTCGACATGGTTGTTCATGAATCACGTAAATATGGGTTTTTGCGTGCGCTGAAAATGAAAATCGGGGAAGTTCAGCCAAAAAACTCGTCTGGTCCGTGGGTGCATGTGAACGATGTGGCTGGTTTTATCGGACCTGAAATTTTTAAAACGAAGGAGCAACTGGTCCGGTGCTGTCTGGAAGATATCGTGATGGGTAAACTTCACGGATTGACGATCGGGCTTGATGTATGCTCGACTTTACATATGGATGTTTCCCTGGATGATCTGGCCTGGTGTATTGACGAGATCATGCCGGCCAATCCGGCTTATTTAATGGCACTGCCGACCAAGAATGACCCGATGTTAAGTTACCTCACGACCGGATTCAATGACCATGTCAGGATCCGTTCAAAGTTTGGCTACAAGGTGAACGATGCCATGTGGGAGTTCTTTAAAAGGATCGGGGTGATTGATGGCGACGGAAATGCGACTGAGCACTTTGGCGACCCTCTTTGGGTATATTGTCAGTATCGTCTGGCAAAGAATGATCAGCGGAATAAAGAGGAAATCGATGCGGAGGGAAAGAAATTAATTACGGAGATCGAAAAAAGGGGCGTGCCGATTGCAGAAGGGTATGGAGAAAACATCTGGGATCTGGAGCCGGAGCTCGATAAGAAGATCCACCTGTTGTATGAGGATTCCAAAAAATGCATCTGGAGGGAAACACCGGAACAATTGCTGGCAACTGTTCCGAACGCAGTCGGTATTCACACAAATTCGGCCGACCGGAAGGATTATGTTTACCATCCGCCAACAGGAGAAGAGTTGAGCGGACAATCCATTAAGGAACTGGACCGGTTACGAAAAAGCTGGAACAATCATGTACCCGATGTTCAGATCATTGTTTCAGACGGTTTAAATGTAAGTGCTCTTACCGATGAGGGGCATTTAAAACCTTACCTGGATCATTTAACGACTGAATTAAAGGATGCCGGCTTAACTGTTTCGGACACCCCTATCGTCATTCGTTATGGACGTGTAAGGGCCGGTTACCGGTGCGGTGAATACCTTTTCGGACAGCACCCCGAACCAGACAAGGCAAAGGGGATCATTCATATCATCGGTGAGCGTCCCGGGTCGGGTCATCATAACTTTTCAGCGTATTTGTCTGCTCCCCCGGTCAGCACCTGGAAAGAAAAGGGAAAGCTGGATCATAACATCTCGAAAGTGGTGTCAGGTATTTCCGATACCGCATTGGACCCTGAAGTCGCAGCAAAAGAGACTGTAAGAATTCTGGCAGATATGTTTAGGACTGTTAGTTAATTTCAAAGCATATTCAGCAAAGAAAACTTCAAGGAAAGAATGTTCTTTTATTTTTGTTTCAGAAAAATGCTCTCTTTCCTCTGGGTTAGTTGTAGCTTTCATGTCGGCTAATCCATTGTCATCGCTCTGAGCATATTTTTTCGCCTAGTGACCCCGCGTCTTTATACTCTTGAGAAGATCTCCAATCGGTCATATCTTATGAAGGAAACAAGAAGGGTCGTCATTTGTTTGTTCCTGATAAAAAACAAGTTACGACGGTTCACATACAATGAAACCTCTTGTGGAGAAGTAACGTATATGCCATTTAGACGTATTTGAACGAATGTCAAAAAGTGCTTTTTGAAAAGCATTTGTTCTTTCGGGAAAATAAATGTTAATGCAAAAAGTTAAATAAATCATGGTTTATTTAACTTTGCTTTTTAACCTAATTCTAGGTATTGTAAGGAAGGCAATATTTTCTATGTATTTTATGCACTTTTATTTTCTTGATTATATGAATATACATGTCCATTGTTGTCCACTAAAAATAAATAAATGAATCCTGGGGAACTCAAGGGACATAGCCGTTGGAAGTTTTGGCGTACGCACCGATTTTGAAAAAATATTTTTGGTATTCTCGTAGGTAGAGCTTCATGACGTGCGTCACGGAAAGCTAATGCATCAATTATTTTAATTTATAAGTATCCTAAAGCAAGAATAGAAAATGAACATAATTTGAGTATTATGAAATCTTTGCCAAATCTACTTATTGTCGATGACAATATTGTAAATTTAAGATACCTCGAAATTATAATGAAGGACCTCAATATTAACCTGATAAAAGCTGAATCGGGTTTGGAGGCCCTCGAAAAGACGAAAGACCTGGAGTTGATATTAGCTATTTTAGACGTCCAGATGCCTGGAATGGATGGTTATGAACTGGCGCTGAAGCTGAATGAAAAAACAGGAAAAGACCGGGTACCTGTTATTTTTGTTACTGCCAACTATATTGATGAAACTGATGTATTTCAAGGATATGACTCGGGCGCTGTTGACTACATTTTTAAACCCATTAACAGATATGTTCTGCTGAGTAAGATTAAGGTCTTTCTTGACCTTTTCATGCAGAAACAAATAATCATTCAGGACGTTGACCTGCTGAAAAAAAAATCAGAGGAGTTAATCAGGGTCAATTCGGCCCTTAAAGAGAGTGATGAAAAGTACCGCAGTTACATTAGTAATGCTCCTGTTGGGGTATTTATTACAGATAAAGCGGGAAATTTTTTTGAAGTGAACGAAGCAGCATGCAGGATAACAGGATATCCGAGGTGTGAGCTTTTAAAAAAGTCGATATTGGAATTTCTTTCTGGTGAATCGGTTAAAGAAGACCTGGTTCAACTCAGTCAGGTATTTGAGTCAGGCGAGTTTAATGCAGATTTGTTGTTCAGACACAAAAACGGAACTGACCGCTGGTTATCTGTAAATGCGGTTAAACTTAATAAAACACGGTTTCTTGTTTTTACAAAAGACGTTACCGAGGGCAAGCTGGCTGAGAATTTGTTAAAAGAGAGTGAATCAAACCTCGCAACGGCTCAACGGATCGCGCATGTTGGAAGCTGGGAATGGGATAAACTTTCAGATACGGTAAAGTTGTCGAAAGAGATGTACGCTGTGTTCGATATCGATGCTGACACTTTCGACGGAAAACCTGAGTCTCTTCTTAAGTTAGTTCATCCGGATGACGTTGAGTTCATAACCGACCGGATCCTGAAGTGCAAAGCAGACACTGACAACTTGATCTCATTTGAATGTCGTGTGATCCACAAAGATGGTTCGATACATTATTTATTTGCAGAAGTCAGAATAGAATATGACGAAGCCGGCAATGCCGGCAACTTTATCGGAATCGTTCAGGATATCAGTGAACGCAAGTTAGCAGAGCAAACGCTTAAAATAAGCGAGGAAAAATACAGAACAATGTTAAATGCTTCTCCCGATGGTATATTGTTAATTGACCTGAAAGGATTCATTACAGAGGTTTCTGAAATTGGTCTCGAATTATTCGGTACCAATACCCGGGATGATCTTGTCGGTAAAGATTTTCACCAATTCGTTCCACCAGAAGAAAAAAATACGATAAAAGAGATTTTTGAGAAAGCGATGAATGAAGGGCTTGTACAAAATATCGGAATAAAACTGAGAAAGAAAAACCAATCTGTATTTGATGCAGAAATCAGCGCAACCTTAATCCAGGGACCTGATGGGGCACCCTTATCATTCATGATCATCATCCGTGATATTTCACAACGTAAAAAGGTAGAGGCCAAGCAAGTGCATGCCGATCGTATGGCCAACCTCGGAGAAATGGCTTCAGGGATTGCGCATGAAATTAACCAACCTTTGAATATCATCTCGATGGTCATGGATAAAATTTTATTTGAGACAACCAAAACCGATACAATCGACTTCGAATTCCTTAAAAACAAATCGGATAAAATATTCGATAACATCACGCGCATCAGGAATATCATTGATCATGTCAGGGCATTTTCGAGAAGCGATGACGATTATGTGTTAACCGCTTTCGATATTAATTCAAGCATCGAAAATGCCACCTCAATGATCATGGAACAATTTAAACACCTTGGGATTAAACTGAATTTTCGCCTTGATAGAAGTATTCCTCAACTCGTTGGCAATACCTATAAATTTGAGCAGGTTATTGTTAACCTGCTGGCGAATGCCAAAGATGCGGTAATAGAAAAGAAAAGCAAACAGGAAAAATATGGCGAAATGATCGTGGAAATCAAAACCTATCAGGAAAATCAATTTCTAATCGTTGAAATCGCGGATAACGGTATTGGAATTGAAAATGAAGACATCCATAATATCATACTTCCCTTTTATACAACAAAAGATGAAGGAAAGGGAACCGGACTCGGGTTGTCTATTTGTTATCAGATCATTACGGAAATGAGCGGAACTATAGACATTATGAGTGATAAAGTAAACGGGACAAAAATTAAGCTAACCCTGGCCATTCAACGGAGAAAGTAAAAATGACAAAAGCAGATAAGATAAAAATACTGATACTCGACGACGAGAAGCAGTTTACGGAAGAATTAAGCGGTTTTTTTCTGGATTCAGACTTTACGCCATTTGAGGCCAACACGGTGGCGGAAGGAAAAAAAATACTGAACGATCATGAAATTGATCTTCTCATCCTTGACGTCAGGCTGCCTGGTGCGAATGGTCTGGATGTTCTGAAGGAGGTAAAAGTTCAATATCCTTACATGGAAGTTATCATTATTTCGGCCCATGGCGATATGGATACGGTGATTAAAGCCATAAGGCTTGGGGCATTTGATTATTTACGCAAGCCATTCCGGTTTATTGACATTCAAATTGCCCTTGAGCGAACCCAGAAATACCTTCAAATGCAGCGAAGGCTAAAGCAGATGGAAGAAAAGAACTCGCTGATCTCAAAATCGCTTGAAAAAAAGATCGAGCGGCATTTTATAGGCGTCAGTCCTCAGATACTGGAAGTATTTGAACAAGCCATGACTGCAGCTGATTACCCCGATGCGAATGTGTTGATTACAGGGGAGAGCGGAACCGGGAAAGAGAACATCGCCAGAATTATACACTATTCGAGTGCAAGAAAAGATCATATTTTTTCTGCCGTTAACAGCAGCGCTATTACTGAAACACTTTTGGAAAGCGAGTTCTTCGGGCATAAAAAGGGATCGTTTACTGGCGCTATCTCCGATAAAATGGGCTATTTCGAAGTTTGTCACCGGGGCACCTTGTTCCTGGACGAAATTGCTGATATGCCTTTCAACCTGCAGGCAAAAATTCTGCGTGCCACCGAAGAAAAAGTAGTAACCAGAGTGGGGGATACCGGGTTGATCCACACGGACTTTCGGATTATTTCGGCCACGAATCATGATATTGAACAGCAGGTGGCGAACAAAAAATTCAGGCTTGACTTACTTCATCGCCTGAATACCCTTCATATTCATATACCTGCATTGCGTGAAAGGCCTGAGGATATCAAACCTCTTGTTAACCACTTTATTGAGATCTTTGCTGCAAAGTTAAGCAAACCGAACCTCCATGTTGACAATGAGGTTTTTGTTATGCTTCAAAAGTATGATTTTCCGGGAAATGTCAGGGAATTAAAAAATTTGACTGAACGGGCTATCATGCTTTGCAAAGGCCATTCTCTTGGAATAGCTGATTTCCTGGTAAAACCGCGAAAGGCTGAGATATTGGCGGCGAAGGACGATTTGGTCGACTTGAAATTAAATGAGATTAAAATGATCCGCAAAGCGCTGCAAATTTGCAAATATAATCAACAGACCGCGGCTGATGCTTTAGGGATACACCGCGATGCACTCAGCAGGAAAATGAAAAAATACAATATTAATATCTGCAGAAGTGAAGAATGACAATTGGCTGGTTATTTGATGCGTATTTTCGCGTATTCTCGCGATTTTTTTACGCACTTATCAGAATCTTGCCGCATTCAATCCGGGTACAACTCCTTTGTCAGAAATATATAATATTTTTATAGTCAGTAATTTCCAGCCAGTTAGCCGCCCGGAATTATTTTTTACTAATGTGCATAATATTTCCGGCATACCCTTTGGTTATATACCGGCACAAGAGGTAAGCCGTCCCTCTAATATTAAGCACGGTATAATATTAACCAACAATAGGAGATTAAAAAATGTCAGTAGAAAAAACCATTGGATCATCCAGTCTTGTAGAGGTGATTGACCGTATCCTCGACAAAGGTGTCGTAGTCGATGCATGGGTAAGAGTATCATTAGTAGGGATCGAACTTCTTGCAATTGAAGCAAGGGTTGTAGTCGCTTCTGTTGAAACTTATCTGAAGTATGCCGAAGCCATCGGATTAACTGCAAAAGCTGCATAAGGCAGTTTCCAGTTAAGCAGTTATTCTTGCTAAATATCCTTCCGGGTTTTTGCCTGAAAGCATAGGTTACCAAGAATTTCACTTTTTCAACTGAATACACCTCCCAAAAGCCAATTTCATGAATACCCGGCCTGAATTAAACATCGATGCCTTTTTCAACAACATTATAAGCTCTTACGAAAACAGGATACAAAAAATTCAGACAGCTTTCCAATCATCAGAAAATATTACAGAATCCTCATACTCCCTGTTCGATAATGTTCATAGTTCCTTAAATGATCTTAGAAAGGAAAGAGACCTGTTAAACTCCAGACTTTGCGAGACTCTCGCCAAAAAAGGTTCATTACGGAAAAAAGATTACAATACCATGATGTCGGGAATACTCGACGCCCTGGATGAAAAAGAAAAAGAGGCTGAAAGCCGGTTCTTAAATTTTATTGAAGCTCAGAAAGAAACAGCCCAATCGCTAAAAGACAGCTTATTGGGCATAAAAGATATTACATCCCCGGATGCAACTGAGAAAATAAAGCTTGTAAAAGAGCAACTTTCACGTATTTCAGAGCTTCAGGAAATGAGAAAAGAAATGGTGATGAGGTCATTCCTTGATTTTCAGCATTTGCATAACCGAATGACTGAATGCCTGGGAAATTTGCTCAAGAAAGGTGATCAAATCCTGATTCAGGATATCAGAATGGTTAAAGATCAAATTATCAAAGAAATAAATACTAGTGTATAAATGTTGAACTTACAAAAAAATAGGAGATAAATAAATGTCACTATCGTCAGAAATGAAAAATTTGAGTGAAGATATACTTGCTTCCTTCAAACAACGGATCAAAGAAAACGAAGAACTGGTAAACGACGTTCAGAAAACTTTGGACGGCTTTCGAAAAGACCACCAGGAAATGGCTGCTGTTTTAAATGCTAATGCGAAGAACCTGAGGAAAGACCTTAATCAGGGGGAAAAAGACCGGATGAAAATCTACGGGAAATTATTGACGGGGATCCATAATACCATCTCAACCATTCAGAAAGAAGTGGTGGCAATTCAGGTTTCTGCCGGCAGCCTGATCAATGAGTTTACAACCGGGAGGTCACAGTTGGCTGAAGAGTTGAATAAATTCTTTGCTGAAGGCAGAACCGGCAGAATGCAGGATGAAAAATACAGAATGAAAGAATTTGATTCCCTTATGAAAAAGATACATTCAGGTATTAAAAATCTCAATGATAAGGTAATAGCTATCTTCAAAGACACCAATGATATGTTGGATAAATTTGAGAATGAGCACCTGACCATGTCGGGGGATCTGAAGGCAGACCTGAAAAAGGATCTTACTGAAAGAATTGAATATACAAGAACATTGCTGAATGGTTTTCAAAAAAGATTATCTGGAATCAGTATGGAAAATCAAAAGGCAGCTCAAAAGTTGCGGAAAGACCTGGCCGGCGATGAAACTGAAAGGCTTCGCGATTACACCGCTATCATGAAAGGAATCCATGCATCGATTGACGGAATCAGCAAGGAAGTAACAGACATCCAAAAAGCTACTTCGGCAATGATTGACGGCTTCGCCACCGACAGAAAAATGGCATCAGACGAATGGAATAAAATGCAGAATGCCATTACGAAATTGAAAAGAGGAGAAGCCATAATCGTATCAAAAGAGGTAACCAGCAAACCCGAAAAGAAAGTTGTGGAAAAAAAAGAACTGGTTAAAGAGGTTGCAAAGGAAATTCCGGCTGAGGTCCAGCCGAAAGCAGAACCTCAACCGGAACTTCATATGACACTGGAGGAGAAGGTGCTGGATTACATCAACAAGCATCCCAGTGGTCTTAAAATTTCAGAGATGGAACAACCTCTGGGAGAAAGCCGGATGAAACTTGGATTTGTGGCAAAAGCTTTATTGGAAGATGGGAAAGTCCAAAAAATGGAAAATACCTATTTCCCATTAAAATAAAACCGGATATTATTTAAAAAAATCGGAGTGGCCTGTTCCAAAAGCGAATCCGGCCATTCCGGTTCTTCTGTTTTATAATTCAATTATATTATGTTAAAAATAATTACATGCTCATTTTGTAGCGGGACCGGAAAAGATCCTTACGCTTTACTCTCAGCGTCATCGGATTGTCTGGTGTGCGGAGGAGCGGGGCAGGTTGAAGTTGAGGAGCCTGCAATAGTCTGTGTTTTTTGTTCGGGTACAGGTAAAAATCCGCTGGGAGCCAGAGTTTCATGTATCGTATGCGGAGGTAAAGGCATGAATTACTGCAAGGGTAACACGAAATGTACACAATGCACAGGAACCGGAAAATCAAGTGACGGCTTACCATGTACCCGTTGTGGGGGGAAAGGATTAATTTGACAACCAGTTATACCTGAATATCAATGAGTGATACCGGAAATACCATCTTGAAAAGTCTGCAAAAAAGACAAGAGGCAATGCTAAAACATGTCGCCCGCAAAGAAGCTTTTCGGATCAGAAAGGAACAGATGATAAAAGATATTGAAGAGGCCGGAACAATCTGGAAAAATACAATGGAACAATTGCATCAGTCGGAGTTTTAATCAAACCCAAAGGGTAAAAATATGCAAAGGAATAATACAAATAATGAGACGAATATTGTACTTGAACCAAAGCAAATGGCAAATTTTGTTGAGACAGAGTACATTAAAGACATCACGAATCGCGGTCTGAATTATATAAAAGCAGGATTTCCTGTGCATTTCAGGGGACCATCGGGAACCGGAAAAACAACTGTGGCGATGCATTTGGCAAGTAAGATCGGAAGGCCTGTTGTAATCATTCATGGTGATTCTGAGTACAAAACCTCCGATCTGGTAGGTAGTGAATCGGGCTACCGATTCAGAAAACTGGACGATCGTTTTATCCATACTGTTCACAAACAAGAGGAGGACATGGAAAAAAAATGGGTAAACAACCGTTTAACGATAGCAGTTAAAAACGGGTTTACACTTATTTACGACGAATTTACACGGTCGCGGGCCGAAGCTAATAATATTCTTCTACCCATCCTTCAGGAAAAGATGATGAGCACTTCGGCCGGAAAAGAAGAAGACTATTACATGAAAGTCCACCAGAATTTTTGTGCCATTTTTACTTCTAATCCGGAAGAATATGCTGGTGTTAACCGTACTCAGGACGCACTGCGTGACCGGATGGTAACGATGGATCTCGATCATTTTGATTTTGAAACTGAGTTGCAGATTACCCGGGCAAAATCTGATCTTTCTTTGGAAGATACTGAAAAAATTGTAAGGGTTGTCCGGGGATTGCGCGAATCCGGAAAAACTGAGTTCGACCCAACGGTCCGTGGTTCAATCATGATCGCAAAAACTTTGGCCACTTTAAATTCAAAACCTTCTAAGGAAAATCAAATGTTTAGAGTAATCTGCCAGGATATTCTGACTTCCGAAACCAGTAGGATTGGTTCAAAAACCAATCAGGAAAAGGTAAGATTAATTGTTAATGAACTTATTGATAAAAATTGCTGATACTTTATTCACTCAATAAAAAGAATATTATGCCTGTTTCAAGCGCTATAAAAGGACTTCAAAGCATTAAATCAATGCAAAATGTTGTTAAATCAGCTATTCCCAATAAGGAGGACTCAGAATTTATCAAATTGTATATGTACGAAAAAGAAAGGAACCGGCTGAAAAGTGAAGAAATAAGGATTTTACAAAGACTTGAGATCATTCAGGGCAGATTACATGAAATCCAGCAGTTTTATGAGGAAAAAGCAGAACAAATGCACAATCCTGGTTCACAGGGATTAAATCAGGAGGAATCGGATTGGAAAACCATGCCAATCGACTATTAATAATATTAATACTATATTATGTCAGAACCTACTCATTCAATAAATGCGACGGGCCTTGCCGATATTCTCGAAAGAGTACTCGATAAAGGCATCGTCATCGCAGGCGATATCAAGATACAAATAGCTGACATCGATTTGCTGACTATAAAAATCAGACTGCTGGTCTGTTCCGTCGACAAGGCCATGGAAATGGGCATCAACTGGTGGCAGGAAGATACCTATCTCTCTACAAAAGCCAGAGAAAAAGAACTGATGCAACAACAGGAGACTTTAGTGGCCCGTTTGGAAAAACTTGAAGCCAAAAACAACTTATCTTAATTGTGAGGAACTAAAAATTTTTACAAAATGGAAAATGATA
>Ga0310040_1000831_pt1 | contig 25732 bp, 20 predicted proteins | sample EPASupsiteHSE623_FD_200237 | JGI IMG/M metagenome (GOLD analysis project Ga0310040, IMG submission 200237) | Bioremediated contaminated groundwater from EPA Superfund site, New Mexico - Sample HSE6-23 (v2) (version 2) | ecosystem: Environmental > Aquatic > Deep subsurface > Groundwater >... | reverse complement strand
CGGTTCGTTAAATTACCTGTCACCAAATCAGTTTGAAAAGAACTACGAGCGCATTAAACAATCTAATTAGCAACCAGTTTCAAAATACTCTACATTTAAGTTGTCCGTTTTATTGACATAATACCAAACAGCAAGTGTTAATGTTGTTAGAGACTTGATGATTGAGTTAAACATTAAAGAAAATGACGTCATATACTCAACTAATCTAAAACGAGAGAATCTAAAGTTCACAATAAAAAGATTTGATAATGCTCAACAGGCCATTTTAAAACTAAAAAACACATTAAAGGAAAATTATAGAAAAAATACTTCCTTGGATATATTTAAGTATAATGACAAAGTGAATTCTATCATTGTTTTTTCTAGAACAAAAGGTGGAAGCACCGGGGTTGAGGCATTGTATAGAGATTTTAGTGCGGATTTTGTTGAGCACGTTGGGATGTATCATGGTGAAAGAAAAGAAGAACAAGATGCTTTCATGTCAGATGAACGACCTCTTTTGTTCGCAACCAAAGCTTTTGGGATGGGCATTGATAAGCCCAATGTTAGAGCAACCATTCATTTTGGTATGCCGGAATCAAGAGAAGCATATTATCAAGAAGCAGGTAGAGCAGGTCGTGATGGAACAAACGCAGAATGCATGCTATTGTCTTACACAAACGTTCAGTATGATATCCTAATTAATAGATTTTTCAATTCAAGTACCACCACAGATGAGCAGCAATTAATTATGAAACGTTTACAAGGAACCGATATATCCACCAATTTTTTCTTTTATCTAGAAGGTGTAGAGTCATTAGATGAAGAAGTAAAAAAGTCACTCGAACTGATTAATCGTTTTCATGATCATGATAATTATATATATACGATTTCGACAGATTCAAAGAATAAAATTGAGAAATATCTGTATATCCTACATAAAATGGGTATTGTCAAGAATTGGGAAGTAGCCTTCAATGGTCTTACAAATATTAATTTTAAGATTGAGGTAAATCCTTTCTTTCAAGATATAGATCACATTAAGAAATCCAGTCTATTTTATATTCACGCCTATAGTGAGCAATTTTCATCCGAGGACACTGAACTTGAGCGCGATAAGTTTTATAGACAAAAAATTGATATGGTTAATCGTATTGAGGATGTCAACGTGATTATTACAGCTATTAGAGAATGGTATTATTTCACATTTACAACCACAAGACGAATTAAACTCGAAAACATGTATAGATTAATTTCGGATGAAAGTAATCATGATAAGATACAGGATGTATTAGAGACAGCGTTTGATATATCACAGACTATTGGTAAAACCAATGAAGGTTATACTTTGAGCTTTGAGTCCAACACTTTGGGTGAAGTGATGGGGTTCGCTTTTCAACTTGAAGAATCAAAAATAGACAATAGAATAATTGCAGTAGAACACTTATTAGAAAGCTTAACAAGTAATAAAGTAAGGTTATATTTATCAATTCTATTGTTACGTGCGAACAAATCTAATGCTGCTGAAATAATAACTGATATTTATAGTTCATTCAATCAAGATGAAAAACTTACATTCATTTTCAGCGTTGGTGAGAACTATCAAACATTGAATCTCCAACATCGCTTAGAATTATTTAATATATTAGATAGTATTGACAAAAAAGGCTTGAAGGTTTTATGCAAATCGATTGATATGGATGAAGTAGTGTATATGTATGTAACAAACCAGTTATTGGATAGTTTAAGAAAAGGATGGTAATTTCTAATGAAACTAGATATTGATACACTTGAAAAAAATGTAGTTGAGATGAATGAAAAGATTACGACAGCAAAAGAGCTAATCGCGAAATTAACTGAAATTGAAGGTCATATATCCAAAGCAACAGCAATTTTATCCAACGGATATGAACATTTCGATCTCGCAACAAAAAAGGACACAAATTTGAAGCAAAGTATAGAAAAGTCAATTAATGAAAAGCATGAACAACTGACTGCCAGTTTTGAGTTATATCAAAAATCACTCAGTGAAATTAAGGAACGACTAGCTATATACCTTGAACATTATCCACGAGATATTGAATCCCTTAAAGAAGAAATCTCCGAATCATTCAGAATTGGACTAGATGAAACTGAAAGTGCCATTTCAAAAGACTTAACAGAAAGTAAAAAAGAGATAATCGAAGCAATTAGTAATTCATCCATTCAAATCAAGTATGAACTGAAATTAGTTGAAGAGAAAGTAAATAAAATCATTATTGGAATTAATGCACAACAAGAACACCTAAACAGTGTTAAAAGAGATATAAATAATAGTATTCAAAGTGAATCGAGTAAAAATCAAAAGCTATTAAAGATTATTATTGGGGTATCATTTGCAATTTTTATAGTCGCGACTATATCGTTATTTGTATAAGGAGTTTGTCATGAATGAAGTAGTTCTATCCATATCTAAATCCATTAAAGAAGGTAAGTGGCTTTACATCAGTTATGTAAACTCAAGTGATGAAACCACCTTTTTTTGGATTGCAATCAAAGACATCGATGTTGATAGAAAAACACTTCAAGTCACAGCGTTTAATCATTCTAAAATGAAAGCAAATGCCAATGGTGTAATAGATTTGGTCATTTACGTAGATCAAATCAAGTCAGCAGAATTGATTGAAGGTACAACTTACGATGTACCCGAAAAACTCTACATTATGTTTGATAACAATCTGATCTATTGGTTAAAGGCAGACACTTTCGATGAAAAAATATTATCCTACTACAGAGACTGTATTTATTATGACCAACCACCGTATCAACGAGATACTAATCTCGTTTCTGCGATAGACGAAGAACTTTTACTCAATAACCCTAACGGTATTCAATTAAGTTTGATGCAAATTGCGCAGATATCTAAAGGGTTAGAAAGATTAATCAACAAAGAAAAAGAATTTCAAAATACCAATATCGAGCTGGCCATCAATTTGCTATCCATTCACACAGCCAAGGGTATCTACAATGTGGCATACAAGAAGGTTCTTTTTGATGCTGAACTTGGAAAACTAAAACTCCATGATGCAATCGAGTATAATTATTCATTCATTGTAGATGATAAAGACCTAACGATACACAGTATTAAAAATTACCTAGACGTTGAAACTGAGTATTTCCTAGAATTGTTTCAAGAAAGGCGCCACGAAGCCAAAGAACTTCTCGCATCCAACCTTCGTCGAGGGGAAAAACTCGATGATCAACCGTATCTTTTTAACATCGTTAGAACTTTTACACACAACGTGCAAAAAGAATTTGATGGGATTAAACTTGCCCATGAAGCCGATGAATTGGCAGCACCATTAGACGCCTTTTTTGGGAATATGGCAACCAATCGTTTGGGTCGAAAAAGTGACTATAACATTATATTATTAAATGATAATTTGAATGTAGACCAATTACGAGTCATTCATAACGCACTTAAGAATCCAATCACCTATGTACAAGGCCCACCAGGTACGGGTAAGACACAAAGCATCATTAACTTATTGGTCTCGCTCTATTATAATAATCAAACCGCACTAATCACATCTAACAATAACAAACCAATCGATGATATTTATGATAAGTTACAAAACATTAAGTACAACGATAAACTAATCCCACTCCCAATCATACGATTAGGCAACGCGGATAAAGTCGTACAGGCACTTAAATGGATTAATCAAGTCATGATAGATTACGCTTCCGACATGACACGTACCGATGAATCCAAAATTCAGCAACAGTGGACGTTCAATCAAAACAACTATCGAATCCTAAATGAAATGATTAATGAGTATGAGGAACGTATTGAACTGGAAGAAAAAGTGGAGACTTTGAAATCGTTAATCGATAGTTTTGAAAGCAATCCAAAAGTAGCGATTTTGGATATTGAATATCAAAAAGTTAAAAATAGACTAGGTGAAATACCTGAAATCGATGATAAAGATATGCAAGGACAAGTCACGAAAGCTGATAGGTACTTCAAAATGTGGTTGTACTTCACATCATTGGAAAGATTTAAAAAACTTCTTCAACCGAAATTTAAAGATTTTAGAGATATTTTAGCGATAGAAGATGAAAATCTCCAAGTTAAAGAATTCAATAAGTATTTATCTTCAGATGAAAATCTACACATCTTCATTGGTGTGTTTCCATTAATCATGTCTACAAATCAATCTGTACCACGGTTAGGTACACCAAAAACGCATTTTGATTTGACAGTCATTGATGAAGCGGGACAATGCTCCATAGGAAACTCATTATATCCAATTTTGAGAGGTAAGAAGTTATTGCTTGTTGGTGACCAAAACCAGCTCCAACCCGTAGTGACATTGAATCCGAATAAGAACCGAAGCTTAATGGAAAAATATCACATCAGTAAAGACTATAACTATTTATCTAATTCCATACTGAAAGTCATGACTACAGTTGACTCAATATCTAAATACGTATTATTAAGATATCATTATCGTTCAGACCCTAAAATCATCAATTTTAGCAACAAAAAGTACTATCGATCAGCACTAATCATAGAAACCAAACCTGAAGATTTAAAACAATCATTATATTACTTAGAAGCCAAAGAGAACAAAGAAATTCGTTCAAACATGCGTAATGTAGCCAGAGGTGAAGCACTAAAGATTGTTGAAGATATTCAAATGTCCGGCAGAAAGAATGTCGGTGTAATCACACCTTTCCGTAATCAAGCGGCCTTAATTCAAGAAGAATTGAATGAAAGAGGAATGGATTTTGTTACGGTTGGAACTGTACACACCTACCAAGGGGACGAAAAAGATACCATCTATTTAAGTACGTGTGTAACACCACATACAATGCCTAAAACATATGATTGGGTGAAAAATAATCAAGAACTCATCAATGTTGCAACAACGCGCGCCAAAAAAGAACTGGTTGTCGTTGGTGATTATGATGAAATCAAAAAGCGATCTAAACCAACAGATGACTATCATGAGTTGATGGATTATACCATTACCAACGGTAAGAAAATTGATTTATCAGACTCAACAGGCAGTCTAGTGGTCAATAGCATTAATTATCGTCAATACAACACAAAAGCCGAAAAAGAATTACTAGACACGATTAAGCATTTTTTGAGCTTTGGTGATAAGTACAGTGTGCAAACTCAAGTGAAAATGTCTGAATTATTTTATCGATACACAAAACCGGAATTATTTGACTTTGGTACAAAGAGTACATTTGATTTTGTACTATTCAAAAAAAGATTGAACGATGATTTGCCGATTTTAGTCATTGAGTTAGATGGTCCAGAACATTACTCTGATAAGCAATCTCTAAACAGAGATGCTAAAAAGAAAAAAATTTGTGAGGATAACGGCATCAAACTGCTTAGAATACCAAATGATTATTCAAGAAGATACGTTTTCGTTAAGGAACAAATCATCAATATTTTGAAGTGATTAAGCATATTGAAATATATATGCTTTTTTTGTTTTTATAAAAACAACACAAGTATATATTACAGAATATTAAAATAGTTAAGATAAACTGTTGACAGATATAAAATGTTTAGGCTAAAATATATACGTGAGCTAAATCGTTCATCACATGATAAAGCGTAGTCAATTAATGCAAGCGTTGTAGTAAGCGATACCAATCATCTGAAAACCAAGGCATGTTCATTATCCGTGGATAATCAACACCATCTCACAAAAGTATTTTTCGAACTGCGAGAGGAGTGTTTTTTTATTAACCGTGATATTCGGAATGCTTTTTTTATTGGAATTGAAGGACTGAATTATAAAACTATTGATCAGGTTTTAGAACAAGTCAAACACATGGAGGAAATCAATAGTGCTTTTTCACTAGAAGATTTCTATCGTAGATTTATATTTGAAGATGATAAGCGTATTAATCTACTTGAAAATGATATCAAATATATGATACGTGTCGAATACACGAAATTCTTGTTGCATCATCACATAGAACAATATCTTTTAAGTGAAGATGAAATTAAACAGCTATCAACATTGGTTAAAAGAAATGATTTTAAGGGCAAAATCATCACAAAACTCTTAAATAAAGTAGATACATTTCTAGTTAAACATTGTGAAGCCATGGATGATCAAACTTTTTTACCTAAATTTATCTACGGGCATATTTATAAAGTGCTATTCTATAGTTTCTCTACCGCCTATGAAAAAATGCTACAAGAACATACTAATAAGAATTACAGTAATTTATTTGAATTCTTAAAAAAGATAAAACCATCCTTTTCATTGGAAGATTTTTTACAAATGAATAATGTCGTTTCCAATCAAATCGAACGAGGTATTGATGTTTATACAAGTGGATTCGAACGTTATTTGGAGTCTAAGGGTATCAAAAATCCAAATAATATGAATTGGACAATTGAAAGTTATGGTCTAGGCAACTTAGATTTATTATCTGAGATTTTTAAAGATATGAATTTAACAAAAGATAATCAACAAGGTTTTTTTCCCAAATTGATTAACTACCTATATCAAAAAAACGAAACAATCATGGCGAATCAAATTATTGATATAGTGTTGTCTGGATATATTCAAAAGTTCAATATTACGAAACATATTGATAAACCACTGGTTTTTTATTCAGAAAAACAGTGTGATTTACTAGCGAAACACATAGTAAATGAGATTATTAAGCTTGATGGTAAAAAGAATGAACAAAAAGCACTCATTTTGTATCCACTATACAATGAACATCATGAACCAGTATCTGAGTTGGGAAGAACTGTTTTTGAATCTTTTATTTCGAACCTTTTTGGGAATCACTCTGACATGTTTTTTAAAATATTCGATAATCCTGACGCAATCATTCGAAATGAAGAAGTTTATGAGAATATGACTAAATTTGAACTTAGATCGAGAAACTATTATGATTTATTAAGATCACTTTGGAGAGGATCATCAAAATCTGAAGTTTTATTAGAACTCAATCCTTTGTTCTATGACGATGTTTATGCAAAAGAACGCTTTTATGTTACGATTGGAGTCATGACCAATTTGGGTAAACCAGTGGAAAACATACTATTTGATTCATTAACACAACTATTCCAATTGGTCGCTCATAGATATAACTTAAAACTTAATGATGCTTTCTTTATTGATGATCGTAGTGAAAAAGAACAAAATCTGATGAATCTACTAGATAGATTTGGCATTCATCCAAATAACAAAGAGGACTATTTAGCATCCATCATCGATAATGAAGTTGCTACGATTGAACAAATGGATAGATTTCCAGTGATTGAACAAGTCGGGGATGCCATATACGAACTTTGTATCAGTGAGTTCCTTTTAAGAGATTTGGATATGGAAAATCCTGGTCAATTCTCCAATAAAGAGATTGAATTTGTTAAAGCACCATTCCAAGTAGAAATTGCTGAAAAAATTGGACTAGACACGTGTTATATTCATAATAAGTTTCTTGAAGATAAATTCAAGATGGATTATTTTGACAAAGTGATTACAGACGCTATGGATACCAGCAATCACTATGATAAGAAAACATACTTAGCAGATGCGTTAGAAATGCTGATAGGGAGTATATATTTTGATCAAGGCATTGAAGTTGCTATCGAATTCACTAAAAGCATCTTGACTCAAAATAATGATTACCTCAAAAATCTTTCCGAAGTCGTTATACCTAGTCATGAGAGAAGATTCAATTTAGATTGGAATGAGTATGAATTATATACCAGAATCTACCCACAACTCAATATGTTTTATTCGGGTCAATATGTCATTCAAGAACCATTAGGATACTCTCTGTCGAAGTTATTGTCCATTCTTGTTTATGGTAATGAAACCAAACAAAAACGCAGTGAGTTAAGACAAATCAGCTATCGACGTCAAGTTTCCATTACCTCAAGGGTGGGTTCTAATCTGTATCTTGCATACAACTACTTAAATGAAGGTTTTGATAAGGCAAGATCAGTATACGAACAAGAAGTTTTACCGAAAATATTAGAAGAAGTCCATTTCGAGAATTAATTGGTGGAATGAAATAGACTACACAGTAAGTTACTGGTAATGTTAGGAGGATGATGATATATGCATTATAAAATCAACTTTCATCTCACAAATAAATGCGACATGGCATGTAAACACTGCTTTGGTTTAATGAATGAAACTGAACCATCAGAAGTTCTTGAAGTATTTAAGCAATTGAAATGGCTAACCAACAGTGTTAATTTGGCTGGTGGAGAGGTATTTCTAAATATAGATTTGCTTTATAGCTTGATTAAACAAGCGGTGAAAGATCATCTTCAGGTATCCATTATCACGAATGGGTTAAGATTATTGAATCAATTGGATGATGAGAGAGTTATGTTCATATTAAAACACATCTATCAATTAGGAATAAGTATCGATAGTTTTAAAGAACAAACAAACCAGTGCATTGGAAGAACAACTCTGGATATGATTAAACTTAAAAAATTGGTGTCTATATGTAACACGAATCGAGTCAAGGTCAAAATCAATACGGTGGTTTCACAAAAAAATATGAATGAAGTTATGGTGAATAATATTATCGATATTCATCCGAATTCATGGAAGATAATTCAAGTGTTTAGTCAAGATGATGGCATCCTCGTGAACACCCATCAATTTAAATCATTCACTGATAAGAACAAAACCGATGTAATCGACATCAAGATTGAAAAATCAGAGGGAATAACCGAAAGTTATGCCATGATTAATGGTCATGGGAAATTATTCTTAAATTCTAAAGTCGTTGATGGTTTTGATTTGATTTCATTTACCGACGAATTCAAACAAAAATCAAGTCTCAAGTATTCAGAATTATTGATGGAAAGTGGATTTGATCAAGAGAAATACTTTTCAAGATATACTTTCAATCCGCAAGATATTAAACTCGATGTGAAGAAAGTCATCAAAAAGGCTAATAAAAGAGTTAATCAAGGGATCAATGTTCTATTCATTGATGTTGAAGGCATTACGCCTAGACCACATCAAACTGATAAGTATCCTAATTTAACGATGGGATTTAAACCAGTACTTTATACTGGAATCATTTTAAATGAGAAGTCTGAGATTGTAGATATTTTATCGGACTATTTAAATCCAAAGGATGAAATCATTAAGAAGTTGTTTGTAAATGATAAAACAATTTTATCTCTTTTTTACAAAAAGATAGCCACAATCATCATAAATTCGAATGTCGGATTGGTAGTATCAAGTGCCACCGAATCTGAAAAAGCTTTTTTCCAAGAAATGATTTATTACGGTAATCTTAATCGTAAAGAATATGAGTACATATCAGAACTTATGAATAATATATTCGATATTCAGTCGATTAAAACAGAAGGCATTTTAAAGATAGATTCTAACAAAATCGCTTCTAGGAATTTATTACAAGTACTGAATGAATTTAGATCTGATTTGTTTGGGTATGGAAGAAATGGTGAAAAAGATTTATTTTCAAGTGGTAGGGTCTCAAATGAACTTGTAAAGATTTATCTTGAACCAAAGACATTTAGCGATAAAACAATTGAAAAAATCATGTCGAAAAACGTTGAATATTGTCTCGAAGATGTCTATGATGATTTGAAACTATTTAAAACGTATTGGTCTATGACGAATTTAAACGAACTACATAGTTCTTAAAGAAAGGGAGAAAAAAACTATGAGTAAAATGATGGCATCATTAAAGAAGTTAGATTATCGCATGTTTGCAGCACTGTTGTTGTTTGGTTTGATTCCAACCTTATATACAACATTCCGTATTTTCTTGATTGGACAATTACCTGGCGAGTGGGGATTCTCAATCGCAGGTCAACTCCAATGGGTGAACTTATTATATGAAATCCTTCAAGAGGGTTTAATACTACCACTGTTTTTCTTCATTGGTGCGGTGATTTCAAATAAAGATCAACTGCTTAATCGTATTAAATCAGGCTTGATTTTCACAGTAACAGTTTACTTTGCATTATCGTTATTAATCTTCATTTTCGCAAGACCACTTGTCGAATTCATGGCTCAAAATCAAACCATTATTGATGAAACGGTATCCTTCATACGTTTAGAAACCATCGCAATGACTTTCGCAACCACAGTACGTTTTATTATGGTTGTATTGGTTACAATTCGTAAAGATAAGAATGTCTACGCGATGCTTATAGCTCAACTCATTATGACTATGTTATTAGATACATTCCTAGTATCAACACTAGACATTTCACTTAATTTAGGTGTTAACGGGATCGCAATCACAAACATTATTGTCAATATCGTATTATTGGCTGTATCTATTTATTTACTCAATCATAATGGATTAAATCTATTCAGCAAAACAAAAGTATCGTTTTTATGGTTGAAAGAACTCTTTGTTAAGGGTGGCATTTCTGGATTAGAAAGTTTAGTTAGAAATCTAGCTTTCATGTTAATGATTGTCAGAATGGTCAACGTTGTTGGCGAACAAGGCACATTTTGGGTTGCTAATAATTTCATCTGGGGTTGGTTGTTATTACCTGTCATGCAACTTGGCGAATTGATTAAAGCGGATACTGGTGAAAAAGGATTTGAATCTATTAAAGAGAAGAGTCTTGGGTATTTCGGCATCACAACAATCATCGTCTTATTATGGTTTGTAACATTGCCTTTATGGGAACCATTTATGAAAAATGTCATGCAGATATCCAATTATCAAGATGTATTCTTTATCGCGTTAATCAGCGTTGGATTCTATGTGCTATTCGCATTCAATAATGTCATCGATAGCATATTCTACGGACTTGGTAAAACCAATTATATGTTATTTCAATCTTTGGTAATCAATACAGTGTTCTATGGTATGGCATTCATTTTATATCAAGTTGGTGTGTTTCAACCTTCATTGACATTAATCGCATTAATGTTCGCTACAGGTACAGCATTGGATAGTATTCTTACTATGGGCATGTATGTTTGGATGCTTAAGAAAAATAATATCAATGTCCTTGAAGTAGCCACAGTATAAGTAATGAAAGTTAATCTACATACACACTCAACCATATCAGATGGTAGGTTAAGTCCAAAAGACCTTGTGGAAAAACTTCATCAAGATGGCGTGAAAATATTTGCTTTAACGGATCATGATAAGTTAGATGGTATTAATGAAGCTAAAGAACAAGCAGCTGAATACGAGATGAAATTAATCACAGGTATCGAAATTTCAACTAGAATTTTCGATTTAGGCATTTCATTTTTAGATGAAAAAATCCATACAATACACATGCTGGCATTGAATTTCAATTATGAAACTTTAAAACAAAGCTATCAGGACATTGATAAGAATAAAGCTAATAAACTGGGGGAACTGAATGAACAGTTGATTGATTTAGGTTATCAGATCCCTCGTTTTGTGAATTTAACCAGAAGAGTGACCATAGCAAAGGCTTTGGTCACCCATGGTTATGCCAAATCAGAAGAGCAAGCTTTTGAAGAAATTATCAATAAACATTATGATCGATGGTCTGATAACCTCGGGGTTAAGGATGTGGTCAGAATGGTGCACAATGCGGGTGGTAAATTATTATGGGCTCACCCATATGAAATCCTTGAAAATGTTAGTAAATGCACGCTTAATGAGTCACAAATCGAAGAGATTGCTAGAAAACTCAAACTTTTAGGTGTCGATGGTATCGAAGTATACTATCAGAAATATAAACCAGAGCAAATTGATTTTCTCAAGGACATCCAAAAAAAGTACGATTTTATATGTTCTTGTGGCACAGATTATCATGCACGAGATTCACAACCCATTACATTTGTCGATATCGACCTTAATCTAATTAAAGCGGTGATATCATGAGAATATTTGTCGTTGGTAATATCAATGCTGGGAAGTCATTTGTCATTGATAAATTGTCAAAAATCTTTAAATCCTATGAAATTATTTCAATTGATGGCTTTCGAAGAATTTATGGAGATGGCACACTCGAAAAAGAGTATTATGCTAGAGAAAAGTTCATAGAATCCATATTGAAGCATGAGAACTGCATTGTTGAATATAGTGGTGGAAAAACCATTACCGAATTGTTTATAGATAAACTTAAAACAAATTCATTTATTGTTTTTGAAATTATTGAAAAAGTAGAAGTGTGTTTAAATCGAATATCTTCAAAGGATTTTTCAAAAACACCGTATCCAAAATTTAGTGAATCGCTTGAAAACACCATCATTCGCTTGGATCAAGAGTATAAATCAGGGTGCATACAAGAAAACTTTAAAGATAAATATTTGAAAAAGTTCGATGTAAATAGCTCAATGGAAATCTCATCTTTACCACTTTATCAATATGAGTTAGCTTTCAAGGTTTCTACCATCTTATTTGACACAAAAGACACATTGATTTCTTATGGTTCTTTAGCAAGGGATATGTTAACACTGTATTCTGATATAGATTTATTCCTCATTACTAATAAATCTGTAAGTCAAATTCATGAAACTTTGAAAAGACACTTCGGAGGATCTAAATTCATCTTACAAAGGAATCAAATTGATTTATATGATCAACAACAACTGGTTGAACTGACGGTTGTAACCGACATTAAAGATATTCGAAAGTACTACAGTTCGGGATTAATAACAGATGTAAGAAAAACATTGTTATTTGGAGAGAGTTCTGCACTTAGTACATTAAGTGAATATGCTGTGTCTTCGAATCATAATCTTATAGAAGAATTTGATTATACGATATCTCGATTAGATTATTATTGTGAGTCTCTTAAAAGGTTGATTCCTAAAATGGATGAGTACAAATACTACTTTCACTCAAATATCGTGATTCACGAGTATGTGAGATTGGAATACTTCATATCAGGTGGTAGAGCTTTTGCCTATCTACCAAAGAATGCAAATCGTTTAATAAATGATATATCACTTAATCAAATGGTATATCATTTTGGTGATAATCAGCTTGAACACTATGAGCGTTTAAGAACATTGGTAGATTCTTTGATAGATAAAGCCAATCAATATAAAATAATGTTTTTGGATTCACAGGCATAGCCATTGTCCAAAGGAGATCTATGGAAAACAAAAAGAAGATTGCAGTATTAATTGACTACGATAATTTTAATCAAGACAAGTATTTTCCCATTTTATTTGATGAACTCAATGAATATGGTGATATTCTGATTAAATATGCGGTCTATTCAAACCTTGAAGATAAAACAATCAAGGACAAATTTACCAAACATGGTATTCAACCCATGTCACAAATTGCTTATACCAAAGGCAAAAACGCCGTAGATATTCGTATGACGATTGAAGCGATGTCTTTGTTAAACAAAGAGTATGTCGATACCATTTGTCTAGCTACCAACGATAGCGACTTTACACCTCTGGTATATCATTTACAATTGAATAACAAATTCGTCATAGGTGCAGGTGATAACCAAGCAACTGAGACCTATAAGAATGCATTTAATTCTTTCATCAGTGTTGAAAAAATCAGTCAACCACTTAAACCTGTGGATAAGAATCAAAATGTTAAAAACGATTTGATTCAAGACCTTGTGAATAAAATCGACAAAATCATAGATTCAAACCATGATGAACAAGATTTAGCAGATTTTTCTTATGTGGTGTTGACACTTAAGAGTCAAATGAAAGATTTTAATCCAAAAAACTATGGCGCAAGCAATAAGCAAGCTTTACCATTCTTTCAATCCGTATTAAATAAACACTACAAAATTGTAAAAGTGAAATCTACATATTTTGTGAAAAAGATCACTACATAGATTTTCAATTACCAAAATAAAAAGGATAATCTACTTAATAAGGCTTGATTATCCTTTTTGTGTAATATAGATGGTTTTTTTATATTTTAAACTTATGAAACAACACATTTACCAAAACCAGTATAGATGCTGCAATTAGAGATATGGTGAATATACCTTGTTTTATGGCTGATGTATAATCAAGATTAATCTTATAGAAAAGCTCAACGGTGGAAAATATAGACAAACCTGTCAGTAATATCAACGAAAAATTCAAGATAAACTCAGCTCTGGCTGTTCGTTGTCGATCGATTTCACCAGATAATGAACTCAATATCTCGATTTGCTGATTGAGTCTCTTCAAACTACGTTCTTCTTGGAATGTAGCTCGATATTTTTCGATGATATTAGAATAGACTGGGTGATTTGAAGCGTTATAGCCTTCAAGGGATGATGATATACTCTTTAAAGCTAACAAATATAAATTAATGGCGTTACGTTCGTTTTTTAAACCGATGAAGTTATATTTATTTTCACCTCTAGAACGATAGATTTTACCAATCTGATCAATATTAATGGATAAAGCCTTGATAGCAGCCCAGTTTGCTAACACCATCAAGAGTGGTATTTTGTACTTATCAATGAAATCGTTGGTAACACCGTTCGTATTGTTGGTAACGAATGTTGCATGTGTATATCCTAAGGATATTTTCGAATCATGTGTTTCAATATAAGAGATATTGGATAAATCTTCGGAGCCTAAAAATAATTGATTTAAACAATCGCATTTCGCCTGCTCACTCAATAAAAAGAAGTGATTGTAGATGGCGAATTGAAATGATTTGTCCATCGATATTTGATTGACCACTTGGCTTGTAATATAGTTTTCTGCAAATGACTTCTCATATTTATAGGCGTATTTCTTATAAGCTGTTTGTAGTTGTTCAATGACTTTGATTAGTGTAGGGCGATAGGCTTGTTGGTAGTAGCGATGAAGTAAGGTAACCACCTGTTGATAAGTTAGATCGTCATAGTGATCATTATTTATATATATCGTGGATAAAAGCACACAGTTCCCATTTTCAAACACAAAAACCTGACTGTCAGAGTAGCATAAATATTGAAAGTCTTTGATTGATTTAACTAACTTTTTATCTTCTGCAGGAAATGATTTAATCAAATCAGAAAGTTTAACATCTTCTAACTGGCAAGTGAGAAGTATCTCTTTTTTACTAATGACTTCATAAGAACTATGGGATCGCGAGAACGCATTAAATGTATCTCTAAACGATTGATAGCCTGCCTGTTCATTAAACAAACCTGAATACCAATGCATTAATTCATCATTATTTTGTTTTAAATCATTATACATGTCATGAATGAATGCTGCTTTAACACCCTCTGTCGGTTTTAAAAAAACAGGATTCAAAAAAACATTTGTAATACCTACGCTACCTAATACCAGTGAAGCATGTTGAATATTCATATGTTTTCTCCTTAAAATGTAACGATTTCTATATAATCAGTTTATCACATCGTCCAAGCGAATTGATAGAATCATAATAATTATATTAAAAATATTGCATAAAGATTAAGAATGAGTTCATATATACAAAAGTTCAAAAATAGGATACAATTAAATAAATGTATTATGTGTTTCTGCATCAAGACGAGGTTATTATGGAAAAGAAAAAACCAAAAATGAATAAGGGTGTACAAATTGGAGCAATCCTAACGGGTTTAATCGTAGGTACATATGTTTATTTCGCAGACATCAATATAGGTTATGTTTTATTACTAGTCCCAATGATGATACTTACACTTCAAGTCGTAATCATCATCCATGAACTCGGTCACTTGGTTTTAGGGTTAATGACGGGTTATCGATTCTTGAGTTTTCGATATCTTTCTTGGCTCATAGTTAAGGATAAAGACGGTAAATTCCACTTAAAGCGTTACTCTATTTTGGGTACAGGTGGCCAATGCTTAATGATACCACCTGATAAAGATGAACTACCCCTCTTTTGGTACAACATAGGTGGGGTACTCTTGAATGCCTTATCCATTATCCCTGCGATATTCATCATTTATAGGCAGCCTAATGAATGGATAGTCTATGGCGTTATAGTCTTTATGTTCATGAGTATATTTTTGATTGCTACCAACTGGTTACCCATTAAAGGCATTACAAATGATGGTACTAATTACCGCGAAGCTAAAAAGTACCCAGAAACTAGAATTGCTTTTAACGACATTTTAACTATGAATGTCTACAATGCTTATGGGTATCGCTTGAATTTAATGCCCCTAAAATCCACACCAGAAAGTCTCTCATATGACAAGACCATACAGGCTGCGATGTTGTTGGTTATGCATCTAAAAAAACTCTATGCACACGATTTAGAGGGATTCATAACAGGCATTAAAGAGATGGAAAATGAGTTTGAATCGAAACAAATAAAAATGCTTCCTGGTTGGAAGCTTTATGTATATTTTACTCGATTACTAGAAAGAAAATTAGACGATCCAATATTTACAGATAAAACATTACTGATGATATTAAAAAGAGCTAAGTACGAACCATTCTACTATATCATTCGCTGTGTTGAGTCAACCTTACATGGTCATGAAAAGTCGAACAAAATCAAAACTTCATTTTTTGAATTAACACAAAAAAGCCACCTTAAAGGTGAGGTATTGGATTGCATTGACTTGATAGACTATTTAGACCAACATGTGCTATTTCCATCATTTTTGGATTAATACATACAAATCTATTATCAATTTGATTTTAAAACAATGAAAATAGAACACCCTTTATTTGCGAAGCATGTTTAAGATGGATGCTAAATCTATCTTTTTCTTTTATACTAATAGTAGGAGATGATGTATCATGCCATTTGAAATTCTAAGAAATGATCTATTAACCATGAACGTAGACGCGATTGTCAATTCTACCAGTTCAGAACCCTTCATATTTGGCGGATTGGATGCGAAAATCCACCAAATGGCTGGACCAGAACTTTTAAAAGAACGTGCCAAATACGGTTCTTTGAAACTGTCTTACCCCATCATTACCCAAGGCTACAAGCTTTTAGCGAAACACGTCATCCATGTGGTGGGTCCGATTTATAAGAATGGTAAATTGGGTGAAAAACAACAACTCAAAGATACTTACCAACATGTATTAGAACTCGCAGCAGAACATAAACTCGAAAGCATCGCCTTTCCCTTAATATCCTCAGGGATATTCAAATACCCAAGGAAAGAAGCCTTAGAAGTGGCTTTAAATGTAATCAAACAGTTCTCTGAAGCCTCGGATATGATGATTTATTTGGTCGTCTACGATGAAGCGTCTTTTGAAGCATCCAAACCTTATATCGATGAATTGAGATACTCCAAATCCAATGAAATCGAATTCTTTGAAAATCGAATGGTTTCGCCTAAAATGCTTCGAAGAAAACCAAGGACCATCGATGAACTCATTGATGAAATTGACTTTACCTTTCAAGAGATGCTCTTTAAGTTCATCGATCAAAAAGGTTTGAATGATGTCGATGTATATAAAAAAGCCAATGTGGACAGAAAACTATTCTCAAAGATAAAATCCAATCGGTTCTATCAACCAAGCAAATCCACAGCTTTAGCTTTCGCAATCGCTTTAGAACTCAATCTGGATGAAACCCTAGATTTATTAAAGAAAGCTGGATACACATTATCTGATGCGATACCACTCGATATCATCGTAGCTTATCATATTGAAAAAGCCATCTATGATATCTATGAAATCAATATGGTGTTATTTGAAAATAGAGAAAACTCAATTGGTTCAATGAACTAATCAAGTTTGAGTGAATAGTCTTTTCAAGTGTCGCTTTAGAAACGACCAATTCCATCTTATAAATGTGTAAAATGAACTCAGAAAGGGTGAAAATACACATGAAAAAAGATTTAGTGGAATTGGTCTTTATTTTAGATCGATCAGGTTCAATGTCTGGTTTAGAAAAAGAAACGATTGCGGGATTCAATCATCTCATCAAAGAACAAAAAGAAGTTGTTGGTGAAGCGATTGTTTCAACGGTATTGTTTGATAATGGGTTTGAGGTATTACATAACAGAGTTAACCTGAAACAAATTGAACCAATGACAGAAAAACAGTATTATGTCAGAGGTTCAACTGCCTTATTGGATGCGATAGGTCGCAGTATTATCAAAATAAGACAAGTTCATAAGCAGTTAAATGAATCAGAAACCCCTGAAAAGACAGTATTCTTTATAACAACGGATGGGATGGAAAATGCTTCAAAAGAATTTGATTACACACGCATCAAAGACTATATTGAACTGCAAAAAGAAAAGTATGGTTGGGAGTTCATCTTTATGGGAGCGAATATCGATGCGATTAAAACTGCAAGCCGATTTGGTATTCATGAGGATCGTGCAGTTCAATATCATTCTGATGAACAAGGCACAAACCTAAACTACCGAGTCATGAGTGAAACCATCCGTGACCTACGTGTCAATAAAACGATTAAAGAGGATTGGAAATCCGATATAGACAAAGACTATTTAGTAAGAAATTAAGAGGAATATAACATGTTAGGTGCGATTATTGGTGATCTAGTTGGATCACGATTTGAATTCAACAACCATAAATCTAAAGACTTTGATTTTCTCACGAGAGATTGTTTCTTCACAGACGATTCATTGATGACCATTGCGATTGGAGAAGCCTTAATGACCTCTCAAAAAGACTATAGTGATTTAAAACAACAAACCATCACCCTCATGCAAAAACATGGTCGTAACTATGATGATTGTGGGTTTGGTGGACGCTTTTATAACTGGATATTCGAAGACAATCCAAAACCTTATCAAAGTTATGGTAATGGCGCACCGATGCGAGTGTCTTGTTGTGGGATTGTGGGATCTACCATCGATGAAGTCAAACAATTATCCAAAATGGTGACTGAAATTTCTCATGACCACCCTGAATCACTAAAAGCTGCAGAAGCGGTCGCGGTTTGCGTGTTTATGGCTCGAAAACAAACCCCTAAACAAGACATATATCAGTATGTTAAAGATCATTACTACCCACTGGACTTTGCACTAGATGACATCCGTCCAACCTATAGATTTAATGAATCCTCACAAGGTACAACCCCCTATGCCTTAAAAGCTTTCTTTGAAGCCAAAGGATTTACAGACGCGATTCGTCTAGCAGTCTCCATAGGCGGCGATACCGATACCATCGCCGCCATTACTGGAAGTATTGCCGGAGAGTATTATGGAATTACCAATAAACTCAAAAACTATGCATTCACTTTCTTACCGTTTGAGATTAAAGAGATTGTTGACGCATTTGATCATAAGTATCCCATTAAAAAAGTACCCTTCAATAAAAATATCGACAACCCCATCATCTAGAGGAAGATCATATTGATTTTCCTTTTTTCTTACAAAAACTTGATTTAGGTCAAGGTTTTTAATTGGAATACCCTCTATACTGGAATCATCCAGAGGAGGAATGAAACATGGAAAAGACCGTATTACAATTAGAAACACTCACTTGTCCGTCTTGTGTAAGACGCATTGAAGGTAGTTTATCGAAAGCCAAAGGTGTAGAATCAGCCGTTGTGAAATTCAACGCATCCAAAGTGGAAGTAGAACATGACGTTACCCTATCCAAAGAAGCCATTCAAACGATGGTCTCTAATTTAGGATACAAAGTGTTATCTACCAAATGACACATATCAAGAAACACGTATATACCTATGGCATAAGTATTCTATTCTTAGGATCGCTCATATTGAATGAAGTGGCTAAAACCCACTTCATTTCAATCCTAGTGATGTCACTACTCACTCTACTTGCAGGGTTCCATATATTTAAACAAGCTTTCATGGACTTAAGATACCGCATTATCGGGATAGATTTATTGGTATCCATCGCGGTGATTTCTGCCGTCATCATTGGGGATTACTTTGAAGCCGCTGCGGTGACTTATCTATTTACAATTGGGCACATTCTAGAAAAACAATCGTTAGAAAAAACCAGAAGTGCTTTAAAAGCTTTGATGGATTTAAAACCATTAACGGGTCGGAAAATCGTTAACGATCAAGAAACCATCATCCCTTTAGAAGACATTCAAGTGGGCGATATTCTCCTAGTAAAACCAGGGGAAAAAATCCCTACCGATGGGATCATCATCGAAGGTCAAGTTTATATTGATGAACAAATGATGACAGGGGAATCGATGCCTGTAGAAAAAACACTTGATGATTTGGTATTTGGCTCTACCATCCTAAAATCAGGTTATATCAAAATGAGAACTACCCATGTTGGTGAGGATACTACGCTATCAAGAATCATCCATATGGTGGAAGAAGCTCAAGACCAAAAAGCTTCTACTGAAAAGTTTATGGAAAAGTTCTCTAAATACTATACCCCTCTCATTGTTTTAATCGCAATTACCATCTTCATAATTACGAGAGATATTCGATTAGCAGTCACGATGCTTGTAATCGCATGTCCGGGTGCGTTGGTCATCGCGACACCGGTCTCATTTGTCGCTGGGATTGGAAACGCTGCGAAGAAAGGCATTTTATTTAAAGGTGGCGATTCAATCGAAAGACTCAGTCAATCGACGGTTGTGTTCTTTGATAAAACAGGGACTCTAACTTTAGGAAAACCCTCATTAACCCATATTAAAACATATGGTATTACTGAAGACGAAGTTCTTAAAATAGCTGCGATTGGAGAATCTTATAGTGAACACCCACTCGCATTAGCCATCATCGAAAGAGCGAAATCCATGAAGATTGAGTATTCAGATAAACCAGAAGAAACAACCCTCGTCATTGGAAAAGGGGTCACTTTTAGGTATAATAAAGTTAAGTATTCGATTGGTAATGAAAAGTTAGAGAATGGTATTTCTAGTGAAGTACAAACCGATTTAAATGCCTTCATGGATTTAGGTTTAACCACTTTAATCCTTTCTGATGAATCTAGCGTATTAGCTCTATTTGGCATCCAAGATACGATTAGACCGAATACACCGAAGATGATTCAAGAATTAAAAGCGCTTGGTATCAAACAAACCATTATGCTTACAGGGGATCAAGATAGAGTTGCTAGAAGTGTCAAAGAAACCTTAGGGTTAGATGCGTATTATGCTAGTCTACTCCCTGAAGATAAAGCGAATATATTAAAAACACATCAACATCAAAAGACCCTTTTTGTTGGGGATGGTATCAATGATGCCTTAGCCCTTACTTACGCGGATGCGTCAGTCGCGGTGGGTGGTTTAGGTAAAGACTTAGCCATGGAAACCGCGGATGTGGTTTTGATGTCAGAAGATATTTCTAAACTCACACAAGCGATTAAGATAAGTCGTAAAGTTAAAGTCAATATGATTCAAAATATTGTATTTGCTTTAGTGGTAGTATTCATACTCATGTTAGGCGTTATATTTAACCAAGTCACGATGTCAATTGGGATGCTTGTCCATGAAGCATCCGTACTACTCGTCTTAATCAACGCCATGAGATTACTCAGATATGACTTAGGAGGTCACCATGCACAAGGATCCAAAAGCATCTAGCTGTATCGAAACGGTACCGATTTTTAAAAACTTAAGTCCTGAAGAACTCGATCAAGTCATTATGATATCTAAACACAAACGACTTGATAAGGGAGAATTCATCTTTACCGCAGGTGACCATATCAGTAGTTTGTATGTTGTCCATCGCGGTAAAATCAAAATCACCCGCTATTCAGAAGATGGTAAAGAACAAGTCATTCGTATTTTATCCCATGGGGACTTCTTAGGTGAATTAGCATTATTCATGAACTCAACCGTGAATACTTACGCCGAAGCGATTGAACCCTCAGTCATCTGTTTAGTTGAACATGATGGATTAAAAGACTTGATGTCTAAAAGCCCAGTGCTATCTTTTAAGATGATGAGTGAACTATCTAATCGGTTAGAAAAAGCAGAAGCTCTGATTGAGCATAGCAATCTCTATAGCGCTATCGCGAAAGTAGCCCGTTTATTACTGGATTTAGAAAAAGAATCCTTTGTGCGGTTTCAAACCACTAAAGTCAATTTAGCCTCGAGTATTGGGATATCACCAGAAACATTCAGCCGTAAGCTTTCAGAATTAGTAGAACATAAACTCATTGATATTATTAATAACAAAACCATTCGAATCATCGATAAAAAAGGCTTACTAGCCCTCATCAGTCCTGACTTATAAACCGACAATTGTCGGTTTATTTTTTCTCGTGTGTTGTTTTTCGTATACTAATCTTTTTACAATAAAAATGTTTCAATTTTTGCATATTCACTCGATATCATCGTAGCTTATCATATTGAAAAAGCCATCTATGATATCTATGAAATCAATATGGTACTCTTTGATAAAGGCGAACATTCCATTGGTTCTATGAATTAAGGAATTAGTTCAATGACGATTGACTAAATCATAAATAAGTAAAAATAATTGTCGCTTTTGAAACGACCAATCCTACCTTTAATTTATGTAAAATAAGCTCAGAAGAGGTGAAATACATGAAGAAAGATTTGGTGGAGTTGGTTTTTATTTTAGATAGAAGTGGTTCAATGGCAGGACTAGAGAAAGAGACCATTGCGGGATTCAATCGTTTGATTCAACAACAAAAAGAAGTCCAGGGAGAAGCTTTGGTATCGACTGTATTGTTTGATGATCGATTTGAAGTATTACACAACAGGGTTTCCATTCAAAAGATTGAACACATGACGTCCAAAGATTATTATGTCAGAGGTTCAACAGCCTTGTTAGACGCTATTGGTCGTAGTATCTTAAAGATCAGAAATGTCCATAAAGCACTAGAAGAAGAAAACAAACCTGAAAAGACCCTATTTTTCATCACCACCGATGGGATGGAAAATGCATCGGTGGAATTCAATTATGAACGTGTGAATGAATACATTCAACTTCAAAAAGAAAAGTATGGTTGGGAATTCATTTTCATTGGTGCGAATATCGACGCGATTGGTACGGCTAAGAAATTTGGTATTGATGCTGACAGGGCTGTGAATTATCGCGCCGATAAACGAGGTACGAACCTTAATTATAAAGTGATGAATGAAACAATCACAGAACTCAGGGTTAATAAAGCCATTAGAGCGGACTGGAAAGAAGACATTGACACTGATTTCAAAGAACGTAAGTAAATCATAAAAGGGTAAATCCATTTGATTATTGTACAAAAATAATCATTTTGTAGTACAATGAAATCAAAAGAGGAGGATTTACCATGTACAAAACAATTGTGATCGATCGTATTAAAAAGGCACATGAACGTGCAGTTAAATTAGAAGAAGTCATCAACCAACAGGAAGCAGACGGTTGGGATTATATCAATGCTATTGGTACAGCGAAACAAGAAACCATCCTTGTATTCCAACAAAATCCAACCGCTAAACTTAATAAAGATATCAATAAAGGTATCCAAGAAGTGAAGGGCAAACTCAATCAAATCGTGGATGTTATTAAAAAATAACACATCAAACCCAAATGAAAAGCACCAGCAATTTTGCCGGTGCATTTTTTTTGAACTGATACAATTTTGAATAAACTGGTGTTTGTTATTTTAAAAGGGAAACAATCGATTTACGCATAAACCGTTGAATTGGAAGGATTGTGTAGATAACAACAATGATGAATAAGCCAATGATTTGAAGAAATATGCTTACGATAGAAGGTTGTAGATAATCAAAGTAGATGCCAAAGGCGTTTCTCATGAATAGGTTAAAGCCATGGGTGGAAAGCTGAATAAGTATTATGGATAATACTGAAACCATCCCAGTAATAACGAGGTTTTCTGCCATAAAAATATGGATGATATTTTGAGTAGAGAAACCGAGGGATCTAAAAATACCTATATGACGACGGTTCTTATCGATGTGGCTTTGAACAAATAAGTAAATCAACACAATAGAAGTAATCGTAAAAGTAATCGAGAATACAAATGAGATAAGCGCGGTTAACTGCGTTGTGAGTTTCATTTGACTAACCAAATAAATGGCTGGTGAAGTATATTCATACGTAGGATTCTCATCCATAAAATCGATGAGCTTAGAAACGTCATCACAAACGATATAAACTTGCTCAATATAATTGAAGTGCTTCAAGATCAAATCTTCATATAGTGTATTTGAAATAATGGTGTCATGTGTTGTGAAGCCGACAATCTCTATCTGATCTAAATAAGTATTACCATCAGTCGATGGCACAATTTTTAAGTTTGAAAAAACATCAACATCGAGTGTATTCAAATAGTTCTTTTTTGTGGATAAATCGAAATAAGCAAAATTATGTTCCAAATCATATAGATTTGTTTCATGGTTCAAAATATAACTGACATAATCCATAACCGTAGAGGATGGACCATAATCCAATTTAAACTGTGTTTCTATGGATGGAAAATACGATTGTGCATACGCTTGAATCATTTCATTTAGAAGATTTGCTGTGGTGAAATAAAACTCGTCTATTGTAATGTTGTTGGCAGTCAAATAGGTATTTAATCTAATGACCATTTGATGATCGGATAGTGTATCTAAAGGTTCATTCAACCAAATCACATCATCATTGATTGGATCTAATATTTTGACACTTGGCATCCAATTGCTCAAGTTTTGTGTGACATGGTTTGATTGGGTATCATACTCGATATAATAGTAGTCATTTAAGTTCGCACCATAGCGTTGTGTTATACGGGAAAAACTAAAACTAGTTTCGATGGAATCGACACCAGAAAAAGCATCCTTAACAAACACGAAACGCTCAAGTCCACTCGCTTTAAAATCACTAAATTCTGGATTCATTTTTGTGGAATCATCTAACCAATAACGTTCATTATAGTTTGTATCTAGTACACCTGTGATTACATAGTCTGTATCATCTATAGTGAAGTACTTGCCAATCATGTCATCATAGTTTTGTGGGAAAAAAGAAGTGTTTTGATGTTGATAACCCAAGGTATGAAAGAATTGAAAGGTATATGAAGTGATCATAACCTCGTCCGAGTTCAAAGGTAAGTTGCCGATGATCGAATAACCACTTAATTCAAGAAAAGATGGGTCAATCGACATAAAACCTTCAATGGTTGCATTATTATATATGTCGGTATCAATGAGTGATTCATGAAATCGAAAAACATGTGGGAAATAAGTATAAAAACCAATCTCTGGATAGTTCATTTTTAGTGTATTCATTTCAGAAACTGTGATATATTGTTTTTGATGGCGATTGTAACCGACAGACTGATGGTTTATACCCATACTGTTTAGGTTTAAAGATTCAAGTGTTTCATGAATCGCTTTGGATTCATTAAACCGAATCCCAGAAAGACTGAGTGAGAGGCTCACCATGGATAAAGTCAATGTTAATACGAGAATGATTGATCTCACCCAAAACTGTCTAAATGACTTTAGACCAATCACTACTGAATCTTTTACGGATAATAAAGAGGATTGAATGTGTGTATCATCTTGCCCATGAATAAGGTCTGTAGAAGCAGGGATGGCACCCTCTTGAAGTCTTAACACATAGTCACCAAATTGGTATGCACTGTCTTCGTCGTGTGTAGCGACAATAACCAAAGTATCCTTTGACAACTTTTGAAGCAGTGTGAAAATTTGTAAGCTTGTGGCTTCATCCACAGAACCCGTAGGTTCATCAGCAATAATCACTTTATGTTTTTTAATCAACGCTCTAGCGATGGCTAGACGTTGTTTTTGTCCACCGGACAACTGATGAGGTAATTTGGATAAGTCTTCATCAAGTTCTATGTTAGAAAGAATGTGGTATTATGTCAATAAAACGGACAACTTAAATGTAGAGTATTTTGAAACTGGTTGCTAATTAGATTGTTTAATGCGCTCGTAGTTCTTTTCAAACTGATTTGGTGACAGGTAATTTAACGAACCGT
>Ga0310040_1000829_pt1 | contig 25746 bp, 28 predicted proteins | sample EPASupsiteHSE623_FD_200237 | JGI IMG/M metagenome (GOLD analysis project Ga0310040, IMG submission 200237) | Bioremediated contaminated groundwater from EPA Superfund site, New Mexico - Sample HSE6-23 (v2) (version 2) | ecosystem: Environmental > Aquatic > Deep subsurface > Groundwater >... | reverse complement strand
AGTTCTTGACTTGTTCTTGGGTGAATATTCTTTTGCTCATATGTTTGATCGTTAATTATGTTATCTTATCCGCCTTCCAAATACAAAAAGTAGACACTTTCGTGTCCACTTTTTGGGGTACAGATCAGATGCGGGTTTTTTGTTCGGAGTTTTTTCAAAGTTTAGAATTTGCAGGCGGTTCCGGAAAATTTGCCGCCGGCTTTGGCGCACCATTCCTTGGCCAGCCCCTTGCATTCAAGCGCGGCTTTGTTCCAAACGCCGCCGTTGTCGGTGCAGGCCGCTTCAATTTGCGCGTTGGCGCGCTTGTTTGTCAGTTCTTTGAACATCACGCCGTCAAGGATGAAGCTTTTTGAAACCGGAACGGTGGGCGTTTTTTCCACATCGTCGCCGGTGGTTTTCCAGTCCAGATAATCAACCTTGACCGCGTCATTTACGACGGTGAAATTTTTGATATCGATGCGGTCTCCCAGCGCGACGGCATTGGAACCGACGATCATTTTTTTCGATTGATCGACCAGCGCCACGGCGACGTAATAATAGACGCCGATATCGTTGGCGGTTTGTTGTTTCAATATCACCGCATAGTCGGCCTGGCCGTCGGAATTAAAATCTCCCGATACCGGTTCTCCCGCGATTTCGGTGATCTGCTTCTCGGCGCCGTAGGGCGCGACGGTTTCGGCTTTGCCGTTTTCCAACGAAATGAGCTGCGTTTCAATCCAATATTTGGCGGTGAGCGGGGTCAGGTTGACGGCGGATTGCCCGTTATTGGCCTCGGGCTGTCCGTTGTTGCCGTTTTGCGGGCTGTTTTTTGATTTATTGAACAAGAAGAAAGCGGCAACGGCGATCAGAACCAAGAGCGCGATCAGTAAAATTTTTTTGTTCATGCGGTTTTTTTATTGATTATGGTTTAATCAGTTTAAATCAGTATAGCAAATCGAATTTATATTTTCCATAAGGTGTTTCGCCGCCCGGGAGTTCGTATCCCGGGAGGCGACCAAAGGATGTTTCCTCCAAGATTACTTGCGTTTCACTAAGGATTCCTCTTTAATTTGTTCCCCGGGCAAGCCCGGGTCTACAAATTAATAAATTTGATTTACGGCAATGGCAAGTATAGAATGATAATACTCGCATCAGGCCGACAGGCACAAACTCATGACACAGGAGCAGGCTTTGGAAATACTAAAATCAGGGAAAAACTCTTTCATCACCGGGCCCGCGGGCAGCGGCAAGACGTTTTTGCTGAACCGCTACATCGACTGGTTGAAGGGTTGCGGCATCAATGCCGCGGTTACCGCGTCCACGGGGATTGCGGCCACTCATTTGAACGGCATTACCATCCATTCTTGGACCGGAATGGGCGTTCGCGACGAATTGTCCGCGCGCGAAGTCAAGGAGTTGGTGAAGCGGGGCTATTTGCGCCGCCGTTTTTTGGGTACTTCGGTTCTGGTGATCGACGAAGTTTCGATGCTGGGCGGCTACCAGCTGGATCTTGCCGACCAGCTTTTCCGCGCCTTCAAGCAGGTCGATGCGCCTTTCGGGGGCGTTCAGGTGGTGCTGTGCGGGGATTTTTTCCAGTTGCCGCCCATACGAAGAACGTTCGGCGGCCGCGAGCCGGAAAAAAAACCTTTGCCGCAATCAAGTTTTGATTTTGACGATGGCCGCGGCGATTCCGGGATCGGTTCGCTGTTTGCCTATCATTCCGCGGCCTGGAAAAACTTGGATTTGAAAATCTGCTATCTTGACGAGCAGCACCGGCAAAGCGATAAAGATTTTCTTGGCGCCCTGAATGCCATAAGGAGCAACACTGCCGGCAAATCCACGATAAAATATCTGCAAGATCGCGTGGGAGCGAAGATAAAAATCGGAGCGGAGCCGACGAAACTTTACACCCATAACGTTGACGTGGAAATAGAAAACGGTTTGGAGCTGGGGAAAATCGACGGCAAAGAATTTTCCTACAGAATGGAGCTCATCGGTCCGGCGGCGCTTTCGGAACGGCTGCAAAAAAGCTGCCTGGCGCCGCAGACGCTGCGTTTGAAAGTCGGAGCGCGGGTTATGTTCGTCAAAAATAATTTTGAAGAGGGCTACGTCAACGGCACTCTGGGCGTGGTGGAAAAATTGGAGGAGGAGCGGATCATGGTGCGAACCGCCGCCGGATCGATCATTGATGTCGGTCCGGCCAGCTGGCATATTGCCGAAGACGGCGACATCAAAGCCGAAATCACGCAATATCCGTTGCGCTTGGCATGGGCGATTACGGTGCATAAAAGCCAGGGGATGAGTTTGGACGCGGCGCTGGTGGATTTAAGGCAGTCTTTCGAACCGGGCATGGGTTATGTGGCGCTGTCGCGGGTGCGGTCGTCGGCGGGATTGTCGCTGACCGGTTTTAACGAGATTGCCCTGCGGGTGAATGATGAGGTTTTGGAGTATGACGACCGGTTGCGCCGGGAGTCGGATAGGCACGCCAAGGAATATTCGGCGCGTCCGCTGAAAGCAAAGCAATTCGCGCCCGCCGCGACCGCCAAAACTAAAAAAGCCAAAAAGCCGAGTACGGTGAGTTTGACAATGGATTTGGTTGCCAAGGGTTTGGATCTGGTTCAGATCGCGCGGGAAAGAAATTTGAATGTCGGCACGATTCTGGATCATTGCGAGAAAATGAAAGAAAAAAACCAGGCTTCTGATTTTTCTAACCTGGCCAAGAGCGTTCCTTTCGGGAAATTGATACAGCTTAAAGCGACATTGAAGAAATATAAAGACGAAAACGGCCGCTATCCGATTACGCCCGCCAAAGAATTGCTGGGTGACGAGGCCACTTACGAAGAATTGCGGCTTGCCCGATTGCTTCTTTAAAAACTGCAATTATCGAGGCGCAATCCTTAAGGTTGCAGATGGAAAATATAATTTTTTTAATATTTGTTTAATCCGCGATATGGGAAAATACAAACGAGTGCTTTTTGCCGCATCTTTCCCGTTATTGCTGCTTTTGATTGTTTTTTCCATGTTAAAAAGGCCCGGCGCTGAAAATATTTGAAATTTCACGAAATAACCATCAAAACAATATGATGAAACTTACCAGTCCGTTATTTGTAAACAATGGCAGTTTTCCGGAAAGGTTCACTTGCGACGGCGAGGAAGTCAGTCCGCCGCTGAATATCAGCGGCGTTCCGGACGGGACCGTGTCTCTCGCGCTGGTCTTGCGCGATCCGGACGCGGTTGAAGGAATTTTTGTTCATTGGATATTGTGGAACATCGATCCGAAAACCGCGGAGATTAAAGCGGGTTACGCGCCCGACGGCGCGATGTTCGGGAAAACCACCGACGGCAAGCTCCGCTACGTCGGCCCGTGCCCGCCCAGCGGCACCCATCGCTATATTTTTTCTCTTTACGCGCTGGATACCGCAATTTACTTAAACGAAGGCGACACGGTCGAACAGCTGGACGCGGCGATATCCGGCCATGTTCTTGAAGAAACCGAACTGCTGGCGAAATACCGCTGATGGCCAATTTTTGAATCCGCCGCGAGGCGGGTTTTTGTTACGGCAAATAAAATGGTAAGATATTACCGGGCAACGCTTCGCGTTGTTTTAAATTTTTAATTAAAAGTGATTGTTTATTCCAGGGTAGGCCCCGGGCTTGCCCGGGGAATCACTGGAACGATGATTCCTTGAACGGCAGCGCCGTTCCCTCCGAATTATCGTCGGAGCAGGTAATCCGCAAGTAATCTTGAAAGGAAACATTCTTTGGTCGCTGGCCGTGGTTCCAGACCACGGTCGGCGAAACACTAATTAAAATATATTTTTGATGGCAAAATATAATTTATACCGGATCATGCCGGAGAAAAGATTTGAAATGATAGAAAAACTCCGCGCGGGCGGTTTGGAGCTGGCTAAGAAAACCGAAGGCGACGGATGCACGCTTGAATTTCTGATATCGCGCGAACCGGATGGCAGCGACATTTGGTGGGCGAAAACATATAAGGATTTTCTCGAAGGGGAATTGCCGAAAAATATCGTTTACAGCGCCGCGTTCATAGTTTACGGCGGCAATTTTTGTTACGCGGTGGCTTTGGGCAAGACATATTTTGTCATCAAAAATTATTGCGACCCTGATTTTGGCATCAATATGGCGCAGCGGATCGCTTCCGACCGCGTCAAGATAAAAAATTCCAAATTTTTCAAATCGCGGCGCAACCGCGTGACGTCAAATTATCAATCGGGAAACCGGATCGAATTCGACAGCGGCGAATCGTTGGACATGATCCGCGCCGCGACCGTCGACCCGGCATTATGGGGCAGCGAGGCCAATTTCGGCACGTCGGTGCAGTTTTCCATGGATATCGCGCCGGACCAGTTGCCGGCGTTTGCCAAAAGGATCGAGGAAGTTTTGAGCCAGCCGGCGCGAATGGATCTTCCCAAAGTGGTGGGCGTTCGCGACGCATTGATGCTCAAGGATCTGGACGCGGCGCTGGTGCAGGCGCTTTCCGGCGCCGATCACGGCAAGGTTGTTTTGATCGCCAACGACAACTGCCAATACTCGTTTTATCTTCAAGGCGCCTATGGCAATCTTTCCGACAAGGGCGGTTTCGACAAGAAGGCGCTGCAGAATTTTTTCAACTTGCAAAACATAAACTTGCTGGAGCAGATTAACGACGTCAAAGTAAGAGTCTATGATCCCGAAGGCAACGAAAGATCAAAAAATTTCAAGGCGCTGATCGATTTCCATAGCGAGGACCAAAGGGTTTGTTTGATCGACGGGAAATGGTATCGCTATAACCAGTCGTTTGTTAATTTTTTGCGGCGCGAAGCGGACTCGATTGCGATTGACCGCGCCGGCGCAAAAACTGCGGCTGGGGAAAGCGCGAGCTTGGACCGGAAAAAAATAGGAAGCCTGGATGATTTTATCGAGGCGCAGACAAAAGCCGGATTTGCCGACTGCCGCAAGGCCATTGCCGGAATCGATCAGAAATTCAAAGTTAACAAACTTGATCTTTATAAGGATGGCACTATTTATTTTGTTAAATTCGGGAATATTGAAGCGGTTAACTGGGCGGTTGACCAGGCGATCGGCGCGATCAGATTTTTGCAGGCCAGCCGCGGCCAGCTGGCTTTGGACGACCAAACGTTTGAGATCGAAAAAATCTGCCTGTGGCTGGTTCCCGAAGAGGGAAGGCAGGTCGATAAAGTTTCGCAAATCGATTCTCTCAATTTCATGATGAAAATCGCGGATTGGAAGCGGGCGGTTCTGGCGGCCGGTTTCCGGCCGCAAATTCGCATCACCCAGTAATTTTTGCAATTTGTCTTTATTGGTATTAAGCTTTTGGATATAGGATTTAACATTTAACACACACCCATGGAATTCAACGAATATCAAAAAATGGCGCGGCAGACCGCGATTTACAGCGGCGCGGGCAAGAATTATATCTATCCGGTTTTGGGTCTTTGCGGAGAATCGGGCGAGGTGGCCGAAAAAATAAAAAAAATAATCCGGGACGGCGGCGGCGTTGTTTCCGAAGATCAGAGGCGCGAACTTGAAAAGGAGCTGGGCGACGTGCTTTGGTATATCGCCAATCTCGGGGTTGAATTGGGTTTGGAAATGGATGACATCGCTTCAAAGAATATCGCCAAATTGAAGTCGCGCCAGGATCGCGGCGTTTTGCACGGGTCAGGAGACAACAGATGAAAAATGCTTATTGGACGATTTTTTTGGATTGCGTATAATTTTCTGCTGAAAATTTACTTTCGCTTCGCCGTCGCGTGCGCGGACAATCCAAAAAAATCGTCCAACCGCATTTTTTTTAAAAAATAGAAAAAATGGCAAGGGGGGAAAACCGGGAAATCAATTTGGAGGGACGGCGCGTGGCTTATCTTTTGCGGACCAGTTTGCGGGCCAGGAATTTGAGAATAACAATCAAGCCCGGAGGGGCGGTTTTTGCGGTGAAACCGCGCAATCTGTCCGAGGCCGCGGTGGAAAATTTTTTAATAAAAAAATCGGCTTGGATATTGGACAAGATCGAACATTTGCGGCAAAGCAGGAATTTTTTGGCAACGGGAGGCAAGGCCGATTACGATCGGCACGCTCCCGCGGCGCGGCAGCTGGCGCTGAAAAAAATCGCCGATTTCAACCGCATATATAACGTTAATTTTCGCCGCGTTTCAATCCGCGACCAGGCGACGCGCTGGGGAAGCTGCTCCCGTTTGGGCAATTTGAATTTCAATTACCGGATCGCGCTTTTGCCCGAACGCCTGGCCGATTATATCGTGGTGCATGAAATGTGCCATCTGCGGGAGCTCAACCATTCGCGCCGGTTTTGGAGCCTGGTGGCAATCGCGCTGCCCGACTATGCGGCTCGTAGAAAAGAGTTGCGCAATAATTATTGTTAAAAAAACAGCGGTGTTATATCATCTAAATATATGGACGCGGTTTCAGCCATTTTTAACGATATCTATGTTTCAAGCCTGCATTGGGTCTCGCTCCACGGCGCGCGGGTGCTTTTGATAATTGCGGCGGCCGCGCTGGCCAACGGCTTGGTGCGGGTGGCGTTGTCGCGGAAGAGATTGATGCCGGTCATTGACAACATTCCCCGGCCTAAGTATAAGAATATAATCGGTCCGTACCACAAAAAGAGGATCGAAACAGTCGTTAAAGCGCTTAACAACACGTTGTCTTCGGTGATCTGGGTGATCGCGCTCATCACCGCTCTTCCGGAGTTTGGCGTTAATCTGGCGCCGATACTGGCGGGGTTGGGATTGGCCGGATTGGCGGTCGGCATGGCGGCAAAGGACATTCTCACGGATTTTATCGCCGGATTTTTTATCATTATCGAAGGCGAATACAGCATCGGCGACAAGGTTAAAATCGCCGGAGCCACGGGCAAGGTGGTGGAAATTTCTTTGCGCCGCACGATTTTGGAGGGAAAGGGAGGATCGGTTCACATCATTCCCAACCGGGAAATAAAATTAATAAAAAGATTTGCGGGGAGGAAGGAATAAAAAAAGTCGAAACGCAAAATAATTTGAAAATTATTAAAATTTAAAAATTATGAACACATACCCGCAGTTGATGAGCAAGTTTTTCACTTCCGGCAGCCCGGCTTCGGAAATAAACATCTGGCTTTTTATCGTTTTGGTGGCTTGGTCCATTGCTTGGAAAGGAGTCGCCCTTTGGAAAGCGGCGCGCAACAACCAGCTATATTGGTTCACGGCGCTGATGGTTGTGAACACCGTCGGAATCCTTGAAATCGTCTACATCTACGTTTTTGCCAAAAAGAGGCCCGAAATCGGCGGTTCCATTTCGACAATGAACAAGTAATATTTTTGGTCGATCTGCGGGGTTAACGCCCTGCAGCGTCGAAACACATTTGGAAAATATAATTTTTAAAAAAGCCCCGCCTTGGCGGGGCTTTTACGTTCGCAAACGGTTTAATATTTTCAGGTCGAGTTTTTTTGTTTCTGTTTCCAGAATGGCGAATGTCGCCTGGTAGAACATTCCGGCCAGAGTGCCCGGATTGGCCAGTCGGCAGCCGTTGATGTTTTCGATCCAGGGTTTGTGCGTATGGCCGTAAAAAATAAAATCAAATTTTTTTTCATGGCAACGGCGCAACGCGATTTCCTTGTGGTGGCAAAAGCCGATTTTCAACCCGCCAAGTTCGATTTCGCCGAATTCATTCCAAATCCGGACCCGCTCCGGAAATTTTTTCGCCGACTTTTCCACGCTCTCGCGATAGTCCATGTTTCCGAAGGCGGCAAAAATATCCCCGTCGAAATTTTTGGCCAAGCGGGCCAGCGTTTCTCCCGAAGCAATGTCTCCGCAATGAATGACGGTTTTGACCGGATTTTCCTTTATATAAGCCAGGAATTTATCCAAAGTCGCCAGATTGTCGTGGGTATCGGAAATGATCGCCAGCCGCATTGAAATTTTGGTTAGATTGAGTAAGATGATTATACCATAACAAATACATTAATTTTCAATCGCCAATTTTCAATGAATTTCCAATGAATCAATAATAAAACGGAATGCGAATTTGCATTTTTTTTGAAAATTGGAATTTGAAAATTGAAAATTTCAGCAATAAAAATGGATCCGCAGATTGAAGAGATAAAAAGCCGGCTGGATATCGTGGAATTGGTTTCGCAATACGTCAAATTGCGCAAAACCGGCGCGAATTTTTCCGCGTTGTGCCCGTTTCATTCGGAAAAGAGCGGTTCTTTTTTTGTTTCACCCACGCGCCAGACGTGGCGGTGTTTCGGATGCCAGAAGGGCGGGGACATTTTCACGTTCATTCAGGAAATCGAAGGCCTTGAATTTGGCGACGCGTTACGCATCTTGGCGGCGAAAGCCGGCGTGGAGTTGAAAAAGCAAACCCGCCAGATGGTGGAACTGAAAACCGAGCGCGAGCGACTGTACGACGTTTGCGATCTGGCGGCGAAATTTTTTGAAAAACAACTTGAGGCGAGCGCGCGCGGATCGGAAGCCAAAAAATATCTTCTGGGCCGGGGGTTGTCGCCGGAAAGCATTTCGGCGTGGCGGATCGGTTATTCGCCTGACTCGTGGCAAGGGTTGCATGATTTTTTGGCATCCGAAGGCTATACCGATTCCGAAATCATTGCCGCGGGACTGGCGGGATCAAGTTCGGGCGGCCGGGTCTATGACCGTTTCCGCGGCCGGATCATGTTTCCGATTTTTGATTTCAATTCGCAAATCGTGGGTTTTGGCGGCCGCATATTTGAGGATAAGGATAAGGTGAAACCCGCCTCCGCGCAAGGCTTCGGCGAGGTGAAAGAAGCGAAATACCTGAACACGACAAATACTTTGCTGTACGATAAAAGCCGCATTCTTTATGGTTTGGATCGCGCCAAGGTGGCGATCCGGAGGCAAAATTCCTGCGTTCTGGTCGAAGGCTATACCGACGTGATCATGTCGGCGCAGGCGGGAGTGGAAAACGTGGCAGCGAGCTCCGGCACGGCGCTGACTCCTTACCAGCTTAAGATATTGAAAAGGTTTACCGATAATATAATTTTGGGTTACGATATGGACCTGGCCGGGGACACTGCCAATCGCCGGGGAATCGATTTGGCTCTGGCTCAGGGATTTAACGTGAGCGTGGCCCGGCCGCCTTTTGAGGGCAAGGATCCGGCCGACGTCGTCGCGCTTGATCCGCAGGAATGGCGCAAAGCCGTGGAAAACACCCAAAGTATCATGGAATTTTACTTTGACCGGGCTTTCGCGGCCAGCGACAAAACAACGCCGCAAGGCAGAAAAAGGATTGTCGATTACGTCTTGCCCGTGATAAAGGTTATTCCCAATGCCGTGGAGCAAGCTTTTTGGCTGCAGAAGATTGCCGACCGTCTGGAAGTGCGGGATATTCACTACGAAGAATACTTGCGCGAAGAACTAAAAAAGGTTAAGCTAAACGAATATATATCCGGCGGAGATAAGGAAACGGCCAGTCCGGCCCGGCCGCGCAAACAGCGTTTGGAAGAACGCATATTGGCGCTTGCGGTCAAATATCCGAAAACTGCCGGGTTGATCGACGCGGAAGTGGCCGGTTTTTTTTCGGGCCCGGCCGCGACAATCATTATGGCGATCAAGGCTGATCCGGGCTATTCCGGCGCGGGCCTTGAAGGAACGGAAAAGGATTTGTACGAAGCGGTTTTCATGGAAGCGGAGAGCGAGACTATTGACGAGAAATCAGCCAAGGACGAGATGGAATTCCACGCTCAGCGGATGAAAGAAACATTATTTAAAAACTCACTGGCAAAATTATCGCGCGAAATGCTTGATGCCGAAAAGCGCCAGGATCACGAATCGGCCAAACATCTGCGCGAAAATTTCAACGCATTATCTAAATCCGCGGCCGAGACCGGCAAAAAAGCGGAAAAGTGAAAAAGCGAATATCGAATATGGCAACTCAAAAAAAATCCGCTCCAAAAACAGCGAAGAACAAAACATCCGCCGCCGTCAAAAAAATAAAAAAAACGGCAAAAATCAAAACAGCCAAGCCTGCTTTGAAAAAGCCTGTTGCAAAAAAGCGGGATAAAAAATCAGAAGGAATGTCGGCCAAGGTTTTTGACGCGCACAAGCTGGGAATTTTCCTGGAGAAAGGCCAGGAAAGGGGTTTTGTCACCTATTCGGAAATTCTGTCGTTTTTTCCCAAGGTGGAAAAAGACGTTGACGGCCTGGATGAGCTTTACCAGACCCTTGATTCCAAGGGCATCGAGGTGAAAGAAGCGCGGGAATTTCTCGAAATCGGGGAAAAGGCCGCCAAGCGGCGCCTGGAGGCGAAAATCGACCCGGTGCAAATGTATCTGAAAGAAATCGGGCAGATTCCGGCGTTGACCGCGCGCGATGAAAAGGATTTGGCGAAAAAAATCGAAGTGGGCGACCTGGAGGCCAAAAAAAGGCTGACGCAATCTAATTTGAAGCTGGTGGTTTCAATCGCCCGCAAATACATCGGCCGCAGTTCCCACCTGACGCTGCTCGACTTGATACAGGAAGGCAATTTGGGATTGTTCCGCGCGGTGGAAAAATTCGATTGGCGCAAAGGCTATAAATTTTCAACCTATGCCACGTGGTGGATCCGGCAGGCGATCACCCGCGCGCTGGCCGATCAGGCCCGCACGGTGCGCATTCCGGTGCACATGATCGAGACAATATCAAAGTACACTCAGGCAAAGCGCAAGCTTCTGCAATTTTTGGGCCGCGAACCGCTGCCCGAGGAGATCGCATCCGAGCTTGGCTTGGAGGTGGCCAAGGTGCGCTACATTCAAAAAATTTCCCAGGATTCGGTTTCGCTGGAAACCCCGGTGGGCGAAGAAGGCGAAGACAGCATTCTGGCCGAGTTCATTGCCGATGACAAAGTTACCTCGCCGTCGCTGGACGCGGCGCGCAGCTTGCTGAAGAATCGCCTGCACGAAGTGCTGGTCGATCTGACGCCGCGCGAACAAAAGATTCTGGCGTTGAGATTCGGCTTGGAAGACGGCGTGACGCACACGCTTGAGGAGGTGGGCCAGGAATTCGGCGTGACCCGCGAGCGCATCCGCCAGATCGAAGCCAAAGCGCTGGAAAAAATCCGCAATCATGCCAGCCTGAAAAAACTTCGGGACTACTAAAATAAATTTCAAAGCTCAAATATCCAATGTCAAATGAAGCTCAAACTCAAAATGACAAAAGGAAATACGATCTTGCCGAAAGAACCACATCGTTTGGCAAAAATGTGATTGAGCTTGTTTTGTTGTTGCCGAATAGTCCGGTTAATAATCCGCTGATAAGCCAAATCGTGAGATCTGCGACAAGCATCGGAGCGAATTATATGGAGGCGGATTGCGCGGAATCCAAAAAGGATTTTCGCCATAAAATTAATATTTGCAAAAAAGAAGCGAAGGAAACTGTTCATTGGTTTAACATGCTGGCAACCGCCGATCGGAGCAATGGGTTTGATTATTTAAATTTACGCAGGGAAGCGCATGAATTGCTGCTTATTTTTTCTTCAATTTTGAATAATTGCAAGTAATTTGGACTTTGTTCTTTGGATTTGATTTGATATTTTGATTTTGACATTTGATATTTATGAAATACCAAAGCATTGTTTTTTCCGGATTGCCCGGAGCGGGCAAATCGACCTTGGTCAAGAAACTTTCCGAAATCTACGGGTGGCCGATTTTGGCGGTGGGCGATTTGTGGCGCGCCAAATGGGAAAAAATTTATCCTGACCACAAAGTTTCGTTCGAGGAATATTGGCGCACGACTTCATCTCGGGAAAATTTGCAGGTCAATGTCGATTTCCGGCAGGAAACTTTGGAGAAAAACATCATTGGCGACAGCCGCTACACGACTTATCTGCGCGAATTGCCGATATTGCTGGTTTTTTTGTGCGCCGATCTGGACGCCCGCGCTTTGCGCGCACAGGGGCTTGAAAAGTACCGGGGAAAATCAGTCGAAGAAATAAAACAAATTTTGCACCAACGCGAAATCGACGAGACCGCGGCCAGCAAGCGGCTGTTCAACTACGATTACCGCGACGCTTGCTATTACCATCTGGCCCTCAATACCACGATGCTTTCCCAGGATGAAGAAATTGCCATCATTCAAAGCTTGCTGCCTTTGAAAAAATAAGAATAGATCAAATTCAAACCCTGTCCCGTTGCGGCAGGGTTTTTAAGTTTTTGATTATTTTTATACCCCGTCAGTTTATTACGGGGAACAAAAATAATGAGGATTCCTTGAACGGCAGCGCCGTTCCCTCCGAATTATCGTCGGAGCAGGTAATCCGCAAGTACTCTTGAAAGGAAGCATCCTTTGGTTGATGGCGGGATTAATACCCCGACAGCAATGTATTTTTTATTTGAATCCGTCCGTGCCGTTTCATAATCGCGGCGATATGTTGCTATAATAAAAGAGTATAATATACGGCGCAATATCATATGAATAAAAAAATAATTATTTTCGCGGCATCCGCGCTGCTGGTTTCCGGCGCGGCGGTCGCAGTTTGTTTTTATTGGATTGCCAATTTTGATAAAAAACCCGGCGTGAGCGACAAACTGCCGCCCGCGGAAAGTGCGACCGGAAAAGATCAAACTTTTCCCGATGCTTCCCAGTCGCCGGCAATTGAAACGGCAGATACGGCCCAGGCGATAACCGACGATATCGTCGATTCGTTGGTGACAAACCCGGCGGAAAATAAACCCGATATCAATCCGGTCGAAGGCACCAATCCGATCCGGAAAGTGAAAACCAATCCTTTTGAATAACTTTCACATATCCATGAATAAAATCATTCCATTTTTTGTTGCGGGGTTGGCGATCGTTGTTTCCGGCATGGCGCCCGCCGGATTGTTCGCGCAGGAGAATGTTAAATTCCCGGTGGAAGAATTGGGCAATTGCGCCGACAAGGCCGGGTGCAAAGCCTATTGCGACAAACCGGAGAACGCGGCCGCCTGCCTTGAGTTTGCCCAAAAATATAAATTGATGTCGCAAGACGAAATCAAAAAAGCGGAAGTTTTCACGGCGCTGGGAAACAGCGGTCCCGGCGGCTGCAAAACCAAGGAAGCATGCGACAGCTACTGCGACGACACGAACAACATGAAAGAATGCATTTCTTTCGCGGAAAAAAACGGATTGCTGTCCGGAACGGAATTGGAAGAGGCGAAGAAGGCGCAAGCCGCGATCGCAGGCGGTTTGAAGCCGCCCGCCTGCAAAGGCAAAAAGGAGTGCGATGTTTATTGCGAAAATCCTCTTCACATGGAAGAATGCGTCACGTTCGCGATGAAAGCGGGATTCATGCAGGGGAAAGAACTGGAAGACGCGCAGAAAATGCTGGCGGCCGTGAAAAAAGGCGCGAAGCTCCCGGCCTGCAAAGGCAAAGAGGAATGCGACGCCTATTGCGGCCAGGAAATACATTTTGACGAGTGCGCCGCTTTTGCCGAAGCCGCGGGTTTTATGAACGCGGATGAATTGGCCATGGCCCGCAAAACCAAAGGCAAGGGTCCGGGCGGTTGCAAGAGCAGGGAAGAATGCGATTCTTTTTGCAATAATCCGGACAATCAGGAAACCTGTTTTAATTTCGGCAAGGAAAACGGCTTGATTCCGGCCGGAGAGCTGCAAAAAATGGAGGAAGGAAAGCAAAAAATGAAAGAAGCGCTGGCGGGCGCGCCCGCGGAAGTTATCGCTTGTTTGCAGGCCGCGTTTGGCGCCGATAAAGTGGAGAAAATAAAAAACGGCACTTTCATGCCGCCGCAAGATTCGGCGAATTCGATGAGCGCGTGTTTTGACAAAATGAAAAACCAGCAAATGCCGGGCGGTCCGGGCGCGGGCGGCGGCATGGCTCCGGGGACAGGACCGGGCGGCTGCAAATCCCCCGACGAATGCAAAATCTATTGCGAAGCGCACGCCGATGAATGCAAAAATTTCCAAACCGTGCCGCGCGTTGTCGTGCCCGGAGAAGGGCAAGGAATGTCCGGCGGCAATCAGCCCGGCGGCCAGGTCGTTGTCGGCCCGGGCGGTTGCAAGACTCCCGAAGAATGCAAAACCTATTGCGAGTCGCACATTGACGAATGCAAAAATTTTTCGCCGGCGGTAGGGAATCAGCAGCAAAACAATTCCATGCCCAACGCAATGCCTGCGGGGCAAATGATCGTTGGCCCCGGCGGTTGCAAAAGCCCGGAAGAATGCGGCGCCTATTGCCGGCAAAATCCCCAGGCATGCCAAAGTTTTTCCCCGCCGGCCGGACAAGCTCCGCTGCCGCCCGCGGGAAATATCCAGTCCCAGGCGCCGATGAACGGCCAGGCGCCGGTGAATGCCGGGCCGGGAGCCGGGGGAGCGCTGCCGCCCGGGGATTACATGCCGCTGATGCCGGGCCAGCAATTGAACGAAGCCAACCCGGTTTCACCGCAACCGCCCGCGGGATTTCAAAGTCCGGACCAATTCCAGCCGCCCATGCCGCCGGTTCCCGCGCCGCCCGCCAACCCGGTTTTGCCGCCCAGCGGCTTTCTGGCGCCGGAATCGATCTTAGCGTCCTTCGCCGCGTTCTTCGCGAATTTGTTATCGCGATAAAAAAATTTTCTCAAAACAAAATCTTCGCCGCGCGCCCGAAGATTTTGTTTTGGTTAAATATTAATTTCAATTCGTGCTGTGGTTTGGTTTGACAAAAACGGGAAATAATTTTAAATATAACTGGCAAGGAGAGTGATTGTATTTATAAGTCAATAATCATCAGCGGTATTCCCGGTTCCGGGAAATCAACCGTGGCCAAACTTGTTTCGGAAAAAACCGGTATGCCAATTCTGTCGGTGGGCGATTTATGGCGCGCCAAATGGGAAAAAAATCCGGATCCAAAAAAGCCTCCGTTCGAGGCCTATTGGAGAGATACGTCTCCCGAAGATAATCTGGCGGTAACCGAAGAAGCCTGCCGCCGGGTTGTTGCCCAAGGCATGATCGGCGACTTCCGGTATTCCCTTCCGATTTATCGGGAGCGGATGACCAATAGGGGTTATAAAAATACTCTTTTGGTTTTTATCACCGCCGATCCCCTGACGAGAGTTTCTCGAGCCAAGGGAACGGGAAGATACAGGGATAAGTCGCCGGAAGAAATCCGGGTAATTCTCGAGGGCCGGGAAATGGACGAGGTCAGGATGGGAAAGTTGATCTTCGGTTCCGATTACGATTATCGGGACAAAGGAATTTACGACTCGGTATTTGACAGCGGCAACCTTTGCGTCAAGCGAATCGCAAAGGCGATAGTCGAAAGAATGGTCGTTTAAGCGGCCCGGGGATTATAAAATAATCCTTTTTCTGTTTTTAGGTCTCAATCTTGAACTTTCCCGGGTTTTAAGCTATTATTTACTCGTTAGAAAATATTATGTTTGCCGAGGAGATGATTAATGGTGGTACGGTCGTTATGTAACTTGATAACCATGGTTCAATTCCGGTTCAGAAAACCAAGCATATTTACGGCATATTAAGAATAACCGTTAGCAATGTTATCCTGCATCGAAAAATAATGGGATGGATTGCCGGTTTATTCCAATAATTAAAACTAAATAATAAACTTTCGACTTTTGAGCTCCGGTGTGGCGCAATGGTAGCGCGGTTCGCTGTGAAATATCGCAGCCTTTGGTAGCAATGCCAGAGTGAAAATTCCGGGATAACGGTGAAGCCGTAAAATTAGATTGTCTAATTAGGTAATACCGTGGGAACTTCCTTTCTGAGTCGGTGGGCATTGTCCTCCGCAGCTTCAGCGAAGGAAGAGCGCCGTAGAGACTAGATACCGGAGCGTCCCAATGGGGACGATGATATAGTCCACGCTTCGTGGAAACACGGGGATAAGTGTAACGAAAAGGTTGTAGGTTCGAATCCTACCACCGGAGCCCAGTAGTCGAAATCCAGTCAAAACACCGCCAAAAGCGGTGTTTTGCGTTCGGGCAATCTTTTTCGAAAAATGTTATATTTAAACTATATTTAAATATAATTTTTATGAACCGGAAAACTTCGGAGAAAAATATCCGCCAGTTGACGCGTTTGGGCAAAACATCCCTCTCAATCACCATTCCCCGCGATTTGGTCGTCGAATTGGGCTGGCGCGAGAACCAAAAACTAATCGTCAAAAAACGCGGCAACGGCATCGTAATCGAAGATTGGAAAGAATAATTTCGTAATAATTATTACAAAAACCAGAGTTGACCTCGGTTTTTCCCAGTTTTTCTTTCTTAAATTTGGGAAATAGGATTAGTTTGATTTTTATCGAAAATAGAGTAGTTTTAATTTCAGAGACAATCAACAGCGGAAAGCCCCCCTGTTTCGCAATTATTTTATTTCAAACAAGCAATTTTTATGGATAATATACAGAACTTTATTAAGTATTGCCTTGGCTATGTAAAAATAACCAGAGAAAGAACAACATTGGCACAGCAAAAATGTTCTGTAAATTTACCCACAGATTTTTTTGGTTTACTTGGGTTATTGAATGGAGACACCGATGGTAAGGTCGGAGAGCTAATCAATCTAAATACTTTCTATAAATATGACCCTAACGATGTTCCAGAAAGCGAAGTAGACGATTACGAAAAAGAAAAGGAATTAGCAAATAAAATAGAGGATATTTATAACAAGCATAGAAACGATCAATATACGAAACAAGTGATTCTCAATTTCGGATATTTTGAAATTGAAATTCCAGTTGAATGTAATGGGGATATTGTTTCAGAAAATGACCAAGAAAACGAGGAAAAAGAAAAAGCCACAAAAACCAGAATTGATCATTATCCATTATTTGCTTTACCCGTAACAATCCAAAAAGAAATTAGCAAAAATGGTGTGGGCGAATATTCTTTATACTTTTCCGATCCAGAAGTTCAAGTGAACATAGGAATGCTGGAACAAATTCTTGGAGAGGAACTTTATTTTCAGCTTTTGGAGGAATTAGGCAAATACGAAATTGAAGGGCGACTGACCCTTCCTTTAACCGATTTGGAAGTATTTACAGAAGTTTGGCATAAAATAAAAGCCCAATTAAGGCTCAAAGAAGCCAATTTCGATGAAAGATCTTTTGCGCTTGAAGAAATGAAAATTGCTTTGAGCCCGAAGGCAAACTATTTCCTTGCAGAGGATTTAACAAAACTCTCGCAACAGACAGAGGAAGATCTAGAGAAAACAGCGCTAATCAGCTGGACACAGGACGAGGAATTGAATATTGAGAACGATCTGCCGAAAGAAAATGATCTATTTTTCCCATTCCCCTACGATAAATATCAATTATCTACTCTTTCCATTATTGGGAATAAAGCCGCAATTATTCAAGGCCCTCCTGGAACAGGAAAATCCGAAACCATTTCAAATATACTCTGCCATTTAGCCGCAAATGGCAAACGAGTTCTTTTTGTTAGCCAAAAGGCACAAGCCCTTAAAGTAGTAAAAGATAAACTAAAAAAGCTCAACGTAAAATACTTATTTGGATATATACCCAACCCAAATTCGGCACAAATTGGAGAAGAAGACGAGGAAGATGGAATTGCCCCACAATTGAGCGCCCTCGGGTCGCATATTGAAAATTTAGGATATAAATTAAGTGCGAGAAAGCAGATAATCGAAAATAGCCAAGAATGCGAAATATCAGCGCCTCTCGATCAAATTATAAAAAATAAGAAAACGAATCAGTCCCTAATAAATGAAATTATTAGCACACAAAGAAAGATATACCAACTCACACAAGAACTTGTAAGCATTAAAGATTACGATATAGAAATTACAAATTTTGAAAATTTCGCAAAAAGCTTTTCGTCTATCGAATGGGTAAAAATTAAAGAGGCAAAAAAAGCGATAGAAACATTAGATAGGTGGATTAAAAAATACAATTCAAATGACGAAAAAAATAAATTCGACAACATCTTTTCAATAAACAATAAAAGTAGTAGCGATTATGTAGATGCGATTGGAAAAATAAGGAAAGACGTTGCAAAAACTGGGTATGATAGACACTCGAATTTGTTGCGCCAAATTAATAACTTAAATCGCAATTTAAGATTAATTAACGCTCGCGGGAAATTATCTCGCGAGATTATAGACTATATAGATCATACTTTGGCAAGCGATTTATCTCGCAATGAGCAAAACATAGCAATGGATCAAGTTTATAAGCATTGTTGCTATTACGATAATATCCAGCGGCTAGAAACCGCGGAAGATAAACTAAAACAAAAATTGAGTTATTGTGGCGTTTCTGATCGAGAATTTGAAATTATAGACGAAAAAATAGATAATTCGTCTTTTGAAGACCTAGAAAGAACTAAAAACAAGATCTTGCGAGTCCAAGAGATTAAATTTGAGATTGAGGAACTTATTAAATCGGAAAATATAAATGAGATTAATTCGGCATTGATCAAATCCGAGCATACGCGGATCACACAAGTGGCGTTCTATATCCAGAATATTATCAACAAAGGAATTATCGAAAAATGGAAATCTGGCGTAACCATTAAACAAATAGTAAGAAAGTTAGCTAGTGCTTTTGGTAAATCAAAAAAAGCATTTAAAACATTTGATAATTTACGTAAAGACGTTAACAATTTCAACGCAATTTTGGACCTAATTCCAGTTTGGATTATGGAACTTGACGATGCAAGTCGTATAATTCCGCTAGAACCCGGACTGTTTGATTATGTTATTTTGGATGAAGCGTCGCAATGCAACATAGCTTACACTTTGCCGGTAATGTATCGAACAAATAAAGTTTTATTTGTTGGTGACAGCGAACAAATGCGTGATAGCACCATCATGTTTAAATCAAATCGTATTTTTGATGAATTGGCGCATCGCTATCAGATACCGGAAGAAAGACAAATTAAAGCTACGGGATCAGCCGTTCAATCTGTCCTAGACATAGCCTATAAACGTGGATTTATGGATCGACCATTACGCTACCATTATCGATCAGCAGCAGAATTGATCGGTTTTAGTAATGAGTATTTCTACAAACCAAAAGGAAAAGAGTTAATTCCGGTAAATAGTAATTATCTTACTTATAAGGATACAAACAGAGTGATGATCATCCATGATGTTAATCAAAGAATTGAAAATGAAATTTCAGATAGCATAAATGTGGCCGAAGCCAATGCAATATTGGATTTATTCAAGGAATTAAGATCAGACGAGCGTTACAATGATAAGTCAATAGGAATTTTGTCTTTTTTTAATGCACAAGCAACGTATATTCGTGATTTATTCGAAAAAGAAGGGTTTAAAGAGGAAAACGATAATTACAAGGTAAGTATTATCGAAGGTATACAGGGCGACGAAAAAGATATTATAATTTACTCTTTTGTAATTAGATCAATAGACCAAAAGAATAAGTATACACCCCTTACCGGAGAAGGTGGTGATATTCGCGCCGATATCAACAAAGGAAGAGTAAACGTTGCGTTTTCGCGAGCTAGATTACAGGTTCATTGTTTTATTAGCTTACCTATACAAGAGATACCGGAAAGGATATGGATTAAAAAATATCTTGAATACGTGCAAAACAACGGAAAAATTAATTTCTATTCAACAGACATCAAGCCATTCGATTCATATTTTGAAGAGGAATTTTACAATCTTCTTCGCTTAAATTTAAAACGAGGTTATAAAATTCAAAATCAAGTCGAAAGTTGTGGTTTTAGAATAGATTTCGTAATAAGCAATCTGAAAACCGGAAAGCGGTTGGCCGTGGAGTGCGACGGTCCTTGTCATTTTAAAGATGAAGTTGATGAAGCGTATGGTATTCATATAGGAAACGACGAGGAGCGACAGAGAGTTTTGGAAGCTGCCGGATGGAGATTTTATAGGTTAAAATACTCCGATTGGCTTAACGACAACATTGATCGCAATTCTTACGTCCAAGAAATTACCAATTTATTGTGTTAATAAATATAATTTCAAATGAAACCAAAGAATTAAACCAAACTATAATTGAAAAAATTATTAACCGAATTGAAGATCACAAAGATAAAGCTAACCAATATTAAAAATAGACAATAATATGCCTTACAATTTATCAAAATTAAAGAAAGTTGATTTGCGTGAAGTTTGGAACCACGAAGCCTTGGATTTTACAAGATGGCTATCTCAAAGCGAAAATCTTGATTTATTGAGTGAGGAGATTGGCGTTGGTATTCAATTGGTGCAAACCGAAGCCAGCGTGGGACGTTTCAATGTCGATATATTGGCCGAAGAAGAAGGAACGGGAAAGAAAATTATCATTGAAAATCAACTTGAAGACACAAATCACGATCATCTCGGCAAAATAATCACATACGCATCGGGTTATGACGCAGAAATTATCATTTGGATTGTTAAGGACGTTAAAGATGAACATCAAAAAGCAGTAGAATGGTTAAATGAGCACACCGACGAGAATATTAGTTTCTTTTTGATTAAATTGGAGCTTTGGCAAATCGAAAATTCCAATGCGGCTCCCAAATTTGATGTTTTGGTCAGCCCTAACGAATGGGCTAAAGCGATTAAAACCGCCCCTGTTGCGGATGGTGAATTAACCGATACAAAACTACAACAGCTTGATTTTTGGACTAAATTTAAGAATTACGTAAAGGTAAAAGATAGCCAAATGAGACTTCGTTCGCCACGGCCGCAGCATTGGTTCGATATTAGTATGGGTTTTTCAGGAGCTCATGTCGGGTTGACCGTTAATACCCGCGAAAACACAATGGGTTGCGAACTTTGGATCGATAACGATAAAGATTTGTTCCATTATCTACAAGATCACAAGACAGAGATAGAAAACGAGATCAAAGAAACAGCAAATTGGGTAGATGCACCGGTTGCTTCGAGGGTTGTTATCAAAAAATCAGTCAACAACATTTTTGACGAAAAAGAAATGAACAATTATTTCCTATGGCTTCATGAAAAAACGGTTTTATTTCAAGAAGTTTTTGGAAAATATGTTCGAGAATTTAAGAAACAATCATGAGCTGGAAGGATCTCGAAAGTTATATAATCGAAAGGGAAATGGATTTCTTTGTAACATATCTTAACGATATGGAGCAACAGTTGTCCAAAAAAACAATCGACCTAGAAAAGGAATGGGACTCGCTAGAAAAAGAAAAAGATCGATCATATGACCACGAAGAATATCTCATAGAACGCAACGAAGAGCTTGATAGGCATGTCGAAATTTTTTATTCATCTTTCATAATCACGATATTCACTTTTCTTGAAAATAAATTAAACGAAAAATGCGATACCTATTCGAGGAAACTGAAAATTAATGTGAGAGACATGAGAGGCAGCGGTATAAATAGGGCAATATTGTTCCTTGAAAAGATTCTCGGATTTTCTTTACCTGACCAGAAACTATATGAAGAATTAAAGATCTTGAATGAAGTAAGAAATTGTCTTGCACATTCAGGAGGAGAAATAACCGGGAAAAATGAGAAGTTATTATCCTATTTCAAATCCTCAACCACCATCACATTTTATGAGTATACTCATAAAAAAACTAAAAAAATTAAAATTAGCAAACAATACTGCGAATTAACGACAAAATTAATAAGAAATTATTTATATGAACTCATAGAAAGGAATAGAGACAAATGATTGAAATTATAGTTATTTGTAGTAAGATGAGAATCGACAATTAAATATCGTTGCCTAAACTTTATAGAACTTTGGCGATTTCCCCTATAAGGCATGGCACAAAATACCAACCACGTCATTAAGCTCTCCATTGAGCCTACCGTGGTTGGTCATATCTCGAAAGGGGTGTGGGTGGTCGCAAGACTACCGGCTCGTGGGGAGCTTTGTGCGTCTCACGGGATAAAAACCAACCACAATGAACAAAAGAATAGAAAGCGCTATAAGATGGATAATTTTACTGCCGGTTTCTTTTTTTATCACACCGGTAATAAAAGAAATTTGGTACGGATTTAATTATTTTTTCCTGTGTCCGAATATCGGCATTGATCCCGATTCAACAATCAGCCAAATTTATTCGGCGGTTATTAGCAATATAATATTTGGCTACACTTTTGTTTATTTGGCATATTTGATCGCTCCCAAATTTAAAAAACAAATCGCCTTACTAATGGCCATTGTAGCTTTGATACTATTTGGTTCTTCATTATACGCTATCAATTTTATTACAAAAGATTATCCTGCTAATGTCGGATCAATATCGGCTATAATTGGTGTTATTGCGAGCTATTTTGAAATTAAGAAGAAAGAAGCCGTTAGAAACAATAATTTGATAGAAAGCGACAAGAAATTAACATCGTTTCAAAAGCTTGTAAATCAAAGAACCGAGCATTACAGAAAAGAATTTAATTCTAATCCCGAATGGCAAGCATTAAAAAAGCGTCACAGAATAGAATAAATCAGCATAGCCAATTTATTAGATCCCAATAATTTACCCCATCAAAACATCAAATTTCTCCATGAATATTCAAAAATCAAGCCATGTTTACGATAATACCTGCAACGATTGTAAAATTAGCTACGAATCAGGTATTGAGAACAGATTGTGCCCTCAATGCAATAAAAAACCGATTAAATCCGAACTCATAGCAATCCGTGATTATGCCCCGCGCAGCTTTTGGGAAAAAATAGCCCGTAAAATGAGGAAATATCTACCTTAAACGAGTTCTTCCCCATCTTTACCCCAATAAACGCACTGTAAACAGTTTAAATGGCTTTAAAGAGCATATAAATTCATGATTTCAAAGGAATCATTAGACGAATATAAGAGAATATGGAAAGAGCAATATAATGAGGAAATATCTGACGACAAAGCGCTCGAATCAGCTATAAAGCTATTGACCCTTATGAAGGCTATCTATAAGCCCATAACCCAGAAAGATTTTGATCAATTTGAAAACAATCAATCAAAATTATAAAAGCAAAAAGACAAAGCCTTTACAGCTTTGTCTTTTTATTGCATAAATTAATAAATACTTCATAAAAAAATGAGAACTAATGAAATTATTGAAATAGCACCACTATATTTAAGGAAAAAATATTCCGCTATTCGTTCTCGCGTTAAACAATCCCTGGAACCATCCGAAAAAATAAAGAAAGACCTGAAACATATTAAAAGGGAGATTTTGAGAGAGAAACGATCAGAGATAAAGTCTTTAATGGATGAAGCAACGCTATTATTGTTTATTTTTGAAATTTATAGATTCTTTATGCGCGGAACAGAAGAAGCAAAAGATACGGTCGATACTTTTAGAAAATTAAACATCATGGGTTTCTCAATAGGAAACCAACGCTTCGAAGATCGGAACGAAAACGTTATGCGCGGAGAAGTATTAGCTAGAAATATCTTATCTATTATAGATAAAGAAACAGAGATAACCATTAAAAAAGCAACCTATTTTCATGAAATTCTAGAACCATATAAAGAAAAAGCTCAAAAAATATGGAGGATAAATTAAATGATAAAAAGCAGAAGGAGTATTTATTTGATCAAGAGAAAACAAAATACAATCTAAAAAAATACTTCGAAACAGAGAAAGCTAACTTATATTCATTTGGAGCAACCGTCAATCAAGTATTTGAAGCATATACATTTGCGGAAACAATTCGATGGTATCAAAAAAACGGTTGGCAGGCAAAAATAATTAATCCACCCAAAAAAGACTTTACGCTAAAATTTTCAACAAGAGGTAAGCCATCCAGTTATAGCTATGCAGTATGCGAAAAAGATACAAAAAAGTGTCAAATAAGGCATGGGTTAAGAGTGAATACTAGATCATACAGGCACAATAATAAACATCCAGCTAATATTTGTTGCGACATCGTTATTATTAAGGACGTACAATTAGATTACTTTTCAACCGATGATGCGATAGCCAATGAATGGTTAATAGCATTTGGAGAAGTAAAACATATGTGGGCCTATGCTGAGCTTCTTGCCGGTTTTATCGGTATGGTACACGAACTACAACCGGAAAGATTAAAAAGGATTAGAACGATAAAACAATCAAAAATACCCCAAATTCATATGTCGTCATTCTTAAATGTCAGCGGCGAATTATGGTCAACTGCAAAAGGGTTAAAAGAAACAATCAAAAAAAGAAAATACGACATAGATATATATTGTCATAGTGAAAAGATATGAAGTTCATTAAATCGTTAAAAAACAGAATAAACACCGATATAAGAATAATTGCATCTATTCTCTCCTTAACGCTACTTGTTGTAGATCATTTCTTCGGGCGTTACCTAATTGGAACATTGGAAGTATTAAATATAATTTTATGGACTTTAATACTCTTTTTTGTAATGGTTGCCGCAAGCTTCGCAACATTAAAAGCACTTTTCATTGTTGCAGCGGAAATTTCGTTACTAATTTTCCTTGCCCAATCATATTGTTCCATTCCCGATTGCCAGAGATCTATTGAAAGCGATGGTGCATTAAAAAATATACTATCGTTTGGTTTAATATATATCATTTGCCTTTTCGCCATTTCTCTTTGGGAACTGATACAAAAAAACTATAAAGAAATAAAAAATGATAAACCACTAATAGGAAAGATTACTGTTGTTGGTTTATTTGTTATCTTCACCTTTTGGTTCATATGGGAAATTTATTTAGTAACCAAGCCAATTATTTCGGATTTATGTGTTTATAAATAGCACGAGTATTAATGGGTCCGACGTAAAAATGTTAATGACGAATGGGAAAATATTCTACCCAATAAACAATTTATTCGATTTGATATGGCCAAAATTAAGAAAACCGATACACTATTAAAGTTGTGCAAAACATGCGGTCAGTCAGAAGAAAAAATGATAATGCAGATTGCTGATATGCCATGCTGGAATTGCCATGCGCAAATGAAATTGGCTTTAATCTTATTATCAGGGTTATATTTTGGACCCGAAAAATTTACACCCCAACAAATAAAGGCAGCTCAATCAAAAGGCGTAATAATCAAAAAACAATACAGTAAAACGATTCAATCAACGTATTTTGCAAATACATGTAATAATTGCAATTCCTTTATTGGAGAATTTTTAATCCACGAATATCTCGATGCGGATAGTAAAGAGAATATCGATCTTGGTTATTATTGCACCGCTTGTGATCCAGAAAGACACTTCATTTTAAATCAAAGCCAATAGCTCCTTCATCTGCCTTATCGCCATATCCGGCACTGGAAACGCCTTTTTCCAATCGTAAGTTCGAAACGCATCCTGCCACGCGAGCCCAGTAGTCGAAATCCAGTCAAAACACCGCCAAAGGCGGTGTTTTGCGTTTGGGTAATCTTTTTCGAAAAATGTTATATTTAAACTATATTTAAATATAATTTCTATGAACCGGAAAACTTCTGAGAAAAATATCCGCCAGTTGACGCGCCTGGGCAAAACATCCCTCTCAATCACCATTCCCCGCGATTTGGTAGTCGAATTGGGCTGGCGCGAGAACCAAAAACTAATCGTCAAAAAACGCGGCCAAGGCATTATGATCGAAGATTGGAAAGAATAATTTCGCAATATTGTTATTTCTTATATATGAAAGACATTAATCTTCATGCCGCGTGGGTTATCAGGGCTTCGCTAACGGAGGTGTTTAGTATAATAACTGACTTTGAAAAATGGCCTGAGTATTTTCCGAAAGTTGCGGAATCAATACAGGTCATAAGGCATGAAGGAAATGATTTGGAAATTGGCGCGACCGTCAAATCGTTCGGCAAAAAGTTTCCGGTAAAAATGAAAACCCGGATCCTCCCCGGAAGAGGGTTCATTTCGGACAATGAAAGC
>Ga0310040_1000828_pt1 | contig 25760 bp, 28 predicted proteins | sample EPASupsiteHSE623_FD_200237 | JGI IMG/M metagenome (GOLD analysis project Ga0310040, IMG submission 200237) | Bioremediated contaminated groundwater from EPA Superfund site, New Mexico - Sample HSE6-23 (v2) (version 2) | ecosystem: Environmental > Aquatic > Deep subsurface > Groundwater >... | reverse complement strand
GGATATCATCGAAGGAATTCCAGTCAAAAGGATCAAGAAGAATCGGGAAATGTATCTGGATGAAGTGGTTAAGAAGATCAAATTGGCAGACATCGATAGACCTTCCTTAACTGAATTGAGCCTTGAGGAGATGATCGGGCTTTTTAGTCAAAGCCGGTTACGAAGTGCGAAAAGGATCCGCGGGTTCAGGGGGATAAGACCCCCAGACCTTGTTCTTGATATGTTTTACATGGGAGAGGGGGTCAGGGGGGGCAACTGCCACCAGAAGCGCAGAGCACAAAGTATAGGTGGTGATTGTATCTCACCGCGCGGACGATTGGGCAATTCAGGCAATGGATGAATGTTCTTGATATCGATTGAAGGTGTTAAATGTAATCCATCTGGTAAAGCACTATAGACTCCCTCACATCGGCCTATTTATATATGGAAGGCTCCAATTCTCTAGCATGCGCATAGCATTCGACAGCTTCTCCCTGCCTGCCAAGCCTCTCCAATGCATCTCCCTTGATGTTCCAGACAAATGCATTATCTGGTTTTAGGGCCAGAGACTTTTCACAGCATCGAACAGCGCTCTTATACATACGCAATAAATATAGTAGGTCTGCTTTAGCAGCCCATGCTTCACCGTTAACTGGATCTTTTTCAAGTTCCCTCTCGCATGTGATCAAGGAATCATCGATATCACTCAGATCCATAGTGGCTGGACAGTGCTTGACTATAAAATCAATTAAGAAGCAATAATTCGAATCTTAATTACCTAATATTTTTGCTGCAATCTCAACTTCATCAACTTCAGCAAGTAATTGCATACCAGACAGATATTTGAGCAGACGTCCATCCTCGCCACGACTGCACTCTAGCACAGCATTAAATAAAGTTCAGAGGGCGGAATGGAAGCACTACATGTTCCATAAGGCATAAATAAAATGTTTTGCAATCTAGAGGATATGAATTTTGGATTCCTGGTCTTTCCGGGCCTTGAAGAGCTGGACCTGGTTGGGCCATGGGAGATGATATCGCTCTGGAGCAAGTTTGTCCAAGGGCCAGAGCATTGCATCATGGTTGCTGAGAAGTCCGGGCCTGTTATCTGTTCAAAGGGGATGTCCATCAACCCTCATGCAACCTTCACAGACTGTCCTCAGCTGGACTACCTCCTGGTGCCTGGTGGTGAAGGCACGAAAAGAGAGGTGGATAATCCATCTTTGATCAAATTCGTCACAGAGCAGGCAAAAGGCTGCAAGGCGGTGCTCTCTGTCTGTACAGGCGCGTTCATCCTTCACCGTGCAGGCTTGCTCTCAAACAGGAGAGCCACCACACACTGGGCATCGCTTCCTCAGCTCAGGGCATTGGGCGATGTAGAGGTGGTGGAGGATCGGGTTGTAAGAGATGGAGATGTCTGGACCTCGGCTGGCGTTTCGGCTGGCATAGATCTGGCGCTGGCATTTATAGAAATTGCTGCTGATGAGAAGACTGCGGGCAGGGTTCAGCTAGGGTCTGAGTACTATCCATCAGGCAGGTCGTATGGCATGATGCATCAGCTCTCTCAGGCGCCTGAGTATATGAAGAAGATGGCGTGACCTACTCCCGCCAATGAATTGGCGGGCATCTGTCTTATGCGCTCACCCAGTTCTCCGCCGGGTTCATCCGCACTTTTAGCCAGTCATCTCGGCATCGAAGAGCTATTTCGTGTCCTGCATTCAGGTCGGCATCATACTTGAGTCCACAGCAATGGCATAGGATATAGGATGAGCCATCCAGCCATTTCCTCTCGACAAGCCTTGATCCGCAGACATGACATGTCTTTGAGGTATATCGTTCATCAATGAGCAAAGTTTGGTAACCCATTTCAGCTCTCTTGAGGGCGATATACACTCTCTGCCTGCTATAGCTCCATTTGCCAATCCTCTTCCTTAGACCAGGCTTACCATTGCCTCTGATATTGGTCTGATGAAACCGGGCCTTTCCAATTGCCAGATAGTAGCCTTCGGTGAGCAAGGCTACGTGATTGGCCAGACACCAATCATGATATATGGCTACATTGGATCTCTTGTGTCGAAGCTGCTTTAGCTTTCGGCCATTTCGAGATTGCTGCGCCGAGGCTATGATGGAGTCATACTTATCGATTAGGTTAAGCTTATCGGTTTCACAAAATAGCTCTTCATGAGGCATATCCCCGTCTAGCAATACGATTGCTAGGGTCCTGTTCAGACCCTGGTCTATGCCTCCGACAGAACTTGTCTCAATCTCTGTGATCTCCCTTGATATGGAGATGTGAGCATAATATTTTTTGCCATGCTTGACTACCTCGAAGTCATCAATCTCTGAGCCTTCGAGCTGCTTTAGATGATAGTGAGACGGATTTAAAGGAATATCCATCGGCCTGTTCTTTTCGAGCGTGGATACATGCATCCATAGAACGAAGGAGTTATTGCCATATTCTATTCTGCCGGTTCTATAGTCAATCCTGCATGGAGTCTTTTTCTGGAAATCGGGGGCAGATGGCTCTCTATCGATGAGCTTAGCGAGGGACTTCTCGGCTTTTTCTCTTGCCCGATCATCCTCTGCAAGATCTACCCGTTGGTCGGCCCCATCAACCCGTCTTTCCCAGTCGGCGTGAAGTTTCCGGTAGGATCTCCAGGACCAGATTGCTTTATCCACACATTGATCTACAAATCCTGAGGATAGCCCTGTTCTTGATGCAATATCATTATCTTTTGCCAGTTTTCTCACGGTCCTCCTGTCGAGATCGATATCATCAGATATCAATGAGGAGATGAACGCAATACCAAAGGTAATCCTAGCCGTGAGGCTCTCCAGTCTATCAAGCTTTGACTGTGTAATGGAGTGATGCACTGGTACTCTGAGAGTTTTTCGCACTATCATCTGGTGAAATCATATTTGGACGAGCTTGATTATATAGTTGAGCTGCGTAGAGTGAAAGTAATAGGTGCGGGCTGTATCCCGCCAATAAATTGGCGGGGATTAGCCCTGATTTCGTCCTAAAATCGGACTATACTTCTCATTAGATAGACAGATATAACCAGACGGGACACATTGTTGAAGGTATGGACGATGATCTGGCAAAGGCAGTAGGGTTCCATGGGCACTTCTGCCCCGGGTTGGCTATAGGCTATCGTGTGGCCAAATATGTAAAGAGCCATTATCCTAAATCAGAGGACGAAGAGCTCGTATGCACTGTAGAGAACAACTCATGCAGCGTTGATGCCATCCAGCAGATGCTGAGCTGCACTTTTGGCAAAGGCAATCTGGTCTTCAAGGATAATGGAAAGCAAGCCTTTACCTTCTACTCCAGAGGCAACGGCAAGGCCTTGAGGATATACTTCAAATATGATACCTCCAAGCGTATGGATGAATTTAAAGAAAAATATCTTAATGATAAGGCTGCAAAAGAGAAGATGCCCGAGTCTGAGTACATACGGGAGCAGGTTCTTCAGGATATATTAAGCTTGAGCGATGAGGATCTTTTATCGATACGTGAAGCGGATATCCCAGAGCCCAATAAGGCCAGAGTTTACCCTACCATTAAATGCCAGGAGTGTGGAGAGGGCTTCATGGAGATCAAAGGCAGAACTGCAAAAGGGAAAATTTTATGCAAAGATTGCTTCAAAAAATTGGTGAGCTAATGACATTCGTAGCTCCTAATCTCTTTTGGCGGAAGTTTAGCTACAACAAGCAGTTTAGAGGATAGTTATCTTTATCCTGCTCCGCCCACAGTCGCCTTCTCAATGAGCAGGTGCGGCGACCCGTCGCTCACAGGCACAAGCTGCCCCGACTTGCCACAGCGGCCGGAATTGAACTTTAAATCATCACCAACAGCCTTGACGTTCTTGAGTATCTCCAAGATCTTGCCCGACAAAGAGACATCCCTGAGCAGAGCCGTCAGTTCTCCATCTTTGACCAGATACCCTCTCTTGGCATTGAACTGGAACACTCCTTCTGCAGTGCTGACCTGCCCGCCCCTGCTTCCCGCCAGATAGACTCCGTCACCAAGCTCGGAGAGTATCTCCTCTAACTTCCAGTCCCCATTGGCCATGTAGGTATTGGACATCCTGACCACCGGCCTGTCCGTCCCCTGAGCCCTGGCATTCCTGGGCACGCCGCCGAGACGCCCGGCCGTCTCCCTTGAGTGCAGGTAAGCATTGAGCACGCCATCCTTGATGAGGACCGTCTCCTGGGACATACTTCCCTCATCATCAAAGGGATAATAGCCGTTCTGCATGAGGCTTGGATCATCCAACACAGTCACCAGGTCAGACCCTATCTTCTGGCCCATCTTGCCTTCCAGGCAGGAGCTGCCTTCAAGGACTATGTCTGCCTCACATGCATGTCCCACAGCCTCGTGGACGAACACCCCTGCCAGCTCCTGGTCCAGCACTACCGGGAACGTTCCTCCTTTTGGCACCTGGGCATCCAGAAGAGCGACTGCCGTCTGCGCAGTCTCTCTGGCAAGCTTGAGAGGATCTTCTCTATCAAAGAGCTCAAGCCCTGCCACCGCGGATCTTCCCTCGCCCGAGGTCTGCATTATCCCGTCCCTTGCAGCCACGGCACTTATCATGAACCCTGTTCGGATCATCTCCGAGTTTAAGTCCAGCCCTTCAGAGCTATTGTACTGGGTGGTAAGCTCGACCTCAGAATAGACCGCCTGGGTGCTGGATATCCCGGCAATCCTGGCAGCGTTCTCTATCTCCTTTAAGAGCTCTACCTTCTCTTCCAGGCTTAAGTCCCTGGGGTCCTTCTTGACAGGGATATTTATGCTCTGGCCCGCAGGCACCTTTGCCAGGCTGATTTCATCTTTGCTTCCAATCTTCCTGGCGATCCTCTGTGCCATCTCAACCTTCTCTGATAGATTATCAAGATTGTCAGAAGTGATAAAACCCCATGCCCCCCCCGACAGAGCACGGATGGCCGCACCCTGGAACGGAACCTCAGAGATCTCCTCGAGCTTGCCGTTATCTAAAACTATGCGGGTCCTGCTTCCTCGCAGGACCCGGGTATCATAGAACTCAAAGAGAGACATCGAGATCAAAGTCCCCTTGTGGGTGTGGGTATTGTTGCAGGATCTGGCAGGTTTATGGCCAGTTTTTTCTCTGATGCAAATCTCTTGAGCTTCTCTATCAGCCTGGTCCTCTGGGACCCCATGCTGTGCTCTAATACCTCGCTCATGCTGGAGACGGGTATGATCTCTATCGTGTCCTTATAGGACTCGTCTATCAGCACATCGCCCATATTTGACCTGGGGATCAGAACCGTCGTGATCCCGGCCTGGGCTGCAGCCTCAATCTTCTGGGTGACTCCACCCACAGGCAAGACGTCCCCGCGGACGGACAGTGAGCCAGTCATTGCCACATTCTGCTTGACCGGCACTCCTTCCATGGCCGATATGACCGCCGTGGCAATGGAGATAGATGCTGAGTCACCTTCCACGCCCTCGTATGTGCCTATGAACTGGATGTGGACATCCTTGTTGGTTATGTCCTCTCCCATGAACTTCTTGAGCAGGGCCGATACATTCTGGACAGCCTCTTTTGCGATCTCCTGCAGCTTTCCTGTGGCAATGACCCGGCCCTCTTCCTTGGACTGGGCTGGAGTGACCTCAGCCATTATGGGCATAACTATGCCTGTGTCGCCCATCACAGCAAGACCGTTGACCCTGCCTACTTCGTCTCCAGTGGCCCTGACCATGCTGTAGTCCTTGCGCCTCTCCATGTACCTGTCTGCAAGCTGCTGCTCTACAGACCTTGCCATCTTCTTGGCAGAGAGAACATGCCTGGCCTCAGTAATGCTTGCCCCTTCAGACCTGGCCACATCTCCTGAAACCCTGATCAGGCCGCCAAGATCCCTGAGCATGAGTGTCAGATGTCCCTTCCTTCCAGAACGCCTCTTGGCCTCACGCATGATCTCAGAGACTGCATCTCTTGTGAAGTGTGGGATCTTTCCATCCCTGGCTATCTCCTGGGCGACAAACCTCATGAGCTTGTTCCTGTTCTCAAGGGTATCATCCATGGAGTCACGCATGTAGACCTCGTAGCCGTATCCCTTTATACGGGACCTGAGAGCCGGATGCATTCCCTGCATGGCGTCTAGGTTTCCTGCAGCGATCATGATGAAGCTGCAAGGCACGGGCTCAGTCCTGACAAGGGCCCCTGAACTGCGTTCGCTCTGGCCTGTGATTGGGTACTCGCCCTCCTGAAGGGCTGTAAGCAGGCTCTGCTGGGATTCCAGCCTTAAGGTGTTCACCTCATCTATGAAGAGGACGCCCTTGTGCGCCTTGTGAATGGCTCCGCATTCCACGCGCTCGTGAGAAGGCGTCTCAAGCCCGCCTGACTGGAATGGATCGTGCCTGACGTCTCCAAGCAGGGCTCCTGCATGAGCTCCAGTGCCGTCCACATAAGGAGCCTTCTTCTTTCCGTTGTTATCAACCAGAAGCTTTGGTATGAGTGCATCCTCTTTGGGCATAAGATACCGCATCGAGAGGAATATGAGCGCTGCAGCTATGACTCCGAATAGCAGCTGGCCGGTGTAGTAAGCGTAAACGATGAGGCCCATAACTATGAGCATGAAGAACATGTTCCTTGTCTGGACCTTCTTTCTCGCCTCCATCTTCTGGGCGTCAACTATCTGCTTTCCCCTGCCTGCAGGTATGACCCTCACTCTTGGGGCATTGTTGTCCTCAGAGTTGTGATAGATCAGCACATCTTGAAGCTCTTCTACCGGTAGGAGCTCGCTCATGGCCCTGCCGAGCATTGATTTTCCTGTTCCCGGCGACCCTATGAGCATGACGTGACGCCGCTGATGTGCGGCCTTCTTTATAACCTCAACTGCCTCGTCCTGGCCGATTACCTGGTCTATGAGGCTATCAGGCACCTTTATCTGGGAGGTGTCCTCAAACTCAATATCGCCCAATAACTCCTTTGTATCTTCCGTTGTCAAGTTCTCGGCCCTCGTATCACTATTCAATCCTTCTGTCCTATAAATTTGGTGCTTTAACATCTCCGGATTTGTCTCCATCTTTCATCTCCGGCTTTGATTTCTCAAGCCCTTTTACACCTCGAAGTTTCTCAGCATCTGAGAATACTCTTCACGCATCTCCTTCGAGAGATGGGGCTTTACTCTGCTGAATGCCTCCAGGAAGTGATCTCTACTAACTGAGACCTCATCGAGTATCAGCTCTTCTCTGCTCATGCCGGGCCTTATATGCTCCCGCAGAGCGATCATCCCGGCCTCGCGGCAGAGTGTCTCTATATCTGCGCCGCTGTAGTTCTCTGTCATTCCTGCCAGCCATCCGGCTGTGACATCCTCTGATAGAGGCATATTCGATAGATGTATATCAAATATGCTCCTCCTGGATACCAGATCCGGCATCGGTATGTAAATCAGCCGGTCGAACCTTCCTGGCCTTAGCAGGGATCTATCTATCAGGTCTGGCCTGTTTGTGGCTGCCAGTACCACCACGTCTTTTAGCTCAATTAAACCATCAAGCTCAGTCAAGAACTGGGAAACCATCCTCTCTGTGATGTGCGAGTCCTGGCCGCTCTCCCTTGACGGCACCAGCGAGTCTATCTCATCAAAGAATACCAACGCAGGTGCGGCCTGCCTCGCCTTCCTGAATACGTCTCTTAAAGCCTTCTCAGACTCGCCGACCCACTTGGATAGCAGCTCCGGGCCCTTGATGCTTATGAAGTTGGCCTGGCTCTCAGTGGCCACGGCTCTAGCAAGCATCGTCTTTCCAGTACCGGGCAGTCCATAGAGGAGCACGCCTCTTGGAGGTCTAATCCCCAGAGACTCGAAGGCCTCGGGATACTTCATGGGCCACTCCACAGACTCAACCAGGAGCTGCTTTGCCTCATCCAGGCCGCCCAGGTCGTCCCAGTGGACCTCGCTGACCTCTACAAAGACCTCACGCATGGCGCTTGGCTCAATCTTCTTCAGGGCCGCATAGAAGTCCTCTTTTGTGACCTGCAGGTTCTCAAGGACCTCGGATGGAATCTCTGCCCTCATATCGAAATCGGGAAGAGCCCTCTCAAGAGTCCTCATCGCCGACTCCTTGCATAAAGCATACAGGTCGGCACCCACAAAGCCGTGTGTCCTCTCGGCTATCTCCCGGAGGTCGAGAGAATCCTCCAGAGGCATGCCCCTGGTATGGACATAGAGCACCTCAAGCCGTCCGTTCCTGTCTGGAATGCCAATCTCAATCTCGCGGTCGAATCTTCCACCTCGCCTAAGTGCCGGGTCCAGTGCATTTGGCCTGTTGGTGGCGGCAATGACTATCACCTCGCCCCGGCTGGAAAGGCCGTCCATGAGCGCCAGGAGCTGGGCCACAACCCGTCTCTCCAGGTCTCCTGAGACATCTTCACGCTTTGGTGCAATTGAGTCCACCTCATCTATGAATATGATGGATGGAGCAGATGTCTGTGCCTCTTCAAACATCCCTCGAAGTCTTTTCTCGCTCTCGCCATAGAAGCTGGAGACGATCTCAGGCCCGGATATGGATATGAAGTTGGCCTCAGTCTCGCTTGCCACAGCCTTGGCAATCAGGGTCTTTCCTGTTCCCGGCGGGCCGTGCAGGAGCACGCCTCTTGGAGGGCTGATGCCAAGCTTTGAGAAGAGCTCAGGATGCCTCAGTGGAACTTCTATCATCTCTCTGATCTCTTTTATCTCCCTGGACAGTCCGCCTATATCCTCATATGAGATCTCCCTTACCTGGAGTTTCAGCTCTTCTAGAGTCTCCCTGGTTATGCTGATGATCGTGTCTTTTGTGATGAGCACCGGGCCTGTTGGAACCGTGCTCACCACAACCAGTGCAAGAGAGCTGTTAATCATCTCAACCTTCAGGTGCTCTCCCTTGATCACCGGCCGGCCCTCAAGCATCTTTGTCAGGTACTGGGGACCGCCTATGAGCCTTATCTGCCTGGTTGGCGCCACCACTATCTTCCTTGCGGGCTTGGCCTCAGTCTTTGATACAAGCACCTTGGTGTCAATGCCTGCTCCCAGGTTGGACCTCATGCTGCCGTCTATCCTGATTATGTCCTGAGGGTCCTCTGGCCGACCGGGCCAGGCCACTGCACAGACCTTGCTCTTGCCCTCAATCTGCAGCACGTCACCGCCATTTAGGCCAAGCGTGCTCATGAGCTCAGAGGAAAGCCTGGCCACGCCCTTGCCGGCATCTCTATGGTATGCCTCGGCCACCTTGAGCGAGATCGATTCAGACATGTCTTTCGCCTCTGTGATTTCAGGTTTGGTCAAATGCTCCACTGCTCGCCTTCACGGTGCACTATGCCCCTCTGCTCCAGCCTCATCAAGCTCTCTTCAACGATTATCTTTGGGATCTCGAGGCGCTCTGCCAGGGTCTCTGAGCCTATGCTTCCAGAGAGGAGTGCCAGCAGGATCTCTGCTTCCATCTGATTTGCGGCGTAGTTTCTTACACCTGAGGCTGCAAGGCGTTTGATCTCCATATCCTTGGACTCTATCTCATCCATCAGTTTTCTTAGCGCCTGTCGTCTCTCCTCCAAAGAGAGGAGCTCTATCTGGAGCGCCTGTAGGTCTGGAGCCTCAAGCGGCATCGTCGTCGAGGTATCCTCAGACCTGTAAGCTCTGACTCCGTATGAATGCGGTGAGACTGCGACCTCGAGTATAGTCTTCCTGGCTATCCTGAAGTACTTCCTCCTGGTCTGGTCGTGGTAGCACTCTATGATTCCGGCCCGCTCCAGCATCTCCAGGTGGTCTATCACAGCCTTTGGGCCCACATCCAGGCGCTTGGCTATCTCATTGAAATAGAATGGCCTAAATGAGAGGAGCTGAAGTATGCGCCTCCGGTTTTCATTTCCAAGTATATCCAGCAGTTCAACAGGGTCCAAGCCGATCACTCAATAAACTTAATGTTACTAACCTGAAGTTAGATAAATCTTGCGGTGACGGGTGAATGCAAGATCATAGATCGGTTATTCTGAGCATCATTACCTCTTAAAATATATTTACCTGTTTTTAGTATATAGGGTTATTTTCTCTGATAAGGAGCATTAAACACAAGAAATGTCCAACTCTTTCTGTAGCCCCGGCCTATCTGCATAGGTGTCCCCCCCCAGCAATTTTTGGGCCAAGACAGTCGGCCCCAGAAGTATAGGACATAGGTGTTAGACTTCTAACTCCTTTATCATGCGAATGGCGTTCTTTCCCCGGCCGTAGTAGTTCTCTATCAGTGCCGCCTCTTTATATCCGGCCTTGCGGTAGAGCTCGAGGGCTGCAGGGTTCTCGACTGCAGCCTCAAGCCGGAACTTCCTGGCCCCGCATGCATAAAGCTCCCGCTCCAGGGCCTCCAGGAGCTTTTTTCCTATCCCCTTTCGCCTTTGGCTCGGGTGGACGTCCAGTGTGTAGATGAACCCTGTCTTGCCACTGGCATAGCCGATGATGAAACCCTCGATCCCACCCTCATCCTCATCAGAGCTGGCCACAATTGTGCAGGCATGCCTGATCAGGTAGCGAAACATTCCTGGTGGAAAGGCAGTCTCTGCCGGGAAGCAGAGAAGCTCTATCTCCACTATCTCCTGCAAATCCTTCTGCCATGCGGGCCGGATCTTCATTTTCTAGAGGATACCTGCCTTACCACATCACCATAGGCTCCAAAGACGTCTGGAATATCCACAGTCCCAACCACATCCACGACCCCTATTGCTGCAACCGCTTTTCCATCATGGATAACAGGAGCCACAGAGACTGGGACCCCTTTATATGCGCCGCTTTCGGGCACTGTTCGAACCGGCTTTCCGGTCCTTATCACCTCTTCGAGCACAGGACCTGAGTAATGGTCATCTGTGATCCTGCCCTTTTCCACCCTGACCCCAGGGAATTTAGCGCTTCTAAAAGTGACTGGCAGCCCAAGGATCTCATTTATGGCAAGGGCAAGAGGAGCCAGGTCCTCGGATCTGGCGTCCTCTGATATAACGAGTCTGGCCATGATCTCCTATCAGGCCCTATTATCAAATAAAGTCTTGCCCTTAAGACCTTCTCTTGAGCAGCCTGGACTGGAACCCGTGATATTTGGCAAACCCTTCGGCGTCGCGCTGGCTTAGCGTTGCGCTGTCAAAGGAGACCATCTCCTGAGAATAAAGTGCATCAGGCGAGGTCCTTCCTATGGGAGTTGCACTTCCGCAGTAGAGCTTCATCCTCACAGAGCCGTTCACCCTTCTCTGGCTCTGGTCTACGAAGGCGTTTAGGTCTGCGTATATGGGATCATCCACCAGTCCCATGTAGGCGATCTCTGACCAGGCGTCGTCCACCATGGCCTTGAACTTCAGCTCTGCCCTCGATAGAACGAGATGCTCGAGGTCGTGGTGAGCCGTCAGGAGGATTGTAGCTGCAGGATGCTCATAGTTCTCCCTGGCTTTAAGACCCAGAACCCTGTCCTCAACCATGTCTGTCCTGCCGACACCCTGCTCGCCTCCGATCTCGTTTAGCCTGGTTATGAGCTCAATTCCATCCATCGCGGCACCATCGAGCGACACGGGCACGCCCCTGACGAATCCTATCTCCACCACGCTTGCGGGCCGGCTGGCATCGGGCTTCTTGGTCCAGCCATAGATCTCCTCTGGAGGCTCGAAGTAGGGGTCCTCAAGCTTTCCGCCCTCAATAGACCTGGACCAGAGGTTCTCATCTATGGACCAGGGCTTCTCCTTGGTCACTGGCACATCTATGCCGTGCTCACGCGCATAGTCTATCTCCCACTCGCGTGCCAGGTCGAGCTCTCTCATGGGCGCTATGACCTTGCACTTGGAGCACCTAAATACAGCCTCGAACCTGAGCTGGTCATTGCCGCGGCCGGTGCAGCCGTGGGCCAGCGAGTCAATGTTCAGCTTCTCCGCGATCTCCACTGCTTTCTTGGCAATGAGAGGACGCGCTATGGCCGTGCCAAGCACATATCCCTCATAAGAGCCGTTTGCCTTTATCAATGGGAACAAATAGTCTTCTACAAACTCCTTCTTGGCATCAATCACGAAGTGATCATCGCTCAGCTTCTCCGCGCGCAGGTTGCCGCGCTCTATGTCGGATGAAGGCTGGCCGACGTCAACTAGTACTGTGATGATCTTATCAAATCCGTAGCGCTCACGTAGTAATGGTATGCATACCGATGTATCCAGACCGCCTGAATAGGCCAGTACAACTCCAGACATTATGATCTCCGGTGAGTACAAGAAACCCAGTATTTTAATCTTATCTGTACTTTGGCCGACAACTCTATAACCGCTCCGAAAAAATGGGGTTTTAATGACCCTGCTAGTAAAGACTGCAGCCCTCACAATAGACTTCAAGGAGGACCAAAAGAAGCTAGAGGCTCATGGCGCCCTGGCACTGATGGTTCAGCCCATCATGAACAAGATGAACCAGAGGCTGATAGAAGAAAAGCCAGCACTGGTCAGAGAAAACGATATTATAGCCACCACCTGGCTGCCCCCGATACCAAGCGGGCCTTTTAAGAGGCTGCTGTTGAATGAGGCAAAGGTGGCCATTGGCCGCCCCGTGCCCCAGACAGTATCCATTGAGGTCACAAGGGAATGCGGATGCAGGTGCGATCACTGCCTCATAAAAGAGGGCGAGGGCCAGATGAGCACTGATGAGATAAAGAAGGTCATAGACCAGGCCCTGGAGATGGGCGCCTGCATAATAACCTTCACTGAGGGCGATCCCATCCTCAGAGAGGATATCTTTGATCTCATAAGATACGTGGACAAGGAAAAGGCAGTGGTGAACTTATTCACCCCCGGACTGGAGCTCACTATGGAGAAGGCCGATGCGCTCAAGGACGCCGGGCTGTACAATCTGCTCATAGGCATCTACAGCAGAGATCCTTTAGCCCATGACCTGGTGAGGGGTGTTCCGGGTGCGCATGCCAAGGCCGTGGAGGCGATCAAGGTCGCCCTTGAGGCGGGCCTCATTGTGACCATGTCCACACACATCAAGTCGGGCCAGGTAGACCAGATAGAGGACCTCTACAGGTTCGCCTCAGAGCTTGGAGTCCATGAGTTCTCTGTATGGGAAGGCATACCAAAGACACCTGAAGAGCAGATAACCCAGATAGAGAGGGAGAAGATACTCAACCTCTACAGGAGGATCAACTCCACACCCGGGGGCCCCAGGTTCTTTGCGTCCACCTACTTTGAAGGAGAGATGATGGGATGCATGGCTGGAAGGCGCTGGGTCCATGTGGGAGTCGACGGCGCTGTGCGCGGCTGTCCTTACCTGAAAGAGAGCTATGGAAGCGTGCTTGAGAGATCTCTTAAGGACCTGTGGAAGGGTATGAGGCGCTCTGGCCAGTTCAACGACTTTGAGTGCAGCTGTCCCGCCCAGGAGCTCTTCTAGCTCCTGCACCCGCTTTTCTTTGCTGCTGAACTGAAAAATCAAATTATTCTTTCTACTCATCAAATTTAATTCAAATGTTTACCTGCTGGCAAGAATTAGCCAAACCAATTAAAGCCACGGAAAATTATTAGTACAGACATAGCTCTTATAAGGGCCAGGATAGATATGGGTGTCTTCAGCAGCTTCAAGATCGGCTTTGGGTCCTGGATTCACAGGATCTTCGGAAAGAAGAGGGCCAAGATTGGCCTCTACGGCCCGCCCAATGCAGGCAAGACTACTCTTGCCAATAAAATTGTCAAGGACTGGAGCGGCGGCACAGTGGGGACGGTCTCGGCCATCCCCCACGAGACCCGGAGAGCCGTTAGAAAGGAGGGCGTAGAGGTCCGCTCAAACGGTTCCAGCCTTCAGCTGGATATAGTCGATACTCCGGGCATGGCCACCAAGATAGATTTCAAGGAGTTCATGGCCCACGGCATGAGCGAGCCCGAGGCCAAGAAGAGGGCCAAAGAGGCTACAGAGGGAGTAATTGAGGCCGTCAAGTGGTTGGACGATTTGGACGGAATACTGCTGGTTATGGATGCCACTGAGGATCCATACACCCAGGTGAATGTGACGGTCATAGGCAACATGGAGGCAAGACGGCTTCCACTTTTAATCGTTGCAAACAAGATAGACCTGCCTGAGGCGTCGCCTTCCAGAATCAAGGCTGCCTTCCCGCAGCATGCAATGGTTGCAGTCTCTGCCCTCGAAGGAAAGAATATAGACGAGCTCTATCAGGCAATAGCTGCCAATTTCGGGTGATCTCATGAGGGAAGTACAGATGGATCTCATCTCAGCAGAGAAGCTTGAGAAGATGACCTCAATGGAGAAGATCAGGCTCATCCTGGATAAGGTAAAGACCGGGAAGATAGTGGTCCTGGAAAACGGTCTCTCACCTGATGAAGAGGTCAGGCTGATAGAGATTACCATGACTGAAATCCGGGTGGATGAGTTCTCAGGGATTGAGATAGAGAGCTATCCTGTCAAGAAGGAGGGATCGTTCTTAAACAAGCTCCTAGGCAAGGCCATCAAGGGCAGGATGACTGTCATTGGTCCTGCAAACCAGCTAAGAACCATAGAGAAGGACCAGTTCCAGATCAGCACCAAGGTCTCCGTAGGAGATTAGAGATCAGATGTCACATATGTGTACACGATGCAGGAATGTCTTTGATGAGGGCGCCGATATACTGAAGGGCTGCCCGGTATGCGGCTGGAAGAAGTTCATGTTCGTCAAGGCAGGCCTCAGGCCAGGCCAGGAGGCTGGCGCAGCCGTGCAGGACATGCTGAAGGATGCCTCCTCCGAGACAGAGATCAAGGGCCAGGAAATTGCCCAGGGTGAGGCCAAGCCTGAATCAAAAGTAGAGAGCATAAGGATAACAGAGCCCGGGACCTACGAGCTCAATTTGCCCACGCTGTTTGAGCGCGATGAGCTGATCATGGCTGTAAAGGACGGCACCTACCTGATAGACCTCTCCTCAGCATTTAGAAAGCCAAAGAAGGATAAAGTCCAGAATCAAAATCAATAGTCAAGAAGGACTGGAAGGTCAATCCTTCTTAACCTTTATGACTATCTCATTCCAGCCTGGATCTATGCCGCGCAGGGACTTGGCAATGCCCTCTTCAACATTTCCTATTATCTCCTGAACGAAGTCATTTAGGGGAACTGCCTTTCCATCCACCAGTATCTCGACGCTCATATCTTGGCCTCCAGGCTTATCTCTTAATTTATGCTCCGCCAAATATTGCTATTGGCAGAGTAAACACCGTTGTGGCGTTGGAGCCTATGGCGACAGGCATTGTGAAGGTCGTCGGAGCCGCGCTGCTTATATTGGCATTGCGTATGGAGAAGGCCGGAGTCAATGTCAGCGGCTTTGGCGCTTTAATGGACCTTGCCGGAATTGATGCCATTGCCTTCTTCTTGTTCAGAGTTGACAGATCGATCACATTGGTTGGGCTGGCATTATCCTTTATCAGAGATGTGGGCATATTTGGCGATACCCGGGGAAGAGTTACGGGCTCGGCCGCGGGCTTTTTATTCAAAGTGCTGAGATCAATTACACCATCGGCTGCGGCCGCGGCCATAACTCCAATGAAAAGCATTGAAATAACGAAGAGCATATTACCTGATTTCATTTCTGAAACCTCCTTTTGCTGCTACGTGTAGTTTAACCATTTATTCCTTTTGATTGCAGTCCAGGCGTTTGTGCGGTATATCGTCAAATGACGATAGGCCCGATAGATGCTTTGCTAGTATGCAGATTCCAAAATAACGCGGCAATGATTTAGTCCTATGCCGCTTGATTCGTCTGATGGTTGTTTTGGATGCCAAACATTAGTCCATCAAGGCTTAAATAAGGCCACATTTCCATTGAGTGGGGTGCTCTATAGAGCAAAAGATCCGGAGCGTGGATCAGAGGAGAATTAGCAATCATTTTTGGGTCGTACACTATGCCCTGGGCTAGTCTCAAGGCCGACGGCCCCCCTGACCCCGCGTCCGCGGGGGACATTTCCGACAACATGCAGGTGCTGGCAGAAAGCCCTTTGATGGAACTGATAGCATGTCCCATGGCCTTCACAGATATCAAGTATATGCGAATCTGATACCATCATCCTCTTTCTGTAGCTCTGGCCTGTCTACATAGGTGTTCCCCCCAGCATTTTTTGGGCCAAGACAGTCGTCCCCAGAAGAGTAGGGCATAGATGTTAACCCAAAAGCATAGGGCATAGGTGTTAACCCGGAATGAGCCTTGCAGCTTTTCTTTGATTAAAGCTCTGTATCTGCTGCTAGATAGAGCGCCCCCATTCCAGGGAGTTGTTGTATTATTTAAGCCTTAATATATTAGATAAATGGCTGTCATTATATCTGCTGGGAGATCTCCTTTGGGCAGGCTGAAACTCGATGGCCTCTCCATTTAAGCTGTATATTCTGGTCCACCTGGCAGACATAGAAATCGGCCAGGACTCTTAGGCTATGCCCTAATCATTGATCCTAGCCATCGAATCCGCATGCCACAAATTTGAGCAACATCAATCCCGACCCCTTGAATCCGAGCACCATCATATCTGAGCGCCATCAAATCCGGGTGCCATCAAGTCTTGATATTATTGCACATAGCCGCGCTCTCACAGCAGTTTCTGCACTCGAACTGAATTGTGGTGTGCTCTATACCGAAGTCCTTCTGCAGCTGGCGCTTTAAGTCTTCCATCACCTTATGGGTCTGGTCCAGGCTCTGGTCTACAAGCACCACATGAGCGCTGAGCACAGCATGGCCGGAGCATATATTCCAGATATGAAGGTCATGGATGCCGACTACGCCAGTCACGCTGCCCATGGCCCGGGCCACGTCAGAGACGCAGGTCCCCTTTGGCACCCCTTCCATGATTATGTGTAATGAGTCTTTGATGACCCTGGATGAGCCGGCAATGATTATGAGCCCGATGAGCACGCTTGCAATCGGATCGGCCAGGGTCCAGCCAGTCTGCCAGATCACGATTGCGGCTACGATTACGCCCACAGAGGAGACCGCATCTCCCAGGACGTGCAGGTAAGCACTCTTGGTGTTGAGGTCCTCTCTTTGGTCCGGGCCGTGACCGTGTTCATCATCCCCGTGCTCATGTTCGTGCCCATGTTCGTCCCCATGTGCATGCGCATGGCCGCTCAGCACAGAGGCCACTATGAGGTTGACCAGCAATCCCACCGCTGCGAAGGCTAGCAGCTCCATGCTCTTGACGGGCTCCGGGGCATAGAAGCGGTGATAGGCCTCAATGAAGATCCCTGCTGAGACGAGGGCCAGGGTGATCCCGTTTGCCAGGGCTGCAACGACCTCAAAGCGATGAAACCCATAGCTGTGCCTGTCGTCGGTCGGCAGTGCTGATATCCTCAGCGCCAGAAAGCTTATCCCCAGAGCAAAGATGTCCAGGAAGACGTGTGCTGCATCTGAGAGCAGGGCCAGGCTGCCCGTCAGCACGGACCCGACAACTTCCATGATCAGGATCATGGCAGTTAAAGCCAGAGCCAGAAGAAAACGTCGCTCTACAGACCGTGCCAGATGCGGCTTCATGGCGCGTCATTTGGCATACCAATTATTAAAAGATTAACTCTGCCCTACAGGCCTTGCCTATAGAGCATTGCCCATGTGGAAGCTACCAGTATGTATACCCGAAGTACCTGGCTGCATAGACCAGCCCAACCAGTATTATGGATACTCCAAAGGCTCCGGTGATCCACTTTCCTGCAGATATGTACCTCTCTCCAATCCTTCCTCCTATCGCCCTGGAGAATGTGGAGATGGGAATGACCGGCACCCCGTGGCCGGCCCCAAAGGCGAAGAGCATCAGCCCTCCTGTCAGGGGAGATATGTCCTGGGAGATCAGCCATATGAGGACAGGGAAGACCAGGGATACTGCGCATGGAGCCCAGCCCAGGGCAAAGAACACCCCAAGTGAAAAGGCGCCAATGAATGATGAGTACTTGAAGAGCCCCAGAGAGAAGTTGACCACCCTCTCCATCAGACTCTTTTTACTGGCGATTTCTTTACTGGCGACATTCTCGCTTTCACCAGTCGTTCCTTCGCCTGAGGCCTCAGGCCCGTTCCTGCGCCTGAAGATTCGAGAATAAGCAGGCTCCAGGATCTCGCCCATGGGCTTGAAGTAGTTAATCCCAAGGACTATCATGATCAATCCTGCAGCAAGGTCAAATGAGCGGGCGTCCCTGACGAATACCCCCATGTCTGAGAGGAACAGCCCCATGACGAAGAAGACCATGGCCATCCCCAGTGTGAAGGCAATCCCTATCATCAGGCCCTCCCCGGAGGCGGATGCCGTTTTCCTCAGATACTCCTCACGTCTCCTGGTGGCCATGATGTAGGAGATCATGGCTATGAGCAGGGCGATCGAGCACGGAGAGAGAGATGTTATGATTCCAAGTGCGAACATCCCCAGATAAGATGCGCTCTGCCCAGAGGCTCCAATCTCCAGCAGCCCCTTTTCACCGGAATCAATGGACATCATCCTTTCAATGAGCGCCTCGGCGCTCTGGACTCCATCTATCTCGCCCTTGCCTAGCTGGTAGACGTGATACAGCCCGGCTATCTTTCCACTCCTGTCTATCAGGAGGAGCGTGGGGTTTGAGAAACCGCCCTTCAGGGTCGAGTAGTCGATGTACTTGCCGGAAGTTGGATAGGGCTCGAAGTCTTCAACCCAGGGCCAGGTTATGTCTCCCCACCCCCATGACTCTATAAGGGATCGACCATCCTTGGAGTAGGGGTTCTTCCTCATATTCAGGGTTATTATGTTCAAGGACGGATCTTTGTCCTTAAGCCTCTCCAGCTCCTTGACCTGAGCCTTGAGTGAGGGCTCGCATTCCCTGCAAAGCGGCGTCTCTATGTTGGTTATATGCAAAACGACCATCCGGCCGTTATAATCGCTCAAGGATACGGCATTGCCATCCAGATCCGCGGACTTGAAGTCAGGGGCCTTTAAGGACTGCTGTGTTGTGCCCAGGACCGAGCTGTACATGGCAAGAGAGGCGGCTATGACCAGGATGGAGATAAGACCAATGATCAGAGGCCTGCTTTTTAGAGATGGCATCTTTGTCATCACTCAGTTCCAGTCTGCGGAGTTCTCACTGTAGTAATAGACGGCATCGCTCATGTATGATCTGAGCCACTCCTCGCTTGTGGAATCGTCCATGCTGTGCCATCCCACCTGGGCCTCTCCATCCGGGCCGCGCACCAGGGTGACTATGACGGTTATTGGAACATAATCTGGACCACCGGTGGGATTGTATGCTCCAAAGACATCATTGGTTCTGGGATCATCTCCATCAGCCATCATGTTGTAGTAGGTCAGATCCTTGCCAAAGGCCGGCAGGACCGCATCCACATAGCCTATCTGCTCCTTGCAGGGCTTGCAGTCCTTGCTGTGGTCGAGGATCAGCACCGGCTTTTCCTTTAGCGAGTCCAGCACCCACTGGGGATGCTTGACTGCCGATCCTGAGCTGGAATGCTGGTCCGGGTAAGTGATCCACCAGTCATCCGCTCCAGAGCCCACCTTATAATGGGGCTTTGTATCCTCTGCAAGGGCGCCGCTGATGAAAAGGCCGGCAATGAGAATGCTGCAAGTTAGAATAAGGCCGACTGCCAAAGACGATGAGATAATAGATTTAATCTGCTTTATTTGATCAACCCCTTCTCCCAATAGGATGCTTCATTACTGCATGGCCAGGTAGTGGTCCTTGATCTGGCACAAGGAATACAAATTCCCTCAAAGCTCGTCTCTGCTGCTCCTGGCCCTTACAAGGATAAATCGATGTCTCTGGATATATAAGGATTGCGAGCAAGAGATGGATGCCTCGCATTTATAAATCTTCGCAGTAAGTTCTCATCTCCTGGGACCTAATTATGCTGGGTTCCATTGCCGATTCAGCTATAATGCTTGTAACTATAAGAGATTCTCCACATCTACAGATTACCGAGGCTGGGATATGTCATGTGGGCTCAAATTTTAACAAGGTTTCAAAACTCTTTTATATCAACGTTGGTTGATACGTTCATAAATCTGTAGTTAGCCATTGATTCCATAGGCAGATCCGCCAGCCGATATGTGGAGGTCCGCCTCAGGAATATATCACTAGCAATGGATCATATCACAAGCAACGGCTCTGAAGTACCGCGGCATTTAGAGGACGACCCCACAAGGGCCGGCGTCTGAAGGCTGGAACTGGCTGATGCTTGATTCCGACAACAGGGAGGGCTGTTTATTTGAAATGTGGGGCTGATGAGGCGAAGGGGGACGTATCTGAAAGGCTAATCAGGCAGATGGGCGGGGATGAGAGGACCAGGTCCAGGATCAGGAAGCTAACATCAGCAGCAAGTGAGATAGATGATCAGGAGGCAGATGCATGGGCCCGGATATTCAAAGCAATGTCTGACCCCTGCAGGATAAAGATGCTCATGCTTCTCCAGGAGGGGGAGATCTGTGCCTTTGAGATGATGGTGGCTTTAGGCCGCCCCCAGTCATCCACCTCCCACCACCTCTCCATACTCAAGGACGCTGGACTTATAAAGGAGCGCAAAGATGGAAAGTGGTCAAAGTACAGGCTATCTGACGGCGCAGTAATAGAGATCTTGAACCAGGTCGGCCTTCTCAGGGCTTGATATCAGGCCTGATGTTCAATATATTGAGAGGTGGGAAATACGCTTGATAATAGATATGTGAATCCGCAGCGGGCAGGGGTTGCTGTTATTCTGGCTTTTATTCTAGCTTCCATGGCAGGCAGCGCAGATGCGGGATGCTCTTCTTGCGGCAAGGCGACTGAGAACTGGGATCCGACGGCATTTTTGAACTCGGATATCACCGTGCCCTATGGCCCCGGCAGCCCCGGCGTGGATGCGAACAACAGCACCGGGTCTGAGATAGTTCAGCCCGCTTACAGAGTAGATCCGTCCCTCAAAAGCGGCCTTCTCAGGCAGATTGCGGACCTGTCCAGCTCAGATGTGGTTATGGATGTATCCAATGATAACAGCTACTCAGATTATCATATCCAGGGAGCTGCATATGTGCCCTCCAGGAGCTTTCTAAATGACAACGGCACACTGAAGCCGGCAGAGGAGATGGCAGAGATCCTTGGCCGGGCAGGGGTATCCAGGGAGGATTCTGTGGTGATCTATAGCGATTCCCCTGAGTCTGGAGCCTCCACCTTTGCTCTGTGGGCGCTTCAATACCTGGGACAGAATAAGGTGTTGCTGCTTGATGGGAGCTTTGAGGATTACTCTGCAGCCGGCCTGCCAGTAGAGTCAGGCGAGAGCCTCAGGGCTGAGACCATCTATGTTCCTGAGGTCAGGCCTGAGCTGATGGCCAGCTTTGATGAGGTCAATGAGGGCTCGGCCCAGATAGTGGATGCCAGAAACTTCCAGGATTATGGGCTTGGGAGAATTCCTGGAGCCTCTTTCATAGATCCCTCCAATGTCCTGGACAATGGCAAGATAGCAAACGGCGACTACCTGAACAGCACATTTGCCGGGATAAGCAAGGGCAGTCCAGTCATAGTTTACTCAGATGACGGCGTCATGGCCTCTCTGGTCTGGTATGCACTTCAGCTCAAAGGCTTTGATTCAAGGCTCTATACCTGGAATGACTGGCAGGCACATGGATCTGCAGAGAGCGCGGTTAGAACCGGCAGCAACATAACCAGGACCGGCTCTGCCTCAAAGACTATCGCCACTTCCACATCGAAGCCTGGAACCTATAAGCGTCTGGGCTGAGGATATACCGGGAGAGACCAGGAGGAAAATGAGGTGAAGAAGGGAGATCCAGGCAAGAACGATCCCTCGGGCAGAGGAAGAAGAAATGCCTTTAAGCCTTGCGGGATCGCCCAGGTCCTGCTATCCCTAATCCTCCTCCTGGTCCTGGTGCATGGCACCCATGCCCAGGTCACTCGTGCCGGCTGCAGCGTGAGCACAGGCTGCGGAGAGGAATCTGATTGGGACCCAAGTGCATTTTTAAGCTCTGATGAAGTGCCTGGCATGTCAATGCCCGATGTCAGGCCTGGAATGACTGCAGGCAGCTTCGCCATACTCGATGGCGACAAAGGCGGGTCTGGTGATAATGACAGCGCCAGCACTGCTGATGTTCAGGCCAGCCTAGAGGTGCCGCAGTACAGATCGGACCAGTTCGTCAACGGCCGCATTCTAAAGCCCCTTTTAAGCATCTCAAGCTCTGATGTGGTATTGGATGCCTCAAGCACCAGCGGCTACGACCGTGCCCACATCAAGGGTGCAATCCACCTGCCTGCAAAGAGCTTCCTCAATGACAGCGGCAGATTGAGGCCCGTGCAGGAGATGGCCTCCATCCTTGGCCGTGCCGGAATATCAAGAGAGGACGCTGTGGTTGTTTACGGCGACCCGCTGGCCTCTGGAGATGCGACCTTTGTTCTGTGGGTGCTGAGATACCTGGGGCATGATGATGTCAGGCTGCTTGACGGAAGCCTTGATGATTACATCTCTGCCGGCCTGCCAGTAGAATCCGGCATGGAAAGCCGTGCGGCTGCGGACTACATCCCCGAGATAGTGCCGGATCTCCTGGCAAGCTATGCCTTGGCAAAGGAAGGGACGGCCCAGGTTGTAGATGCAAGGACTCTGGAGGATTTCAGCATGGATAGTGTGCCTGGATCGACCTTCATGGACCCCTCCAGGGTCGCGGATGGCGGATGGCTGATTGGCAGCGAGAGCCTGAACGAGACATTCAGCAGGTTTGACAGGGATCTGCCAGTGGTGATCTATTCAGAGGACGGAGTGGGGGCATCTCTGATCTGGTACGCCCTGCAGCTCACGGGCTATGATTCCAGGTTATATACCTGGAAGGACTGGCAGGCACATCAGCCATCAATAAATCTTGTAAGCCTGGGCGTCAGGCCAGAAGGCGTCAAGAGGCTTGGCCGCACGGTCCAGATCTGATTTTAAGCGTACAGATATGCCTGTACAAGGTCCACCCCTAATTGAAATGCTGATCTCTGGTACGAATAATTTTAATAGATTAGGCTTCAATAATTGACAACGCAGATACAGCCAGCCATGATCTGGACATTGCCAGAGATTTCAATGCCAGCGCAGGGCAGTTCTGGTTAGATTATTACATAAAATATTGGCGGTGATAGAGATGATCTCTAAGTTAACAGCAGTAATAGACCCCATCGTTTCATGCCTGGCCTATATATCGAACTTCGAATCGTTATTGAGATCGGCGGAGGCAGGTCCGGGACATAACGGCGCGAGGGGTGCGCTGGCATTGACAGTTGATGATAGGACTTTGGACCGCCAAGCATCGCCCGTGTCCATCAATAATGCCCTGGCCAATGCCAGGAGGAGGCGCATAATTGATGCCCTGGCCAGAGGCAGCCGGAGGATAGAGGAGATCGCCGAGGTTGCAGGACCTGCCCCTCTGGATTATCATCTCCATCTGCTTGAGAGTGCAGGCCTGGTTGAGATGAGAGACGGGTCCGTGGAGATGACGGTCAATGCCCGGAGCCTGGCTCCATACAGGCCTGAGGAATCATTTGATGAGAGAGACCTGGCAGAGATCAGCTTGGTGGAGGTCGCAGATATAAGCCAGCTCCTGCCCTGCCCCGGAGATCCGTCAATGTTCAGGATCACGGCCAGGATATTTCCGCCTCCTGGCGATGGCATCAGGGCCCTAAAGACGGTCTTTCCAAGGTCGAGGTACTCTGACAGGATGAAGGCCCTCGTCGTTCCAAGGAAGAAGATGAGGATCACCCTCTACTCGTCAGGGAATGTCTCTGCAGTCATGCTCAGATCCATGCAAGAGGCAGAAGACGCCCTGTACGATCTCAGGGATGCTATAAACCACTCTGTTAAAGCTGCAAATAGAGGTGACTGCAGGATAGACCACATGGAGATCTGCCATCTTCTGGCACACACCAACTGCGGAGAGTGCGGAGAGAAGAGCTGCTACTGCTTTGCAATCAAGCTGGCCGAGGGCGAGACCACCCTGGAGATGTGTGCTCCCATGAAGGAGTTCAGGCATTCGGCTAAGGCAGAGCGCTTGAAGGAGCTCCTGAGTGGAAGGTGATATTTGTGAAGACCTTGACATTGGTTCTGACAGATGGTCCCTACATATCCGAGTACGCCGAAATGGCATACAAGATTGCGTCTGCAGCCCTGAAGAGCTACAATGTGAGCATATTCCTGTATATGGATGCCCTCCATATACCAAAGATCGGCCAGAACCCGGCCCTATTTGCTAATGCAGGCAAGCTATTCACCGAGCTTGCAGAGAGAGGCGTCAGGATCAGAGCCTGCCCAAGATGCGGGTCTGCCAGGGGCTACGTCTCAAACGGCATGCAGGATTATCCGGGGGAGATCAAGATCACCAGCCTTTATGACCTTCAGGAGATGATCTCTTGCAGCGACAAGGTGATCCCCCTGACCAGGTGATAAGAATGAGATAGTGAGGCAGAGAGCATGAGATCGACCATCTTCGTCATAGATGTTGCGCCCTACGGCACAGAGAAGGCCTATGGAGCGCTGTATGCGGCTGTGGTCTGTTTGCCCAGCGGGTCGGCAGTTGGACTTTACGGAGACGGCGTTTACCTGGCCCTGTCTGGTCAGGAGAGCAAGGATCTATCCATGCCAAACCTTGGGGATATTGTATATGCCTATCCTGAGGTCAGGTTCCTGGCTCATGAGCCTTCAGTGGCTGAGCGCGGACTCATGGATAAGAGCCTGATTGAGCCAATAGAGCTCCTCGATGAGGATGAGTTTATTAGGGAGATCGCAGATTGCGATAGCATGATAATTTTGTGATATTGTGAGGCATATGATGACTGAAGTGTTCTTGCTGACCAAGGCTCCAAGCAGTGCCAGATCAAAGCTGTGTTTGAAGATGGTTGAGGCATCAGACGACCCCAGGCTGTACCTGGCAGGCGATGGTGTTTATCATCTCTTAGGTAACCTGCCTTTAGGAAAAGTAACCGCCTGCAAAGAGGATATCCTGGCAAGGGGCATATCAAGCCCCGGCGGGGCTTCTGTGCCTGAGGACTTCTACAGCCAGCTCGTGGATGAGGTCATGGAGAAGGCCAGCCGGGTTTATTCGTTCTAATTTGATGGCTCTTTGTGCTAATTTCACATGAAAAGTGCCTGAGATATCGAGAGAATTATAGGATTTGAGCCAGGGATATGTCGGATGGCGACAATCGGGGCTGCCACTGGTCGCCATAGTCCTAAAGCGCGTCCGCGAGTGATATTACGTTTCTTGCAAGCTAGTGCACCGAGTCTTAAATAAGATCACCAATATCGAAGTGCTCTATACTCTATGCTTCTGGGCAGATGTCTTGGCCCAAAAACTCTGGGGGGGGCACACTCGCGTTCAAGCTACAGCCGCCGCAAGAGGATGATAGCCTCAGATTCGCATATAATCGATGTCCTTAAAGTGCCATGTGATATGCTATCGATTCATCAAACAGCTATCAGGCAGCGACCGCTTATTATCTGAAGTGTTCCCCCCAGAGGGGGTCAGGGGGGCATCTGCCCAGACGTCGGAGTTGGATTACGCATCCATGGCCTGCCGTGCACCACCCAGAAGCATAGTCTATCCTGATGTATCTGCGGACTTGTTTTAGCCTCGTTGTACCAGGTTGGTAGACCTCGATCTTCATCGGCCATGTGTAAGCCATGTACTGAGGCTCATAGGTAAGCAGGCAGGAGATCCCTCTCCTTTAGGTGAGGGGAGGAATGCCGTACCTGCTCCAATATACCGATATCATGAAATATCATATATAATATAATACCTGCCTGAAATGGCTGAATGCATCTACACTGTCAATTGCAAAATGG
>Ga0310040_1000822_pt1 | contig 25871 bp, 18 predicted proteins | sample EPASupsiteHSE623_FD_200237 | JGI IMG/M metagenome (GOLD analysis project Ga0310040, IMG submission 200237) | Bioremediated contaminated groundwater from EPA Superfund site, New Mexico - Sample HSE6-23 (v2) (version 2) | ecosystem: Environmental > Aquatic > Deep subsurface > Groundwater >... | reverse complement strand
CTTCCCGCTGGTGGCGCTGTCCAATGGCAATGCCGATGTCGGCCGGGTGGGTCTGGGCGAGTTTTTTGTGGCGGGCTTGAGCGCGAGCGAGTTTGGTGTGGGTAAACCCGATCCGCGTATTTTTCACGCGGCAGCGGCCAGCGCCGGTGTGGCGGCCGATGCGGTGCTGCATGTGGGGGACGATGCCGCGCTGGACGTGTTGGGGGGCTTGGGTGCCGGCATGCAAACGGTGTGGGTCAACCGCACCGAGCATCTGTGGACGCACGACGTTTACCCGCATGAGACGGTGGCCACGCTGAGCGAGTTGTGTGACTTGTTGCAGGCGGTGCCGGTCCGGCCGTAGTTCTTTCGCTTCTTTGCGTATCAGCGCGCCGGAGTCAATGTCAGCGTGCTGCGGGTGTTGGCCGTCACATCGGCGGCACTCAGGTGCTGCGGCAGGTAGCCGCCCTCGATGAAGGTTTGCGCCTGGTCTTTGTAGTGCGCGTCAAACAGCACGCCGCTTTGGCCCACCGGGTTGATGCCCAGTGCTTTGCTGGCATCGGCAAAGTCGATCAAGCGCCGGGTGGACGGGCCATAGCTCACCGCCCAGGGCGCGGGACCGATTGAGCTGGAGAGATTGTTCGGCGTTTCACGCCCGCCCGGTGCGGCAAACGGCCCGATGTTGAACAGCTTGTCCAGCGGTTTTTGGGCCGCCAGCGGATGGTTGTGGGTCAGCGTGTGGGCCTTGCCCCAGCCCCAATCCGCGGGATCTTTGCCCAGGGTGGCCTGCAAGTGGTCGATGGTGGCGCGCCAGACTACTTTCATGGTGTCGGCGCGGCTTTCCACTTGCGGGGTGTTGCGGTTGTCCCACCAGGGTGAGGTGGCGTCCTCGGCCAGTCGGGGCAGGGCAAAGTCGAGGGCGCGGGTGCCCAGCAGGTTTTTGAATTGCACCTCACCCATCTCGTCGGCCATGGCGCCCCGGGCCAGCTCGTACAGCAGCTGGTTGAAGACGGTGGGCGTGATGCTGTTGACATCGTGGTTGCCATCCCAGGCGGCCAGACTCTGCAGCAAGGCTCGTTCCAGCGGATCGGTGACGATGGTGTTCAAGACCGGCAGCAAGGGCTTGAGCACGCGCGGGCCGTAGCCGTTCTGGCTGTCAAGCTGCACCGACTGGCTGTTCTTGATGTCCCATTTGATCGTTGCATCCCGCAGGTGCTCGTCCAGACGCTGGACGCGGTCGAACAGGTTGTAATAACCGGGCACCGGCACACCACTGTTCGGCTTGGGCTGGTGATTGGCCGAGACGATGTAGCCGCGTGGCGGGTTTTCTTCTTGCGGGTTGTCACCGAAGCGGTAAAAGCCCGGTTTGTCTGCGTCGGCGCTGCTGCCGTCCAGGATGAAGCTGGGGTTGATGTTGTCTGGCCGGATCGGCAGTTTGGCGGCGGCCCACCAGCCGATGTCGCCAGCGGCATTGGCCCACACCACGTTGAGTCCGGGCGCATGGATTTTGCTGGCGGCACCTCTCGCCTTCGCCAGCGTGTCGGCGCGGTTGAGCTCATAAAAGGCATCGAGGATCGGGTTGTCGGTTTCCAGAAAAGTCCACCACATGGCCACTGGTGTCGTGCCCAGACTGTCTTTAAAAGCATCGGTGATGATGGGTCCGTGCGGCGAGCGCCGCAGGGTGAGTTTGACCGGCGCGGCGCCCTTGACCAGAATCGTTTCCTCACGGCTTTGCAGGTCGACCCACCCGCCGTGGTACCAGATCTGGTTCGGGTTGGCGGGGTTGGCTTTCTCGGCGACCAGGTCCATGTCATCGTTCTGGAACATGGTCAGGCTCCAGCCAAATCGCTGGTTGTGGCCCAACAGGGCGGTCGGAGTCAGCGCCTGGTGATGGCCGTACAACTCGAAGCCGGGCGCTGACAGGTGCGCCTCGTACCAAACGGAGGGCACCGAGTAGCCGATGTGCGGGTCACCCGCCAGCAGCGGTTTGCCGCTCGCCGTGCGGCTGCCCGACAGCGCCCAGGCATTGCTGCCCTCGAATTGCGGCAGGCCGGCCGCTGCCAGCGCCTGCTGGCTGATCTGGGCGATTTGGTCGAGCTTGTGCCAGTCCTGGCTGTTCATGGCGGCCGTTGTGCTTGACGACACCACCCCCTCGGGGTGCCAGTCGAGGTCAAAGACTTTCAAATAGCCGGCACCCAGTTTGTCCCGCACGTAGGTCAGGGCGGGTTCGGTACGGAACGCCGCGGCAAAGCTGTAGGCCAGGTAGCCCGTCACGGCAAGGCTGTCCTGCGCGGTGAACGGCCGTTTGGGGATACCCAACAGGTCGAATTCCAGCGGGGCCGGATGGGTGGCCTGGTATTGATTGATGCCGTCCAGATAGGCGGTCAGCACCTTGGCAGTCGGGCTTTGCATGTCCATGTTGGCGGCAGCGGCTTGTGCCTGCGCGCGAATGCCGAGGGTGCGAAACAGCCGGTCAACGTCCAGCAATTTGGGCCCCAGCACCTCGGCCAGTTCACCCTGCGCCAGACGACGCACCATCTCCATCTGAAACAAACGGTCCTGCGCGTGCACGTAACCCAGCGCCCGGTACAAATCCATCTCGTTCTCGGCCCGGATGTGCGGCACACCGCGTTCATCAAAACGTACGCTGACCGGTGCGCTGAGCTGCGTCAGGGTTAGTGTCCCGGCGCGCTGCGGCTGCTTGCTATGGATGTACCAGGCGGCGGCCGCTCCTGCTACCAGCGCCAGTGCGGCAAGCAGCAGGGCAAAAATTTTCAGGGCGCGTTTCATTGGGCTGGTTCCTTGTTTTTGTGCTGGATCATAAGGCAGCCCCCAAGGTGGCATGGACGGCCGCCATGGCGCTGCGTACCGCGCCTTCGAGGGTGGCCGGGTAGGGGCCAGCCACATAGTCGCCACAGACCAGAAGTCCGGGTGCGATGTTCTGGGCGGGGCGCTGCAGACTGGGCGTGCAGGCAAAGGTGGCGCGCTTTTCCACGATGGTTTGCACGGCTTGCAGCGTCAAACCCAGTTGTTGCTGGGCTTGCACGAGCACCTGCGCCTGCAGCGTCTCGCGGTCCCCCATGCTGGCGCTCACCACGAAGGCGAGCAGGCCGTGGGGGCCACCGAGCTGGCCGCGGTCGAACACAAACTGTGCCGGGGCGGGTGGGGAAGTTGAGTTTGGGGTCTGGGTCGCGGCGTTGCTGCGCAGCGTCAGCATGGGGTGGGGCAGGGCGGCACCGTGACCCCAGGCATAGACGGTGGTGATGGCTTCAAACTGCAGGGCGCGGGTGATTTGGGTCCAGTGCCGGATTTTGTTTGCTATTGAATCAGGAGCTGATTGCGCACTGTTTTCAAGGGCGCGAGCCGATTCTGATGCTGAAGTAGCAAAAATAACGGCGTCAAAGACTTCCCCCTGCAGCTGCCACTGCGAGCCCTGTGGCAAAACCGAGTCCACCCGCATGCCTAGGCGCAGCTGGCCGCCACGTTCGATGAGCCAGCGTGCGGCAGCCTGGGGAAACAGTTCGGAAAGATCAACCCGGGGCAACAGCAAATTGGAGCCGCCTTGCACCCCAAACAAGGCGTCTTGCATGACCCGCAAAAAAACCTGGGCGCTGGCCCGCCCGGCCGGGGTGTTGAGGGCCGACACACACAGTGGCTCAATCAGCTCGGCCATCACGCGGGGGCTTAAGGCATGGCACAGTTGTGCCACCGAGGTGGCCGCGCCACACTGAAAGCCGCCAATTTGCCAGCCGGTGGCGACGCGCAGCAAAGACCATTTATCGGCCACGCTCCAGCCGCGTGCCGCGACTATGCCGGCCAGCGCGTCCAGCGGCGTGGGCCAGGCCGGAAAGCGCAAGCCCAGACCGTCTGGAAACACCAGCGTCATGGGCCGACGCAGCAGGGCGGTGTCCGGCTGCACGCCGACCCGTCGCAGCAGGCGCAGGGTCTCGCTGTAGGCACCAATCAGGATGTGCTGGCCGTTGTCCAGCGTCACCGGAGTGCCGTCAGGTAATGTGCCGTTGATGGCTCTAGCCCGCCCGCCAATTGCACGGGATGCTTCAAAAACAATAGCATGATGACCAGCCTGCGTCGCCTCCACGGCAGCCGCCATACCGGCCCAACCAGCGCCGATGATGGCGATTTTCATCGAATGATGCACGAGGTTCAGATGCGGCCGAGCGCTTGCACCTTCCACGCCAGCCACAGCTTGCGCAAGGGTGTGAGACTGACGCGCTGGTGCAGCACCTGGAAGTTGTCGCGTTCGATTTCTCGCAACAAGTCGCGGTAGATGCTGGCCATCATCAGCCCCGGCTTTTGGGCGCGGCGGTCAGCGTCCGGCAACAGGGCGAGCGCCTCGTCGTACAGGCCCTGGGCGCGCTCGGTCTGGAACTTCATCAGGGCGGTAAAGCGATCCGAGTAAGTTCGCTTCAAGATTTCATGCGCCTTGACATCAAACTGCTGCAACTCGTTCATGGGCAGGTAGATACGCCCGCGCAGCGCGTCTTCACCGACGTCGCGGATGATGTTGGTGAGTTGCAGGGCCTGGCCCAGCTTGTGCGCGTAGGCGGTGGTTTGCGCCTGCGTCTGGCCAAAGATGTTGGCGGCCACTTCGCCCACCACGCCAGCGACCAGATGGCAGTAGCGCTGCAGGCCGGGATAGTCGAGGTAGCGGGTTTGCGCCAGATCCATCTGGCAGCCTTCGATCACCGCCTGCAGGTGGCGTTGTTCGATTTTGTAGTCGGCCGCCAGCGGCATCAGCGCCTGCATCACCGGGTGGCTGGGCTGACCGGCAAACGACTTGGCCACCTCCGCCTGCCACCAGGCCAGCTTGGTGCCGGCCACACTGGCGTCCACCATGTCGTCCACCACGTCATCGACCTCGCGGCAGAAGGCGTAAAACGCGGTAATGGCGGCGCGCCGGGGTTTGGGTAAAAACAAAAAGGCGTAATAAAAGCTGCTGCCCGAGGCGGCGGCTTTTTGCTGAACGTAGTCTTGGGGCATCATGTGGGGTGCGGGTTGAGGCGCCTAGTTTATTGTGGTTTACCCCATGCGCCAGGCCCGCCACAGCAGAATCGGCAGATCCAGCAGTCCCAACTTGGGACGCGCCCGCCAGGTGGCAAAGTTCATGGCTTCAATCTTGTCCAGAATGCGCAGGCCGCCTTGCACGACGAGGCGCAACTCCCAGCCGGCGCGGCCCGGGATGCGGCACGCCAATGATGCGCCTTTTAGCATCCTGGCCCTTGCGCTGCTTGCGTAAGCAGCTATTAAATTTGTAGCGGCTGGGGAAGGGCTGTCAGCCTGCAGGTCGGCGTCTCGCACGCCGTGCTGCTGCATGGCCTGCACCGTGGGGTACCAGCGCGCCCGTGGCACGTCCACGCTGACGTCCTGCCAGAAGTTGATCAACTGCAGCGCGCTGCAAATCTGGTCACTTTGCGCCAGCGAGGCTGCGTCGTCCACGCCATAGAGGTGCAGCAACAGCCGGCCCACCGGATTGGCCGAGCGCGTGCAATAGTCGAGCAGCTCGGCATCCGTCTGGTAGCGGCGCCCGGCTGCGGTGAAGCGCACGTCCTGCTCAAACGCATCCAGCAGTTGCTCCAGCAGGGAGGTCGGCAGCTGAAAATCGCGCAAAACGCGTCCCAGCGGGTCAAAAACATGGGGCCAGCGGCCGCCGTGCGCCAGTCCGGCGGCCATGGCTCGCAAGTCACCTCGAAAACAGGCCAGGTCGTCCAGGCGGACGGACGGGGACGCATCGCCCTCATCGGCGATGTCGTCGGCGGTGCGGGCAAACCAGTAAATGGCGGCAATCGCCGGACGCAGGTGGGGTGGGCACAAAAAGGAAGCCACCGGGAAGTTCTCATAGTGCTGGACGGGAGCGGGCGGGGAAGCTGGTGCAGGATGGTGCATGGTGTGCAGATTTTGCCCGCAAGCCGTCAGAACGAGCGCCATGCCATTCCGGCATTGCCAATGCCTTCCTTCCTGCGGCAAGCGGGAGGCTTGCTCAGCAGGTTAAAATAAAAAGTTGACCGATTTGACGGGGGTGGTTGTTAGGCCGCCCCCTTTGTTTTTTGCGCGGGTGGCGAAATTGGTAGACGCACCAGGTTTAGGTCCTGACGCCAGCAATGGTATGGGGGTTCGAGTCCCCCCCCGCGCACCACGGATGAGAATTTGCGGAACAGTCTGCAGTCGCGTAGCGACAAGCTCTGTCCCCAACTGTTTAAAAATTTTGGAGAACCACTATGGCAGTTACCGTTGAGACCCTGGAAAAGCTGGAACGAAAAATAACACTGACCTTGCCCGTGGGCACGATCCAGTCTGAAGTTGAAGCGCGGCTGAAAAAAATCGCACGCACCACCAAGATGGATGGTTTCCGTCCGGGCAAAGTGCCGATGAACGTGGTGACGCAACGTTACGGTTACTCGGTTCACTATGAAGTGATGAACGACAAGGTTGGCGAGGCGTTTGCCAATGCGGCCAATGAAGCCAAGCTGCGTGTCGCTGGTCAACCCCGCATCACTGAATCGGAAGCTTCGCCTGAAGGCGAAATGGCTTTTGATGCCGTGTTCGAGGTCTATCCAGAAGTCAAAATTGCCGATCTGAGCACCGCCGAAGTTCAAAAAATCACGGCTGAAGTCACCGACAGCGCGATCGACAAGACCCTTGACATCCTGCGCAAGCAGCGCCGCACCTTTGCCCAGCGCGCACATGACGCCGCAGCGCAAGACGGCGACCGCGTGACCGTTGATTTTGAAGGCAAGATTGACGGCGAAGTCTTCGCCGGCGGCAAGGCTGAAGATTTCCAGTTCATCGTGGCAGACGGCCAGATGCTCAAAGAGTTTGAAGATGCCACCCGCGGCATGAAGGCCGGCGAAAGCAAGACCTTCCAACTGGCGTTCCCCGCTGAGTACCACGGCAAGGACGTGGCCGGCAAAACCGCTGACTTCATGGTCACCCTCAAAAAGGTCGAAGCCGCCCACCTGCCCGAAGTGAACGAGGCATTGGCCAAGTCGCTTGGCATTGCGGACGCTACGGTCGAAGGTTTGCGCGCTGACATCAAGAAAAACCTGGAGCGTGAAGTCAAGTTCCGCCTGCTGGCCCGTAATAAACAGGCCGTCATGGATGCGCTGGTGTCCAAGGCTGAGTTGGACCTGCCCAACACCAGCGTGCAAGCGGAAATCAACCGTTTGCTCGAAGGTGCCCGCGCCGACCTCAAGCAGCGCGGTATCAAGGACGCCGACACGGCGCCGATTCCTGACGACGTGTTCCGTCCGCAAGCCGAACGTCGCGTGCGTCTGGGCCTGGTGGTGGCCGAGCTGGTTCGTTCCAACGAACTGCAAGCCAAGACCGAACAGATCAAGGCGCATATTGAAGAATTGGCTGCCAGCTACGAAAAACCAGCCGACGTGATGCGCTGGTACTACAGCGACAACAACCGTTTGGCCGAAGTTGAGGCCATCGTGATTGAAAACAATGTGACCGACTTCGTGCTGGCCAAGGCCACTATCAGCGAAAAGAGTGTGTCTTTTGATGAGTTGATGGCTCAAAACTGACGTAAAAGCCGCTTTAGGCGGCTGTAATGGGGCTTGTGCCGGGCTTGTAGTCTCGCGCCTAAGCCCCATTTTCTTTGAGGCGCTTATTTTTCGGTACAGTACAGGCGTACAAGTAAAACCTTGCGGGACAGTCCGAAGCGTAGCGAACCCTGTCCTCAACTGATTAGGAAAAAACATGAACGTGCGATTTGGTGCAATGGATACGCAGGCTTTGGGCATGGTGCCCATGGTGATTGAGCAATCAGGTCGCGGTGAGCGGTCTTACGACATTTATTCACGCCTGCTCAAAGAGCGCGTGATTTTCCTGGTCGGCCCGGTCAACGACTATGTGGCCAATCTGGTGGTGGCGCAATTGCTGTTTTTGGAGAGTGAAAATCCGGACAAGGATATTTCGTTCTATATCAATTCGCCGGGCGGCTCGGTCAGCGCGGGCATGGCGATTTTTGACACCATGAACTTCATCAAGCCGGATGTTTCTACCCTGTGCACCGGCATGGCCGCCAGCATGGGTGCGTTTTTGCTGGCATCCGGAGCCAAAGGCAAACGTTTTTCTTTGCCCAATTCCAAAGTCATGATTCACCAGCCTTCGGGTGGCAGTCAGGGCCAGGCGACCGAGATTGAGATTCAGGCCCGTGAGATATTGAAGACGCGCGAGCAGCTCAACAAAATTCTGGCTGAGCGCACCGGCCAGCCGCTGGACCGCATTGAGAAAGACACCGAGCGCGACTATTACATGTCCGCTGATGAATGCAAGGAATATGGCCTGATCGACAAGGTCATCGCAAAACGGGCGTAATAAGGTAATGGCGTAGGTCGGGGCGGTTTCGTTACGACCCCGGTGCTTTTTGTCAAAGAAGGCACCGTTTTTATATGGTTATCATTCGGAAATATTCCGAAAGGGCGTAGTTCACATGGCCGAAAAAAAAGGCTCCTCCAGCGAAAAAACTCTTTATTGCTCTTTTTGCGGCAAAAGCCAGCATGAAGTCAAGAAGCTGATCGCAGGCCCGTCGGTATTTGTTTGCGACGAGTGCATTGATCTTTGCAACGAGATCATTCGCGATGAATTGCCTGCCAGCACCGAGGCGCTTAAAGCGGGTGATGAGTTGCCAACACCCGCCGAGATCAAGGCCAATCTTGACAGTTACGTCATTGGTCAGGAGCCGGCCAAACGGACATTGGCGGTGGCGGTTTACAACCACTACAAACGCTTGCGACACAAAGAAAAAGCCAAAAAAGATGATGTTGAGTTGGCTAAAAGCAATATTCTGCTGATCGGCCCAACCGGTTCTGGCAAAACGCTGCTGGCGCAAACACTGGCTCGCATGTTGGATGTGCCTTTTGTCATGGCGGATGCCACCACCTTGACCGAGGCCGGTTATGTGGGCGAGGACGTTGAAAACATTGTGCTGAAGCTGTTGCAAAGCTGCAATTACGAAGTCGAACGGGCGCAGCGTGGCATTGTTTACATTGACGAAATCGACAAGATCTCGCGCAAGTCCGATAACCCTTCCATCACGCGCGACGTGTCGGGCGAGGGTGTGCAGCAGGCGCTGCTCAAGCTGATTGAAGGCACCATGGCCAGCGTGCCGCCGCAAGGCGGGCGCAAGCACCCCAATCAGGATTTCGTTCAGGTCGACACCACCAATATTCTGTTCATTTGCGGCGGTGCATTTTCCGGTCTTGAGAAAGTGATCGACAACCGGACCGAGTCTTCTGGTATCGGATTCGGGGCATCGGTCAAGAGCAAGGAACAGCGCAGCCTGACCGAAGTTTTCAAGGATGTGGAGCCGGAGGATTTGATCAAGTTCGGCTTGATTCCTGAACTGGTGGGCCGTATGCCGGTGGTGGCAACGCTGGCTGAACTCAGTGAAGATGCGCTGGTGCAGATATTGACCGAGCCTAAAAATGCGCTGGTCAAGCAATACGGCAAGCTTTTGGCCATGGAGGGCGTTGAACTTGAAATTCGTCCTTCGGCCTTGAAGGCAATTGCCAAAAAGGCACTGGCCCGCAAGACGGGAGCCCGTGGCTTGCGCTCGATTCTGGAGCAGGCCTTGATAGACACCATGTACGAGTTGCCCAATGCCTCCAACGTCGATAAAGTCGTGGTGGACGAGTCCACCATCGAAGAGAACAAGCCGCCTTTGCTGGTCTACCGCGAGGCGGCCAAGAAGGCTTGATTTGGCCCGTCTTTGCAGGCGTTTACTCAAATTTGAGGCGCTCTTTGCCGGTCAATAATCAGGTGCGGGTTGAAAATCTGCACTTCTGATCCATATTTAACAGGTAATAAAAAGGTTTCCCAATGTCTGGTCATACCCCACTGCCTGCTATTCCCATTGATTTGCCGCTGCTGCCCCTGCGCGATGTAGTTGTTTTTCCGCACATGGTAATCCCGCTTTTTGTGGGCAGACCCAAGAGCATCAAGGCGCTGGAAGCGGCCATGGAGTCTGATCGCAGCATCATGCTGGTGGCGCAAAAAGCCGCCGCCAAGGATGATCCCTTGGTGACTGACATGTTTGATGTCGGCTGCGTCTCGACCATCCTGCAAATGCTCAAACTGCCCGATGGCACGGTCAAGGTGCTGGTCGAAGGCCAGCAGCGTGCGCGTGTGAACAAGATTGAAGATGGTGAATTGCATTTTTCAGCCAACGTCACGCCGGTTGAAGCGCTGGCAGAGCCTGAAGCCAAGCTGCGCGGAAAAGCCAGTGAAATCGAGGCCTTGCGCCGCGCCGTGATGCAGCAGTTTGACCAGTACGTCAAGCTCAACAAAAAAATTCCACCTGAGATTCTCACCTCCATTTCAAGCATCGATGACGCCGGACGTCTGGCCGACACCATCGCCGCACATCTGCCGCTGAAGCTCGACAACAAGCAGGCCGTACTGAATCTTGCGGGTGTCAAAGAACGCCTTGAAAACCTGTTTGAGCAGATCGAGCGTGAAGTAGACATCCTCAACGTTGATAAAAAAATCCGTGGTCGCGTCAAACGACAGATGGAAAAAAACCAGCGCGATTTTTACCTGAACGAACAGGTGAAAGCCATTCAGAAAGAACTGGGTGAAGGTGAAGACGGTGCTGACATCGACGAGATCGAGAAAAAGATCAAATCGGCCAAGATGCCCAAAGAAGCGCTGAAAAAGGCCGAGGGTGAGCTCAAGAAACTGAAGCTCATGTCGCCCATGTCCGCAGAAGCCACTGTGGTGCGCAATTACATCGATGTGTTGACGGGTCTGCCATGGACTGGCAAAACCAAGATCAAGCACGACCTAGGCAATGCGGAACAAGTGCTCAACGAAGACCATTACGGTCTTGACAAGGTGAAAGACCGCATTCTTGAGTATCTTGCGGTGCAACAACGCGTAGAAAAAGTGAAGGCCCCCATTTTGTGTCTGGTCGGACCTCCCGGCGTGGGCAAGACGTCACTGGGGCAGTCCATTGCCAAGGCGACCGGGCGCAAGTATGTGCGCATGGCCTTGGGTGGCATGCGTGACGAGGCGGAAATTCGCGGTCACCGCCGCACCTATATTGGTGCGATGCCGGGCAAGGTGCTGCAAAACCTTTCCAAGATCGGCACGCGCAATCCGCTGTTCCTGCTTGATGAAATTGACAAGCTGGGTACAGACTTCCGGGGTGATCCGTCGAGCGCCTTGCTCGAGGTGCTGGACCCGGAGCAAAATCACAAGTTTGGCGATCATTACGTCGAGGTGGACTTTGATTTGAGCGACGTCATGTTTGTGGCGACCTCCAACTCCATGAACATTCCTTCGGCCTTGCTGGACCGAATGGAGGTGATTCGCCTGTCGGGTTATACCGAAGACGAAAAAACCAACATTGCCATCAAGTATCTGCTGCCCAAACAGCTGAAGAACAACGGCGTTCTGCAAGAAGAGTTGTTGATTAGCGACGAGGCCGTGCGCGACATTGTTCGTTACTACACCCGCGAGGCCGGTGTGCGTTCGCTGGAGCGCGAACTCTCCAAAATTTGTCGCAAGGTGGTGAAGGGCTTGCTGCTCAAGAAGATGGTGCCGCAGGTCAAGGTGACGGCAGACAACCTCAATGATTTTTTGGGTGTTCGCAAGTACAGCTATGGTCGCGCCGAGCAGCAAAATCAGGTGGGCCAAGTCGTTGGCTTGGCTTGGACCGAGGTTGGCGGCGATCTGCTGACGATCGAGGCCGCCATGATGCCCGGCAAAGGTGTCATCACGCGCACGGGCTCACTGGGCGATGTGATGAAGGAATCGGTAGAGGCCGCTCGCACCGTGGTGCGTAGCCGCTCGCGGCGGCTGGGCATCACAGATGAGTTCTTTGAGAAAAGAGATATTCACATCCACGTGCCTGATGGCGCCACACCCAAAGACGGCCCCAGTGCGGGTGCTGCGATGGCCACCGCCTTTGTCTCTGCCATGACCGGTATTCCGGTGCGGGGTGATGTTGCCATGACCGGCGAAATTACCTTGCGCGGGGAAGTGACCGCCATTGGCGGACTGAAGGAAAAGTTGCTGGCCGCTTTGCGTGGCGGTATCAAGACGGTGTTGATCCCCGAGGAAAATGCCAAGGACCTGCAGGATATTCCCGAGAACGTGAAAAACGGTCTTGAGATCGTGCCAGTGCGCTGGATCGACAAGGTGCTGGAAATTGCGCTGGAGAGAATGCCAACGCCATTGCCCGAAGACGAGCCTGTGGTAGCTGCCGCTGCGCAAGTTGTGGTGCCTGCATCTGATCTGGCGGGCTCTGTCAAACACTAAGTGCATTTCACGCGGCGTTCTCAAGAACGCTTGGAAAATGTACTATAATTTGAGGCTTGAAACGCGGGAGTAGCTCAGTTGGTAGAGCGCAACCTTGCCAAGGTTGAGGTCGAGAGTTCGAGACTCTTCTCCCGCTCCATTATTTAATAATGGAGCTTCAGGTTTTAGTTTTTGCGGGAATAGCTCAGTTGGTAGAGCGCAACCTTGCCAAGGTTGAGGTCGAGAGTTCGAGACTCTTTTCCCGCTCCAAGTTCCAAGAAGGGAAGCTCATGCTTCCCTTTTTTGTCAGGAAAGTTGGCGCGATAGCAAATCGGTTATGCAACGGATTGCAAATCCGTGTAGCCCAGTTCGACTCTGGGTCGCGCCTCCAAAGATTTTTGGCTAAATTCTGGTTGCAAAAGTTTCGCCAGTTGATCTGACGGACCTTTTTGTTTCACAATAGGCAGCCGTGCCCGGGTGGTGGAATTGGTAGACACATCGGACTTAAAATCCGCCGCTTTCCTGCATAAGGGGCGTACCGGTTCGATTCCGGTCCCGGGCACCATTACACTCACACTCCATGCCACGCTATAACGCTCCTTTTGAGATCCATGTTCATGGTCAGGTGGCCTTGCGCACCGATGTTGTTTTTGAGCAGTTGCAAGACGCCCTCAAGCCCTTGTGGAAGTACGCCGGGGCGCGCTCATTGTCTGATGCGGCCAGCAGTTCGTATGAAGACGAGCCCGGCATCAAGTTTGACCCGCAGGAGCACCTGTTGCAGATGTGCTGGACCGTGGCCGGCGACGACAATTTTCGCCAGGTGCTGGACGAAATGTGCATGAACCTCAACGAGCTGGCACAAGCCGGTGCGGCGATCGAAGTCACGTTTTATGACGCCGAGTTTGATGATGAGGACGAAGAGTCGGACGCCGAGTCGCGTGATGATTTCGTGATGCTCTTTGTGGGGCCGGACCCCGCCGCCATCATGCAGGTGCAGCGCGACTTGCTTGTTCAGGATGTGGTGAACATGATGGAGCGCCATTTTGATGGCGCTGAGCTGGGTGGTGTGGTGGCTGAAATCGACAAGTTATTCAGCCAGCGTTTTGATGATCTGGTGAGTTCGCTTCAGCTCGGCAAACCCCCGCGTGGCTCGGGCGGAGGTCACGGTGGTGTGGGGCATGGCGGCGGGCGCAAGCCGCGTCATTTGCACTGAAGTTTTCTAGCTCAAGGAATGGCCCATCAACATGGCAACAGCAGCCTATCCCGCACAGACCAGTCCACCTCCTACGCCAGGCCGGCCTGAGAAACTGCGGCTTGGCGATGTGCTGGTGCAGCAGCGTCTCATCTCGCAAGAGCAGCTGCAGCAAACCCTTGAGTTACAGCGGCAAACCGGGAAAAAGGTCGGACGGCTGCTGATTGAAACCGGCATCATCACCGAAGAACTGCTGGCCAATGGTCTGGCGCGGCAGTTGCGCATTCCCTTTGTCAATCTCAAAACTTTTCCCTTTCGTGCCGATGTGGTGAGGCTCTTGCCCGAGTCGGCGGCGCGACGTTTTCGTGCCCTGGTGCTGGAAGACAAGGGTGACACTTTGCTGGTGGCCTTGGCCGACCCGCTGGATTTATTTGCCTTTGATGAGCTGACCCGCCTGCTCAAGCGTCCTATTACCATTGCGGCGGTCCCTGAAACCCAATTGGCGCTGGCGTTTGACCGTCTCTATCGCCGTACTGAAGAGATCAGCGGTCTGGCGCTGGCGCTGGAAAAAGACCTGGGCGACGTGGTTGACTTCGGTGAACTCACGGCCACGGTTGGCACAGAGGGTGCACCCGTGGTGCGGTTGCTGCAATCGCTGTTTGAAGACGCCATCCAGGTGGGGGCGTCGGACGTGCACATTGAGCCGCAGGAAGCGGGGCTGCAAATACGGGTGCGGGTGGATGGTGTCTTGCAAATCCAGACGATGGCGGACAAACGCATTGGCAGCGCGCTGGCCCAGCGCCTCAAGCTGATGGCGGGGCTTGATATTTCTGAAAAACGCCTGCCGCAAGACGGCCGTTTCAGCGTGCGCCTGAAAGAGCAGACCATCGATGTGCGCCTGTCCACCTTGCCCACCACCTATGGTGAGTCGGCTGTGATGCGTCTGCTCATCCAGGGCGCGGGCATGCGTCGCCTGGACAGCATTGGCATGCCAGACGCCATGCTCAAACGCTTTCGGGAAGTGTTGGGGCGCAGCTCGGGACTGGTGCTGGTCACCGGGCCTACGGGTTCCGGCAAAACAACCACCTTGTACGCGGCACTGGCGGAGATCAATTCCGCCGAACTCAAAGTCATCACCGTGGAAGACCCGGTGGAATACCGCCTGCCAGGCATCATCCAGGTGCAGGTCAATGAGAAGATCGAGCTCACCTTTGCCCGTGTATTGCGTTCCACATTGCGGCAAGATCCCGACGTGATTCTGGTCGGCGAAATGCGGGACGCCGAAACCGCTGAAATCGGCCTGCGTGCCGCCATCACCGGGCACCTGGTGCTGTCCACCTTGCACACGCGGGACGCCATCAGCACACCGTTTCGCCTGCTTGACATGGGGGTGCCGCCTTTCATGGTGGCGACCTCGCTGCAGGCCGTCATCGCCCAGCGGCTGGTGCGTCTCAATTGCGTCGAATGCAATGAGCCGCATGCGCCCAGCGCGCAAGAGCAGTCCTGGCTGACCGCCATGGCTGAACCCGGAGAAACGATCTCGCCCAAGCGGGGTCGTGGGTGCTCAGCCTGCAATGGCACCGGTTATTCGGGGCGGCAAGGGGTGTACGAATTGCTTGAAATGGACGCCGTCCTCACCCAGGCCGCTTCTCGCTCTGATCCAGCTGCGTTCATGAAGTCAGCGCGCGAGCGCATGAAGGGGCAGACGCTGGCCCATCATGCACTGGAGCTGGTGCGCCAGGGCCGTACTTCGCTGGCCGAAGCGCTGTGCATTGGCTACGACGTGGAAGAACAGGAATAATCCCCCATGGCTGTCTATGCATGGCGTGGGCGCAACGCCCGTGGCGAAGCGGTCCAGGGCCAGCTCGAAGCCATGACCGAAGGGGGCGTGGCTGACCAGCTGATGTCCATTGGTGTGGCGCCCGTGCACATCGCCATTGCAGTGGCCCCGACTGAAACCAGCGCAGACAACTGGCTGACGCGTTTTAGCCGCAAGCCGGTGGTTGTGGAAGACATTTTGGTGTTCTCGCGCCAGATGTACACGCTCAACAAAGCCGGTGTGCCCATTTTGCGGGCCTTGGCCGGACTACAGGCCTCGGCCACCAAGCCCGCCATGGTGGAAATGCTCATAGACATACGCGCAAGCCTGGACCAGGGGCGTGAGCTGTCGGCGGCACTGGCGCGCCATATCGACCTGTTTGGCGCTTTCTATATTTCCATGATCAAGGTTGGTGAAATGACCGGCCGGCTGACCGAGGTGTTTTTGCGGCTGAACGAACACCTCGAGTTCGAGCGCGATGTGCGTGAGCGCATCAAGCAGGCCATGCGCTACCCCATTTTTGTGATCATCGCCATGGCCATCGCCGTGGTGATCCTCAATGTTTTCGTGATTCCCGTGTTCGCCAAAGTATTTGCCGGCTTCCATGCCGAGTTGCCCCTCATCACCCGTGGGCTGCTGGCCTTCTCGGGTTGGATGCTGGCCTGGTGGCCCTTGCTGCTGGCGGGGGGCTTTGGCGCTGGGATGCTGATACGCGGCTACTTGCGCACCCCCGGGGGGCGTTACCGCTGGGATGCCCGCAAACTCAAGCTGCCGATTGTGGGTGATATTGTTTTGAAAGCCACCTTGGCCCGCTTTGCCCGCAGCTTTGCCCTGTCCAGCCAAAGCGGTGTGCCGCTGGTGCAGGCGCTAACGGTGGTGGCGCAAACCGTGGACAACGCTTTTATTGGCAGCCGCATCGAGCAAATGCGTGATGGCATTGAACGCGGCGAGACGATCGCTCGCTGCGCCGCTGCCACCGGTGTCTTCACGCCGGTGGTGCTGCAAATGATCTCGGTCGGAGAAGAAACCGGCGAGCTCGACTCGCTGCTGTTTGAAATTGCCGGCATGTACGAGCGCGAAACCGACTACAGCATCAAGGGCCTGTCGGCGGCGATCGAGCCGCTTCTGCTGGCAGTCATTGCCGTGCTGGTGCTGCTGCTGGCGCTGGGGGTTTTCCTGCCGCTGTGGAACCTGGGCTCGGCCGCCATGGGCAAAGGCGGCGGCTAGCGTGGCCAAAGACCGATCATCCCCCCAAGACGTGCCCTCCTGGAGCCGGCTGGCGGAGTGGTCGCTGCTGGCGGGGGTGATTGTGGTGCTGGGGCTGGTATTTGCCCGGCAAGTGCGCGTGTTACAGGGTCAGGCGGAGCTGGCGGCGGTCAAGACGACGCTGGGCGCCTTGCGCACGACCCTGGTGATTGACCACTTGCAGAAAAGCGTGGTGGCCGGGAATTCACCCGTGGCATTGGCGCAACGCAATCCGTTTGAGCTGCTGCAGCGTCAGCCGGTGAATTACCGCGGCGAGATGACCCCGGCTGCAGCGGCGGCCGCGCCGGCTGGCAGGTGGGTGTTCGACCCGGTTTGCATCTGCGTCGGCTACCTGCCAATTTACGCTCAATGGTTCGACAGCCCGAGTGGTGACGCCATGGCCTGGTATCAAGTGAGTGGCGCGCCGGGGCCGTTGCAGCTGACGGCCAAAGAAGCCTATGTCTGGCAGGGGCAAGCGATGAAATAGGGTCGGTGCGAAAAGTGCAGAGAATTTACACTCTAGTCTAAATTTTTCGTTTATTTACAGAGAAAACTCCATACACAAACACAGGTTGTTGCACTAGAATTTCACAGTCTAGGGTTGTTTATGTGTCATTTGGGGCAATCTGAGTCTTCAAGATACTTCGATTTTATTTTTACAAGGTGATTAACATGAAACAAAATCAGCGCGGCTTTACTTTGATTGAGTTGGTGATGGTGATTGTGATTTTGGGCGTGTTGGCTGCGGTTGCAATTCCTAAGTTTGTGGATTTGAAGGGTGATGCGCAAGCAGCGGCAGTTCAAGGTGTTGCCGGAGGCATTTCATCGGCAAGTTCCGTGAACTATGCAGCTAAAAGTGCTAACTCTGCCAAGGGGACTGCAACTACAGGGCTGAGTTGCACCGCTGCAGCTACTGCAATATTGCAGGGCGGAGTGCCTACGGGCTATACACTCGCCGCAGGACCCGTCGGTTCCGTTGGCGTTTCAACAGATTGCGAAGTGACCAACACTGCTGGTAGCCAGACAGCAACAGCGACCATTATCGGAATTTGATAACCTTATTTGGGTTCATACACTTTGCGGTCTATGACAAAGAATCTGTGATGAAAAAGCCGCCCTTGTGGGCGGCTTTTTACATTAATGAGCGATAGCGGGCAGGCACTTGCTTTCGGAAGTTGTCTTTTTGCTCTGCCGGCACGGTCCGCAACCCAGCACGAAACGCTTCCAGCGCCTTGGCCTCGTCACCCACCATCGGGTCGGCATAAATCTTCCCCATTCGAATAAAAGCATCCGTCGCTTGTTCTGGCCAGCTCTGGTTGCGCAATTCCAGTGAACGAATGGCCAATTGCCAGTTATGCGTCCTTAGCCCGAGTTCATAACCTGCTTGCACCAAGGCATAGTCATAGCGGTCATCAGCGTAATAATCGCTCAGTATTTGAGTGGCTTGCGTCTCTTGGCCCGTGCGGCTGAGTAAAGCGATTTCCAGCGCATGCAACCCCGGACCGTCCGGCTGCAGTAGCCGCGCGTGTTTGAGCGCCCCCATGGCATTTTCATTTTGTCCAAGCTGCATATACCCAAGAGCAAGGTTCGACCAGATGCCCGCCACATTTGGCCGCGATGCCAATACCGACTTCCAAATCCAGACGGCATTCGCCCAGTCGCCACTGGCGGCCAAGTTGTTGGCCACCATGGGTGTGAGCTTGCGGTAATGAGGATTGATGGCAATGCCTTCTCGAATGTCTTGCAGTAATTGCGTTGTTTGCCTTGCCGATAACTGGGGGTTTAAAGGCTTCGACTGAGCGGCATAGAAAGCAAGCTTGATGGCACCCACAATTTTTCGCTCAGCCTCGGCTGCCCGTAGCGTGATCAACGCCGCCAGCACGGTGCAGCACACCATCAAAGCCAGCATCCCGCGCGAAAACCCCGGTCGCCAGCGAAGGGGTGCAGCAAAAAATGCCTCCCTAATACCAAGTCGCGCATCCGAGGCCGCCAATACCGCCAGACACAGTGCCAACAGCGCCCCGGTGCTCGCCAACCGCCACGGAAAACCGGCGTTGCTCACAATCATCAACGCCAGCAGACTAGCCAAGGTGATGGCTCGCAACGGCACTTCTTGCAAGTTGTCACCTTGTAGTCGCCATGTTTTACCCGCCGCCAACAGCAAGTAGGCGAACAAAATGGCGATGAACAAACCGCCTACCACCACACCGTACTCGCTCAACAATTGCAAAAACTCGTTGTGCGCGTAGTAATCTGTCTCCATCGTCGTGCCAACGCGTTGATACAACGGAATCTGTACTTCCCAAGCGCCAGCCCCCACGCCTGTCAAAGGGTTGGCTATCATCATGCGGGCGGTTGCCTTCCACATGGTGGCGCGAATGGAGAAAGAGCCTTCGGTGTATTCCTTGCCATCGGCCATGGAAGCAGTGCGCAGAAAGCTGCGCTGCAACGCGGTGGTGCCTGTGTTTTCCTGGATCAGCTTGGCGTTGCCGCTGGGTACTGACCCCAGACCTAATATGCCAGTTGCCAGGATCAAGCCGACCAAGGCTTTGCGGGTCCGGCTCCAGTGGTTACAAGCGAACTGCTGGCGGTATCTGAAAAAAATCACCACGAAAACCAGGCACAGTACCCCCATGGCGAGCAAGGCCGAGCGCGTGCCTGTCATCATGATGGTGACCACGTTCAGAGCCACCGCGATCGCTACCACGCCCAGCCAGCGAGAGGTGCGCATATTAGCCAGTACATAGATTGAAAACGGCAGCGCGCAAACTGCGTATTCCGCAAAAAAGTTGCGATTGATGAAGGTGGATGCTGGGATTGCGCCTTGTGGGAACAAGCTGAAGTCCAGCCAGAACTGCATGGCGGTCCAAATCGAGGCCATCAGGGCACCCCCGAATAGGCCCCATGCCAATATCGGAAAATTTTCGCGGGTCAAAGTGTTCAGGCCCAGCCATAGCAGCAAGCTCAGCACAAACCAGCGGATCGCCTCCACTCCCGCCAGATAAGTGTGCGACCACACCATGCTGCCAAGCGCATAAACCATCAATAGCAGCGGTAGCCACACCAAACCGTGCCATAGCAGGGGCGCACTGCGCTGGCGCTGCTGCCAAAAGAAAAGCAGTGCCGCCGCCAGTACGCCAAACGCCACCAGGGCAGACTTGAGCGTGTCTTGCAGCATCAACTCGCTGGGTACACCGAGGGCGGGCACCAGGAACATCATCAATCCGAGTCCCCCAGCTGGCGAAACCGTTGCACCGGGGTGCCTGCCTGGGGTGCTGGCCGGTGCGGGATGCACAGAGCCTTCCCCAACTATGGGTTCAGATGGAAGGTGCATAGGTTGGGTAAGCTTTCGAATGGCGCTGCAGGTGTGCCAAGCATTATGATTGACGAGTGTTCAGCAGCGTTCTGCGGAAATTCACGTGTTGCCTTTGGCGACTGTGAAGCTCATGCAGGATAATAGAGATAAAATTAAACGCTAGCCCCCGTGCATACTGCGTAAGCAGCTATTAAAAACATAGCAAATGGTGTTCAATATTCATGCCTATTGATGCTCCAAAACGTAGCGCCAATCGCCCAAGGCGAAGTCGCCGCTTGGGTCAGCTGGGCTTTACGCTGATTGAACTGATCATGGTGATCGTCATGCTGGGTATCTTGGCGGTGTTCGCGGCGCCGCGCATGTTCAACAGCGGTGATTTCTATGCTCGGGGTTTTCATGACGAGACGCTCGCGTTGTTGCGTTACGCGCAGAAGACGGCAATTGCTCAGCGGCGGATGGTGTGTGTGGCGTTTACGTCAGGCCCTCCCGCATCAGCGATACTTTCTATTGCCTCGCTGGCAGGCCCAAGCCCGTGCGATACCGCATTGATCGGTCCAAATAAGAATTGCACAGACGGTACGCCCACCGGCTCGAAAGGGTGCATCACGGCCAAACCGGGAATCTTGTACAGCACGGGGCCTGCTTCATTGAACTTCGATGGACTGGGTCAACCGGTGAATAGCGCCGGTGTGCCGCTCACCAGCATTGCACCCATCCAGGTGAGCAGCGCAGCGAAATCCATTACCGTTGAAGTCGCAACCGGCTATGTCCATGACTAATCCACGCCAACGCGGCTTCACGCTGATCGAGCTCATCATCTTCATTGTGGTGGTGAGTGCCGGCCTGGCAGGCATCCTCTCGGTCATGAACACCGTCGTCAAGTCCAGCGCCGACCCGATGGTGCGCAAGCAGACGATTGCGATTGCCGAGTCGATGCTGGAAGAGATTTTGCTCAAGGAATATGCATCTCCGAGTGGTGGCACCAACGGAGTGTCAACCTGCACTTTGGGACCTCTGGTGGGTGGCGTGCGCGCGCCATGGGACAATATTTGCGACTACAACGGCTACACCACCACCACCGGTGTCGTGGACATTCTGGGCGTAGCCCCCGCAGGCTTGGGGAGCTACAACATTTCCGCCGTGACGGTGGCGTCCAGCACCGACCTGACCGGGGTGACGGCGAAGAAAATCACTGTCTCAGTCACCGGCCCTGGCGTCGCCATCAGCCTCTCAGGCTACCGGAGCAACTATTAGCCATGCACGCCATGCCAACCCTTAAGCGTCAGCGCGGTTTCACCCTGGTTGAACTGGTGATGGTGATCGTCATCATGGGCGTGATCGGCGGGATCGTGGCCGTCTTCATGAAAAGCCCGATCGATGCCTACTTTGCCAGCGCCCGGCGCGCCGCCTTGACCGATACGGCGGATACCACGGTGCGCCGCATTGCGCGTGACATCCAAAAAGCGCTCCCCAACAGTATCAATACGTCTGGAGATAAATTGTGCGTAGAGTTCATTCCAACCAAAACCGGCGGGCGCTATCGGGCTGATGACACTGCGGCGGGTTTGAGTTTCACCTTACCAGACGACACCAGTTTCAATATGCTGGGTAGCAACAGCACTTTCGCTGGCAATCTATTACCGGCAGACCAGCAAATTAGTAATGGTGATGTGATTGTTGTTTACAACTTAGGCATCACTGGAGCGGATGCTTATGCCCAAGTTAACACAGCGACCGTCAACGGAACCCCAACGGTGGCTATTGTTAGTCCACCGGAAACTCTTATTACCGTTATTTCCAGTCAACCATCGACTTCGCCCACATTCCCCTTGGCCTCTGGCAGCAATCGCTTTCAAGTAATTCCGGCAAACGAAAAAGTGGTGGCCTATGTTTGTAGCAACAACAACTTGTACCGGGTTGTCGGCACCACACTTGCGCACATATGCCCTTCCACCGTGACCGCCACAAACCCAAGCGTGACCGGCGTTCCAATCCTGGCGCGAGGTGTGAACTGCAATTTCAATTACAGCGGCTCCGACTTGCAACGCAATGCGCTGGTCAGCATGGTTCTTACGGCCACTGACAGCGCAAGCAATGAAACCGTCAGCCTGCAGCACGAAGTGCATGTGAGCAACATACCATGAAATGCATTCATCGAACACAGCGAGGTTTCGCCGCCATTTCCGCTGTCTTTCTGATAGTAGTGCTGGCGGCGCTCGGTGCCTTCATGGTCACTTTTTCCAATACGCAGCAGCTCACTTCGACGCAAGACCTGCAGGGCACCCGGGCTTATTGGGCGGCACGCGCCGGGCTGGAGTGGGGTATTGGCGGTGTGCCAGCTTGCGCGGGAACGACATTGACCATCGACAGTTTCTCTGTAGTCATTACCTGCACCAAGCTGACTTACACCGAGGCTTTGGCGACTCCCAATATTTTCCAGTTCACGTCGATAGCACACTCCGCGGGCGCTACGGTCGGGAGCGTGGGCTACATTGAGCGCAGCCTGTCGGCGTCCATCGAAAAATGAACCGGATTCGCACCATGTTCCGCTATGGCTTGTTGTGGATAACCGGGGTCTGTCCCAAATACAATACGCGTGGCCTGTGGCGAGTGCGATTCCCATACGGGAAAATATTGATTAAATTCAGCTCTAGCCCCCGTGCACATTGCGTAGGTAGCTATTAAAAGCATAGTAAATGATGGTCGACGTTCATGCCTATTGATACTCCAACACGAATTAAACCGGGGTCTGTTCCCTGCTATTCTTGAACCATGAACAGGCTTGTCAAGTTATTCGTTCTGTTGCTGTCGCTGGCCGGATGGGGCTTGTGGGGCACCGATGCACAAGCCGCAAACTGTTTTGCGGTGGCCAACGCCAATTGGAACGTCGCCTCGACCTGGTCCGCCACCACAGGCGGTACGGCCGGGAACTGCGCCGGGAATGGAGCCGTCGCCAATACCCCCGGTTCCAACGACAATGTGACCATCGGCGAGACCACTACCAACCGTACCGTTACGATCCCCTCTGGATATGCGGCTGCGGCCGCTACCGTGGTGATGGCGACTACAGGCGGTGTCAATGGCGCCAAGACGCTTACCCTGGCGGCCGCCAGTTCGTCGCTGAGTGTTTCGGGAAATCTCACCGTCAACAAGCCCGGGAACACCAACAACAACACACTCAACATCAATGCCGGCACCGTGTCCGTCGGCGGCAATTTCATCCTGGGGGGCACAACAGGCACTACTACCCGCGACGCGGACGTCGTCATCACGACCGGCACTCTCACAATTACCGGCGACCTGGTGTTTACGGCGGGGGTGGCATTAAACAACGTCATCACCATGAGTGGAGCTGGAACGATCAACCTCGCCGGCAATTTCACTGGCACTGCGGGCAGCTACACCGCGCCGGCCGGAACGCTGACGCCGGGCACTACCAGCACCGTCAATTTCAATGGCAGCACTGTCGCGCAAACGATTCCCATCAGGGTCAGTTCCATTACCTATCACAATATTTACGTCAACAATACCAATGCGAGCGGCGCCACCTTGAGTGCGGCCGTTACCGGCACCAACGTAACGGGCGACCTGCGGGTGCAAAGCGGGATACTCAACAACGGCGGCTTTGCGATCGTCAGCGCCGGTGGCGGCGACGTCCTCGAAGTCGCGAACGGGGCGTGGCTGAACCTCACCGGCACGAGCAGTTTCCCGACCGGTTATTCGACCAATACCCTAGGTGCCACCAGCACGGTCAACTATGGTGGTTCGGCCCAGACAGTCGCCGCCCTAACGGGGTTCAGTTATGGCAACCTCACCTTGAGCGGCAGCGGCACCAAGACCATGCCCGCGACGGCCATGGGGGTCGTGGGCAATTTCACCATTTCTGGTACGGCGACCGCCACCGCCTTAGCGACACTCACGGTGGGTGGTAATTGGAGTGAAACCGGGACCGGAACATTATTTAGTCCTGGCGGCCAAACCGTGACGTTAAATGGCACGAGCGGCGCGCAAACAATCACCGGCACAAGCACTGTCACTTTCAGTACCTTGAACGTTACAAATGTGGCGACTTCAAACATCACGTTGGCAGCAACCAATGTGACGGTGAGCACGCTGTCTAGCGCGGCAACGCTTACCGTTAGCTGCCCGGATTACACGCTGACCTCTACCGTCAGTCCTCCAAACCAGACGCTGCACAGCTGCCCAGCCGCGGCCCCCACCGTCACTACTCTCGCAGTCAATGCTTTGTCTTTGTCCATGTCAGGCGCGACGCTGAACGGTACGGTGAGCAGCAACAGGGCAGACACTGCCGTCACATTCGACTATTGGGTCACTAGCGGTCCCGTCAGCTCCATTACTGCGATGCCAAGCTCGGTGTTGGGCAGCAATACCAGTAACACATCTGTCTCTGCCGCCGTGACGGGATTGATTTGTGGCACGACTTATAACTTTCATGCCAAAGGTGTGAACAGCGTAGGCACGGGCACTGGCAGCGACCTGACGTTCACCACTTCGGCTTGCACGGCGCCGACCGTCACTACTCTCGCAGTCAATGCTTTGTCTTTGTCCATGTCAGGCGCGACGCTGAACGGTACGGTGAGCAGCAACGGCGCAGACACCACTGTCACATTCGACTATTGGGTCACTAGCGGTCCCGTCAGCTCCATGACTGCGACGCCAAGCTCGGTGTTGGGCAGCAATACCAGTAACACATCTGTCTCTGCCGCCGTGACGGGATTGATTTGCGGCACGACTTATAACTTCCATGCCAAAGGTGTGAACAGCGTAGGCACGGGCACTGGCAGCGACCGGACATTTACCACTTCGGCTTGCCCGTCTCTGGGATCCGTGATCAACACCTACTATCCGGGCAGCACTGCCAGTGTGACGGCGGGCAGCACTTCCATCGTGCTCGGTGCGGCAACCGGCGCAGCCACGCCGATCGCCAGCGGCGACACGTTGCTCATCATGCAGATGCAGGATGCCAGCATGGATACCAGCAACACTTCCAGCTATGGCGCGGTCAGCGCTGCCAATGCCGGCCGGTATGAGTATGTGATCGCCGCCAGCTTTGTTGGTGGCACGCTTACGCTTGCCTGCGGCACCACGAATGCCTATAGCAACGCCGCTGCAACGGTAAGTGCCGGACAGAAGACGTATCAGGTGATCCGCGTGCCGGTCTATTCGAATGCTATCTTGACTGCGTCGCTGACGGCGCTGCCCTGGAATGGCGGCACGGGTGGCGTATTGGCGTTCGATGCGACGGGTGTGCTTACCCTCAATTCCGCGACGGTAACGGTAGATGGAAAGGGCTTTCGCGGCGGGGCGTCACGCTTGTTGACAGGCGGGGCGGGTGCGAATACGGATTACCGGACTCTGGCTACGGTCAAGAACAATGGTTCCAAGGGCGAAGGCATTGCGGGCACGCCGTACTATGTATTTACTGCGCCGAGTACGCTGACGAATACCGGCGTGGAAGGTTATCCCAACGGCAGCCATGGGCGAGGCGCGCCGGCTAATGGCGGTGGTGGCGCTACCGACTTGAATCCGGGAGCCAACGATGAAAATCCCGGCGGAGGCGGCGGCGCCAATGGCGGTACTGGCGGCATTGGCGGTATTGGCTGGTGTCCCGGATTCAGTACTACCGGACCGAATTACGGTTGCGGTCTTCCTGCACTTAAAAATGGCACCAATCCGGGGGGCAGCACCGGCGGGTTTGGCGGGGTTGCCGTGGCCGGCCTGGGAGCGACCCGCCTGACCCTAGGCGGCGGCGGCGGCGGCGGTACTACCAATAACGGTACCGGCGCGGGGACCACCTGTTTCGCCGGGCTGGCGGGATTGTGCAGTAGCGGCGCAGCGGGTGGCGGCATCATCATGCTGCGTGCCGGCAGCATGACCGGCACCGCCACTTTCAACGCCAACGGCAGCGCCGGCGACAGCACGATTGTGAATGACGGCAGCGGCGGCGGCGGCGCAGGCGGCGTGGTGCTGATTTCCGCCGGATCAGGCATGAGCGGCGTGACCATCAATGTCAACGGCGGCAAGGGCGGCGG
>Ga0310040_1000819_pt1 | contig 25970 bp, 29 predicted proteins | sample EPASupsiteHSE623_FD_200237 | JGI IMG/M metagenome (GOLD analysis project Ga0310040, IMG submission 200237) | Bioremediated contaminated groundwater from EPA Superfund site, New Mexico - Sample HSE6-23 (v2) (version 2) | ecosystem: Environmental > Aquatic > Deep subsurface > Groundwater >... | reverse complement strand
AGGAAATTTGCTGCAAGCGCAGGGAATGTACCAGGAGGCCGTGGCCAAGTTCGACGGTGCCCTGGCTCTCGATCCGCAGTACAAGGATGCTCTTTACAAGAAGGGCATGTCTCTGATGGTCACAGGCGATAACGCCCAGGCCACTCAGCTATTCGCCCAGATCCTGGAGATAGATCCCAAGTATAAGCAGGCCTACAATGCCGAAGGAGTAGCTTTTGAGGCTAATGGAAAATACGCAGATGCCCTGCAGGCATATGAGAAGGCTCTGGAGATCGATCCTGCCTACAGTCAGGCGCTGAACAATAAGATGCACGTGTTGCTGGCCTTGAAGAAGCAGAACGAGGCTATGCAGATATTCGTGAAGATCTGAGTTGCTCAATTTTGGCTCTGATCAAATTTTTATATTGTAACCGACAAAATTAATAAATTTAATAATATGTTCATTGTAATAATTATTGCCATTAGGAGTTAACTCAAATCTTATGAAAGTTGTCGTGATAGGCGGTGCAGGCTTCATCGGCTCAAATTTAGCCGAGGAGCTCTTGAAGAAGCACGAGGTAACCGTAATCGATATTCTATCCACTGGACGGATGGAGAACCTCATTCAGATTATAGATAAAATCAACTTCATTGAAGGCAGCATCACCGACCTGGATATCCTAATAGTTGCATTCTCAGGCCCGGATACCGTCTTTCACGAGGCAGCCATACCCTCAGTGCAGAGATCTGTGGACAATCCCATTGCCACCACGAGGCCAACATTGAAGAGACTCTCAAGGTGCTAGTGGCCGCCAGATACTGCAATGTCCGAAAGGTAGTCTATGCCGCATCCTCTTCCGCCTATTGCGACACTCCGACCCTGCCCAAGAGAGAGGAGATGAAGGCCCCATCCCAAATCCCCTTACGCCATCTCCAAGCTGGCAGGGGAGTATTACTGCAGAGTTTTCTCAAAGGTCTACAGCCTCGAGACCGCCTGCCTGAGGTATTTCAATGTTTACGGGCCAAGGCAGAATCCCCAGTCTCAATACGCGGCGGTTATACCCAGATTTATCACCGGGGTTCTTGTCCATGAGCCGTCGGTGATTTACGGCGACGGAGAGCAGACGGGATTTCGCATTCGTAAGAGATTTGGTGAAAGCCAATATCCTGGCCATGGAAAGCCCGGCGGAGGGCGTTTTCAACATCGCCTGCGGGCAGCGTGTGAGCCTGAATGAGCTGGCAGGCAAGATAATGGATATCACCAGAATCAGGGTCGACCCAATTTATGAAATGCCAAGACAGGGAGATGTCAGAGACTCTCTAGCAGATATATCTTCAGCCGGGGATAAGCTGGGGTACAAACCAGATTTCAATTTAGATGAAGGATTAGAAGGGACAATAAAATGGTTTCAGAAGAATTGAAGGATAAGACGGTGTGTGTTGTTGGCCTGGGCTATGTGGGCCAGCCGCTCGCAGAAGCTTTTTCAAGCCATTTAAAGACCATTGGATTTGACATAGTAGCGGAAAAGGTCAGCAGAATAAATGCCAACAATGGCGGCAAGCTTCTTTGCACATCAGATCCTGCATCGATAAAGCAAGCTGATTTCGTCCTGATCTGCGTCCCCACGCCCGTTACAAAGCATAAAGAACCGGATTTATCTCCAGTGAGGTCCGCGGCAGAGGTCGTAGGCAAAAATCTGAAGAAAGGTGCTATGGTAGTATTAGAGTCCACCGTCTATCCCGGAGTCACGGAGGAGATCGTTATTCCCATCCTAGAGAAAGAATCCGGAATGATATGCGGCACGGACTTCAAGGTAGGCTACTCCCCGGAGCGTGTGAATCCCGGAGACGAGGCCCATAGCCTGGACAAGATCACCAAAATCGTCTCAGGGATGGATGAAGAGAGCACCAGGGAACTGGCCGAGCTTTACGGCCTGATAACTCATGTTTTTGTTGCCAGGGACATCAAAACCGCGGAGGCTGCCAAGGTCATAGAGAATATTCAGAGGGATCTCAATATCGCCCTCATGAACGAACTTTCTCTTATCTTCCATAAGATGGGCCTGAACACCCAGGATGTGCTAGAGGCGGCGGGCACCAAGTGGAACTTCCACAAATACATGCCCGGTTTAGTCGGCGGGCATTGCATCCCCGTAGATCCCTATTATCTGGTTTATAAGGCTCGTGAGCTGGGCCATCATCCCCAAGTGATACTGGCGGGTCGAGCTGTGAACGACTATATGCCCAAGCACGTAGCGGAGATGGCCATCAAGGGGCTGAATGATGCAGGCAAGGTTATCAAAGGGTCAAAAGTGCTGATTATGGGGTTGACCTACAAGGAGAACGTGCCGGATACCAGGGAGAGCCCTGCAAAAGAGATGGTCAAGGCGTTGCAGGAGTACAAGGTGAATGTTTACGGATACGATCCGCTGCTGAGCCGGGAGGAGATAGAGGGCTTCGGGGTGAAGGCGCGAGAGGAGCTGGATGGGGCGAAGCCGGATTGCGTGATACTGGCGGTGGCTCATGAGCAATTTAAGGGAGATGGTGAGATGGCCAGAGCTATCAAGGACTGCCCGGTGGTTGTGGATGTAAAAGGGATTATTGGGGGTAGCAGTAGTTGCAAGCTCTGAAACGAGACCGCAAGTTGAACTTTGCTCGAGCCCGAGAGGCTAACCATGGATTCACTACATTCACCACTGAGCGCACAAAGCTCACAGAAAACACACAAAGACGATTTGGCCAATTTGCAAACATAAGCTCTAATTATCAAGCCGGTTGATCTAAATTCTAATATTTCCCAGATAGGTTAATGCTGATTATCTTGCCCGACCCAGCCCCACTCGATATCAAGTTTGCCCAGCGGATTTCGACAAATGTGCTCTCAAATGTAGCGTATTTTATAATAAGTATAATCGTAGGGTTGTGGTTGGTTCCATACTTCGTAGATACATTGGGACTTGCAGCTTATGGACTGATCCCCCTTGCGACGTCAATTACCGGTTATGTAACGCTAATTATCGATTCACTCAACACATCTATATCCCGCTTTTTGACAATAGATCTGCAGCGGTCTGATATTGCACGCGCAAATCAGACATTCAACACGGCATTATTTGGAACGCTTGCGATTATGCTATCTCTTATTCCAATTGTTCTCCTTATTGCATGGTTTGCCCCAGAATTTTTTGATGTTGGAGGGACAGCACGGGAGGATGTATTTATCCTATTTTCGCTCATTCTTGGATCTGTACTTATCCGGGCATGGTCCAGCAATTTCATGGCAACATTATTTGCATACAATCGCCTGGATTATAGAAATCTCGTAAACGCCATCAATCTGGCAACACAACTGATACTGGTTGTTATGCTCTTCACCGTTTTCTCGCCATCATTAGTGTATGTGGGGATATCCTATTTTGCAGCGGCTCTGATTTCCCTATATCTAGCCTATAATCTTTCCCGCAAAGTTTGTCCAGATATCCATATCACCATCAGTTCATACTCCCACTCAAGGTCTGGAGAGATCGAGAGAATTGCATTCTGGGTTATTATTGATACCATCGGATTTATGTTGAATGCTAACATCGCGTTGTTAGTGGTTAACCGACTATTTGGCGGAGTGGCAGGTTCAGAGTATTCATTGGTAATATTGTGGAGTACATTGCTCTATGGAATATCGGGTCTAGTAACCACTGCAATGACGCCAATGATTTATAATTATTATTCCAGACGAGATTCTGCGGGTTTGATCAAATTCGCGTTGTTTGCTATGAAATGTATGGCTTTATTTATGGCCCCAATAATCGGATTGATCTGTCTGTTTTCCCCTCAACTATTCACTGTATGGATGGGGAGCGATAAGTTTGTCCATCTCGAACCTCTTGTATGGATTGTAGTGTTACCCGTGATTATTAAAGTCCAGATTTCTGCAATTTCCTCCATTGGCGTCGGATATGGGAGGGTAAAGGTACCTGCATTTTATAGTCTATTTGCGGGAATCCTCAACGTATATCTATCTTTCACTCTTCCCTTCATGTTCGGACTGGGTATCTACGGTGTCGCAATTTCTGGTGCCATTGCTATGATATTACACACGGGAGTTAGTGCTCCTCTTTATGCGGCTTATATTGTTCATGCGCCGTTATCCACATTTTTAAGAGCAATCCTGAAAGGGGTCGGTTATCTAGCAGGATTTGCCGCGGCTGGGATAGTTGTTCTGACTGTATTCCCGGCTAGCAGCATATCTATGTCAATCGTCGTTGGATCTGGATTATTAATCGGATATGCAGTTCTGGTCTTGACACGAATATTGAGTAAAGATGAAAAAGAACTACTAAGATCATGCTTACCTCTCATTATCAGCAGACATATTCCCTCAAAGGTTCTGTAATCAGAGGTACAAAATTTTCAATATAATTGAAATATCAGAGGAGTTACAGAGACAATGAAAGTCCTAATTCTTGCAGGGGGCCTCGGTACCAGATTATCTGAAGAAACCCATCTCATTCCCAAACCCATGATTGAGATTGGTGGTAAACCCATTCTCTGGCACATCATGAAACTTTATTCCCATTTTGGATTCAATGAATTTATCATTCTTTTAGGATACAAAGGTTATGTTATTAAAGAATATTTCTCCAATTACTTCCTTCACCAGAGCGATGTGACGTTTGACCTCAGCGAAAATACCATGGAAATCCATGAACAGCACTGCGAGCCCTGGAAGATCACGCTCATTGACACCGGGCTGATGACTCAGACAGGCGGGCGCATTCTCCGTGCTAAGCCCTATGTTGGAAATGAGACCTTCATGCTGACATATGGCGACGGCGTTTCAAATGTGAATATTCAGGAACTTCTCGCATTCCATAAATCACATGGATGCGCAGCAACAGTTACCGCCGTCCAACCCGATGGGAGATATGGCACCATCGTTTCCGGGAGTGATGGAAAGATAGCCAATTTCGTAGAGAAACCCCCGGGAGATGGCGCATGGATCAATGCTGGATTCTTTGTATTGGAACCACGTGTCTTTGACTACCTGAAAGAAGGAGATGATACAATCTTCGAGCGCACACCTTTAGAAAATCTCGCTAAGAACGTGGAGTTATACTCCTTTAAACACCATGGTTTCTGGAAAGCGATGGATACCCTCCGGGATAAGACCCAACTCCAGGAGATGTGGGATAAAGGGGATATCCCTTGGATTCTGGATTGATATGCATTTAGAAGAAAATTTTCAGGGAAAATCAATTCTGGTAACTGGTCACACAGGATTTAAGGGTTCATGGCTTTGCCTGTGGTTATCCAAACTCGGAGCAAAAGTGCACGGCTACTCCCTCCCACCACATACGGATCCAAACCATTACACGGAAGCACAGATACATAAACTGCTGGCATCAGAATATTTTGGAAATATCTGCGATAAAGACGTCTTTGCCGAATATATCCACGAAGTAAGGCCAGACTGCATTTTTCACCTCGCAGCCCAGCCTATTGTCCGAAGATCCTATCAGATACCTGCAGAGACATTTGAAACAAATGTTATGGGAAGTATTCATCTCATGGATGCCCTGCGGACGATGGCCCATCCCTGTACAGTTGTCATGATAACCAGCGACAAATGCTACCTTAATACAAATCAGGTCTGGGGGTACCGAGAGTGTGATCCTCTCGGAGGACATGACCCCTACAGTGCCAGTAAAGCAGCGGCAGAGATTGCCATAGCATCTTACCGAGACTCATACTTCCCGCCGGAGAAGATCAGAGAGCACAAGATTCGGCTCGCATCTGTTCGTGCCGGGAATGTTATTGGTGGGGGAGACTGGGCAGAAGACCGAGTCATTCCGGACGCGGTGCGTGCAGTAACCACAGGAACTCCTCTTGAACTGCGCAGCCCTCAGGCCATACGTCCCTGGCAGCACGTACTGGAGCCCCTATCCGGGTATCTGCTTCTTGCAGCAAAGATGATATGCGGAGATCATTGTGGAGTGACACCACTTGAGTCAGCATGGAATTTCGGACCTCTCCCGACAGGGACTGCAACGGTTCTTGAAATTGTTCAGGAATTTTATCGGATATGGGGCTCAGGAGAAACCAAGTATGGTCCAACCCTCGCGCAAGTACCTGAAGCGGCCATATTGAGGTTATCATCAGAGAAGGCAATGACTCATTTAGGCTGGAAAGCAATATGGAATATGTCGGAGACCATTGAGAAAACAGCATCCTGGTACAGGGATTATTACTCCCATACGGGAGATGTACGTGAACGCAGTTTCAAAGATATTATGACTTATATGCAGGAGATGAAGTCCAAATATGCAATTTGAAGAAACTCCACTGAAGGGGTGCTTCGTAATTCGGACAACTCCGTTTATAGATCATCGCGGCGCCTTTGCCCGCTTCTTTTGTGAGAGAGAATTGAAGCAAGTTATTGGCGATCGGAAGATTGTAAATGTGAATTTTTCCAGGACAGTGAAGAGAGGTTCAATTCGTGGGCTACATTTCCAGCGGGCTCCGGACGCAGAGATGAAATTTGTCCGCTGCATCAAAGGGAGCGTCTTTGACGTTGCTGTCGATCTTCGTGAAGAGTCTCCAACCTACCAGCACTGGTACGGAGTTGAACTATCGGCTGAAACTATGGATATGTTTGCTGTTCCTGAGGGATTTGCACATGGGTTTCAGGCTCTTGAAGATGATGTAGAGATCATATACCTGGTAACCTCCTTCTATTCTCCCCATTGCGAATATGGTCTGAATCATGCAGACCCACTGATAGGAATTCACTGGCCCTTACCCATTACGGATGTGTCGGAGAAAGATCTTCATCACCCTTGTCTGCGTGATGAGCCAATAGTACTGTAACACTGATGAGACGATTAAACAAACAGAGATGGTAACTATGATGAGAATTCCCATAAACAAACCAAGTATCACTGAGATTGAAATTGCCTATGTTACCGATGCGGTTACTAATGGCTGGGGGGATCACTGTTATGACTACATTTACCGTTTCACTGAGACTTTAAAATCTTGTTTTGGCTTGAAGCATGCCTGGCCCATGTCCAGTTGCCATGGCGCATTGCATACAGTCCTGATGGCCCTTGGTATCGGCCCTAGGGATGAGGTTATTGTCCCCGACATCACGTGGATCGGCAGTGTATCCCCCATAGTCTGGCTGGGTGCGAAGCCTGTTTTTGCAGATGTTCTTCTTGACACCTGGTGCATCGATCCTGCATCCATCGAGAAAAAAATCACTGACAAAACAAAAGCAATAATCATTGTCCACCTATACGGCAATGTCTGTGACATGGACTCAATCATGGCTATTGCAGAGAAACATAACATTCCTGTTATTGAGGATGCAGCAGAGGCCGTTGGAGCAGAGTATCATAGTGCGCGGGTGGGAAGTATTGGTGATTTCGGCGTTTTCTCCTTTCACGGCACGAAAGCATTCACGACCGGAGAAGGGGGCGCAATTATCTCCAGTCGTGATGATCTTGCAGATAAGATATCCACCATCTGCAATCAGGGGCGCAGACCGGAACAACATATCATGTTCTGGGTTGACGAACTTGGCCTAAAGTATAAGATGTCGAATATGGATGCCGCGCTTGGTGTTGCCCAGTTTGAGCGATTTGACGAGTTAGTCAACAAGAAGCGTGAGATTTTCGGATGGTACAAAGAGGCACTCGCAGATGTTCCGGATATAGCCATGAATGTAGAAATGCCTAATACAAAGAATCTCTTCTGGATGCCGTCAATCATCTTTGGAGATTCCTATCATTTCGATCGCGATGCACTGATTAGAAGTATGAATGCTGATGGTATCGGCCTGCGACCATTCTTCTACCCGGTAAGCATGTTCCAGATGTTTGAATCTGCTGAAGATAACGTGGTTAGTTGGTCTCTCTACAAAAGAGGGATTAATCTTCCCAGTTATCATGATATGACAAAACAGGACGTTATACTTGTAGTATCCGAATTACTCCAGAAAATCAGATAAAGAAGAATACACAATGGGAATTCATATAAAACCAGGCTTCAGTACCAAATCGTCCTCTTTAAATTATATTATCTGGGGGGCTAAGGGACATAGCATGGTTGTACGTGACGTGCTTAGCAATTATTATGGCTGTCATTTGCTCGCGGTTTTTGATAACAATACCTATCTAGAACCCCCATTTCAAGACGTACCGCTATTTTATTTGCGGGAAGGATTCGAGAGGTGGCTTTCATCATCGGATATGCCGCTACTATTAGGTTTTGTAATGGCAATGGGAGGCGCACGGGGTAAAGACCGTCTCTGTATAGCAGATTATCTTACATCATTTGGCCTTCAGCCGATTGCATTCGTACATCCATGGACGTCAGTTTGCTCTGATGTGGTTATTGGTGATGGTGCACAGATTATGGCCGGGGCATGTATTAGTACAGGAGTTCGCATTGGAGACCAGACGATCGTAAATCATATGGCAAATGTGGACCATGAATGCATACTTGGAAGAGGGGTTCATGTCGCACCGGGTGCAACACTTGCTGGATGTGTGACTGTTCAGGATCGTGTGATGATCGGAGCAGGAGCAACTATTTTGCCGAATCTGACCATTGAAGAAGATGCCATTGTCGGAGCAGGGGCAGTTGTTACGAAAGATGTTGGTGCTGGTTCCGTAGTTATTGGAGTACCTGCACGGAGAATATTCCAGTGATATTTTATGGATTTTGTTGATGAATTGTATGTAGATAAGGATTTGAACCTGCTGAAGAAATTAACTGTAATAATACCAACATTTAACAGAAATTATTACCTGAGCAGGTGTTTGTGGTATCACTCACATTTCCCTTTCGGAGAGATTATTGTTGCAGACTCTTCCCCAGAAGAAAAAAAAGTAGTGAATCGAGAGACTGTACGAAAATATGTAGATGATCTTGGGATCAATATTCGGTATCTGGAATATTCGCCCGAGACGGAGAAATACGGCGGAGATATTGTGAGGAAATGGGGGGATGCAGTACAGCATGTAGAGACAGAATACTCGCAGACTTGTACGGATAAGGAGTTTTTAATTCCTATGACGCTATGTAAATGTATTGCCTTCCTGGATGAACATGACGACTATGATATGGCTGCAGGACCCCGTTACGACATAAGAGCATCGAAATCCAGAGCTATTGAATTTTTTGAAGCACATCCTGGACGTTCATTATCTATCAATTATCCCGATCCGTTAGCGCGTCTACTTGCATTCTCTGTTTCCAAGCCCGATACATTTAACTCACTATCACTAAGGAAGAGTTCTGTCCATAAATATGCATATAATAAATTGCTTGAATCAGGAATTAATGATCTAAGGTTTGGAGAACTGGGGCTGGAATTATTATCTGTTCTTTCTTCTAAAGCTATATTTTTTCCAAATGAACCACACGTATGTCGAGATATCTTGAAATTACATCCATCCCGTAGAACAAAGCGTTCCACACCCGAATCTTCTGCAACGCGCTACCCATTGCTTAATGAATATGTTCGAAATGGACTGTATACTGATTATATGGATCGCCTAGCTTCCTGCCTTACTCATGAATATCTATCATCGGGTTCATCCTCAATGACAGTTCAGGAGGTAAATGATTTGATGAAGATTACAATAACTAATCTACAGACGATTCGAGGTTTTTTTAAAAATCCACAACCGGAGATCCTCCACTGGGGCGCGCTTATTCTGTCTTATCTCCCTACCAGGATGTCTCCATATGTGCGGAGAGTGTTGAATCATCCTGCACAATCTCCTATTGCAAATATCTCTGAGGATCTCCAGATAATCCCTCAGATTCTTATTAAAACATTACACCTGCACAACAAAGATAAACCCCTTCTTTTAAATACATTAAGTATATATTAAGTATAGTCTTAAGACCCGAATAGCGTGGCGTATGCCATCCACACTTTCTTAGCGAAGCCAAATCTGGATTAAATTATGCGTATTTTAGTCAAATGAATCTAATTTGTAATTTATCGTTCATTATCCTTGTAGGTGTTATATGACCTACACGGCTATCAAAAGGCATAAGCTTGGAAGCCGTGTTTATCGTACTATATTCCTGAATCTTGGTCTAACGAAGATCATTCTCAAGTAAAATTAGTCTGCGTAGATGAAACATCATGTGCCAAATTCCACAAATATATATCGCTATTCGTTGATCTTGATAATAATAAAGTTCTATACATATGCGAGGGAAGGGATGCGAGTGTTATCAGTTCATTTAAGGAAGACCTTGGAGATCACAATGGTGAACAGAAAATATGGAAATGTTCTGCTCGAGCATGTCCCTGCACCCATATCAGGCATTGCGGAACAGTTACCCGGTCGTCTATTACTTTTGAAAAGACTCCACGTTATGAAAATGGTCAATGAAGCAGTAGATCAAGTGCGTCGCGAAGAGCAGCACCATAGCGCAGAATTGAAGAATACCCGATATGTGTGGCTTAAGAAATCCTTACTGCGAAATATAGGATAAGAGACTAATTTCAAGAAGGCTAAGAAAGTATGCCTGTCATAGTAAAGAGTTTTTTCCTAATTATATCTATAATAATACATACAATGAAAACTGCCATAGTTGATCCTAATGCAACTGGAATGTATATTGCTGAGGTGTAAAACAAACGGGTGTGGAGTATGTTATCATATAATATATCACGCAAAAAATCATTATCGCTTATAAGGTACACACCAAAAGTCAATCCTGCAATATAAACGATGCTTTTGTTTATGATTATGTTTTTTATTGAAATACCCCTGAAAAACAAGAAAAAGCAGATAGATGCTAAAACTACTAACACCGAATTATAATGGTACAATAAACTAGTATTACTTCTATTCGGGCTAAACGTTAATATAACCATTTCTTCGGCTACCAATAAAAGCACTACTAATAAATAAAGTAAAAAATAATAATAACATTCTATATTAAAATCCCAATGAAGTCGGATATAGGATGCTATGAAGTATAAGTATACAAATTGTATGATACTGTACCCACCAGTTATATCCGGTCCGTAGAGGAAAAATGTCGGCCATATGCTTAATGTGGCAAACATTATTATTATCAATTTTTGCATTTGTTTATTATCCATCGAGCGAATAGCGATGTTTAAATAAGGTGAAAAGATATACATAACAATATACGTAGTCGCAAACCAATACCTGCCTAGCAAAACGGGCATGCAAGATTTTATGCAATCAAAAATATTGAAATTTATTGCGCCGAATCCTATCAATAAAAAATAGATGCTGATTGAATAGAACAGTACTTGTAGCCATAAGTTCCGTAGTTTTTTAGCCTTAAACTCTGAATTAATCAAAAAATATCCGCTTACCAAAATATAGCAATTCGGGGCAATTATGCAAAATGCTTCTATTATCCATGAAAAGAACCAATTCACGCTATATGGTGCTGTTCCCTTCAGTGCGCCTCCATGGTACATATAATGCAAAGCCACTACCATAACCATCGCAATTATTCTCAATAACTCAAAATTTGTCTCTCGCAGATGATTCTGCTTTTTAGTCGAAATCTTCTGTGTAGAGGCCATTTCTAGATCCACTTTTAGAGCATAGTAGCATGACTATTAATAAATTTCCATTGGTCTTTGGGTAAGGAACGAATAAGGAATTTACAAAAATTTATATTTACAAATTCAGGACAACGCAAAATTTGGTAATTCTCTATTTCGGGTCGTGAATCAGTTATAGGTTGGAATTTTTGATTTCCAAAGAAATCTCAATTATCGAATGCAGATTCTGCAGGGACAAAACCTAACGAATAATAATGCACACCATATTGCCATCTGCAAAGTGCATTCCAGAAACTCCAACCTATTGCAGTATCACGACCGAAATCTGAGCAGGTGCGAAATACTTTCAGGACACTACAACTTCAAACTGGGTCTGAAAGACTTTTGGACATATAATTATAAGCTTCTTGCGGAAGATTTCCTTAAGAAATGGTACTATTGGGCATCACATAGCCAAATTGAAAACGCCATTGATGCTGCTAAAAACATAAAGTCACATTGGAATGGCATAAAAAGCGTCATAATTGAGATCGATCGGTTGATGCGTCTACTTGATCCGATAGGTTAGTTTGGATGGACTAATATAGTTTTCAATGCATAATTAGAATAAATCATATTTACAGTTGGGTCCTGATCTAATGATTCAAAATTTTCCGGGGAATATTCCCAAAATTCAGGATATTTGGGATATAGGGTTGGATAATATATTTCACATGGAGGATATATTAGTAAATATCGACTATAATTGTAGAAATCGCCAAGATGAGCATGATCATGGTGATCATAGCCGAAATGACTTGGTGGCCTTATATCTTCACCTTCTGAACCAGTAGTACGAAGAGCCGATTTGTCTTTTATATTCAATTTATCACCCCAGCGTCCCTGATAATTTCGACTAATAGGTTCTATGATTAGAAATGTATCATTTCTATGACTAAAAAAGAAATTCATTCCTGCAATATCTGATTCAGTAGGCTGATAGTTGATAGAATACGTAGACGAGGATGGGTATATGCTATATACCATTAAAATTGAAATAGCAATAATAAATAAAATAAGAAAAGAATGGCAAGCAATTCTTCGATTTTTTGAGATCAATTGTCCAGCAAAAAATTGTCCAATTATAAATGTCGATATCATGAGTGAAAATTTAATCTGCCTGAAAATACTAAAACCGAGTGCAGTTCCCTTAAATAAGAACGCAAAATTAAGAAAGGCATATACAAGTAATAAAGCTGATAGAAATATATCTCGAAGTGAAACATTTTTCTTATATATAAATTTAATTAAATTAAATACAGATACAGATCCTCCGATTCCTAGATAAACTATTGCAGGTCCGTATATTCTAATTATTCCATTTATGGCATCTACGATTTCTATACGAAATCCCTTGTTAATTATCTCTTGGAGCGGCGGAGTTGCAGGGACTAAACCTAATATGAACGCTTCATATACGTTGCGGATAGACCCACTGAATGCAAGCGTAGATGAAAACCATGCAAGACATCCTACGAGAAGAATTATTGCGGCGGTATATGCATCGCTTTTAATTCCGTTAAGTTTAAAAATAAATGAAAAAAGTATTAATGTAACAAATAGAAATGCTGTAGGCTCGACATGGAGAAATGGGAATAAAATCAATAAAACGACAGATAGGACCGAATAATGAAATTCATGATCTGCTAATCTCGCTTTTATGACGCAAAACAAAACAAGAGGAATTAGGAGGAACGCATCTGTTGATGGCAATATACCCCCTGCTGCAAGCCAACTTCCAAAGGCAGGTAGAATGGCAAAAGAAGTAATGGACAGACATTCCATATGGCTGTATTTCAGAGCTCTCGACAAAAGGAATATTGATGCTATATACAATGTAAAAAGAATTTGAGTTAAATACAAGCTTATTGTTTCAAAACTACAGGACAAAATACTAGCCAAAATATGTATCCAAATATGTATGCCAGGATATGGATTGTTAATTCCAAAATGTCCTGTAAAAGATATATCATTTATCATTCCCAAGTGACTATATATGTCTCCTGCACCATAAAATGGATATCCGCGAAAAGCAGGGAGGCTTAATAGGACGATAATAGAAAGTAAGGCATAGAAAATTGGTATATTTAGATAGGAGAATTGAGTCTGACCAATATTCTCAAGAATAATAGAAATCAATGGCGAAGCAAGTAAAATCGAAATAAAAAGCCAAAAATACCAAGGATATACATTATATATTGAGATTTCATATCCACTTGCAGGCTGCGTTCCTGCAATTATTGCCAATACTAAAGAAATCAAAACTGAATCTATAGCAGAGATTATTTTTGCAGATCGACCATCTACCAGACTATTGATGTAGGTTTCTAAATTGTACAAGTATTCCCCACTCTGCGTTTCACTTTGGTGCGCTTACAACCTGTATTTCGCATTGTCTATTGATCTGATCGGCGATGACTTACGCGCCACATCCTTCATCAACCTGCAAGTCGAGTCTCCTCTTTGAATACCTCATTCATCCCGATCTCGTTCAATCTTGCAGAAACAGAATCCATCATATAGAGATATCATGTTTTGACCTCATTGCCAAATCGAACCTCGACTCTCGTATCGTAGCCAGATCCTGCATAAATATAATCCGCGCTTACCCAAGATCATTCTTTGCCGGAAGCCTCTTGAGCTTCCATTGAAGCACGGCCCGCAATCGATATGCAAGTATGCAGACAAAAAGGTAAGCTTTCACTCGTGGCGAGCCGGATCGACCTATTCTTGTATTTTCAAAACACGAAAGCCTTTCTCTATGAGATCCTTTTCGAGATACATATTCACAGCATTATATGCTCTCAAAGAGTGATCAGTTGATATAATAAACAACATGAAATGATCGATAAGCATTAAGGTTTCATGATATTTAGGCGGAAAAATGAAGTTGTAACTGGGTAGCTGAATAGTTGCCTTTCAACTGCCTGTAATCGTCGATAAGCATGTGGAGGTTCTTCAAGGCGTCTTTTGTGATCTTCTTCTACATCATCTTTTCTCATCACCCACATCCCCCAGCACCTTCCTCCACCCTTCCACCGCCCTCTCGATGGTGTACTCGCGCTCTACCAGGGCTCGCGCGCGCAGGACTACGCCCTCCAGATCCGGATACCCTAGGGCGCGGACAATGTTGGCTGCAATGCACTCGGGCGAGTTGTCCTCCATTAGGAAGCCTGTCTCTCGATCTCGGATTATGTCAGGGATGGCACCGACGCGAGTTGCCAAGACTGGTGTGCCACAAGCCATAGCCTCGAGCATGATGTTGGGGAGACCTTCGGAATAGGAAGGCAAGACAAGCAATTTCAATAGATTGAAATGTCCTGGGAGTTCACCGCGGGGAATCCAGCCAAGAAGCTCTGCTTTGCTCTTAAAGCTATTATCACTTAAAAATTTCTCTATTTCGCCTCTTAAGTGTCCATCTCCTCCAATTATAAACTTAACACCATTTATTCCTTTAGATAACTCGGGAATAGCCTTTACAAAATTTAGTGCACCCTTCTCTTCACTCAAGCGTCCGATATAGCCAACTACATTATCCCTTTCATTTAGTTTTTTATATATATTAAAAATTTTAAAATCAAGAACATGCACGTCAGCTATCGATATTTTATCTCGGTATTTTTCTAAGTCCCAATTTTTAATAATATTTGGGGCATAGACAACTATCTGATTAGATAATTTAAAAGTTATAACTTCAGCGTATACAAATATCTTTAATAAAAAATTTTTATGTGCTTTAGCTGAATTCTTAATAGACGCTGATAATGCGAATATGACCTTCTTTTTTTGCATCTTTGCGGCCAAAACTGGTAATATGAGAGAATGCGAATCCAAAAAGAAAATCCAAATAGAAATACTCTTAGCAGATCTTATTATTTTTATTGACATTTTAAATTCCATACATATATGATTTATTATTTTTAGTAATATATTATTTTTCTCTATATATCTCACATCAAAAAAGAGAATACATGGATCATTTTTTTGAATCAGATTCATCCCTTCATTACCTGTGATCACATGCATGATCTCTGATAATGGATGGATGACATTAATAAGATTAGATAAAGGAACTGAACCTGCTTTGCCTACTGGGTTTGTAATTATCCCTATATTCGGTTTCTTAATTTTATTATTTTGGATCATATCGATTTAGCACCCTTTGCTCTAAATTATATTTCTTTATGTGTTTAGATCACCATAATCAGTATCTATGGGCCAATTTTACGACTTCCCGTTTCGCTAATTGCTAGGGATTGTTTTGAAGCCCAAGCCGCCGTTTGACACCATCTCGCATATATATCGCCCCATAACATGTCGTCCTCTATCAAACTCAATTTTTTATAAAGTTCTTCAGGCGGAATCCAATTGTTTGATATCATTTCCATCTCCTCTCCAAGAGAGCAATTAAAGCCATTATATCCTAATGATAGGAGGTAATCGATACAGCATTTAGCATCACTGAAGAATTCTCTTGAAAATTCAAAAGATATGAATGGGATCGGAAAGGTCATACCTTTGATAACTTGTAGTTCGAATCCTTCCACATCAATCTTACAGTATATTGGCTTGCCAAACTCCATTATAAGATTATCTATTGTCGTAACTTTAACCATTTCGCATTTGCTCCAATTATATTTTGAGAATCTCCCAGTTTTCCATTTTTTCGAAAATGTAGAAATTGTGTTTGCCGCTTCGCATATATATATAGGTAGTTCTCCATCTTTATCATTTAAGCCTTTTTCAACTATTATTATTTTAGTATTATTTTTAAATTTTTGTTTTAAACATCTGATGCAATCGTTCTGTGGTTCAATTGCAATTACTCGTGCCCCTAGTTTTAAAAATATTGAACTCCTATTACCTATATTAGCGCCGACATCGAAACATAAATCGTCTTCCCCTATAAATTGCGAATAGAAATTTAAAAGCTTGTCGGTATTTAGGGCGACACTTGATTGAACAACGCATGCACGGACATATTTATAAAAGACTGATACATAAGGCAGCGTGCTGAGTTTTCTGTAAATTTCCAACCTCGTATACATACTCATTCACTCCTCTGTCATAGATCAATTGATAGAATTGCTAATATTTATCCTTATTTTCACTTTTTGGTGTTCACAATTTTACGTATTACTCGCCCAATCGTATCCCCAACTGCCTCATAACTATACTTCTCCCTTGCGGTATTTCTTCCATTTTTGCCTATTTCTTTTGAGAAGTTTGGATTCAATATAACTTCCCCCAATTTATTCTCTAGATTTTTAACATCGCCTGGTTTAGTAAGAAAACCATTAATTTCATCTTCAATAATTCGAGGCACTTCACCAATCGAAGAACAAATTGTAGGTAAACCCATTGACAGATATTCGACAACTTTTATTGGATTAGATGCTCTGTTTACCGGACAATCAATCTGAGGTGAACATAGAATATCACATGAAGACAAAAACCTTGGCACTTCTTCATGAGTGACTGGAGGAATGAAAGTAACTCTGCTTTCGAGATCGAGTTCCTTTATGAGTTCGGGTATTTCATCTCCTTCGCCAGGAATCTGCTTTGTGCCCAGAATAAACAATGAAAGCTCTGGGTATTGTTTTGATAGGTTCCTAACCGATTGAAGTAATATATGTATACCTGCTGAATGTGACAATGCACCAGCATACCCAATAATAATATCATCGTTTTTTACTCCCCAGCCATTTCTCATTTTTTCTCTTGCCGTTATGTCCACTCGGAAAAGATTTGTATCAACAAAGGCAGGGACATAAACAACAGTTTTGCAGCCATAACTATTAGCTTTGTCAACCAAATAATGGCTAATTGCGAATATACAGGTAATATTCTTCATGAGATATCTATACGCAAATTCAGGAATTTTTTCCCATTCAATATCAAGATAATCAAAAATGATTGGTTTATTGCGTAGTTTTGATACCACAATCATTGGCAAGAGTAGTAGAGCTGTGCCACCACCGTAAAGCATTAGCTGCGCTGTTTTCGAAGATTTCCACGAATAAAAAGAGATAAATAATATAAGTAGAAAGGCTTTTAGAAAGCGAGGCCAATGAGCAGGAAAATATATTGTTGTAGTCCGCAATAATTCATCGATATTCTTATATTCAATTTTTAATTTATCGCTATATGTATAGTGCGCAAGTAGATTTATTTTAATACTACTAATTTTCAATATGCGTATCCAAGTATCTATTCGTGCACCACCACTCAGCTTCTCTTCTGGACTGTTCCCGATCAAAACTATTTCTATGTTATCTGCAGATTTATTATGAATCATATTAAGACACCAATGTGGCCTCATCAAAAATCCGTTTCAGTTTTTCGTGTGTCTTTTTAATTGAAAACTTGCCATTTTCTACTTCTTGCCTTCCCGCCTTTCCCATTCTTCTACGCAGTTTCTCATCTTCTATTAATGCCCCTGTTTCTTTTACTAGTTCCTCTACAACATTTGGGTCAGGAGTCTTATATGCTCTCATATTATGAGGTGAACTCCAATTTGGGATCATATTTCCGACATAATGATTAATCTTCTCGGATTTTTTAATAACTAATCCCGTTTTCCCATTTTCTACCAACTCAGGATTGCCCCAAACATCAGTAGTTATAACCGGAAGCTCGTAGCTCATGGCATCAAGAATAGCAAGGGCAGGGGTATTGTGTGAGGGATAGAGAAAAATGTCCGCTGACTTAAATTCGTCCTCCAATTGATTCCATGGAATTACTTCCCCCAATTTTAAATTGTCTACCTTTTTATATTTGGTTTTTATTTGCTCAGGAACATCTGACCTTATGACTAACTCAATATTAGGGTAGCTTTGTTGGAGGATAACAAAGGCTTCCAAGACTTCCCCACCACCTTTTACGCGAAAGTTTCCAGGTATGTTAGCTGAGCCAACGAAGAGCAATCTGATCTTATCTTTGCTAAAATGTTTAGTAAATTTCTTCGTGGGAATGATTGGTCTGATCACCTCAACCTTATCGGTGAGATCTGTATTATCTAAGTTTTTTAAAACTGTATTGATTCCGGCCTCTGTGAAACTGGTGATCTTTTTGCAATATTCTGATGCCAAATTTTGTCCAATAATATCTTTATATTTTTGAAAGTGTTTGAAACTATAGCCTGCTAGCTGGGTTACGTCCTCTATATCCACAATCCATGGATCCTTGCGGAATATTAATTGACCTGTGGCATAGGTTAGATCAGTTCCAGTCGGAATTTTTTTTAATTTCTCAATATAAGCCTTGGTCAGGTTCACGGGTATCATTTGATTCAAAACTTTATGTTGAATGGAATAGATCAAATTTGACCTAACCATAACATTGAAAAATTTATCCAGATTTGTCTCGTTGGTTATAAACTGATATCCTTCAGGAGGGCATGCCATCAACCGTGCATATAGTGAGTGCATCCTCCCAGCTACATCAATATAAACCTGTTTTGTATTATCTTTTCCACCTTTGGCGACTATTCGCATGAAAAACACTTCACCTCATTTGACCAGGAAGATCTTAGACGGATCCACAACACCTAAAAAAATTCTATATAAATTTACTTGAACATTATAAGCATACTCACCGAATCTCCAAAGATTTCTGCGCTAATCCTTGGGCAGATATTTCCGAGATCTTTTGCCATTATACTACCTATTTTGCGTAGTCTTCTATTTACAGGAGCTTCATTTTCAAATACATTTGATTCTAACTGATGCTTGAAAACATTACAGAAAGAATAATCTATTACTATACCATAATTTTCAATTAGTTTAATTAAGCTGGAAAAATTAAAACAATTTATATGTCCATATTGTTTAATAAGATACATTCTTAATCTTCCACGGGATGCAATATCAAGCATATTAAAAGAGAGGTTTCTTTCCAAAGGAGTGTTCGAAACCATGTATCTCGATATTCGACTAAGTTCAGATAAAGCATTTTCAGGCGATGGTATATGCTCTAAGACATCCATCATTAAAGCTAAATCTACGGACTTATTTCCAAGAGATGTGCTGCAAATATCCTCATTTAGCAAGATGGCATCTGGATTATATTTCAGCTGAACATCTAACATCCCTGGGCTAAGATCTAAACATATTTTGCGGATTCTTATATCATATTTTTGTTGAAGATATTCCGAAACTCCTTTCATAATTAGACCTGCTCCCCCGCCCACATCTAGTACAACTAGCTCCTCAGATATATCATGTAAATGTAAGTTCATAAATGTATCGAGCAATAAATAAATATTATTTATTTTCCATTGACTATCTTCTGCGTGCATGGATGGATTTTTTGAGATGTATTCGTCACTAGAATATATATTTTTCATAGATCTCACCAATTTATTACAGTAGTTCTTATGATAAATCCATATCAATCATATCTGATCGCGTTCCCAGTATTATGGAAATAGATTAGGACTTACGCACTTGGCATAACATTCTTATATTGCATAGTTTATATTAAGTCCAACAAATAAAAGGAACCGGGCTGAACTTGAATCCTGCCAAGTGCGATGATCTTGATTATATTCGCTTTCTGATCGCATCAGTAGATGTTTTTACCTGTACCGAGGCCTCAAAGGTGTCAGCCCATCAGAGAAGATAATCCGTCGCATGATGCATTTACCTGTCTTCTAGAAAGACATCCTCCCGATACGGCTGCGTTGAGGGATGAGGTAAAAGATATTATTCGGCTGCAAGATGATTACTTGGTTATTGACGATACGACATTAGATTATAGATATTGTTCGCATTTCCCATACGTTTTATCTCGCTCATGCATTTACTCTAGCTAGCAATCCCCACCAGAAACCTATAGTATATGAACAATGCTCAATTATATAAACAACAGGTACTGAAACAAGATATATCAGAGATCTCTCATGTATCGCAAAAATCATCCCCATTACTACGAGCATAATCATATATATTCCAATCATGCTTAAAAAAATCCATGATGTAAAAATCAATGACAGGAGCAATAAAAGAGCCAAAATTGGGGGAATAACCTGCAAATCCCATAACAACGCCTTGGCCCTTCCATACCCATATTGAAACATTCGTTTCGTATATTTTTTTAATCCTCGTTTAGGATTATGCATTATAATCGCATTAGGGGTGTAAATTAACTTCCCAATCATCAACATTTTTCTATTTAACTCTGTATCCTCTGCAGTAGATAGCCCTGTTTCAAAACCACCAACCTTTAATATATGCGATTTATTATACAAACAATTGCACCCGCTTATACTATTCACATATCGTTTATCCTTAAAAAATCGCCCCTGAATTGAATTAGCACTTCCTAGAAAAGTTCCTGAGATAAGATTAATCGAATTTTCCCAAATCCCATCTCCTATATTTATTATGCCCCCACCAACACCTACGACCTTATCTCCAAATTCTTTTATTAGACCCTCTAGCCAAGTTGTCTCAGGAACGCAATCTGCATCAGTAAACGCGATAAAATCTCCTTTGGCCTTATTAACACCTACTTGGCACGCCCCTGCTCTAGTATGATATTCTTCGTAGAAAATCCTAACAGGAAAATTCTTGGCCACCTCTACGGTTCTATCGGTTGAATGACCATCAACCATAATCACTTCAAGTGGTTTTATTGTTTGATCAAATACCGCTTCAAGGCATCGGCCAATTTTTCCCTCCTCATTCCAAACTGGAATTATCACAGAGATCGTTTCATTCATCTAATCCCTCTTGTGTTGGCGAAAGATTTCGAAGCCTCAGCGCTCTGAATAGTTCGATCATAAAACATAATATTCTTTTTTTATAACTATTTTACACATACCTACAATTAGTCTTACGACTTTTTCGGAGACATTTATATCTAAATACTCTTGTGGACATAAAAAATTTATATCCTCGTTTTTTTGATTTATAACTATATCAATAGATTTTAAAATTATATCCTGATCTAATCCCGTAAGTATAACGTTGCCGGTGTCATATACTTCTGGCCTTTCAGAACTTTCCCTTATTACTAGAGCGGGAATCCCCATAATTGCAGCGTCTTCATGTATAGTTCCACTATCAGACAAGTTACAATAAGCATTTTTTTGCAATTTTATATAATCAAGCATTCCAAAAGGCTTATTAAACATAATTAAGCTATTCAGTTTTAGATTTAGTCCATCTATTCTACTCCTCAATCTCGGATGAGTGGAAACGATTATTGGATACTCATATTTCTCAGCAATATAGTTCAGAGTGTTTACTATCTTTACGAGATTGTTTCTATTATCTACATTTTCTTCTCTATGAATACTAATCAGGAAATACTTATCGCGTTCAATACTAAGCACCTTCAATATTCTGGACTTATCTATCTTACCCATATAGATTTTAATTATCTCGGCCATCGGCGAGCCGGTTACAAAAATGTTTTCCGGACTCAATCCTTCCCGCAAGAGATTTCTGCGAGCATGCTCAGTATACGGAAGATTAATATCGGAAGTATGATCAACGATTCTTCGATTTATCTCTTCTGGGACTCTATCGTCAAAACATCTGTTTCCTGCTTCCATATGAAAAATAGGTATCCTTAGTCTCTTTGCCACTATGCATGACAATGAGCTATTTGTGTCACCCAGAATAAGAATTGCATCAGGCTTTTCATCTATCATGACCCTTTCTGTTTGGGTGAGTATTTTACCTATCTGCTCTCCGATTGTTGCGGACTTGACATCCAGCAGATAATCCGGGTTTCTTAAATTGAGCTCCTCAAAAAAGACTTTGTTCAGCTCATAATCATAGTTCTGATTGGTATGTACCAGAATATGGTTTGTATATTTATCTAATCTCTTAATGGTTTCTGATAAGCGAATAATTTCGGGCCGGGTGCCCATTATAGTCATTACCTTTAGTTCGGACATCAATCTATTCCTCACTCAAATTTAAATGTGTCTGGGTCGGATTCATTATATTCTTCGCTTATGATTATGATTATGTCACATGCTTTATCATCATTTATATTGGTCAAAGTGTGACTCCAAAAAGGCTCGACCTTAAAGAACTCTCTCGTCGCCTCATCAAGTAATATGTCCTTAGTTACAATCGAATGAATATTCTGTAAGTTCATTCTGCATTGTCCCCGGATACAGCAAAACCATTCCTCTTTTCTGGTATGGTAATGGCCGCCTCGTGAGCATCCCGAATTTATAACCAACAAACTGATCTGGCCGAATTTCACATCTTTAGTTCTTGCCAGCTCCTGAAATAATCCGGTTTCATTTTTATGAATAGGATACATCTAATCCTCCAATTGCTTATACGACTGCAAGCATCTTTCCAGCTTTTTGTGTCTACCTAATTTATCTGTCAAGAAGGAATGAATTTCCCCAACGGTCATAGTCTCGCCATTTATTGATTTCAATGAATTAAATTCTGGATCGAGAATTCGCTCCACCAAATCATCAACGAATATGAATTCACGTTTAACTGATGAATCGTGAATGGTAACCGATTCCCCTTTAGAAATCTGATAGCAGAACGTGGCAATCACAGAATTGTAAAACGGCTTGCATCCAGGTCCATAAACATTGGGAATTCTGAATATGCACCATTTTTTAGCTTTCTTTATGATCTCTTCTTCAACGCTCTTCACAAATCCATATTCAGACTCGCTGTTCCAAATGACCTGTTGAGATGATGCAAAGATTATCTCGGGATTTACTCCCTTGATCTTGCAGGCAAGAATCAAATTGGATGTTGATATGATATTATTCTTGAGTATTTCTCCGGGTTGCTCTCTATTCTTTCCTGCAAGGTGATAAACTCTATCGCAGCTACAAACGAACTCACAAGCATCTCTTATATTTGTCAGATCCCCTTCGAATAATAATGGATCATGCAAATGCTTGGCTAGATGACTACCTATAAACCCTTGATTGCCGGTTATTCCGATTCTTATAGCAAGCCCGCCTGACGAATGATATCCAAAACCTGTGCAGCATCCAATTGAATTGTATTTGCAGAAGTAAATGGCTCAAATGGCTTGAAGTCATCGCCCTTATAGAAATAGTCGCCAATGTTCGCATCCAATCGGGATATCTTGGCATAAATAATTCCATTCTGTTTTATGGTTGAGGATCTGCTTATCTCTTCTGTGGTCAATAGCGTCTCATCCATCTTTTCGCCGGGTCTGACCCCAATATGTTTCTGCTCCAATTGCTTATGGAAATGCAGCTCAAATGCATCCACGAGCGTGCGCACGCTGCAAGCTGGCGGCTTGATAACAAAAAGATCGCCCTTATTCCCGACTTCAAGACATTTAAGCGCTAGAGAAACGGCATTGCCTAATGGTAATAAAAAACGGGTCATGTCATAATTTGTTATTGTCATCGGCTTATTATTATTAATTTGGCCCATGAACAAAGGAATAACAGACCCTCTTGAGCCCAAAACATTTCCATATCTCAAGCTCATGCATGTGGTATTGCCTTTGTGAGCACTGATTAACTTCTCAGCCAATGCCTTACTCATTCCATATGCATTTATGGGATAAACTGCCTTATCTGTGCTCAGATTTACGATTTTTTCGACGCCAGATTCTTCCGCCGCATCTATTACATTTTGGGTGCCGAGGATATTTGTCTTAATGACCTCCTCAGGAAAGTTCTCTCCGGTTGGAACATGCTTTAGAGCAGCAGCATGCAGAATGTAGTCAACATCTTTGAGATACTTTAATAACTTGCCTTTGTCCCGGATGTCTCCTACTACATAAGCGATATTATCATTCATCCGCTCAACATACATATCATGCTGTTTCTTTTCATCGCGACTAAATACAATGAATTTGGTATCGTATTGCTGGGCATAATCGATGAAAGCGTTGCCGAACGAACCCGTTCCACCAGTTATTAAAACTTTTTTCCCATCCAAGATGCTCATGATGTTTACGCCTCACAAATGGACTCAAAAATCTGCTGCATTTCGAGTTCTGATTTGGTTTATTAAGCTAGGATTCTATTTATCTCTTCTAGCTGATCTTAATTATCTCTGGCCGTGTTCCCAGTACCACCGCGATACTCACGCTTCAGACCCCCATAGTCGAAAATCCCCGCCCTCGTATTCCTCGAAGCATTCATCCGCTTTATGGATTGATCGATCAACCTGGAGATGGCATGAAGAATTATTCCTGTGAAAGCCATGAATGATCCAACCAGAGTCATCAGTATCATCACCATAGTCAGCCCGTAATTCAGCGGGCCGCCATGATAGAAGATCCTGAGAAGCTCAAGGCCGATACCTATCCCCACAGCCGCCAGCACCATTCCCGGCAGCGTGAAATAGTACAGCGGCCTGCGAATCTCCATATCCTGCAACAGGATCAGCAGAATCTTGACTCCGTGGCTCACCGGGTTCTGGGTCGACGCCCTCTCCACGTCATAGTTGCAATGGATTTCCACCTCCTCGACCTTCAGCTTGCTATCCTTGGCCTGCAGGAGTATCTCGGAGCCCGCGGACATGCCGTCGCCGTCGATGTTAATGCAGTCTATCGCCCGCTTCCCGTAGGCTCGAAAGCCGCTCTGGCTGTCCGTGACATTGATCCCTCCGACCATATTGGTGGTGATGTCCAGAACCTTCATGCCGATCTTGCGATAGGCGGGAATCTCTCTGCCGTTCCCGTTGCAAAACCTGGACCCGATCACCAGGTCCACGTTTCTCTTGAGGGGCGCGAGCAGTTTCGGTATCTCTTCAGGATCGTGCTGGCCGTCGGAGTCGATGATCACCATTTCATCCGCGCCCAAATCTCTGGCCACTTCAAAGCAGGTCCGCAGAGCTGCGCCGTAGCCTCCGTTCTTCTCATGCCTGACCACATGAGCGCCCGCAGCCTCTGCTATCCTTGCCGTGGCGTCAAAGCTGCCGTCGTCCACTACCACTACCCGGTCCACGTGCTTCTTGCAACCCAGGACCATTCTTGCGATGGAATGCTCTTCGTTATAGGCAGGCATCGCTGCTATGGTCAAGCTCAAGATATCCCCACCTCCCACGGTTGTGAAAATTTGCCTGCACAATCCACAACTGCGCAGAGGCGCAGAGATGAATCTAGTATGATTGATTTCTCTATGCGCTCTTTGTGTCTCTGCGCCTTTGTGGTCACAACAAGCAAATCTCTTCATCCTCTGCTAAACTATTGTCAAAATTATAAAAATTTAAACAAAAAATTGGATAAAAAAAATCACTGAATAGCCCGTCCAATTTTTTTTCATGTGTCTGGCCGCGCTCCTCCCGGCAGAAGAGTCGCAAATCCCTGGATTTAGCCCCACAGTCCATGAAAATCCATCACAGGGACACAGGCTACATAGAGAAATTCGCGAAAACATTATCAAATTCTCTGGCGA
>Ga0310040_1000800_pt1 | contig 26363 bp, 23 predicted proteins | sample EPASupsiteHSE623_FD_200237 | JGI IMG/M metagenome (GOLD analysis project Ga0310040, IMG submission 200237) | Bioremediated contaminated groundwater from EPA Superfund site, New Mexico - Sample HSE6-23 (v2) (version 2) | ecosystem: Environmental > Aquatic > Deep subsurface > Groundwater >... | reverse complement strand
GGACTATAAGGCATGGAGCTGGAATTACAGCTTCATTTATACCGGAGAACGTTACGAATCGGTAGCCAATATCCCTGAAAACTATGCCCAGCCCTGGTATACGCACGATCTTTCCCTCTCTAAAACTTTTCAGCGGGATAAAACACGTTTCAGGCTTACGGCCGAGGTCAACAACATTTTTAACCAGCAGTATGAAGTTGTTCAGTGTTATCCCATGCCGGGAACGAATTTAAAAATCAAACTCAATATGCTATGGTAATGAAACAATTTGCAAGGTATGCATTCGTTCTCTCATGCCTGCTGGCGGGCTTAACATCCTGTCGCGACGATGAAGAGATTATTCCGTCGACCGATACCCCCGTTACCGGGGGAACAGAAGATTCCCCCATCAAGGGCTTTTTCCTGCTTAATGAAGGGAACATGGGCAGTAACAAGGCTACGCTCGACTATTTCGATTACGAAACAGGGGTGTACAGTAAAAATATCTATGCCGAACGCAATCCGGGGGTGGTTAAAGAGCTGGGCGATGTTGGGAATGATATTCAGATTTACGGGAATAAGCTGTATGCAGTAATCAATTGCTCTCATTTTGTTGAAGTTATGGACGTCAGTACAGTAACGCATATCAAGGCGGTATCGATCCCTAATTGCCGTTACATTACGTTCAAAGACCAGTATGCCTACGTGAGCTCCTATGCCGGCCCGGTGCTGATCGACCCCAATGCCCGCCTGGGCTATGTGGCAAAAGTGGATACGGCTGATCTGGCTGTGGTCGATACCTGCGTGGTTGGCTACCAGCCGGAGGAAATGGTTATTGTTGGCAACAAGCTCTATGTGGCCAATTCCGGCGGGTACCGGGTTCCTAACTATGATAACACAGTTTCCGTGATTGATCTGAATACGTTTAAGGAAATAAAAAAAATAACCGTTGGCATTAACCTTCACAGGATGGAACTCGACAATTACGGGAACATTTATGTTTCATCGCGAGGAGATTATTACAACGTAAGCTCCAAAACCTATATCATTGACACGGCAACAGACCAGGTCACCGACGTACTGAGTTTACTGCCAAACAGCGAAATGACCCTGTCGAGGGATTCGCTTTACGTTTACAGCACCGAATGGAGCTATCTGACCAATAGTAATACCATTTCCTATGCCATCTTTAACACGCGTACTAAAAGAACGCTTACCCGCAATTTTATTACCGATGGAACGGAAACAAAGATAAAGATCCCTTATGGCCTGGCTGTCAATCCCGATACCAGGGAAATCTTTGTCACCGATGCAAAAGATTATGTCACGCCAGGGACCCTGTATTGCTTTTCCTCCGAGGGAAAGAAGAAATGGGAGGTGGTGACCGGGGATATTCCGGCCCATATTGTTTTCACCCGGAAAAAACTGAAAGACTGATCACAACCTTTAAATAAATGCTATGAGAAAAACTGATTTGATAAAGCAAACGCTTGTTATGCTGGCAATGCTGCTGGGGATGTTGTCGTGTCATGATGACGACGATTTCAAGCAGGAGGTGCCCAAAATTACACTCGACAGTGAGACCGCTATTTACACGGTCAAGACCGGCAAAACAATTACCATCGCCCCTGCCTTCGAAAATGCAGGAGATGCCGTTTATGCCTGGAAAATGGATGGAAAAATTATCGGCACGTCTTCCCAACTTGAATTCAAAGGAGAGGAAACCGGAGATTATTACCTTTCGCTTCAGGTTATAAACGGCGCCGGAGAAGCCTATGTGGAACTGAAGGTTTCGGTGGTTGAACTGTTGTTGCCCCAGGCTTCCCTGATTGTTCCTGAAGACGGGTACACGATCATTAAAGGCAGCGATCTTGTGTTGTCGCCCACCGTTGAAAATGAAGAAGCCGTTTCTTACTCCTGGACCGTCAATGATGAACAGACGGCAACAACTAAAGATTACACGTTCAATTCTGCATCGACCGGTAGCTTTGTATTGAAATTCAGTGCGACCAACGAAGATGGGACAGACGAAATTACTGTTCCGGTAAAGGTCTGCAATGCAGAAGATATGCCTTTTTCGTGGACGTTTGAGCAAATTGAATATAATCTTTCGCAGGGCAGGCGTATCCGGCTGATGGCCCTGGACCTCACCAATGCCTTTGACGCCACCTATACCTGGACCGTTGATGGTGTAGTGAAACAGGAAGGAACCCAATCCTCCTATATTTTTGAAGGTTCGGAAAAAGGGACCTGTTCGGTGCTTGTAACCATGAACAATGCCTATGGACAACTGTCACAACAACTAACAGTCCATGTGTGTGAACCGGAAGGAACCTACAGGCGCGCGGCTTCGGCAGCAAGTTCCTCCCGGTGGAACAAGGTTTATGAATTCCTTGCAGCTCCCGGACAGTTTGTAAACGAGGGATATTCAGTTACGACCGTGGACGAGGCTGTGGCCTACGCTGAGGGCCGGTTAAACGCGGAAGCCTATGTTTCGCTGGGAGGTTTTGGCGGTTATCTGGTCGTGGGCTTTGATCACAGCATCGAAAATGACGGCAGCTACAACATTCAGATTAAGGGAAATTCTTTCGCCGGTTCGTCGGAGCCTGGTATTGTTTGGGTGATGCAGGATGAGAACGGCAACAACCTGCCCGACGATACCTGGTATGAACTCAAAGGCAGCGAATATGGCAAATCGACTACCATTCAGGATTATGCCGTTACTTACTACAAACCCAAGGCGACAGGAATGCCGGTACAATGGACCGATAACCAGGGGAACAGCGGAGCCATTGATTATCTGGGGTTTCACCAGCAGGATTATTACTATCCAAACTGGGTAAGCACTGATTCCTATATCCTCCGGGGAACCTGTCTGCCTGCCAGTAATAGGGAAACCTCGCCGGGATACTGGTATAACGGGGAATTCGACTGGGGGTATGCGGATAATTACAGTTCGATCGACCGTTTGACCGATGACATCAATTATGGAGCCGCAGCTAACGGGAACCATTTCAGGATCAGTGATGCCGTGACCTTTGACGGGGAACCCGCCAAACTGGAATATGTCGATTTTGTCAAAGTCGTTACAGGAGTCAACTGCAAGTCGGGATGGCTGGGCGAAGTGTCGACCGAAGTATTTAACATCAAAGATTTTAACCTGTTAAAAGCCTCGATATGATCAAAAAAACAAATAATCGCTTAGTGCGTGTATGGATGGTTCTGCTTACTGCGATCATGCTGTTTAGCTGTTCCGATGATGACAGTCCTTTTGAGGGTAAAGACCATTACCTGGTTTCATTTTCCCTCATCGTTAATGAAATTACCTATCAGGGAGCTATTTTCGGGACGGATATTATTGTCAGCATCCCCACCGATGCAAACCTTTCCGGCGCTGAAGTAACTTATGAGCTAAGTGAGCAAGCCGGTATTCTTCCCGATCCGGGCACCATTGACAATTGGGACCAGGAGCAGGTATTCCGGGTTGAAGCCTATAACGGTTCCTATACCAGTTACCGGTATACGGTTAACCGCACAGATATTATTCAGGGAGAAAATGTCAGTCTGCTTACGCAGTCCGATGTAGATGAGTTTGCCGAAAGCAAGATCAACCGGATATCGGGAAATCTAATTATCGGTTCTGCCGGCGTTAATGATGAAGTTTCAGATCCTGTTACCGAGCTAAGCGGCCTGAGTACGCTGACAGCAGTTGACCTCAACGTGGTGATCAACGACAGCTACGCGGGCGAAAGCCTGTCCGGACTGGATCATTTGACGCGCGTGGGCGGTTTATACATCGGGACTACGCTGCTGGCAGCTTCTTCCCGGAAGCAAATAGCCGTCTCGCTTCCGGAACTGGAAAGCGCCGGCAATGTGGTAATCAACACAGACAGCTTAACCGGCCTGCTCTTGCCTAAACTGGTGTCGGTCGGAAATATCCTGGTCAACTCAATTTTGCTAAGTGATGCTGATTTTTCTTCGTTAACCGAATGTTCCGGCGATTTAACCATCAAGGCGATAACAGGTTCAACCTATTCCGAAGAGAAATCCAATCAGGTGCTGAAATCACTTGAGTTTCCGTCCTTACGTAAGGTGTTGGGCACGCTATTCTTCGAAAATCTCTGGAAACTGGCATCCCTGGAGTTACCGTTGCTGAATACGGTGGGAGAAGACATACAATTGAAGTACATCCGGACAATCGAAAACATTTCGTTGCCTGCCCTGACCGATGTATCGGGATTGCTGAACGTCCAGGCAAACGACGGGATGTCGACTTTCACTGCCCCGTTGCTCACCCGGGCAAAGTCGGTCAATATAGCCAGTATAAATATTTACAGTATCAATCTGTTGACCATCGGGCTGGGAGCGCTTGAAATGGTACAGGAAGATTTTGTAATCCAGTATGCGGGTTCTGAAAAAATGGAATTCCCGAAATTGTCGGATATTGGCGGAACCCTGCAGTTAAGTAATTTACAGTTCCTGGAAGAGGTGTCCGTCCCTGAACTCAGAACATGCGGAACGATTAAACTGGATTATGACCAGATGCTTACAGCGTTCGACGCCTCCGGCCTCAGCAGCCTGGGCTCTTTATCTGTTTCGTCGTGCAAGCGGTTGGCCGTTTTCTATTCTCCTGAAGAAATTACCGGGGATGTTACCCTTCAGGGGGGAAATAAAGTGTGTGATTTTACGGAATTCGCCGGACTGGAAACCATCGGCGGCACGTTAAGCGTCTCCTACTATAACAATCCGCAACTGAGCATTCCTCATATTAAATCGGTAGGGGCTTACACGCAAATATCAGGGAGCTATTTAACTTCACTGGCCCTACCTGACCTGGAGAATGCCGGAGATTTTACCTTATCGGGGATGACCGCGCTAACGGCTCTTTCTGTTCCGAAACTGGAAAAAACGGTGAATTTTACGCTTAAGAGTTTGTTTTTGCTGGACACAATCGACCTGTCTGCCTTAACGACAGTAAGCGGAACGTTTACCCTGTACGGGGGAAGTTATGCCGGGCAGGCGTCGCAAAGTATCATTCCCAATCTGGATGCTTTTTCGACACTGACAACCGCAGGAAAGGTCGATATTCGTTACGCCGGTCACCTGGCAGACTTCAGCGGATTAAAAAACGTAATTGGCAGTATGACTGCTTCGGACTGGACGGTTGAAGGATGTTTGTACAATCCCACTTATCAGGATATGGTTAACGGTAAATACACAAATTGAAACAGATGAAGGATAAACTAAAAATTATAGCCTGCTGCATCGGAATAATCGCATTGTGGATGGGGTGTTCCGACGATAACGATCTTTTCTCAGGTCAGGACAACTACCTGATCTCATTTGCTCTTGAAAAGGATGGCGTGAGTTACCCGGCAGCTATTTCGGGAAACGACATTACGATCACTGTGCCGGCTAATATAGACCTGCAGGGAGCAACGGCCAAATTTACGATCAGTGAACTGGCTTCCATACAGCCCGATCCGGCAACGGTGACCGAATGGAACAATACGCAGCAGTTTCTGATAACTGCCTGGAATCAGGCAGAAAGAAACTATACCTGCAGCGTTAGCCAAACCAGTATGACGGAATCGGGAACTGTTGTTTTGAAAACGCAGGCTGAAGTCGACGCTTTTGCTTCAACCGGAATTTCCCACATTGACGGACATCTCATTATCGGAGAGGCAAATGCCTATGCCGGCCTGGATACGATTAAAAACCTGAACGGTTTAGCCGGATTGATTGAGATAAGTGGTAATCTTGTCATCAAAAATTCATTTGGAGGAACCAGCCTGGAGGGCTTATCCAAGCTGGAAAGCGCGGGAAATATCTATATCGGCACGGCTTCCGCTTCCATGGAAACCCTGGATACACTGAATGTAGTACTAGCTAAATTCACTAGTCTTGGGGAGCTGGTAATCAATGACAATAAAGTCAGGCAGATTTCTTTTCCTGCACTTCAAAGCGCCTGGAGCGTGTTTGTGAACGGGAAGTCAGTGGCAGCGCTTGCTTTTCCAGCCCTGAAAAACGTTTACGGCAATCTGACGCTCCAGTCCGGGCAGAATGCTTCCGGATCGACAGCCAATACGGTGTTAACCTCAATAGACCTGAGTGCGCTGGAGCGCGTTCCGGGGTCTTTGACCCTGCAGGGACTGACAGCTCTTGAAACTTTGGGGCTTCCTAAGTTAGGCTACGTAGGGAATGATTTTATCCTAAGCTATCTGAGCAAAGTCGCCAGCGTGGATCTTTCAGCGCTGGAACAGGTTGAAGGTAAAATTTCGGTGTCGTACCAGTATGCATGTGAGGCGTTTGCTGCTGAAAAGCTCAACTATGCAGGGGGTTTTCTTTTTACAGGAGACTATTCGAACCGTCCGGCAAAAAACATTAGCCTGCCGGCGTTGGAGCGTGTTTCCGGAGATTTTGAGATTGATTACACCTCTCTTGAAACGCTTTCCCTGCCGGCTTTGCAAAGCATCGAAGGACAATTTAAGCTGGATCGTGTCGAATCGCTGGCCAGGCTCGAACTTCCTGAACTGAATTCCTGTCCGGGAGTTTATTTGTCTTATGTCAATTTGTTGCCGGAACTGGATCTTTCTTCTGTTCAGGATTTGGCAAGCTTTCAACTGATCAGGGCCAATGTGCTTGAAACGATAAAAATGCCGGCGACGGTTCAGGACATTACCCTTAACGGCGGTAATTCAGCAACCCTTGTTCCGGTATTTGACGGATTGGAAGAAATTACCGGAACTTTGTCGGTTACCAATTATAAGCTGGCAGATGTTGCTTTCCCGAATATAAAACGGATCGGCACCTACTCGCAAACAAGCGGATCTGCTCAGAAAACGCTGACTTTTGCCGATTTGGAAAGCATTGAAAGCCTGAAGCTCTCTTTGACAGCATTGACAACACTTTCTGCGCCAAAACTTGCCCGGATCGGAACCCTTGACTTTTCTTCCATGTGGAAGCTTGAGCAGGTAGATTGGCCTCTGCTGGAAGAAATTACCGGTGAAATGAAAATCTGGGGAGCAACTTATTCTGCCGGTGCAGCATATTGTGAGATGGCCAATCTTGACGGATTTTCTTCAGTTTCCAAAATCGGAAGTGTAAACATCAAATGGTGCGGAGCTTTAGTCAATTATTCGGGGCTAGAAAATGCCTTGCCTGCCCTTTCTGCTGATCAATGGTCGGTTACCGGGTGCAAGTACAACCCAACTTTTCAGGATATGCTGGATGGGCGGTATGCTGAGTAGCTCGTGATAAAGAAAAGAATTTGCAAATAATGAAAGAGACTCGCCAAATCAAGGGGGCGAGTCTCTTTCATTATTTATTGTTAGGTATACTCCATTGAGTTTGGATAGGAGCTATGTCAAAAGAAGTTTTTCCAATCAATGCATGATACTAATGGCGATTCCCCCGTAAGCCATCGTCCCAAAAACAGGGGCATACATGAAAGCGGCATCGTCCAGGTGCTTTTCGTCCTGCATGTAATTGAAAATATTGTTTACGCCGGCGTAGAGTTTAAACTGTCTGATCTTTTTTGAAATCCGGGTATTGAACAACATATACGGATCAGTTTCCTTGATCTTTGAAAGATCTCCAACCTCCGGGTCAACCTCTTCGTTATAGTAATCAATGTACATCTTCCCCTGGTAATTGCCCAATAAGCTAAAGATCCAGGTGCCGGGAGTATATTCCAGTTTTAAATTCCCGGTCGTGGAGGGGAAACGGGGAATATACTTGCTGTCCTTTTCATAGGCTGTGCCAACCCAGTCTTCCCTTGCATGGTCGTATTCACCCTGGTTGATGGTAAAATCGATGCCAAGGTCGAGGGATTTTGCCAGGTTAGCCATGACCGACAGTTCAATCCCCTGAACAAAGGCATCGTCAATATTTTTCCATTGATAATCGTATCCCAGGGCAGCAACCTGCTCATCAGCATCAGTAAAACCGATTTTATCTGTTAAGTCAGTACGGAACAGGTTTGCACTAAGCCGGATCTGGTTCCCGTAATAATCGGCCGACAGGTTATAACTTACCGATTTTTCGGGGTCCAGATCGGACGATTTCCATACGCGGGGGGAACCGCTGCACAAATGCAGATCTTCCGAAAATCCGTAAGGCGCTCTGAAGCCCGTTCCGGCCGTGGCCCGTAAGGTTACACGCGGAGATAGCTCGTACTTAAGCGCTACGCGCGGGTTAATGCTGGTTTCGTCGAAGTCTGTTTTTGGGAAATTGGAGGAAGCAAAAACCTGTTGATCTGTTTTATATTCTTCTTCCGAATGATGGTAGTCGATCCGAATACCCGGCACAAACATCAGTTTGTTTGTCAGCGCCCATTCATCCTGAATAAAAACGCCGAACTCGTGAGCCGACTTGTCGGCAACCGATTTATAGGGTTGTCCGTAGTAATCACTTTCTTCATCGACTACCACATACATGCCCGACTCTTCCAGTTTGTCAAAGTAACATTGTAAGCCGACCAGCAGATTATGACGACCCCATTGAGAGCCAAAGCTCAATGTTGAAGTCCAGGTATCTTCATCGGCCAGGTAGGGACGCATGATCCGCAAATCGGGGACTTCATCATCGTGCGTATCCATGTAGTCACCCAGGAAAGAGTCGTTCGTGGCTTTCCGCTTGTGACTGATATAGGCCAGGGAAAAGTTCAGTTCAGCATTGGATTTTATTTTTTTATTGTACTGGAGTTCTGTTTCATACCGGTCGGTTGTGATATTCTCTGTACCGTCGGTGAGCGGGTTCATGTAATAATCGTCGGTCATGGTCCCTCCCGCACGGTTTTCAAAGACTGATTTTCCACGGATAGTCAGTTTGTCATTTGAGAAAAAGGGATGGTCCAGGTGCAGATCAAAACCGGCGTTGGTCAGTTTCGATTCAACCCGGTCGGAAATGCCGTCTTTATTTTCCACCTCGCTTTTTGAGTTCCCTTCTCCGGTTTCGTCAATGGCGTCATCGGAGAGGCGTTGCGCATAGATGTTTAAGCCAATATCGCCTTTCCCGTTTCTCATGGAGGACGAAATGGTATACCGGTTGGTATGGTGTTCCCCGAACTGAATATCCACATCGGTAGTTGGATTCAGTGATGGCTCTTTCGTGACAATATTAATGGCTCCCGCTACGGCGCTGCTGCCATACAGGGCAGAACCCGCTCCTTTCACGATCTCGATCCTGCCAATATCGACCGTGCTTAACTGTTGAAGTCCGTAAACTCCTGCCAGACCCGAGTACATGGGCTGGCCGTTAATCAGTACCTGGGTATGTTCGGCTCCCAATCCCTGCATGCGGACCATTGCAAAATTGCAGTATTGGCATTGTTGTTCAACCCTTACTCCGGGAGTTGCCTCCAGCGCCTCATACAGGTTGCCTGCATTTTTATTTTCAATAGACTTTGCCGTGATCACCTCGGTACGCACTGGAACATCCTTGATATAATGTTGGGTTCTGGTGCCGGTTACAACAATCTGGTCCAGATTGAGGATATCTTCTTCCAGTTCGAAGAACAGGGTAACTGCTTTTCCTCTTTCCATAATCACTTCCTTTTCCTGCGATTTGTACCCGACTGAGTGGGCAACAAGAGTACATTTACCCATAGGCAGGTTGGCCAGCTTATAATGGCCCGATCCGTCGGCAACGGTTCCCATACGTGTACCTTTAACAGTAATTGCTGCAAATGGAATGTGTTCCTTGCTTACAGCCGACTTGACATCACCAAAGAGCATGGCGTCGGTTTTTTCCTGCGATCTTACCTGAATCATGAGGAATATCCCCAGTGTCAGCATGAAAATTGTTTTCATTTTATGAAATTTAAAGGTCAATTGAAGTTTTCCGGCCCGGATATCCGGGAGGAATCTTTTTCCGGGCGTAGTTGATTAATTTTAAATGCAAAGGAATCGCAGGAAGAGAAAACTGGCAATCCCTTGCTGACGGCATTTTTCGCTGGAATATCCTATAAAAAAGGGAGGTAAAGCTTATGCGAAATTTTCAAGACTGATTATTTTATTGGAGATCGCATAAATGGTCAGCCCCGCCTGGCTTTTTATGCCTGTTTTGCAGATGATGTTTTTGCGGTGGCTCACAACAGTATGAACGCTGATATTTAATTTATCGGCCATTTCTTTGTTAGACAGGCCAAGGGTTATTTGCCTGAGAATATCAATTTCCCGGGAGGTAAGACTTTCGCTTTGGTGGCAGTTGGAACAATGACATTTGTTCACGCTCAATTGATGAATGGTTTCAGCAATTTGTTCTGAAGAATCTGTTATCTGAATGGTTGCATCAAATAATGTCAGGACATCCCGGTCATGAAGGGTATAGAGGATTCCTACCCATGCGTTCAGTTGTAAGGAGTTTCTTTTTTGAATAAAATCGGGAACGTTATTCTTTGCCAGGGCCGGATTAATAATGGCCAGGTTGATTTGGTGCGTTGGGATGGCCGCGATCATCTCATCCAGGCTGTCGAAACGAAAAATCCGGTTATGGCTTTCTGCTTTCAGCAGAATCGTTGTCAGGCCTTCGCAAATAATCTGGGAGGGTTCTACCAGGCCGATGTTAATCCTGCACTTATCCATGGGAAATACTTCTTTCAATTTTTGTGATCAGCGGAATTAACATGAGTTCTTCGATCACAGAATGAATATTCAGATCGTACTCCAGTTCAAACAGATTGATCAGGAGTTTCCTTTTTAAGCTTCGGTTGTCCTTCAATGAGATATGCTTGACGAGAAGTTTTTTCAGGTCGTTTAGTTTCGTCTCGATATCGGTGTGATGCTCCTGGTATTCTTTTACTGAAAACTTCTTTCGTGTTTTTTTGCAATCGCGTTTTGGTGAAAGCAGTTCCATAAAATAGGGGAAGGCAATATTGTCTTCATATTGGAGATGTTCTTCGACCTCCCGGGTGTATTCTGAAAAAAATTTCTCAATAAGGGCTATTTCCGTTCTTTTGTTTGTCTCGATGATAAACAGATGGTCTACAATGTCGTGGATTTCGGGTATCTTTTCATTCAGATAAAACTGGTGACTGTTTTTGAGGAAAGCGATTATTGCTTTGACATCATCGGGTTCAAAACGGTCAATCCCTTCCGGATTAAATCCGTTGTAAAGATTTGCTATGGCAATGAAAACCTCATTATTGAGCAAATTTTCCTGACAGATTTGTTCCACGCTTTTATCCTGAGTGGCCATATCCAGATTGAAATGTTCCATCATGACCAGGAATGACGGATTCTCGAAAATCAGCTCCGACATTCTCATTTCTGCACTTACATAGGTTTTTTTTGTCTGAAACATGGGATCTGTTTTAGAAAAGTAAAATTAATGAACTCAAGATCATTTTAAAGCTTAATTGAATTAATTTTGCAAAAAAAAGACAATGGTTGTTTCAATTCTTACTGACAATTATGCCGGGGGGTACACCGGAGCAGAGCACGGTCTTTCCTATTTGATTGAGCATGATGGCTTGCGACTGTTGTTTGACACAGGACAGAGCAATCTGTTTTTGCTCAATGCTTCCATCATGGGGATTGACGTGGTCAATATCGATATGATTGCCCTCAGTCACGGGCATTTTGATCACGGTAACGGACTGGAATATCTTCCCGGAGGCAAACTATTGTGTCATCCGGGTTGCTTTGTAAAGAGGTACAGGGCAGCCGATCATTCTTATATCGGCCTGAAGAACAGCCGCGCAGAATTAGCAGAAAGGTTTGAACTGATCACAAGCAAGGGGCCATACAAGATCAGCGACAGGATTGTTTTTCTGGGAGAAATTCCCCGGCTGACAGATTTTGAATCGCAAAAAACACCTTTTTCGCTTGAAGACGGCACATCTGACTTTGTTATGGACGACAGTGCCATTGTCTTTGTGATGGATGAAGGTCTTTTCGTGATCACGGGTTGCGGGCATGCCGGGATTGTCAATACCCTGGAGTATGCCAGAAAAGTGACCGGCGAAAGCAGGCTGTATGGGGTTACGGGCGGGTTTCACTTAAAAAAACAAGACCGGCAAACAAAAGAAACCATTCGCTACCTGGAGGAAAACAAAGTAAAACATGTTTTTCCTTCTCATTGCACGGGCTTCCCGGCGCTGATGGAGTTTGCAGGCAGCTTTCGCCTGCGCCCGTTAAAAACCGGAGACATCTTAACTTTTTAGAATTTAATTTAAAAAAAACATAAAGTGAACTCAGGATCAATTGATTTTGTATATTTGTGTTTGATGACTTCCATCTGCTGAAAATTATGCCAAACAGGATCAGACACAGAAGAATTACGATGCCCCCCCCGATGGATGGCTATAAGCCGTTCGGGGTACCCAGGAAGGAACTGGAACCGGTCGTTTTGCTGTTCGAGGAATTTGAGGCGATCAGGCTGGCCGATTATGAGGATCTGAGTCAGGAAGAAGCCGCTGAAAAAATGACGATTTCAAGGCCCACCTTTACCCGCCTCCATGATAAAGCAAGAAGAAAGATAGCCAAGGCTTTTGTTGAAGGGAAAGCGATCCTGATCAGAGGCGGGACCTATGTGACGGACGACTTCTGGTATAAATGCCACAGTTGCAATGAGACCATGGTTACCATGAAGCCGGCCAGACAGTGCCGGAAATGCGATTCAAACGATATTATTCAACTAAATAAGGAATTAAAGGATTCCCGCCAGGAATCATGAACATATATATGGATCAGTTGGTTGCAAAAAATTACGACCGTTATTACCAAACCGGGATCGGGAAATTTGTAGACAGGGTCGAAAAGGCGTTGATCCGGAAGTACCTGAATCAGATTTTTTCGTGCGAAATGCTGGAGTTGGGATGCGGAACCGGGCATTGGACCCGCTTTTTCTGCGAAGAAGGATTTCAGGTTACGGCCATTGACGAATCGGGAGCCATGCTGGAGCAGGCCAGGATGAAGAACATTCCCAATGCTGACTTTTTAAAGGCCGATGCGGCAAGCTTGCCTTTCGAGGATCAACGTTTTTCGGTAATTTCTTCTGTCACCATGTTTGAGTTTGTCGAAAATGTGGATCGTATCCTGGATGAGATTGACCGGCTTCTCAAACCGGGGGGATACCTGGTCGCAGGGTGGTTAAATGCCTTATCTGAAACCGCCAAGAGCAAGGATAGCGACGAAACTTTTAGGCATGCCTGCTTTTATACTCCGGCGGAAATTGAACGACTGTTAGCACGATTTGGAGTTCCCCTGTTGAGTTATGGCGTGTACTATTCTTCCGGTTTTGAGCTTCTGGATGGTACAAAGAATCAAAATACCGTTCAGCCGGCGTTCATTGCTTCGTTAGTACAAAAGAATTGAGGAGATGGAAATAACAGTTGAAATCAGTTACTATTCTTTGACAGCCGATTACCATACTCCTGTGAAAGAATTTCTTGATGCCCTAACCGTGAATGAAAGCGTTACGATTGAAATCGGGATCATGAGTACGATGATTACAGGTGGATATGATCATGTGATGCACTTGTTAACAGAGACGATCAGGCCGCTCATGGAGAGATACCCTTCCGTTTTCGTCCTGAAGATAGCAAATGCCTGTCACTCCTGTAAAACAACGAACTAAATGAAGGGATATATTCAGGTCTATACCGGAAATGGAAAAGGGAAAACCACTGCTGCCTTAGGACTAGCCTTGCGGGCAGCAGGAGCGGGTAAAAAAGTTTACTTTGCCCAATTTGTAAAAGGGAAGGCCTATTCCGAGATAAAAGCCATCCGGAAGTATCTTCCTGATATTACGATTAAGCAGTATGGACGAGGCTGCTTTATCGTAAAGGAACCCACATCGGAAGATATCGAGGCTGCCCGTAACGGCCTTTATACGGTGGCTGAAATCGTTGAGTCCGGGAAATATGATCTGGTTGTGCTGGATGAGGCAACCATTGCCATTTATTACGAATTGTTTTCGGTCAGCGAGTTGATCGGTGTTTTATTAAGGAAGCCGGAAGAAACAGAAGTGGTGGTTACCGGCCGGTATGCACCGGAAGAGCTGATTGAATTCGCCGATCTCGTAACGGAAATGAAGCAAGTAAAACATTATTACACCAAAGGTGTACAAGCCCGGAAGGGAATTGAATATTAGTCGTCTTTTACTCTAAATCCAGGAAAATGCAACTACAAATTCCGGTGAAACAAATTGCCGCGATTCATGATCTTTCCGGTTTTGGCAGAACGTCCTTGTCTGTGGTTATTCCGATATTATCGGCCATGGGGATTAAAGTATGTCCGCTGCCTACCGCCGTCTTGTCTGCGCATAGTCAGTATGAAGGATACCACTTTATCGATTTGACCGATCACATGCAGCCTGTCATTGACCACTGGAAAAAACTGGCGGTATCGTTTGACGCCATTTACAGCGGATTTTTGGGATCTCATAAACAGATCCGAATCGTTCAGGAAATGATTAGCACCTTTACAGATGGGACTCAGTTGGTTGTAGTTGATCCGGTACTTGGCGATAATGGGAAAATGTATGGCCCGATCGACACGAAAATGGTTTCGGAGATGAGAGAATTAATTCAGGCGGCGGACATCATCACCCCTAACCTGACAGAGGTGGCTCTGTTGCTGGAAAGACCTTTTTCTCCTGAATGCAGTGAGGGAAAAATGAAAGACTGGATCCTGGAATTATCAGGCATGGGACCGGGGATTGTTGTTGTTACAAGCGTTCCCGATAAAACGCCGGGCAAAAAATTCTCTGTTATTGCCTATAACAAAAATGGCTCCCGGTTTTGGAAAGTGCCTATCGATTATATTCCTGCTGATTTCCCGGGAACAGGTGATTGTTTTACCAGTGTACTGACAGGTGCTTTGTTACAAGGCGATAGTTTGCCCATAGCCCTTGACCGGGCAGTCCATTTTATTTCTTATGGTGTGAGGGCTACATTCGGTTATCCTTATGATCCTTTACAAGGGATATTACTTGAGAAGATCCTGAACCGGTTGAATTTTCCAATGCCGGTAAGCAGTTATGAGATCTTATAGTTGTCATATTGGTTTGATCGTTGAGTCTGTCAAAAATGAATCAGAAAATAATTTCGCTAAGAGAAAATATTTTAAGATGCACGAAGTGTGAATTGGCGAAAACCCGCAATCACGTTATTTTTGGAGAAGGGAATGTCAGTGCCAAAATATTTATTATTGGCGAAGCTCCTGGCAGAGATCAAGATTTGCAGGGGAGGCCTTTTGTGGGTAAGTCAGGGCAAATGCTCGATAAAATATTGGCGGCTTGCGGGTTTAACCGGGAAGAACATGTCTTTATCAGTAACATTGTTAAGTGCAGACCACCCGACAACAGGGTGCCAACGCCACAAGAATCGGGCGCTTGCATTCCATGGCTGTTTAAACAGATTGAACTGGTACATCCGAAAATACTCATTTTGTTGGGGGCGACTGCATTGAATTATATGGCCGGAGAGGGCCACCGCATTAGCCGTGAGCGCGGAGTCTGGATGAATTGTCAGAACAAACTCGCTATGCCGGTTTATCATCCGGCAGCTTTATTGAGGAATCCTCAATTTAAACGCGATACCTGGGAAGATTTTAAAAAGATTGTTTTTAAATACCGTGAACTTGTAGATCCGCACCATTATTCTCCTTATGTTTAACAAACTCAATTGCATATCATTCCTCTCGTGGTACATACGTTCCCGATTTTTTATTTATAGACCAAACGATTGTGGCCGTATATGTTAATTTTTTCTTATCGTATTACTGGTTTTGTCTTTTTGAACAGGATTGAATTTCTTTTCAATTCGGCTTGTGATTTTTCTACGACGAATCCGGCCTGCCTGGCATATTCGACCGACTGATTGAACTCATCGTCCTTTACATGTTTTGGAGGTTCGGCAAAATACAAAAGCGCCTCCGGCTTTAACATCCGGTATATGTTTCGGAATAACGTCCTCTTTCCCGGCACTTCATGGACGACATGGTACAAAAGTGCGAAATCGGCTGACTGGTCCATCCCTTCAAAATTGGTTTCATCATTCCCCGTTATTAAATGAGGTGAAATAATTTTTTGCAGGTTTCTTTTCCGGGCACGCTGTTCTAATTTCTTCAGCATCCTTTCCTGAATATCAAAACAGCGGACTTTTCCTGAAGTACCCGTCATTTTGGCCAGGGGTAAACTAAAATACCCCATGGCGCATCCATAGTCAATAAGTGTCATGCCAGGTTTTATATACGCGGCGAAGATTTTTTCAGGATCCTCCGATAGCTTCCGTAACGGATTAATTAGAAAATATCCAACCCACCAGGGGCAAACATGATGACCTTCGTTTTGCATTTTTATTTTTCGTGTAAAGGAATTATGATTGAACGGAACAATGAATGAAAATTCGGCGAGCTTGTTCCCGATGCCGGTGAACCGGCATTCTTTACCTTTTGAATGACGAATGAATGACAAATGAAACGAGCCATAAGAGCCATACTCTCACACAGGAGCATGATTATAATGGCGAGTTCCATGTGGCAATTTAAAAACAAATTGTAAACACATGAAAACTTGAAAAAAGAGAAAAATGCGGGAATGATCAGAATGGATGACCATTCCCGCAGTTGATCCCAAGTATAGGTAGGCCTGTGCTTACCGGATCCGGAAGGGAAAGCTGACCGACAAGGAAATATTCCTCCCGGCGTTGAAATAGTTCAATGACTTTAGGGTAGACAAATGGTCGGTGTATTTCTTGTCGAAAAGATTTGTAACCATCAGGGAGATATTTATTGGCTGCTTCCCGACTGTCAGAGTCGTTTTGATCCCGGTGTTGACCAACGTATAACCATTGGTTTCGGTTTCAAAGGGAGAGGGTCGATCCTGTTTTAAAGCAGAAAGGGCAGACAGCCAGATCGCAGGATGTTGAAAAAGTCCGAGTTTTTCCTTTTCAGCCCTGATCTCGTAACGGAATTTATGTGCAGGTATAAAGGGCAGATAATCCCCACTGCCCTGCTTCCCGGTTACCTGGGAATAAGAGCCCTCCACATGCAGCCAGGGCATGGATGCGGGATGAAAGTGAATGCCTGCTTCGCCGCCGTACAGTTTTGAATTCGTTTGTGAAAACCGGTAAATCATCATTCCCGATGAAGTTGTTTCGGCGGTTGGTGAAATAAAAATATAGCTGTCGATGTAGTTATAGAATCCCGCCAGGTCAAACGAAAGGTAGTCGCCATGATAATGCATACCGGCATCCGATTCCCACGCATTCTCGGGATCAAGTCCGTCATTCCCGATTTCAAAGCGGTTTCCATGTTCTCCGTAGGAAGTCAGTTCAGACAGGTTTGGAACCCGGAAAGCTTTCGCCAGATTCATCCGGAGGACCAGTTTTTCATTGACCAAATAGGTGGCTCCGAGTGATCCGTTCAAACTGGAATAGTCATTCGAGAAGGGGGCATGATAACCGTCAGCGCCTTCTGTTCCCATTTCAAATGTTTCTGTTTGATAGAAATCAAAACGAAGTCCGCCCTGAAGTTTCAGATTATCCGGGAATTGATATTGCAGCAGGGCTGTAATCCCGATATTATTGACATCGGCATCCGGCAGGAACTGGCTTTCCCTGTTGTTGTAATTTCGGTTAGTCTGGCTCATTCCCTGTATACCCATAATATATTCCGTTTTTTCTCCGGAAGGGAAAAACAGTTTGGATTCGTAGGTCAGCGTATTCAGATTCATTTCCACAGATGGAACCGGCCGGGTCTTTTGTAATTTTCGCAAAGCCGACTGAAAAGCCACATTTGTTTCCCATTTGTAACGACCTAGGAAAAGCTTGTTTTGTGAAGAAAGAAGGTGATGTTCAAGGTACTGATACCAGATCTTGTTCTTGCGTCCGCGTTCGGAGATCAATGACTGAACGGCTCCTACAGTCATTCCCAGTTCCTGGTTAAAATAGTCATAGAGGATTCTGAATGTTCCTGACTTCCCGGTATAACCGGTATTGGCGCTGACCGACCACTGGTTAAACCTGGAGTTGGGTACAAATCCGCCGCTTCCCTGGATATAATCGGCATGGGTCTTCTGACTGACCTGTGCCCCGGCAAAAAGATGTTCAGAGGCGCCTTTCAGGTTCAGGCTGTTGTTCAAACCGCGTGTGTTGGAATGGAACTGCGTTTGAAGATTGCCTGTCAGGGTACCAATAGCGGCAGGTTTATCTTTGATAAAATTCAGGACCCCGCCAATGGCATCAGAACCATAAAGCAGGGAAGCCGGGCCTTTAATTACTTCCACACGCTCAATACTATTGTCATCAACCCCCAAGGGGTGATTTTCACTGAACTGGTAATTTTCGACCCGGACGCCGTTATTAAGCACCAGGATATCGTTCATGGAAAGCCCCCTGATAACCGGCTTGGAAACGCCCTGTCCCTTGGCGATCATATCCACTCCCGGCACCTTTGTCAGTGACTCCATAAAATTGGGCGTTCCTGAAAATGCGATATCCTTACCTTTCAGAACATCAATTTTGACGGCATTTTCATGCTGTGATGAGACAGAAGCTCCTGAAACAACGATTTCCTGCGATTCGATAACAGCTTCCGACATCGAAATATTTAATTCATTCACTCCTTTTTTCAGGATTACATTCCTGATGGCCGTATTAAAGCCCATAAAGGAAAATTGGATTTTTATTTTTCCTTCAGGAAGATTTTCAAGTTGATAAATCCCTTCTTCATTACAGACAGTTCCCTTATTTTGCCCGGGCAGGTAAACGGATGCTCCCGTGAGAGCCAATCCGTCCGGTCCGGTAACTAAACCCCGTATTTTAACCTGTGCTTGAATGGCAATGCATAGCAATACCAGCACACATATAATGAATATTCGTTTCATGCTGTATAATTTATTTTTAAAAAGTCAATGAAATTTGCGTGAAAAGACTTTATACACCTTGAGTGATATTAATCTGTCAAGCTCATTTCATTGATGTTTTGCTCACGATGAATGATGACTGTTTAAGTTTAGCCGGATAAACAGGAATCAACAGGGGGAGCTCGTAACAGAAATGCGTATTTGGGAAACCGGATAAAAAAAATGGATCTGTATAGATTACGATAGCAGTCTGTCGTTTCATCCGGGTTGTGGTAATGAACTATTTTCTGAGAAAGATAAATCGAAAATTCATAGGAGCATACAGGACATTTCTCATGATCTTCATGAAAATGACGTTCGTGTTTCGCCTTACAGACAAAATGATCGTGCTCATGGAAAGCACTGTCGGCCAGTTTAATGGACAAAGGGCCCAATAGGATAACCAACAACAGGATTGAAGCCGTATTTTTTATGCCTTTAGTCATCTCTTTCCTGTATGTCCTGATATCTAATGTCTTCTAATATCCAAATTATCTGACCATATTCTTAAATACTTCTGAGAACAGCAGGCATGTCCGGCTTTCCGAGATCAATACGATCCTTCCCTTTGTATTTATCATCAGCAACGTATTGTACTCCGAGTTTATCCAGAATTGGTTCAACTGCGGTCTGATGAAGTTGTAGCCCCATATCCCAGGGATCATATCCTAGCAACAGCCCTGCCAGTTCTTCATAAGTGAGAACGGGTATCCCATATCCGTTTTGTCCGTAAGTAATTCCGTTCATCTCTGCAATCACGTATTGCCAGCGGTCGAGAAAAAAAGTGCAGCCCGGACAGTTGGCAATGATCAGGTCGGGTTGGAAGGGTTCCATCGAATCGAACTTCTTTTTGCAATTACTTAATGAATACCCCCTGTTTGATTTTAACAGGTACTGTCTGAATCCGAAGCCGCAGCAATGGCGTCTTTCCGGATAGTCAACCTGAGCGCCGCCCCATTCATCAATAAGGCCGGCCAGCACGTAAGGAAATTCGGCGCCGCCTATTCCTTTAGCGGGAAATATCTTTGCATAATGACAGCCAATGTGATCAACCACTTTTAATGGCTCTCCGGTTTGCCGGTTGATGAGCCTGAGTTTAATTTTACAGGCAATCTCCTTTCTGAATTTGTAAATCAGGTCGCTTGTGTGGACCAGGTTTTTAGGTATTTCAAAGGTCATGCCGGTTGCCCGTTTCAGCGCATCACGGATTTCCTTTTCCTTTTGTGGAAAGTTTTTCCAGGTTTCAACAACTTCAATATAGATGCCGAATGAAGTCACACAGGAACAGGCAAAATTCGTATAACCTGCTTCGGTCATCAGGGCAAACTGGCGGGTTACCACCGTCATCGTTGTTTCAAAAGGAATAATCCCCGAATGATACGCAATCCCGGTACAGGTGGTCTGCCATGCATCGTCATAGATGTTTTTGCCTGCTACCTCCCGGATGATCTTCAGGAACAAATCTTCTGCTGCCGGGAAGAAATTCTGACGGATACAGCTCCGGGCAAAATAGTAATGATCGCCGGCGATTTCTTTTTGATAGGCTTCCCAAATCCGGTTTTTAGTTTCTTTCATCGTTTTTACAATCATTCGTCCCCGTTATACAGAGAATCAAAATAAGGGTCTTTCCCTTCGCTAAAAGCAATATTCAGTTCACGGGCTTTTTGAGCTGACAGCGCTTCTATCTTTTCAAATTGTTCTGTCGCTCCTGTCTCCTCAAAAATCCGTTTAAGATCCGTAAGCGATTTTTTCGATGTTTTTCTTAATGTGCCGCTTTGTTTTTTCCCGTAGCTTGTGCCGAGACGGTCAAGTATCTGGACCCTGTTCTTCTTTAACCAGTCCCACACCGGACCTTGTTCCGGGTACATTTCCGTATCGACCTCGTCGATGTAAATACAATAGCCGTGTTTCAGGATATGATCGCCTACGGTGCGTTTGATAGCCAGTTGCTTTTGTCCCTGTTTGCTTTCCATGAACATGCCGGTCCTGATGGACAGGGCCCGGAGCGCCTGTACAATATAACCGGGCGTGTTGCCGCGGGGACACCGGGTTTTGCAGGAAAGACATTCCCCGCAATACCAGATGGTATCTGTTTTGAGCAGCTTTTCTATTTCCGTTTCGTTGCCTTTTTGAACGGTGTCGGCGATCATTCTTGGATCATAGTCACAGAATTGCGCCGCGGGACAAATGGCTGTGCAAACTCCGCAATTAATGCATGAGTTTAGTCCTTCAAGATACCGGACATCCTTTTCCAGTTCCTTTAGCAGTTCCATCTGTTATTTTTTATTTTTCAACACGCTGTTGCGGACATCATCCATGGTAAAGGAGTATTGTTTGCGTAATCGCCCCAGTCTTTGCCCGGTTTGTTCCATCGGGATGTTCAGGTCGGCTGCAAGCTTTTCTGCCGGAATGCCATACTTGTCGGCAATAAACTGCAACGTCTGTGTTCCGTTGATCTCATGGTCAGCAAGCATAGTTTCGGACAAGGTCTGTTCCTGTTTATTCATGTCCGACAGAGGAGGGGCGACCGAATCGTTTGTTCCCTTATTTTGCACTTCTTCCGGGGCCACTTCCTGTTTGAATTTCCTGTTCAGGTGTAACGATTCCCTTGTGACGATCTCCGGTTTCACGAATAACGGGAAGGCAATCAGGAGAACTCCGGCACCGGTAATCAATGTTGCAGATAATATACGCGTCATTTTATTGGGGACCATTCGCCTGAAGACGCAGACAATCATTTTCCAGTGTAGAATAATGTGGATCAGTAAAAGAACGAGGAAAACAATGCTGATGATCAGGTGAACGAATCCCCATTCATGTCTTGTTAAACCCATAAATTCGAGATCAACATCGCTCCCGTAGCGTTCATTCCTTTCGGTGCCGGGGAGAAGGACGTACTTGATCATCAAACCAATGCCGGCCATGGGCATAAGCAGCAATAACATGATGATGTCAATGCTCAGGTTCAGTTTTGATTGATCGCACCATTTTTGTTTCATTCTGATTTTAGTTTTTTATTTCTCGCGTTTGTAGGGCCAGGCCATAAGACCGCCTTCCAAAACCTTCACATTTAGGTAACCATTTGCCTGAAGCACCAATGCTGCTTCATAGCCACGCAGGGATATTTTGCACCAGGTAATGATTTCCGCATTTTTATCTTCCGGCATTTCGTTCAGGCGCCTGCGGAGCTGACCCAGCGGGATCAGTTTCTCTCCGATGCCCAGGCGCATTTGCTCATACTCGTCGGGGTTACGGACATCCAGCAAAACAAGCGGTTCTTTGTTCTTGTGCTTTTCCCTGAGCTGTTCGGCCGATATCCCTTTAAAAATACCCTTTAGTTTATTCTGCATGATATGAGCGGTAGCGATGCTGTGATCGATGGCCAGGGAGTAGGGGGGAGCATAAGGCAGATCGGCATTGGCCATATCATTAACCGTTAAAGAGCCTTTTATAGCCATGGCCCAAATGGCAACCTGCTTGCTGACATCTCCGGGACCAATCACCTGTGCTCCCAGGATAATGCCGTCAAGCGTATCCACAACCAGTTTGGTAACCAGGAGTTTTCCCTGCATGAATCCGGGTTTGTCCAAGCTGGCATTGACCACTGTTTGAATGTTTTTAAGTCCTGCTTTTCTTGCATTTTGCTCGGATAGTCCGGTCGCTCCCACGCCATAATCAAACACCTTACAAATTCCCGTTTGAATGGTACCCGGGAATTTGGCCATATTGCCGCAAATCACGTTTTCGCCAGCCACTCTTCCCTGGAGGTTGGCCAAATCGCCATAAGGCGCATGAACAGGATTTCCGGTTAACAGATTAGGGATTTCAAGGCAGTCGCCTGCCGCATAGATATCCGGATCGTTTGTCTGCATAAATTCATTTACGACAATTCCTCCCGTTTGCCCGGTTTCAAGACCAGTCTCTTTAGCCAGTTTCGTGTTGGGAGCAACGCCAATTGCCACAACGGCCAGTTCACAAGGGATTTCGGTGCCGTTTTGAAGCTTGACGCCTGTCAGTTTGCCGTTTTCTCCCAGAAAGGCAGCTACGCCGTTCTCCAGGATGACGTTGGCTTTTGTTTGCACGTACTTTTCGATCAGCTTGGCCATGTGCTTATCCAGAAAGGTGAGCAACTGGGGTAGCAGTTCAATGATCGTGATTTCTATTCCCGCCAGGTGAAGCGCTTCGCAGGTTTCGATGCCGATGAGTCCGCCGCCGATCACGACTGCCTTTCTTATTTTCCCCTCGTCCCGCACTTTTCGCAGGTAATCTGCGTCCGGCAATGATTGGAGGGGAGTGACGCCTTCCAGGTCGATGCCGGGGATCGGAGGTTTTCGTGGGGTAGCACCTGTGGCAATGATCAGCTTATCATATCCGGCACTGCTTTTTTCTCCAGTGATCAGGTCGGTGAATTCAATCTGTTTGTTTTGTCTGTCAATGACGGTTACTTCTGTATTTACTTTTGTTGTGATTTTTTTTGCATTCCAGAAGAACCGGGAGTCGCGGATCACCCCTGCAGGAGAACACAAAAGCTGATCGCGGTCGTCAAAAAAACCGCCGATATAGTAGGGGTATCCGCATGAAGCCATCGAGAGATCTGATGCTTTTTGGTAAATCGTGATTTCGGCATGTTCATCCATTCTTCGGGCTTTTGATGCGGCCTTTGGCCCTGCTGCCGAACCACCGATTACAATTATTTTTTTCGTGCTCATAGGAATAAATATTAAAGGGATATTAATTTAAAAGTATAAGTCTCTTTCTCCGTTTTTAATTCTTGAAATCCGGTCCCTGATTTTGTTTGCCAAAGCATCGTCAGTTATTTTACCCAGTTTGCTGTCGATCACTTGCCAGCCTTTTTTCGTTATTTCTTCAGAAGCGTAATCAACCAGGTATTCGGTCAGGGTCAGGATCGCGTTGGGGGTGCAAAAGTTATGGATAAAACCGGGCACCGACATTTCCATAAAATGCTTGCCGGTTCTGCCCAACCGATAGCAAGCCGTGCAAAATGATGGAATGAAACCCTGGTCAAGGAGTTCATCGATCACCTCATCGAGCGATCGGGAGTCGTGGATGAAAAACTGTTCCCTGTTCAGATTTTGCTTTTCATTTAAACTCCCGGCGTATGCGCCGATCTCGATTTTCGTTCCTCCGTCGATTTGTGAAACGCCGTATTGCATCACTTCCTTCCGAAGTGCAGGAGATTCCCTCGCTGTTAAGATCATCCCGGTGTAGGGCACGGCCAGCCTCAGAATGGCGACAAGCCGGCCAAAGTCCTGATCATTTACGATATACTGATCTGAGATATTTGATTGAGAAGCGCTTTTTATCCGTGGAAAAGAAATCGTGTGTGGACCAACATGATAACAAGCCTCAAGATGATTCGCGTGACGAACAAGTCCCATGACTTCAAAACGCCAGTCATAAAGTCCAAACAGTGCGCCGATGCCAACATCGTCAATTCCGGCTTCCTGGGCCTTGTCCAGCGCAATGATCCGGTTTTCATAGTCTATCTTTTTCCCTGCCAGATGATATTTTCTGTAAACTTCCGGATGGTAAGTTTCCTGAAAGATCTGATAGGTACCGATTCCGGCCTGCTTGACTCTTTTGAAGCCGTCAACCTCCAAAGGTGCAGCATTAATGTTGACCCTTCTGATTTCGCCTTTGCCTTTTTTGGTCGCGTAAACGGTTCTTACGGTTTCGGCGATAAAATCGGCCGAATAATCAGGATGTTCGCCGTACACTAGGATCAGGCGTTTTTGACCCGCATCTTCCAATGCTTCTACTTCCCGGACCAGTTCCTCGTGCGACAGCGTTTTTCTTACCGCCCTGGTATTGCCGGTTCGAAATCCGCAATAGATGCAATTGTTCGTGCATTTGTTGCCGACATACAAAGGTGCAAAGAGCACGATCCGTTCACCGTATATTTTTTCTTTTAACTGAAGTGCTCCCTGTTTGATTTCATGAATCAGATCAGGATCGGAAGCATTGATCAGCATGGCAGTTTCGGCAAGCGTGAGTCGTTTTTTTTCCAGCGATTTGGCGATGATTTCCCGTACTTCGCCTGCCGAAGGGGTAGCATTGCTTAGAGAGGAGAAGATCTCACCGGTATCGATGAAAGGGGTCATCGGCCTATCTTCAAGGACATATTTTTCGGGCGAGAACTGCATCTGCGAACGGATTTAATAGTTAAACCGGCCGTCATCGACGGTGTCATGCATTTTTCGGATATTCTTTTCCAGCCAGCCGAATTTATCCGCGTCGATAACATCGAAAGTAGGCACATAGGGCTTGATGTCGATCACCGGTGTACAATCGATGATGTCATGATGACGGATGTACAGGTAGTTGTCTTCTATTTTTTCAAGGCGTACAACAGAAACTCCCACCGGATTGGGACGCCGGGGCGACCGTGTTGCAAAAACCCCGCGCAGGTGCTTGTCCAGAAAAGGAGTGACCAGAAGATCCTCTTTTTTTGCCAGGTGCATATGGAACAATACATAGATATGGGAGAAGCCTTCCAGGTCCTTTAAGCCTCTTGCAAATTCCTGGAAAATCTCAATGGAAGCAAGATCGTCAGCGGCATTTCCGCGCGAAGCAGCAGGTTGGATCGGTGTTCCTTCAGGAGTCAGATAGGGAGAATGCACGATCCCGATGGCTTTGTAGGCAATATAATACATCTTTTTTAAGTTTTGAGGTTGACATCAATCGCTTTTAGTACAATATCGGGAGCCTGGCAGGGCTTCCAATCCTCCTTTTTCACAAAGGCCAGTTCCGTTTCTGCTTCATTAATCAGTTCCTGCTGTTCGTTATACAGTTTGTAGCTGAACCAGATCCGGGCGCCTTTGACGGCTTCCAGTGTTGTTTTTGCTGTCAATAAAGCATCATAGTGAGTGGTTTTCAGGAACCGGAAATTCATCCGGATTACCGGGAGCATGTATCCGGCATCTTCAACTGATTTATAGGAAATACCGATGCTCCGGAACAATTCCCAGCGCGCCGCTTCATAGTATTTCACGTAATTGGCATGGTGCATGGTTCCCATTTGATCGGTATCCGGGTACATGACCCGGAAGTTGTAGTCGTATTCAATCATATTGCCATTCTTAAATTTGAGCGCCTTCCTTTTTCTGATTTGCAAGAATACTGTCTACCAGACTGGAGAAGGCGGTTTTTACTTCGTCGTCACGAACCAGTATATTGAGCTTTCCTTCATCGCAGCTTTGACAAATATTTTCATTAACAGGTATTTGTGCAATAAGCGGGATCCCGAATCTTTCCGATAACTTCTTTCCTCCGCCCTGACCAAAGAGAAAATATTTTTCGCCGGGATGTTTAGATGGCGTGAACCAGGCCATATTTTCAACGATACCCAGGATCGGGACGGCAACATGTTCATTGCGGAGCATGTCAATGGCCTTTTGAACATCATCCAGGGCAATTAGTTGTGGAGTAGTGACAATCACCGATCCGCTGATCTCATATTGCTGAAGGAGGGTGAGATGAATATCGCCTGTTCCCGGTGGGGTATCAATGAT
>Ga0310040_1000789_pt1 | contig 26616 bp, 41 predicted proteins | sample EPASupsiteHSE623_FD_200237 | JGI IMG/M metagenome (GOLD analysis project Ga0310040, IMG submission 200237) | Bioremediated contaminated groundwater from EPA Superfund site, New Mexico - Sample HSE6-23 (v2) (version 2) | ecosystem: Environmental > Aquatic > Deep subsurface > Groundwater >... | reverse complement strand
TCAGTGATGCGGCTGTTGTTGTCAGACAGCAGGATGGACATGTGCAGGTAAAGCAGGCCGTAAGCCTGGTAGGTGCCGGTGCCCTCGGCGGGGCATTCTGGGGTCTCCTGATAGGAATTATCTTCTGAACGGCTCAAATTTACATGTGTTAGAATCGCCATCAAGAGATGCTTAACAAGCTGGCTTTTCTCCGCGAAAAATTTATTGATTTGATCATGGTCGCGGCGGGAATATAGGGGATTATGACCTATCCTTCACAATACTTGTCTATGGTCATAAATTAAATATAGATGCAGATAATCAACCCATGATATGCAGATAGCGTTTCTGGCAAACGGAGATGAAGATGAATGTGTCTTCTTGGATTACAACCCTTGAACCATCTTGGATTCAAAGCATTTCCGCGATTGCTACAGTAGTCATTAGTTTACTAGCGCTGGGTTTCGGGCTATTTAATTTTTGGTATGGCAACTGGCGAAAAGGCAAATTAATCGTTAGCGATCCGCTTTCTTATGCATTGGTCTTCGAAACAGATAAACCAACAAGAGAAGATAAACTTATGATGTTTTTCCCTCTAATCCTTTTAAATGATGGCGGAATAACACAGTTTGTCCAAGATATTCACGTAATACTTCACCAAAACGATCTTCAATCTAATGAACTTTATTTCGGAAGAAGTTATTCTTCATGGGATGACAATCACGGCGCATTGGCACAGCAGTTTGTCATTGATGGTCATAAGGCATATTCTGCAAATTTCATGTTTTATCAAAAGCCAGGAGGTTTCGTTCCCAAGGAAGGTATATGCAAAGCCGAAATTAAAGCCAAACTCAATGATGCGAATTGGGAAAAAATACATGAGTTCACTTTTATGATAGATTCTAATCAAAAATATCGCCTGATTCCGAGACTTTGCCATCCTAATATAAACGCATAATTGGCAAATAATTTATTATCCTCTGTTCCAGGCACATCTATTTATATTTGTAATTCTCATGATAGCTGGGGAAATCAGAATGGCAGATTGTGTGTTTTGTGGAAGAAACGCCATTGGTGGTTGGACTCCATCTTTTGGAAAGGCTGGAATTTGCAGCGGGTGCCTAAGAAGCTTGGAGGAAAAAATTTGTAAAGATGACAGGCAGAAGATAAAAAACCTCGAACAAGAAGTCGATCGTATCAAGAGAGACCTTGGGCGGCGCTAAATCCTGCTGCCTTATGTTTGTTCCGCTATGCTTTTGTTATAATTCAAATCTACTTGAATGCCATAACTATAGTCAAGAAGCCTATAACAACTGTAAGCGCAACCATGATTTTAGTCATTTTTTCCATCGATTCAGCATTTCTCAATAACGCCGCCGCTAGTGCGACATTATATACTTGGTAATCTGTATAGTCCGGACTGTCTTTCGGTCTATTCCTATCCCATTCAACGACATATTTATAAATTTCAGCCCAAACCTTTTGGTCATATGGCGGAATTGACATATCTATCATCTCACTAACTCGATGCTATTTGAAATGTCGTTCTCCATCTCAACGGATAAAGATATCTGTTTAGGGATTTATAGAACCTGGACCCATGAGTGCTCCGCTAAATCGAGATTGATATCAGCCACAGTCACGATGGGAATGCTATATGCATGAATTGCCGAGAAAAGCTAATAATAAGAAAAATATTCGCGTTGCTGCAATATATCTTTTCTAGGAAAAAAAGATATATATGTAACCGATGCATTGGAATTCGCAGGAAAACAATATGTCAATCAATCATCCTCCATCAGTGTTTGTGAGTTCTACCTTTATTGACCTTGATCGAGAAAGGAACGAAGTTTGTGATTTTATTAAAAATTTAGGGATGGTTCCTGTTTTGTTTGAGTTGGCATCATTTCCAGTAAATCCAGATTATGATGCGGTTGAAAACTGCTTGGCTCGCGTCAGGGAAAAAGCAGATATCTTTGTTTTGATTGTTGGAGAGCGATATGGTTCGATAACGGAAAACGGAAAGTCTGCGACAGAACTTGAATATAGATATGCCAAAGATAAGGGGATTCCTTGTTACATATTTATAAAGAAAACTATCAAGGAAGAATATACTAATTGGCAAAAAAAACAAAACGGCGACTTCTCTAAAATTGATGGCTTTCCAAAACTTTTTGAATTTATAAAATTGCTTTTCGATCGGAAAGAGAAGAACTGGGTATTTGCTTTTAACTCTGCTGAGGAAATCAAAAAAACTCTTCTTGAACAGCTGGCTTACCTGTTCATGGACTCATTAGCAATTCGGACGAAAATAAATCGCAGCGGTTTGTCTGAGGAACTATTAGAGGATTTATCTGGTGCTTCATTGCGCTTAGCTATAGAGAAGCCGTTTGGGTGGGAGTACAAACTGTTTAGTCAAGTACTGTCAGATAAAATATCTAGCATGATGGACATTAAAAGAGACCTTGATTATGGTCTTGCATTCGGAGATATAATACATCTTGATGATCCTCCCTTAGCCTCTAAATGGTTGAAATTGAAAATCGAAGAGCTGGAACCATTTGCAAAATTTGCATCAGTCCTTATAAATACTGCCCTTCCAAAAGCATTAGGTCCACCTGGCGAACCGAGTGATATTGAAGAGATCGTGTACATTTGTAAACAACTTGCTGAAGTCTATCGACGCATTTTGGAATGGACTATAGAGTTCAGGCGTACTAAAGTAATAGATGAGTTCGATCATCTCATTGAACTTACAGCACAGATGTCTCATAATGTGATTAAGGAAATTGAAGCGTTTCCCAATGATTGCAGTCAGCAGCTTGACGATGCTGAGCGACGATATATGGAGACTGGAAAACCGCAATCCGTTCATGTTACTCTTAAACTCACATGTCCCGACTTGAATGAATTTGACAATGAAGTTCGCCGCCTAAAAAAAGATGGGTTTATGATTGCTCCGCAAGATCCATGATAATATCCACAACCACTGTGGCGGGAACGCTGCTTGCGTCTCGCGTCCAGCCAGTTGTTACGTTGATGATGCATGTGCTTGAATCGCCTCCGATGCCGTCGGATTTGTACCAGATCGTGCCGTCCGCGTCCTTGATCCTGTTCGACGCTCAATTAGTATTTATCCTTTGAAGGCTTTTTTGATCTGGTAAACATGGATGATATCCGGAAAGCGCAACGTCTTATTGAAAAAGGGCTGAAAATACTGGAAAAGACAAATCCTTCTCTTCCGGTTAACGAAATAGATTACTTTGCTTGGAGAACTCAATGCATGAGTTTTATAAAAACATGCGATTTGCCATTGCCATCAAGAGAAAATTACTGCAATGAATTTGGAAGCTTAGTTCCCGGCATCCAACATGTTCTTCTTTCTGAGTTGAGCAATAATGTGGGTATAATGACCGGAATAGAAATTCTTAAATCTGTTAAAGATGACTTGGAAACCGCTGAGGTTATCGATGATAGATCCAAGCCAATTGATATAATAAGCAACTTATGTGAGCGGTTTCCTCTCGTTTCGCGCCAATTGAGGTCGCGGCATGATAGCCGTGGCACTCTCGATATCCAAGATGAGTATGACGTTCAAGATCTTTTTCATGCCCTCCTTCATATTCATTTTGAAGATATTAGACCTGAGGAATGGACACCGAGTTTTGCTGGCGCATCCTCAAGAATGGACTTTTTGCTGAAGCAAGAACAAATAATCATCGAAATTAAAAAAACCCGAAAAGGACTGGATGCCAAGAGTTTAGGAAATCAGTTGATCGAAGATATTGCACGCTATAAAGTCCACCAAGACTGCAAAACACTGATATGTTTTGTATACGATCCAGAAGGAAGAATTGCGAATCCAAGGGGAATAGAGCGCGATCTCAGCAGAGTTGAAGATAATCTCGCAATTCAGGTTTTAATCAGACCATAGATCTGTCATTTGATATGGGGATTTCCTTTACAGGCAACATTGCTCGCTCAAGAGAACGGGGCTCGCCGGAATCGTCAGACCAGCATATCCTAATTTCAAATTTAGGTTCTTGACCCTGTGCAAATGCCATATCGTGCTCCCATTGCACGCCTTGATCCAATGTCCTTGGCACATCTTCTTCTTTCAGGGATTTGAGAAATGCAAAATATTCATGAGCGGGATTACCATTAATCAGGATTGCGATATCTCTTGCCTGTGCTTTTCCTTCATTTTTTATTCTCAATGAATATCGAAAAATCCATTTGGGCATAAATAGCTCAATAAATTCGGGTCTGAGTTCAGCTTTGTTTTTTTCCATCTGCCTTTCCTGTTCTTGATAACTAAGGATTCTCAATTGCTGGCGCGCAATTTCCGTCTGTCTTCTCGCGATTTCAGTCTGCTCTCTCTGAATGGAGATCTGCCTCCATGCGATAATTATTGCCACAATCAAGGCTGCGATCGCGGCTAAAGCGGTTATCCATTCGGGTGAGGGTAATTGAACTGAGATGGTCATGCTCATCTGCCTTATTGCTTATGCTCTTCAATAAATCCCAGAGCAAGCCCCTCCACATGATTATCAAATCTATTTTTATCATATATCTCTTGAAGGCTCACTACGGCTCTCAACGCACTATCATTCCAGTTCATTTCACGAACTAATCTTTCAGCCTCTTTGAGGCATCTAATGCGAGTGTCGCCATCATTGAATGTGATAATGCTTTCGCTTAATGAGATGCCAAGATTAAAAGCCATGAGTTCCATTTCGTTCTTTTTGGCATTTAATAATTTTTGATAAATTGAAGCTTTTTCAACGAGTGCATTAGATCCTATATCATAAATATAATCCCTATCTAAATCCAATTGAAGTGCTGTTGAGGCATCAAACACATAGGATTCAACTGAAGATTTATCAGAAATTAGGTCATGGTCTTCAGCGAAATCCGATTCATCTAATCCTTTGGCAAAAATAAGCCAGGGCAGATAATATCCAAGGACAAATGCATCTTCCACTCTTGGTCTGGGAGATGTTAGTCTCTTATACGCTCTCGCAACTGCAAATTTCCCGAATTCCAATGCGAACGCGGGATAGAATATCGAAGGATCAATATTTTCAAACATAAAGAACTTTATTGTCAGGTGTTGTATTTCTAGCTTCGCACAATATTCGATGTCTCGATTTGTCTCAGCAAATCAAACTGAAAGGCTCAAATCCGCTTCGATCCAGGTTGATATCCATGACCGTGCCGGCAGGAACGCTGCTTGGGTCTCGCGTCCAGCCAGTCGCTGTAGGAATCATTATTTTATGTTTTTAGTTGACTTGCCAGATGAGTGAGTAGATAAAACATACCTTCGATGAGCAATAGAGACAAAATTCCTGAGACGATTCTTCTTTTTCCTTCCGACTTAATCAATGGAATACCTTGAAATTCAATGCGATAGAAAAAACCAAACATGTACCAAGCTAGAAAAAAATAAGACAGATGATAAATCATTTGCACTAATCTATCTTGTGTCTTGTCTGCAACAACTTGGATCGCTCCCATTATGATGATCCATTTCAGCCAATCAAACCAAAGAGGTGTTGCATATAGGAAAAAGCTGTCTATTGCTTTTCCCCATTCCGCCTCCGTTTTTTTGGCGCTGAGATCGACTTTTTTGACATCATCCATAACCATTCATCGCCTTAATAAGCGATCCAAATAACTTTTTTCTAATTGTTCTATTTCTCTTGTTAATGAAGGATATCGTGCATCTATTGCATATATCAATTGAATTCTCTTTAGTTCAAATGTCTCTCTTTTTGTCTTCCCTAGAGCTGTACGTTCAAAACGATTAACATTGATATGACTCCCAAATGCATCCCAATATGCATCTTTCGCTGATAAGTATCCGTTCAGACTGTCTCTTAAATATAATGGGGCTAAATAATTATTGGTTAGGATATTGTCCCAAAAATTATAATAATCACTCCACCTATATTCAGCCTCTGGACTATAACGATTCGGTTCTTCGTTCGTTATTCCAAAAAGCATCTCGTTAAATTTATGGGAATATAGTGGACCTACAAGCAATGACATTTCCTCAGTTAATCTGCTCCGCTTCTGCTGAAGCTGCATTTCTTTGACGGTCCAATATGTTATCATTGCCAAAAGAAATGTCCCAATGGCGGTCGCAATAGTTGCTATGCTGGTTACATCCATCGATCCAGGTTCTTTCAAGACTTCTTCATCCCTTTTTTGCAAGAGCCTTCTCTATTGCTTCTCACAAACTCCACTCTCAACTGCTTGATCAGGTCGTATAATAAGGCTTGTGATTCGCTGAAAAAGCTGTTGTGATTACGGCAGAATGGTTATTATCCATCTGCCGTTCATGCTTAAGGGAAGATAGGTGAAAAAACCCCGATTAGCTGAAGAATGCCATTTGCTGCTAAATAGAGAGTATTGTCTCCCATACAACGTGTTGCTTAAAAGCTAATACAGACAAAATTTGTCGAAAGCGTGCCGTTAGAGCCGCTAGATTTCGGTTTAACCTGGACGCGGATATGTGAGTAGTAAGTAGTAACCGATTTGAAAACCGGCGTCGTGGTGGTCACATCAAATTCGCTTTCAGCAACGATCGGATACGTTGCGCCTCCGTCCACGGAAGCCAAGATCTGAACGGAAAGATCGTGACCCGCTGCCGTGAAGTAAAAGTTTTTTGTTTTGTATAGGCGAGTGTCTAGGCTTCCGACCGTGGCGTAATCGCTGCCCGTGGTCGTAAAATCAGCGAACTCACCGTGACCGGAAATTATGTGTTCTTTAATTAAAAATTTCATAATAAATCACCTATAGATCCCACAAAGTTTTTTTTGTTTTTGTCGCTTCTTCTCTTCGCGCTTGAGCTTTCGCATACTCTTTCTAGCGTGACTTTCTGCTGATTTCACGAAACCACATCTTTATGAAATATTCAATGTTATGTCGTTAGCTGCAAAATAAGGAGTATCGCCGGAGCCAATAGACTTGTTCGCGGTCAATTGACCCCAAGCGAGCGTGTTTGTGTTGCCCGTGGCTGAGTCAGAGAAGAAGAACACATTCACGGTTCCCCAAGAGCCTGTGGCTTGGTTGAAGGTCCAGTTAGTTCCATTCGGAGCATTCTTACTTAGAGCCGCCTACGGCAGCGGGAAAGATTGTGCTATTCTGAGTTATCGAAACTCGCCCATAATTGCTGCCGCTCGGCTCGCCTGTGACGTTTCCGTTTGCGGCGACGCTCTGAGCGAGCCCTAAGTATATGGTCGACGGCGCATCATAAGCCGTGTCGCTCCAAACATGGTTAAGTATTTTATTAAGTAAAAATGTTGTCCATCCCATTCTAAACACCTTTATAAATATTTTTAATAGTAAAATCCTTTTTATAAAAAAAAAATAAATTTTAGGGTCGATGAATTTGGTTTCGCTTAGGTACCATCTGAGTCGATTTTTTTCTGTTTTTGTTTAGGTACCTCCCCCTGCTTGCTCCCTCAGCGGTATGCCGTCGTCGAAAAACACGGCTACCCCCCTACCCTAAAATTTTAAAGAGTTTATTTAAAACACATATAAAATATAATTTATTCGTAAGCGCAGCGTCGATCATGTTTTCTATTGCGAAAAAAACACATGAAGTTACTCAATTGAATAATAATCCATCAAAAATTGCGTTCTGCCAGTTGATCCATTCTGTAAACTATGAGAATGGATAGAACCCAGAGCGTGCACTCATGCTTTGCGACTGCGAACTCATTTTTATAAAATTATGGTTTACCCACCAATAGCGGTTTAATGCGATCGCGATTCGTAAGCGCATATAATAATCAACAGCTTTAAAAAAATTAGCGCGCTAGGTGAAGAGGGAACTACTAGCGCGCCCTTAAGATGCGGTGAGGTTAAATGCCTAAAACCTCGATTCTATTCTTCATCGTGATGATTGCGTAGGCGCAACTCCACGCGCTGCATTTGCTGCGCGCAAATACATGACAGCTAAAGGCTCGGCTTGCGCGGGCTTCATTGCCGTAAATCGCGCTTACCGCCAGGCTCGTTTCGGCTTGCGCTTACGTAAATCGCAAGCGATTTACACTGTTGCGATCGCGGGATATTTATTCACAGACTAAAAATTATTTTTGTTATATGCCCGGTTTCAGGCACGCTTTTTCCGGGCTAGGGCTATGGGACCCGCCCTGTATTGTATTAATTAGTACAATAATGTACATATTAGTACAATTTGATTTTGCTAACTGCACCACATTTACAATTAATTACCAAACTGTAGGTCGTGGCGCGGTAAAGATCATCATCAGCCTGCCATCCTATGTTTGTGGCTCTTTGATGGCAGATAGGACAATCCAGGTTTTTTGCAAACCGTGGTAGTGGATCAAGTCGCATATGCTTCCTCAAGTTGTTTTATGAATTTATCGATAACAGCGACCTTTGCATCAATTTCTTTTGTCTGTTCCTCGGTTTGAGTCTTCAGAGCCACAATTTCAGGCGAAGCTAAAACATCAGCCAGTTTCGCTTTCGGGCGGGCTAAAAGCCGCTCGGTTTCGGTTTTCAGATGTCTTTCAAGTCTTATGACTCGATCATTTTGTCGGTTCCTCAGAAGTTGCAGACCGCGAAGTGTAGGCTCAATCGCCAATTCTGGCAATTCCACGACAGCTTGATCTATGATCGGCTCAAGCTGGGAAATCTTCTGGTCAGCCAGTGCTATGTTTTTCTGAATTGCCTTTTCCCGGCGTTCCGAATCATTAAATGCTGGAATATCGATTATTTTATAAATGGCGGTATTATTATCGTTTTTGATGAGTGCACAAAATTTTGCTCTGTTGGAATATAATCCCTGCAACTCGATTTTGTATTGCTCGACCTGACCAAATAAGGCAACAAATTCATCGTTGTGACCGAAGTTGCCCCGCCTGACCATTTCTTCACCGAAGCGCCGGAGCAAGCTGTTTTTGTTCGGTTCAGGCGGCTTTTCTTTTTTCTTGTAGCCGAAGCCCTTTGATAGATCGCGATTTCTAACCATCTTATCCCTCCAAGAGTTTTTTGAAGAGTTCTTCACCGCGCGCGGTTTTTAAAAACGCACATAGATCTTTGCCACATTCTTGTAGGATAGCTTTTTCGATATCAGCCGCTTTCTTCAATTTGTGGGGACATCCACAATCCTTTTCGACGATTTTGTTATATAGAGCCTTGCCGCTTTCGGTCTTCATCATTTCGACAACCGTCTTGGGATCATTTTTGCAGATATCCAGAATCGCTTTTTCAATTTCCGTTGCTTTAAAAGGCGCGTCTGGCGGTCTGCACATAGGAGAGTCTTCGGTGCCAAGGCGACAATTGCATTTCTCTTGCTCGCTGCCAGTCTGGCACCGTTCGAAAGGTTCGCCCGTAACTTCTTGAGCGGTGTTTGTTTTGAATGGCGTATCGTCCCGTCCCTCATGTTCGACCCGGCGCAGCTTTTCAACACGGCAATAGCCGCTTCCGTCGCTGCATTTCTCAAATATAATATCTTCAACTACGTCAATAACATCAGTCATTTAAATCACACTCGTAAAATAGTTTTCCACAATCGATGCAATAAAACTGTAAATCTAAACCTCTTTAACCGATCATTATGATGTTTTCTGATTCACATTCTGGACATTCGTCTTCTGACATATTATCTTTCCACAGTACTTTTCAATGTCTTCGACTGACATTGATTTTAGTTCTTTATAATCCGCCAGTAGCGTTTTAGCGTCGTACATGTCGTTTCTCCGCTTGAATCAAATCGTCTTCAAGCCCGCTGTTAGCTATTTCTTCTAATTCTTCGTCGATCGACGAAAGTTCAACCAGAAGTTGACCACGCCGCTTTAAAAGACAGTTTCGTTTATATTCAATTTCATCCATAAAAATCACAATTAAGGGCAGGAATTAATCGGCTCTGCGTATGGAAGCTTACGCGTCATCGCCGGAATTCAACCACAGCTAGACAATTTAGATAATTCTTTGTTTCCAAAAAGCTCGTTATAAGCCCAATTTTACCACAAAATAATCGGATTGATAAGATTATAGCCAGGAAGAGATAATGCGTTCTGGGGCACCACATGTGACCCTGGGGGATGTCTGGCTACTGGCAGCGGTTCAAAATAGCTTCGATCTCAGCGCCACGAAGGAACCGCTTACGATAGAGCCATGCAGCCAAAACCAACAATTGATGTCTGTTAGCGGCAATTAGGCGGGTAATGGGACCAAAACTCTTCTCATAGACCTGTTTAAAATCGTCAGATTCCCGCCAGCGCTCGGTTTCAGGGACGCCGAAGATTAGCCGCTCCGAAGCCTCACCCGCCTGCGCAAACAAGATATTTCTGGCGGGTGATAACTCGCCTAGAATTTCTGTTATGCCCCTAATAGTCTGACTATCCGTATCAAAGTTTCCGATTTTCACGTAATCGATGTCTGCGCCAAATTTTAAAGCGCAAATACAGTGACCGCTTTCATGTATAGCAGATCGTATCAAATCATTCATAAAGTCCTCCATGGTGGGCGACACTTTGTCAATGTGGTGAGCTTTAAGCCCCCAATTTCCTTAAAATTGACCTATACATCGTCCAGGAAAATGATAGATCCTAGATGATTATAGACCGTTTTAAGGCATGTTTTAAAAAAATTCATCATAAGGGAGATTGGCTTGATCTCCCTTTTAATCAAGTTTGCATCCATTGCGGCATTGCCAAGATGTGCGATAGAACTTGCCACCTGAATCGGGTCTTACATTTGCCCAATGATGGATCTCAAAGAATGCAGACCACAAAAGGGTTCATTTTTCGTCACATTGTATACTTCAAGAATTCCAGATTGACAACAAAGGCTTGTATTAGTGAAAGTTTGACGGTGCGAAATGTCAAACCTTCACGGGCAGATAGACCATAATTCCCCCTTGGGATATGTCCTTGCGGACCCAAGGAGCATTGTTCAGATAGCTCTCAATGGTCTCTTTTGGAAGATCGGTATCCTTTGCTATGAATTCCAGTCTCGGAGCCATGCCTTTTGTGAGTTGACCCCGGAAGGCGCGACAGATCTTTTCCGCTTCGGGTGATGATTTGTCGTACGGAACAAGAGCAACCATTTCCCGGTAAGATCCGATTTTGTACTTCTTAGCCCGCTTGCTGTAGTGGGCTTCGGTCTCTTCTAACCGGCGCTGGGCTTCTTCTACCTCGGTTTGGATCGAATCGCTACCGTGTGCCGACTTATCCGGGATGCCAGAGGGTGAGGTGGGATTTTCATATTCGCGACAATAATCGCGACAAAACCGAAACGCTATCTGGCGAATTCGGTCAAATCGCGCCAAAAACGTTTTGTCGATAATATTCGCTATCATGCGGCGCATTTTCCGAATCACGACATGGATTCCGGGGAAATTAGATAAGGATAGATATATCTCCCCGAAATCTCCAACCAAGGTTCTCTGTCTGTATGTTATGCTTCTATACATTTCCTTCTTAACTATGTCGTTATTATTAAAGAACTCTTTAGAAGAGTCTATTAACGAATCGGACGATTTTTTACCTAGATATTCGCGACAAGGATTTTTTGTCGTGATTCTGTCGCTATTCCCAGCAGTGTCTGCTGTATCTGATATTCGCGACAAAACCCTTTGGCGGGTTTCGGGTTCGCACCAATAGCCCCACGGCATACCAGGCGCTGATATCCTTTCCCGGTTTGCAACACCGCTTTCATATAGGTCCTCTAAGTAGCGTTCGATTGTGCGTTGGCTTTTGCCAACAATTTTCACTAGGTTGGGTGCGCTTCTCCCTGGCCACTCATCTGGTAATGCCTTGAGTACAACTAATGCAGCTGTGGATATCTTGAACTCCTGTCCTGCCGCGAAATCAAACCACACTGTGGCAGCGGTGACAAAATCATCATATGTAGCCAGAACGAACTTTCGACCGTCTGTAAGCTCCAAAATCGGTCGCTGAAACTGGTTGATGAATGCCGATATTTTGATGAACCTCATGAACTGCCCCGTACCGCGTCGATCCGCTCCTTGGGGTTCGACAACATCAAACGGTATGAGGACATCTTTCACGCTTTCATCATCGCGCAGAATTCTCGCCATTGTTTGGAGTATCCGGCGTTCATCGTCATCTCCGTTTGACAGAACCGCCCCCGCTCTCGCCTGTTTTCTAATGGTCGTGCGAATGTCCTTCTCCTCTTCATCGGTCGCGTCCGGGATAGGTATCAAAAAATTCCTGCTAGTTGCTTGCTGTTCCATGTCTCGCAGAGGCGTAACCGAAGACGACATCACCACTGGTCGGTATTGTACCGTTAGCTCCATGAACTCGCCATCTATGACTGACATGTTTCGCGGTGTTACATTCCCTTCATTCCTGAAAGTTTTCAGTACTGGTATATGTTCCGGTCTCCCGTCGTCGATATAGACAATCGCGTTTTTGAGGCGTTCTGGATTTTCGCGCGCTAAATAATACAACGATTTGGGCGACGCCTCAGATGCAACGATCACGTTTTCTTCCGGGAACGTCTCCAATGTCGCGATTACGGTCGCTGTTTTTCCGCTCTGTGACGATCCCACTGCATCGGCGTGTAATCGGTCATCAGGTGACATATATGTTGAGTATGCGGACATTGTGACTGCACGCGCTGGTTTCTCCCGCCCGCGTATCTTGCGGTTTACGTACTTCATGTGTGCCGCAATAGGGTCTCCGTTCTCCAAAATATCACGCGCGGTCTTGATGTCATCTTCGGATGGCTTTTCACTTTCCTCGTTTTTCTGTTTGTTATCCCCGATATGCTTGTCAACCATCTGATTGATTGTGTCAACCTTGATTCCGGTGCCACCCTTCTTGATGGAATTCAAGACAAGTTCATACTCAATCGGGTCGTTTGCCTTCAGCGCAGCCAAAACCTGGACGACATCGGGGTTCTTGAGGTTCCGAGGATCTGATAGGATCGTTTTTATCAATTCTTCAATTATTTTTTTGTTGTGATCGCGATCAGCCATTGCTATGGCGTAATTCCCCGCCCACCTGTCACAATCCTTTTCAGGTTTGCAGCAACCGAGCCCCTTCAATCCGAGATGAGGATATCCCGCGCCGTCGTTCCTGATCTTTGAGCAGGAGGGGCAATTGATCCGCCCAAAACAACTGTCGAATATGTGACTGGCATTCGCCAGCCCGTTCCTAGCCGAAACGGATTTGACTAACTCCCATGCTTCTTCGTCGCTCCAGCCCATGTGATAAAGAAATGCAGCCAGAACTCCACTAAATCTTGTTTTTCCTGTCCCAGTGTTCGCTGCATCTATTATGTGCCTGATACACGGCGGAAAATATTTTGCATCAATCTTTGTGGGCGATCTCCAAATCTCATATGATTGCTGTTTCGTCCCTTCTGTTTCGTCCGCGAACTGATCCAGGAGTTTGAGAAGAGCCTCGCGTTCTGCCGGGTCGTATGTCGAATACCATGTTCTTGCATCCGCAATCACACCCTCTTGCAGAGGGACCCGCGCCCGCTCAAAGTCAATCGCGATCGCATCTCGGTTCAGTGGAACGACTGCATACGGTTTTTTCTTATGGACGGATAGAATGCACTTGAAGACACGCTTGCTATTATTCAGAGCATCATATTTTACTTTCCCAATGTATTCGGGATGGGTTTTGAAGAACTCAGCGGATACGTGATCAATGAGCCTATTGTAGCGATTCAAGACTAACTCAAAGAACCCCGTCCGATTGTGGCGTGGCTTGCAGATCTCATGGTGGATCTGCACATAGATGCCGCCGCCGCTGAAGAGTACCCACACGCTCGCGTATACGCCATTTTTTTTCAGGTAATCGACAAGGAATTGCGCTGCCGCCTCAACTGCATCCTTCGTATCCTCAATCGCAAAACCATGACCTTTGTCAATGTCAACACTCAGAGTGTAAGCCATTGTGTCGGTGGTTGTTCCCAGAGGGTTCTCGCTCGTGATCTCATTCTTCGAGCGATCGACCATCCACAAACTCTTATCAAAAACGTTCAGAGTTTGATAGAGAGTTCGATGCTCTGAAATGATCTCCTCGAAATCATCGATCGTCAACAATCGCGCGCGACCGTCAAAATTCTTGTACCACCTATGGAAGTCTCCATTGAGCGCCCGCCACCCATCGCCAGGCATTGCGAAACGCTCAATGATCTTGCGGACTTCCGACCGCATATAATGTGCGCGGGTGATGTCGGTAGCGGTTGTCATTCAGTCCACCCCCAGAAAATGGTGGATCAAGAAAGCGTGCAAAACGACATCATCGAATTCCATGCCCATCGCGAGCATCACGGAAACGCGATCGAGTAGGCTCATTGGCTCACCTTCCGATCAGCAGTAACCCAAATCCGCGTTATCTCAGCCCGCAAAACCATCGTGAGATTTCCGCCCAGCTTTTCCAGCCAGATTTCATGGTCGCTGACGTTGACGAGCCTTCCTCTCAAGGTCAAGCCGTCGCTTGTCGTTACTCCGATAACTTTTCCAATAAGATTTTTTACGGGGTCATTATTCTGATATTTATTATTTATATCCATTATAATCAACTCGTTTTATCGGAGCGCGGGAACGCTCCGATAGCTTGTTTTTTCACTCACAATCCACAACGAACTTAGCCGGTCTCACCGAAAAACCGTCATCCGTTGGCAAAATCTCGACTATTGCGAACTCCGAATTCCTGAACATTGCATCGAGTTCGGACGGGATTGTGATATACATCGCGTGTCTGTCTTTCTTACCCTGTACTTTCCGTATCATGAAAAACAGATGGCAATTTTAGATTATAAAAGCGTTACTATATTTTAGTATGTATATACATCTATGCATCTAATGTTTTCGTCATCAGCCCAAGATTCACGAGCCGTCTCACGGCTTCCGCCATGCCTACGTCTTCCTGCCTGGCTACCTTTTCAATTTCCGATCTCAGTTCATCGCTTATCCTGATTGATAATGCGTCTTTCAATCTCTTTTTCATGGTATTTCCTCCGAAGTTATTTCATTTGGATTGTTTAAAAAAAGGAGAAACCGCCGCAAAAGCGGTTTCTCGGTTTCTTGGAATACATAGGTTTATCGTGAAAAAAGCATGGGAGTGGCAAGACCCCTCATGCTCAGTCAAGCAAAGGAAGTCCGCTTCCTCATATATAGTTGCTATTATTTATCTGCTAATATTAGCAATAGGTTGTGTCTTTTTATGCCAATTGGACACTATCGGATCTAATGTACCGTCTGATATTGTTTTCTCATAAATATCCTGAACTATATGAGAATTGCCGAAATTTCGTATATCACATTCCTTATCGCGATTAACAACGATTTTTAGATCATATCTGCTTTTTTCGTAGTCTTTCAGTTGCCTACTCGTAAATTCTGTGTTGGGCGCATCGAACAAAATCGGCTCGCTCACAAGACCACATTCATTGCAAACTCGTTCAAGATGCTCATCATAGCGAAGAATACCGCCGCACTCCTCACACAATGCATCCTCAAATAGTTTGATGTGCTTGCCGTCCACCCGAACGACAATCGAGTTCTGAGCCGCCATCCCCACCCGATTTGGTCGTTCAGCGAACAGCGGTCCCCTCGACACCCTTTTTTGCGGATGCTTTTTGTAATTTGCTCTGTGACTCGCTCGGTCCTTGTAGCGTTCACAGTCTTTGCATATCGATCTTAACGAACCCGAACCTTTCTTTGTTTCCCGTGTGTTTTCAAAGGTTAATTCAACACCGCATTCGCAGAATTTATTATCATTTTTAGGTCGCCCGACGTGGACGTGAATGGTATCATTATTTATTGCTTGACTCATTTTAATCCCCCTCTTGCCAAGGGTTGCGGCGCACCTGCGCACGCTGTTTTTAGAAATGTTTTTCGCGCGGGTTAGTTTCTATCATACCCCGCGCCGGTATTCGGTTTTTGTTTTTATGTTTTGATAAATATCTTTGTATTGTTTTTCGATTATTTAAGCCTTCCGGTTAATATATTTGAATCAATATCAGTACTAGGTTATATTGTAGATGTCGATTTATAATTTTATGCGCAAAGAAAAATATAAAAAATTGGCGGGGCGCGCGCACGATCTATTAGTCACCCTCAGCAAACAACGGTGGCATATGCGCTAAATACGACTCTTTTAATTTTTCCATCGAGATATGATGGTAGATGTCAACCGCATCTTTGACCACATCGCCGCGCAGAGTTTGAACATACTCGCGCCTCATGCCCCGCTCAAGCAATTGACTTGTAAAAAAATGTCTGCAACTATGGGGTGTGCATCGATCTTCTAAACGATTACTGGCGGCATTGTGTAGACCAGCGGCGGTCGAATATTTCACAAACATTATCTCAAAAGAGTCACGGCTATATCTGTCGCCTTGGGCGTTCAGGAACAGTGCCTGGGATCTAGCCATTTTTTCGCGCCTAGCTAACCACTTTCGGAGCAGTTGCGCCGTTTCCTCATCAAAGAAAATTGTGAGATTGCTTCGTTTGTTTGTGGGCTTGAGATGAAGTGTGAGGTTTGGCAAATCCAAATCGTCAACGTCCAGCGATATTAGCTCGCTGCACCGAAGCCCCGTTTTTAGCAGTGCTACAATCGCCGCACGCTCACGTATTGTGATAATACCACTTACAAGTCTTCTAGCTTCTTCTATCGTCGGACATTTCCGGCGCTGGCGGTTCGAATCGCTTTTATAGCCGCGCAGATACCTTTTCTTGAAGCTCGGCGTGACCGGATTTGATTCCATCAAATCGAGTTCGACCATAAAATCGTAGAACGATCCTATCGCTGAAAAGTATCTTTGGCGTGAAGCTAATGAATTATCCTTCAGATGTTTGACGTAGTTTATTAGCCTTGCCTTGTCTACTGATAACAAATCTCCACCCACAAACGCCTCAAATCTTTTCAAAATTTGCGGATACTGTTCGCATGTGTCCTTAGATCGTCCTTGAATTTTTAGATCTTCTCGGAATTGATCGATCAGCGTTTCCATTTGTAGCCACCGCCCCGAACGCATTCAACTAACCCAAGTTCCTCTAACTGTTCTATGGTATCCCTGACGGCGCGGTTGTACTGAAGTTCGATATCTGAAGCTATATCAGTTGCACCCGCTTGGTCAGATGGTCGAATCCAGATAGTATTATCCTCGATTTTTTGGACTCTGACTGATGTGTAGCCGAGGTCGTGTTTGAAATTTTTAATATCGGTTTCATCAGGTATATGGTCAAAATGCGCATACTTGTCTGTAATCATGTCCACAATCGCCCATTGCCCCGGAACGTTACGTGGCGACTTGATTATTCCATCTCGCCGAAGATATTCAATGGTTGGCTTATGCAACGATGATCGTGTTTTGCCTGCTGCCAAGAGATCTTGGTTGCTCTTTTCAAGTTCCTCGTTCTTCTTTTTCAGTTCAGCAATCTCATGGTGCAGCTTTTTGACCTGCGCCGTTGATTGGTCAGCGGTTTCGCCTTCTAAGAAAGTTTCAACCGCTTCGATGATAAGTCTGTTCAAGGTCGTTCCTTTCGGGCAACAACTTCGCCACCTAGCGATATCTCCATCTGTTGTTGTATATATCGTGAACTGTCGCCTGTTTAGTTCTTTTCGTGCCATCTTAGTCTCATGGCAGAACGCCATGCTATAAATAATTACCTGTACAATACTAAGATCATCTTCTGGATGCCGTGGCTGGGCATGATCATCGGCGCTGCATCCGGCGCGCTGGTCGGCAAGCTGTCCGATGTGGGTGTGGACGACGAATTCATCAAGCAGGTTGGCAGCACAATTCAGCCCGGCAACTCCGCGCTCTTCCTGCTCGTAGAGAAGGCCACTCCTGACAAGGTGATGAACGACCTGAAGAAGTTCAAGAATGTCAAGGTTCTGAAGACTTCACTTTCCCAGGAGAAAGGCATAAATACGGTATATGCTAATAAGCGGGTTTATGCCCCCGTCAAAATACAATCAAAAATGCCATACGCTCTATTTTGAATCCGATAATGATCTTAAGCGCTGGAAGAATCTCGCCCATGAAGCGAGGGTCCCGCTTACTAAGTGGATTATTGCAATCGTCGAGAAATCGCTTGATTCTCCAGATGAAAGCATTCCCGCAAGCCATGACATCCAGAAGATGCGACAGGAGAATATCCGCCTGCGTAAGGATAATGAATCTCTGCAGCAGTCCCTCTCTCGCTCCGAAACGGAGCTGTTCAATCTAAAGCATGCGGCCATAAAGAACGACTCTGGTTTCATGGAACTGGACAGCCGTCTCATCTCTGCCCTGCAGGATGGCTGTGTCTGGGATCAGCAATCTCTCCTTGAGGCACTCGGCGTGGATTGGAATGATATTGATGCCGTGCAAACCATTTCCGGGATTCTTCAGAGGTTGCAGGATGCCGGAATAATCACCGAAGAAAGGCGGGGCTGGAAATGGAAGAAATAGAAGCCTTCAGGGAATATCTGCAGCTCCGGGGTCTTGCGCCGGCGACCATCGAGCGCCATTATTATGCATTGCGCAGATACATTGAATTTTGCAGTGCGAGAGGGGCCAATCACGCCCTCGCGTCCGAAGAAGATCTTCTGGCTTACCTGGCAGCACTTCGCTCCCAGGGGCAGCGCCATGCGAGCCTCAAGCAGGCCTTTTCGAGCCTGTCGGTTTATTGTGCCTGGCTCGCCCGACAAAAAAAGATCCCGTTCAATCCGGTGTTGGAGCTCAAGGAGGTCTACCTCCGCCAATATAAACCCGAAAATCGAGAGCGTCAGCTAATCAGTATTGGCGATGCGGCAAAAATGATAATGCTGACTTTGCGTGCACGCGATCGTGCGTTCCTATTTCTGCTCTTCAAGACCGGGATTAGGAGAAATGAACTCGTCTCTCTGGACATGGGTGATTTGGATTTTGAAAAAATGGAGGCCCATCTGAAGCCCACCGGAAAAAGAAGCAACAGGATAGTGTATTTTGATGAGGAATGTGCTCGTGCTCTAAAGAGGTGGCTCAAGGTCCGGGAGGCCCGAAATCCTTCTTCACCTGCCTTTTTCCTCAATGACAAAAATGAACGGCTTGGCCCGCATGGATTGGACGATCTGGTGGCGATAGCTGGGGAGCGGGCCGGGCTCCATGATCCCAAGAGCTCTCGGATCGAGGACAAATTCACACCGCACTGCTGCCGGCACTGGTTCACTACCCATCTCCGCCGTGCGGGCATGCCCCGGGAATTCATCCAGGAGCTGCGGGGGGATGTGCGACGGGAGGCGATCGATATCTATGATCACATCGATAAGGAGGAGCTGAAGAAAAGCTATCTGGCATGCATACCGCAACTTGGAGTTTAACTTCCTCCCTTTTTCCTCCAATTACGCATTGCCGGCGGCAAATCATCTTTGCGGAGCGAGGAAATCAAACAAGGACCGGAATAGATATAGGGTTCCTGAATAGGATTCGGCATGCCACTCTCTTGGACCCCCGTGCATCGCAGAACGAGTTTAGTTTTTTAGAAAGAGGAAAAAAAGCAATTTGCAGGGCAAAGGATTGCCCTTTTGTCAACTCTGGATCAGGCTTTGACATCCGGTGCCGCGAAAGCAGCCTTGAGCTTGTCTTCCTGTTCCTGGGTCAGAGATGTCTTCAGAACCTTGACGTTCTTGAACGTCTTCTTCAGGTCGTTCATCACCTTGTCGGGAGTGGCCTTCTCCACGAGCAGGAAGAGCGCGGAGTTGCCGGGCTGAATCGAGCTGCCAACCTGCTTGATGAATTCGTCGTCCACACCCACATCGGACAGCTTGCCGACCAGCGCGCCGGATGCAGCGCCAATGATCATGCCCAGCCAAGGCATCCAGAATATAATTCCTATCAGGAGGCCCCAGAAGGCCCCGCCGAGGGCACCGGCACCCACCAGGCTTACGGCCTGCTTTACCTGCACGTGTCCATCCTGCTGTCTGACAACAACAGCCGCATCGCTGAGCGTGATAAGATGCTCCTTTTGCAGCCTGATCAATTCGTCTCTCATCTCTTCGGCACCGGTCTCGGTGTCAAGGGCGAGGACAACCAAATCACTCATTTTCGTCTTTACCTCCTTAGTATCTAATTTCTGACTCTAACTTTGCTTGTTTTAGATAATTGTTATGATCGCAAACTGAATTGAACTGTCTGTGGGCAGATCGAAATTCACCTTATCACCTCAGCGCCGGAGACCCCATCCTTTAGGGTGGAGAGGAGGCGCGTACAATAACTACTTATTCTCATAAATCCATCTCCCCATGTTGTTTTCTTGACCCATAAGACACCCACCGGGCAAACTGTTTCAGGGAATGAAGAGAAACAACACATACCTCAGATCGGAATAGGCAGCAATGCCTAAGCTGAAACGCATTTGAAGCTATGATCTGTTGACGGGCTGCCTCGACCATGAAACGGCTCGATGGATCTTGCAAATCTATGTCAACCAGCCTATTGTGGCACGATTTTTTGCGCAGCCGCAAGCCATGCCCTTTAGGGCGTGGCAGTTGACTATTGGATTTATACAAGTATATCCTTTTATTCCCCACCATGTATTTCCTTTAGGCTTCATGCCTATCCCTGCTATATGCCTGCAATCTACTTGGTTGTTTCCTCGATTGTAGCTACGGCATGCTTGAAGACCACAAGCTCACCTTTTGCAGTCCTGAGGAGCAGTTCATAGGGGTTGTAGCTTTCCAATATGCCATTAATGGGCAGACCGCCAGAAACCAGGCGAATAGTGATCTTCTTGTCCATAAACTTGGGTATAAGGTCGAAAGACTTCGGCGTGAATTTCGTTTTGGCATCTCCCGCTGCAGTTTTTGTATCCATGAATCCGTGTCACCTCATTTCCAGAATTCACAATCCTCTTTTTCTTTATCTCTTCTTCGCCTGACTCCACTTGCCAGGCAGCGAGGGTCATGAGCATTATTCAGTCTAAAAAAAAGAAAATTTATTTATACCTATTGCTGCTTATGATGTAAATAATATATATTGGAGGAAGGAATGTGAAAGTGGACAGACTATTTTCAATCCTGCTCGCAGTAATTATATCCTGCGGGCTATTTGGAGTCCAAGGGCAGAGCGGCGCAGATGCTGCAAAGCCAGGTCCAGATCTTTTAAATGTTAATGCCACAGCGATGCCAGATCACATTACACTGTCCTGGACGGGAGATCCAAAAACAACTCAGGCCATTACTTGGAGAACGGATCCCACGGTTACGAAAGGTATTGTCCAGTATAGTATGAATCAAAATCTCGAAGATAGGAATACGCTATCAATGCCCTCTCAGGTGACCAATCTTAAGACAGATCTCGGCGACCAGCACATTCATACAGCAACGCTCACCGGATTAAAGCCCGGAACCCAATACTACTACCGGGTTGGCGATGGAACGAATAATTCCAGCACCATCTTCTCCTTCAAAACTGAGGATGAAGAAGCCGATAAATTCCAGTTCCTGGTCTTTGGCGACACACAGAGCGGAGACGACAAAGATCCGGATTACAGTCAATGGAATACAACGATCCATAATGCATACAAGGCGAATCCTGATGCCAGCTTCTTTATGGTAGTAGGGGATGAAGCACAAGCGGGCCGTTCCAATCTTCACTGGAACTACTGGTTTGATGCCTGCAAGGGCGTTATTGATTCCATATCCTATATGCCAGTCGTGGGAAATACCGACTGCCGCGACCTAAATAGAACGCACGGCGAGCCTACTATATACCTTGGCCAGTTCAAGACCCCCGCCAATGGGCCTTTTAAGAATAGTCAGGCATATTCGTTTGACTATGGAAATGTGCATTTTGTGATTCTGGACAGCCAGCTCCGCGAGCAGCGGAAAATCAATCCCAACCTGCTGAAGGAGCAACAGGCCTGGCTGGAGAAAGACCTGAGCCTGACCGATAAGGAATGGAAAGTGGCTATCTGGCACAAGCCGCCCTATTTCTCCAAAGCATTCAGATCAAACAATGCCACCAAGAATGCCTTCACGCCCATTATTGATAAGCATCATGTAGATCTGGTATTCAATGGCCATGACCACGCCTATTCCAGGAGCTACCCTATCAATGATAACCAGATAGTCAGCTCTCCAGATCTGGGCACTGTTTATGTGATCGCAGGAAGGAGCGGTGCCAAGTACCTCAAGGACAATGAACGGAAGGCATGGACCACTGACTTCTTTGACCCGCAGGACATGCCAAACTACATAGTTGTAGATGTCGACGAGTCCAGCATAGAGATCAAGACTTATAAGATGGACGGAACGCTCATCGACGATTACACTATAGAAAAGAATGAAGGGGACACGCCGCGCACGGCAGTGCCTTCCAGGTACAATCGGCCCTGGCTGGCCGTCAATGGCATCCTGCTCAACAGACCTCTGATAACGACACCTCCATCCCAGATCAACGAAACATGGTACCTGCCCATCAAACCCATCGCAAAGTTCCTAGGTGGTTCGGAATCCGTTTCCGGCAGCAATGAGACGCTTTCCCTCAGCATAGAGAACTACGAGGAGAACGAGACCTGGTCAGACGAAGAGATCCACACGGTCGTCATTACCAACGGCAGCGCCAGAGCAACCCTGGACAATGTCCCGATCTCTATACCGGATAGCGTAGTAGTCGACAGTGATGGAAATTTCCTCATCTCAGCCGATGATGTGCATTCGCTATTTGGCTTCTCCTGGTGGTATGATTCAGATAGGAACATACTGTTCCTGAATAATCCAAGTAAGATAGGAGAATAGGGTTAGGGCTAAATAGCTGGTGTTCTGTTGAATATTGGGATGGTTGCCATTGGGGCGAAAAAATCATTATTGTTTTCGTCCGAGAGTAGCACAGGATTCAACAGAGACCAATCAAACCCCTTTTTTTAAAAATGGCTTGCATATGAGCGTTCCTCATAATGATCACTCCCGCCATGCACCCAAGGCTATTGCAATTGATGGCAGAGAATTGTGATGGAATGCAACTCGATCCACTCAGCACTGAGAACGAAGTTGATTTGAGGTTGGTCTTTCAGCTGGCCTTCGAACTTGGCCAAGAGTTCCATGCAGCTCCCTGGCCTCATTGATGCCCAAAAGCGCGGTCTTCAGGTCTCCAGCCTCCTCAGCCGCCTCCAGGATACCCAGGGCCTTTTTCCGGAGAGCTTTCACATCTTCAAGCAGAGCATCAGCCTTCGCAACTTCTTTGATATCTTTAGCTTTTGCAAGGGTCCCAGGGAGGTGCCTCTCTTTACCCTCTTCAAAGCATCCTCGGAAATTCCCGCGAAATCCCGCGAAATTCCCGCATAATCCCGCGAAATTCCCGCGAAATTAGCGTTAGAGGCTAGACGCTTATCGATTTCATCCCGTTTGGGATGCTGAAAAACGGTGCAGGGCCTGCCGCGCTTGCCCATCTAAATCGCCTCACGGATATGGATTTCGTAAAACAGCTTCCGAAGCCGAGAAAAAAATCCCGCGAAATCCCGCGAAATTCCCGCAAAATTAGCGTCCAAGGGAGAAAGGGGCCTGTAGATCTCATCAAGGTAGGCTTCTAACTTTCTCCAAATTCTTATGCATTCGGCAAAGGAATAGACGGCTTTCCCATTCGTGTGAATCTGTTGCTTTTTCGCAGATCCTTTTGTGATTGGCCTTTTGCTCATCTACTCCGGGCCTCCTTGGATTCAGGCGGGAAGTAGTAGCCAGGAAACTCAAGGACCTGAAAACATCCGGCATCCTAAAGCTCCTTGGCCAACCTGAGCAAGCCGGGCCTGCATGTATGAGAGTCCTTTTTCCCGGCTCCGGCTAATCGTGGATTTGTCAGATGTTTGCATCTTCGCCCTTAATCAATGCATCCAATTCGTCCCAGTTTCGATAGAGCTGCATTTTCATTCTCTTGGGGAGCGGCTCTCGTGTCTTGGGGCTGACCTTGACTCCCAGGCCGCAGCTGGGGCATGATCGAGAATTGGCAGTCAAACGCTTGCAGACCGGGCAGAGCCAATCAATTTGAAAAGGCCGCGCAGAATCGGAACGCTTCGCAAAAATTGGAATCCACCCGCCGCTGGTCGGCGTCCCTGGAAAAGTCGATGAGCCGGGGTAATGGCCCGCGGACACAACCTTTTTGGATGCTTGCTCTGACACAAACATTGCTTGGCCCTCCAATATCTAATTAATTGTCACTCGCAGTGATTGTATTCAGCCTGTATGCAATCCTGGTGTAGCCCCTCCCATAGCCCGGTATCGGCTTTTCGAGCTTGATCTTATGGACTACCCCTAAATCGGTGAGAACTTGCAGAGCTCTTCGGACAGTCTCGACAGTGTACCCTGTCTGGACGCTCAGCTTTCGCACTGTAGTTGTATTGCCCTCCGGGATGGCGTCTTTTACCGTTTTCAGGGTTTTGTCGAACACTTCAACCTCCAGCGCTTCGAATAGCTCGGCCTGGCGCTCGGCGGCTGCTTGCTCCGGCGATTCATGCGTTCCCTCCGTTGATTTCGATGTTTACGAGTTCGCCCACATGGCTGCGATAGAAGCCTTCTTTTTCCGGAGGCCAGGCTGCCCGGATGGTCGTCCAGAGGCGGGGCTGCTCAAGCCAGGGATTGCGAGGAACGGTAGGTTCAGGGGCGGACAGAAGCATGAGGACGAGGACCTCCGAAGCGGAGGAGAGCGGGAAGTTGCCTGGCTTGCCGCGGAACTTGGTGTCCCACTCCAGGAATTGCGCTGAGAGCTGGGAGCGCTTGACCTTCAGCACGGCCAGTAGAGTTGTTTGGGTGATGTCTGAGGGCATCTTCTCGTACTCGGCAGAGAACCTGATCGTGACCCGACCGGAGGTATCCTCGATAAGCTGGGCTTCTTTGGCCCTGGCCTGGGCGAGCTTCTTCTCCAGGACCTGCTTTAGCAGAGCATTCTCAGAGTGAACCGTGCCGTCCTTGTGGACACACGCCTTGCCGCCAGGACTGTATACGGTGATCCAATGGCCATCCACATCCCTGATGGCGTGAAGGTCCTCTTCTGCGGCGTAGTCTTTGGCCACCTGCAGAGCATCCATTTCAGAGCTCCCCTGCAGTGCAGGCTATGCCGCCTGTGTGCAGATGCTTCTGGGCCCAGAGCTCGAGAGTGAAACGGTCACAGAATATGATCGGTACGGGCTTGCAGATCTTGCATATGCGGCCATCATCCAGGCTGTACTGCTCTTCCCCCAGGTCATGCAGAACCTCGATTACTGCCTGCGGGCAGATCTTTTCCCGTTCGATGAAGTCGCGGACGAGGAGAACTGATTTATAGCCGATAGCATCGGGATTAGCCTTAAGAAGCTCGATGATCTTTGCCCGAATGGCTTCCTTGGTTATTGGCACGGCGATCAGAGCTCCCACGCTTCAATACAAGTGGGAGAGGGAGAGGGGTTGCTCATGCTCTCGCCTCCTGCTTCCGACCGATTGACTCCTGCACCGCCTTCTCCTCCTCGAGCTCGAGGTTGATCTCATCATCCTCTCGCCACTCCCTGTTGAGGATCTTGAGCTGAGCTCGCCTCTCGGCCTTTGTTATGGCGTCCCTGTCGGCGAAGGACCAGGCCCTCATGACCTCCAGCGTCAGCCAGAGCGGTGCTGGCTTGCCCTTCACCTTGAGGTCAGGATCAAGCTGAGGCATGTTGTTCTCCTGGATGCCGATGATGAGTGGGGTCTCCTTGAAGTACCGGGCCTGAGAATTGGCGTCTTCCCAGGCCTTCAGGAGCATGAAGGTCTCTCGATCATGGGATACGCGGTCCTCCCTGAACTGTTGGGTCTTCGGGTTCAGGACTCGCACCTGGCCCCAGACCAGATCCTTTGTCCTGCCGCTGTCCACGATCTGGGTGCAGAGGCCGCGGCGGTTGGCTTCTTCTGAGGCGGCGAAGGCGTTGGGGGCCTGCTTGCCGGCTACGTTGTAGGAGCGGTCCTGTCTCTGCCGCCAGGTCTCTACACTGAAGTCGTCCTTCTTGCCGCCGTAGGGCGTCAGGCCTTTCTCCTCGGTTTTGCGGCCCGAGTCTTTGGGTGGCCTTTCTTCTTTGGCCTCGGCTCCTCTCATCTCCATCAGGGTCTCGCAGAGCTTCTCATACGTGCTCTGGCTGTCTGTGACGATCCGGCCCTCTTCCAGCCGCACTATGATATCGCCGGGGGAGAGGAGGTAACGCTTCTTGCCCTGGTCTTCGCCTTCGGAGAATTGCTTTCCATCTGCTACACACAGCATTTCCAATGCTTTTTTCAGTTCAGATTCTGAGACGGGTACTTTTCCGGCCATCTTCATTCCTCACATTTCAATTTACCAGCCCGACCTGTAGAGAAAATCGAGGTCGTCCGATGCTTTCTCGGATGCAATCTCCGCTTTTGCCGTCTCGATTTGCCTTGCGACATTGGCCTTTCTGGCCGGTTCCACCATCCTCCAGACATAGGCTTTCTTTTTCAGCATCAGTTCCCTGAAGCGTCGGCTTGCCGGATTCATCCATGTCGAGAATTATCTGCGCTTTCTGATCGTACAGCAGATCGGCAGATTCTTGCTCTCTGATTCTGGCGTCGAGGAATGCCTTTTTCGCTTCATGCTTTGCATTGATCGCTTCAGCGATCTTCTCGTTTCGAGCTTTGCGCTCATCTTCATCGTACATCTTAAAACGCCTCGGCAGTAACTGCTTTCGAATTACTCGGC
>Ga0310040_1000781_pt1 | contig 26732 bp, 21 predicted proteins | sample EPASupsiteHSE623_FD_200237 | JGI IMG/M metagenome (GOLD analysis project Ga0310040, IMG submission 200237) | Bioremediated contaminated groundwater from EPA Superfund site, New Mexico - Sample HSE6-23 (v2) (version 2) | ecosystem: Environmental > Aquatic > Deep subsurface > Groundwater >... | reverse complement strand
TCTTCAAGTTTAGATTTATTGTGGTCATTGTAGGGGCCACAGGATACATTTATCCTAAGCTTAAAAAACTTTTAGGTGGATGTGTCCTGCCTACATATTATCACTGGAAAAGTAGATTGTGCCCACTAAACAAATAAATGCCAGCACGCTTTTTGGGATTAAGGCTAATGCCCTGGGTTAGTCTCAAGGCCGACGGCCCCCCTGACCCCACGGCCGCGGGGGACATTTCAGATAATAAGCAGTCGCTGTCCGATAGCTGTTTGATGAATCGATAGCATATCATCGTGGCACTTCAAGGACGTAGATTATATGCGAATCTGAGGCTATCATCCTCTTGCGGCAGCTGTAGCTTAAACGTGGGTGTGTTCCCCCCAGAGGGGGTCAGGGGGGCATCTGCCCGGATGCATAGAGTATAGTGCACTTCGATATTGGGTTTGACCAATGGGCAGTCGTCATCAGAAGCGCAGAGCATAATGCGCTACCAAGAACTGATTGACAGATATTCTGACCCATGACCCGAATTTGAAGCTCGATAGAGCGCTCCCCGCTCAGGGAAATGTGATCTTAATTAAGCCTTCGTGCACTAGGATTTTCTTCTCTGATCCGCTCACTCAATCTGATATCTTAAGCGCGCCCCTGTGGATTCACCTCCAGGGCATGGCATGGATCTGCGATTGATTAATATCCCGCCAAGTCATTCTTAATCTATTCATGACCGATATGGTAAAGCGATTGACAGGATGGGACGGCCCCGAGTATCGCGACAACGGGATGTGCCGCTACTCCAAGACCCAAAGCTGGATAAAGATGTACATAGACGTCGATATCTCCGAGTTCTGGGGCGGCGTCACAGGGACTGAGGAATGCTTCGAGATCGCCATGGAAGAGGGCATTTGGAAGCGCTTTTGCATAGACCTGGCAGAGACGCCTGAGGGAGACATTCTAATAAGGCTACTAGGATACACAACCTGGGACCTCGTCTTCGAGCGCACAAGCGAAGGTGAGCCGATAGATGAGAAGATAGAGACCATAGATGACCTGGCAGCTTACCTGGAGAAGTGCATCCCTGCCTCAGGATAGATGGGGCAGATCTCAGGCCAGCGGGAATTGATTGCAATACTTGCTATAGCCTCATTCTTTAGTCAGGGTTCAGCCAGGGACATCGCCACCCATTTTCGCCCTTGATGAGATCATTCAAATATTGAGCACAACCAATAATAGACATATGAAGAGACTTCTTATAACTCTAGCTCTGCTCATGTCTCTAGTAGGGACTGTGATGGGCAGCGGCATGAGCGATATGCTTGAGAAGAGGCCAGGCGAGGCATTTGCCGAGAAGCTGTACAATAAAGGCATAGGCAAGCCCTGGGTAGGAGGCAACCCACCATGGTACCAGGAGCAGATAGCGCCCATAAAAACACTGCCATATAAGACTGTAGTGGGCTCAAGGTTCCATTACTACCCCCTGGGGTCTGTGTTCATAAACAACTACCTGACCATTGGCGAAGGCGCGTATGCTCTGAAGATACCATATCCTGCAGGCCAGTATATGGTTCTGGGGTGCTATGACGAGTACGAAAACCTGGCTGGATTATACATAGATCTGGGGAGATATACTGCAGCAGGACCTGGATACTGATACAAAAGCCCGATAGAGTGTGCAGTGGTCATGTCTGGTAGGAATTTTGATATGAATCCATATCCCTACTTCGGAAATCTTTTTATCACAACGCTGCAAAGGGATTGAACCTATTATCCAACCCATCGATTCCGGTCAGCTACCGCAGAGCACGTTAGAGGTACTCACTAGATATTTATAATTTTAATAACCCTCTTAACGTGAGGTGAAAAAATTACTAACTGTACCGATATGAAGATGGGGCAGGTCTACTCATGTGGAAATTGCGGGCTTGAGATGAAGATCGTCAAGGAATGCGCCGAATGCGAAACATCATCTGCGTCTTGCTGTGCTCAAGATTGCTCCTTTCAGTGCTGCGGCGAGCCAATGAAGATGGTCAGATAGGCCATCTCCATTCCAAAACTTCGCCTTTAGCTGAGAGAAAAATGATGATGCATAGCTCCAAGCCCATCTAGCTATGCCTCGATTGTGTCGATGCCAATGCCAGCAAATTCATGGCTGGTTAAAGAACTCAGAATATGACTGCATCTCTCAGAATAAGTATATTACGGGATCAAAGTACTGGGAGAAGCGAGGGGCTATCTATCCCTGGCCTAAAGACCAGGGAATTCCGCCCCCTTTGCACTCCCTAACGGAGTTAAATCAACCAAGCCTTCTTGCTGCAGCAGAACCACTACCCAGAGCCACTGAGTTCTTCATGGGACCCTTACCTAAGGCTATGGGTTTAGGAGCAGCGTTAGCATCGGCATCCTGGGATTGGCTGCTCTGTGGCTCAATCGGAGCGACATTAGCTGGGGCCTCTTGAGATTGGTTGAGTTGAGGCTCTATCGTGATGATGTTAGCCGGATTCTCCTGAGATTGATTGAGCTGCGGCTCAATTGGAGTTGCATTTGCCGGCATCTCCAAAGATGCTTTAGGCTGCGGCTCTACCGAAGTGACGTTAGCCGGCACATCCTGGGATTGGATGGACCTGGGCCCGATTAGAGTGGCATTGATCTTCGGGTAGCTCTTAGAGACTTTCTTGGAGAGGTTCATCAACCTGGATAGGTTGACTCCCTCGCGACCCAGGCTAGGTCTAAGTCCTGTATCATTGCTCAGATTCTGGGCAGGCACCGTCACATTGGATCCAGTCACATTGGCTCCAGTCAAGTTCACAGGCGATAGTGCTGAATCGATGATCTCATAGCTGCGCCTGTGGCTATGGCGCGTCTTGCTGAAGTTGAAGATTGAGGGCACTGCATTTGCATATCCAGTGAATATCTGCCTATGGATCTCTGGCAGGCTGACCAATGGTACAGTGGTCTCTGACTCATTTATTTCTGGGACATTGATCCACAGGTGGAGGTCTCTATATGGAGCCGTAAAGTTCGATTCCCGGTACAGCAGGAACTCAAGCTTATTGCCTTGTCCAGGGTCTTGGAGGATATAGCTCACTGGATGCTCCCAGGTCTGGTTTTGAGAGAGCTGGATATCTCTGCTCAGGAGAGTCTCGTTTCTGAAGCGCAGCCTCATGGTGTAGTTGGTGAGGACATATTCATGATTGACCACGCCGACTATTACCGTGCTGTTATTTCCCGGTCCCACTTTTGTTGGATAATCATATGCCTTTCCGCCCTGCCCCAGGATATAGAACTCCGTGAACTTCTCGCCTTGCTTGGGTGTAACGATTACATAAGCCAGGGCAGAGACCGATAGAATTATTGTGATTATAAGGATGACAGTCAGGGCTTTATCTAACCTGCTGGAGCCCTCAGCCAGAACCTCATCTTTGAGCGCATCCAGACCCTTTTTGAGGTCTGTAGAAAACCGCTCTTCAGGAACCTGCATTGAGCGCCTGATATAGGCTGCTGCAGACATGGCTATAGTGAATACAGCCAGAGAGATGACCACGGGCACGAGCCTTATCCCCCAGGGCGTATAGTTCAGTCCAAGGCCGATCAGGGGCACTACTGCGATGCTCAGCCCGAAGCTGAGAGCTATCCTCTCTATGCCGTCTAAGTCAACCCTGCGCGGGAAGAGAGCCGCAATCAGAACATATCCCGGCAAAAATAGAACCATTGCCAGGCCTAGCGGTATTCTGACTGGCAGGCCATCTAGTGGCGGCAAAAGCGTGAATACGAGTGTCAGTATGGCAAGCAATGCCGCACCTAGAAGATCTCCGGGCAATGGCGCTCTATCTTTTATCTCCTTCAGCCTCCAATTCTAATGCCAAATATCCTCTGGAGGATCTCCAGTATCCAGCTGATAAATCCTCTATCTGCACGAGCAGGAGCTTTGGACTCGCTTACGCCCTGTACACTAGGCTTAGCGATATTTTCAGTTCTATTTAAACTCTTGTTCTCATCTGCAGCCCCGGATGATCGGCTTAAGTAGAGTACCATCTCCTTATCCCGGCAGATAGTACAGGCGCCTATGCCTCTAACCAGACAATATTGATCCTGACAATTGCCAGCCTGCTCTGTTAGGGGGGACCCCCGCGCTATGACCTTCCAGGTGCCACCAGAGGTCATCAGCTTTAGCCGCCTCTCTGCCTCTGCATACTGGTCAGGCTTCTCGGGATCGAGCCTGTTCGCGACTGCATACCATTTTATGACCTCTGAAGTTATATCCACGGCAGTCGCTGCCTTTTCTGCCTGGCGCGGCGCGCTGCTCGATACACTGCCAGATGAGCTTTCAACGCTTTCGGAAGACTTGGCTTTGGAATCTGTGCCAGGATCAGAGCCGCCTGAAGACGACCTTGAGCCGCCCACCTGGAGGGTCTTGGCCTGGTCTGGACCGCGGATCACATATTCTCCGGCCGGAAGACCAGTGGTATCTATGGTCAGGCTGTATTTGCCATCAGGGCCTGCCGTGACCTGGGTCCCTGCAGTAATCTCAATAGGAATGCTGGCAGCGCCTTGTGCGGCCTCTCCGAAGACCTTTAAATCATATCTTCCAGAGGGGACGTCCGATTGCGATATATGTGCGGCCCCGTTGCTGGCCTGGAAGCCCTTAGTTATCCAGACACCGAACTTGACACCCACATTCAAGTCCTTGATGCCATTGGCAGAGACCGCGAAGCTATTTGGCTTCTGGGGTATCTCGATGCGGGACGCCTCGTACTCATATCTGCCCGCATCTACAGGCAGCACCATCTTGAAGCTCGACTGGAACTTCACATTCTCACCCGGGCTCGCAGTTCCGGTTATGACTATTTGATCTCCCTGGCCAGGATTTGATTGAGATACCTCGAAGGCTGAAGCGATCGAGGCCAGATATATGATTATAAGTATGGCTAGTATCCTCATGGGACCAACTCGACATATCTTTGATCTATGCCCGTTATGCCGCGGCTGGTGTACACGCCACAGGTTAATATATACTTACCAGGCGCCCATCCCGAGTCTGTTATGAGGTACATGCTTGATGAGGATGTGTTGGACTCCTGCAGTGCTATAGCACTGTCATGATCTCCATGGATCTGGACCCCAGGGCGATTGTAGATACCATATCCTCCGAGCTCTCGTTGGCAGATTCCTAACTTTTGGCCGGCCTCTCTGCCTGGATCTTTAAAAGATCCAGAGATATTCTGGCCAGGTGCATAGACAGGATAGCTCTCATATGGGTAAGTCCAGTCGCCACCCGGCATGGCCAGGCTGGCACTGGGCATCATAACTTCATTGGCACCTTCTAAAGCGATCTCTATATTCGCTGAGTTAAGGGTTGGTTGTGCCATGGATAAAGGTAAGCTCGCAAGAATTAGGAGTACTGCAAATAGCCTCATAGATCTAGACCTGGTTATAAGAAAGTATATCTCCCTTTTCAGGTGCTGACAAGGCTGGGTATTTTATGGGATTGCAGCGCTTTGATAGGGATTTCCTGGGCTTTGCGGCATCAAGCATGCTAGCTATTGCTGCTGAGACCTGCATTTACCTTGGATATGTAAAGGAAGCTGTGGCAATAGGTTGTAAACGTGCTCATAGCAGCGGTTGTGCTCAATGTGGAGCTTAATGTTGACATAGCACTCATGGCCGATGTGGTGCTTAACACCGATGATAGCATTTTCCTGACTACCTCCTACCCCTACCCTTATCCCAGATAGAGATAACTTAGGTTAGCATTTACAATAAGATATTAATAGCGTTCCCATTCGATAAAATAATGAATTTTGGAATGTATTCTCGATAATCAGCTTCAGCGGCTTGTGAACACATAAATAAGCATTTTAGATGCCCTGCTTAAATTTTGGCCAGGCAAGTGACAACTTGAGATAGACTCAATATGTCATTTATCAATATGCTTGAAGCAATCATCCAATTTGGCAATACCCACAAGAGGAATGACCCTTTGGCGCCTTAACTTATCTGAACAGGACAGCATCTTTAGTCCTGTATCAGGGTATCATGAATCTCCAAACAGAGGCGAAATCCGAACCATAAAAATCTTCTAGTGACCCGATATATTAATATACCACGTTACAAATGTCTTTAATGCTTTAGCGGCATTCCACTTAGCCAATTTAATAGCCTTGAGATATCGATAATGCTTAAGGGCATCAAAGATATACGCAGCAAAATTGAGATTTGGCCGCTCTCTTCAACGGCTGAGGCGACGCGCTTCTCGGATGGAGCAAAGAGGCACGTGGATCAGGCAGGTTGGATCGGGAGAGAGGCGGGATGCAGGGGATGCCGCACAGCTGGCTATGGCCAGGCAGGCCGGGCCGGACAGGGATATGAGTTCTCAGGGGAGACGGCAGTGAGGGGTCAGGAGGGACGAAGGGTGAGAGGTAAGCTAGTTGCGTCAGGCATTCTGGCAGCCATAATGGCTGGGGCCATGCTGGCAGGGGCTATTCCTTATTTAAATAGTGTTGTTACTTATTCAGAAGATTCTAGCACATCTACTACTTCATTTAACTTCAACCAGTCGGTCAGCGGCACTGGATTCTACAACATATATCGGAATATAACTGAAGGCGACACAGGTATCAGGAGCTTCAATCATGGAAGTGGCGCGTATATTTATGATGTCAATATAGCCGCTAGCGGAAATATTAATTCGGTCACTGGTGAAGTGACGACTAATCAAAAAATTGATCAGAAGGAGAGCATGGACGCGGTCTATTCAAAGGCCACGTTCGATCTTCCCGGAAGCATGGGTGCGATCCCCTTCAATTCCCCTATAAGCGATAGCATCTGCATTAAGAACTATTTCCAGGGCCCAGATATGGACCAGGGCACATCCATGAATGCCAAGTTCCTCTATGCTGAATCACTCAAAAAGGATTTGGGTGCCAGCCTTTACTGGAACACGGCAGGAGGTGGAATCGCTACGTTATGGGAGGATTATGCAAAGAATCACCATAGCAAGACCAGCCTGAATGTAGAGTCAGAGTTCAGCGGCAAGGCGCATATTGGTGCGATCATAAATAAGCGAGGCGACAAGCACCCGATATACACTGCGCTGGTAGATGAGGACTACTCTGGAGCCTTCACCATCGCCAAGAAGATGAGCGTAGCTGTAGATTACGACAGGACGGCACCATATGATGACTGGCTGCCATGCTGCAGCGGCGGCTGGAACACCATGGATATTCACGACAAAATAGGGCACGGCAGCAGCGCCACTGGAATCTTCGACTGCACCTGCTATAAGGTGCCGCAGGCGGCAGAGTTCCAGAGGGAAGGGAAATAGCGGTCTGACCAGATCCTTCCCACCTATATTGCCACAGTCCCTTCTTTATTCTTTATCCCACGACGACCAATCAAGAAGAACAACTACAACTTTCCGGGCGATGAGAAGGACCATAACTTTTCGGGCGAGACACGGACTACCGGTATATGCAATGGCCTATGATGTGGATTATCTAAATAGACGTCTTATCAGAGAGTCTGGAAATCGTGCCCCTTAACGCAAGCACCTATTGGAATATCGAATCGATATCCTTTATTTGAGTATTTCCTATCCTTTGGGAATATACGGATCAAAAGATCGAGCCGTTCTATTTTAATGAATACCCCGCTGCTTGCAGCGGGGTGCGCCGCCACCGTTTGACTTTTGCAAAGGCACTCGCCATGTCAGTATCAAGAATCACGGCTACGGTCAAGGATAGACTCCACCTCCTTTCTGACCTCATTGCTCGATTGGGCCTCTACTATCCTCCTATACCCTCTCTGCTCTAAAGCGCTTTTAAAGCTCTCTGCTGATACACCTGCTATTTCAGCCCCGCGACTTAAAGAAACCTTTCCAGACCTGTAAAGCTCCACTGCCATCTCCAACTTCAGACCCGGCCTGGCCTCAATCATGATCTTGAATGCATCTTCCAGCATCTCGTCTTTATCCCTGGTAGTATCCTGCCCGTATCAAACCATCCATTCCCACTCTTAGCACATCGAGCCCCGCAGTCATGATTAACACTAATCCGTGCAATAATTTAATACTGCCTATAGGACGGTTGAATGCGATGAGGTGTTCATCGATGATACACTCGAAGCAGTTATGTGTCCAGACGCTAGCTCATAAGAAAGATTGGACTTCAAGGCTGCCATATCCCCATATGCCTATCCATCTTTCTCCAATTGGTTAAGCTCCAAATGCAAATTCTGCCCCATTATAGTGTTGGTTGCCAAACGATTTACACCTGGCAGGATGGACCAAACATGGGTTGAGTTCTCAAGTACACTCAGGCCCAAATGAGGCCCGGCTCAATTCATCTTTTTATATTAGCTATATGCCTGCGCTTCTTGGGCAGTTGCCCCCCTGAGCCTTCTTGGGGAAACATTCCAGACACTATGCAATATCTGTCAGGGAGCTGTTTTATAGACAGATCGCATATCACATGGCTCTTAAAGTATATCGAATTTATGCAAATCTGATACCATCATCCTCTTGCAGCAGCTATGGCATATATGCATAGGTGTTCCCCCAGAGGGGGTCAGGGGGGGGCAACTGCCCCAAAAGCGCAGAGCATAGCATATAGGAGACAATTGTACCTCACCGGGCGGATGATTGGGCGATTCTGGCGATAGATGAATGTTCCTGATATCGATTGAAGATGTTAAATATAATCCATTTAGTAAAGTACTATAATCATAAGCCTTCCCCGCGGACGCGGTGTCAGGGGGGCCCGTCAGCCTGAGACACCCAGTTAGTTAGTGCTTCGCCCATAAAACGCTCATGAATGTCGGTCACCCACGAGGATGAAAAAGATCCCTGAATCGAGACCATTTTCGTACCAACCTCATGATTCTTTTCCGACGAGGTTTTGAATCGCACCCGTAAAAGTGATGGCTGTTCTTCTCGATTCGCACACGCAATCTAAATCCAGAGAGCTCCCCATGGATGCGCTTTGAGGCCAAAGGTTCAAATCAATCTCAAAAATTCTTCTGTAGAAAGCCCGGCTTCTTTCAATATCGCCTTAAGGGTTCCTTTAGGGATGTCTAAGCCAGGGTGGTTTGGAACAGTCGTCCTTCTCTTTGTAATAGGATTGTACCAGATTTCATGGCTGCCCTTTGCCTGTCGATCGAACACAAATCCTGCCTTTTTGAGGCCATGAATAACTTCGCTCGCAGTGAGCGCTGGAAGCTTAGCCATATCACACGGTCACAGCCACTGGGATCTTGACGTTCTTTACGACCCTATTGGCTGGCGCTATCTCAGCCGGTAGAGGATCCCCGTGCTCAATATATGATTCAATGAGCTTCCTTGCTACATCCTGCGCTATCTCCATCGCCTCAGCTATTGTCCGCCCCTGGGCTACAAGCCCCGGCAGCTTATCGCTTGTAGCCAGATATATTCCCTCATCCAGCCGTTCTATATTCAATGATACTAGATACTCAGTCAATTTTAAATCGCACCCCTAATGGATCGCATAACCTATATTTTTGCTTTAATTTGTTACTTGAGATCATATTTATAGCCTTTCTCATTGCAACGCCTGACCTATTATCCTTCCTCAATTAATCACGGTCCCTGATCAAAGCCTGGAAGGGACGATGATTTAGTTATCGCCTGTCCTGACATCGCCGCCAAGGTATCCACCAGGGCTGGCCAAAACCATATCCCTCCCAAAAAAATAGGGTCAGGCAGTTATACCCTGGCTGCAGAATGAACAGTCCTTCTTGCTCCCATTTGCAGGCACCGGAGAGACAGCATCCCTGGCCTCATCAGGAAGCTCAATCCCTGTGGGCTGGTCAAATTCTCTGAACATCGAGGTCTGCGTCATATCTATATTCAGGCTCTCTCCCCCCGGCAGGCTCAAAACCTCCGGGGTTGTGCTCAGGACCACATTCATCTCGTTCTTCAAGAGCAGGCCCGACTCAGGGTCTATCCAGGATGTGAGCCTCACTGTGCTCTGGTTCATGAGCCTTGAGTTTTTTACCACATCATCCATGGTCAGGTTTAATGTCCTTCCAGCGAGTGTGAAGTAAGCCCCTATGATCTGCCCTCTGATCAGCATTCCGCGAATGCCTTCAGTTGGAGTGCTCACAACCCTCAGGCTCTCGCGGCCGTCTGCCGCATCAGATCCAACGAGGGACATATCTGAGTAGCTCAGCATGCCTGACTGGCCCCTCATCTCATCGAATGTGCGCATGGCCAGGGTCGAGTTTGGGACTGCCTGCTTTTGCCATGCCCGGCCAGCGCTGCTGTACAGGGTGCCGTTTATGAGGTATGAGCTGTGCTCTCTTACCACCCGTCCGTCCCTTCTGTTGGTCACTGAGAGAGCAGCCATCCCCTTCGCGATATCCACTGCGCCAGCTGTGTGAGATGTGATATTCGACCTGGCCTCGCGGGTGCTGTTCAAGAGAAGGACATCAGCTGCTGCATCTATCACATAGGCATAAGAGGTCAGGTTGATTGCGGCGCCTGCTATCTTCTGCTTCTGGTCCAGCAGACCCTTGCTCGTATCGCCTGAAGAGCCGCTGGCAGCGGCTGCCAGTACTGAGAGAGCTGCCAGTACGGGCCAAATAGATGAAATCCTTTGCATGATACCCCTCTTCTGCAGGAAGTATACCCTCATCAGCAAAGAAGTTTGGCCTGATCCGCGGCCGTGCCGGCCTGTGATTGGGCCCGCCGGCCTCGATTGGCTGCAGCCGTTGCAGGGCGTCTGCTTGATGCTGCCGGGGCGCATCTTCAGGCATTGGATCGATAAAGGTAAATTCATCTTATATTAATCCCTAAAAGAGTAATCGCTGAGGTTAGGGTCCCCTATGACGCAGATTATGGAGGTTTGGTAGATGAGATGGTTAATCATCGCTCTGATGCTGGCACTGACGCTGACACTGACACTGGGCCTGACCCAGGGGTATACCCTCGGTGGCGGCAACGGAGCAGTCAATTGTACGCTATTTGGCACTTACAGGAGTCCTCTCCCAGAGGAGCTGCAGGGTCCGGCAGGAAATGCCACAAGAGACATAGCTCTAACTGTAGATGTAGGACTTTTTGGGGCATACAATGCCAGCTATATCCTGGTGGACAGCAAGGACAGAGAGTATGAGCTAGAGCCGAGTCTCACAAGAGCGCTTCAGCCAGGCCGGCTGCTTGTGGGGTTCGTGGTGCCCAAAGACGCCCTCTTCAAGATCCTCAGGGTAATACCCGATCAGGGCAGCGCCACTCCCATCAACATCAACTGGTGGAAGACGCCAAAGACCAGCAACGAGAATGTGGTGCTCAGGTACTATGGAATAATAGACCAGCGTCTGAGCACTGATGAGCAGATTGTGGCATTTGAGGTAGGCATTCAGAACAACGGCACAGAGCCCATGCCGCTGAGCCCTGAGAACTTCACGCTTCTGGACCAGAACGGCTGGGAATATTATACCCTGGATGGATTTAGCGCCATTAATCTTGGACCTCAGAAGGCTGTCAAGGTAAAGGTGAACTTCAGCGAGGTTTCGCCCTGGTCAAAGCCCGCTTATCTGGTCTATGATTACTTGACAGATAACATGCTTGGCGTCAACCTGGAAAAAGATACAGGGCCGCTCTCTGATGAGCAGGTATACGGCACATCGGGATCATCGCCTGATGCCCAGCCTCAGCTGCAGGTAAGTGAGCCTGAAGAGCAGAATGCAGGACAGACCGCCCAGGCTGGTAAGGTCGCGCCGGTAGTCATAGTCAAGCCCAAGGTAACCAGCACAGTGAGCGCTCCCACGGTTGCTGATAGGGATATCCCATCTACAGGGATTCCATCCAGCGAGCAGGAAGCTCTCCAGGCCAAGCTCAATGCTGCCAGGGCAAGGATTGGAACATCCACGAGCGCCGGGTCATCTGGCAATACCGGAATAAACTCGACTGTAGCAGGCGCCAAGGACAGGCTCGCGAAAGTGAGGGCCAAGCTCCAGGACCAGTAGAAGTAGCCATCTGAATTCAGGGGCATGCCATCTGCTGCCCCTCAAAACATTATTAAAATGTTTAACATCAGTTAATTCAAGAGAGTGTGGAATGAAGTTGCCATATTATAGACCGGTTCAGCTTTATAATTGTGATTTCAAGCTTGATCTGAGATCCCTCAAGCGAAATGACTCGATAAAGATAAATCTATCCTGTTACAATAGGTCATAGTATGCAAGGAGGTTTGGCTTTGGAGGTTAGGTGGCTGGCTTTGATGCTGATAGGGATACTGCTGCTGGGATCAGTCCAGAGCTTCCCGTTATATGGAAATAATGGAAGGGTTAACTGCACAATCTTTGGGGCATTTAAGGTCCCTTTCATCCCTGGAGACGTCAATGCTGATAAGAATATAATCTATAATATGGATGTTGCTCTGGACATGAATAATTCCAGCAATAGCATCCTCGTCGATAATGCTACGTTTACCCTGGTAGACGGCAATGACAGGGTATACCCTCTCAGGTTGGAGTACACCAGAGACCTCCAGCCGGGCAGGCGCATGCTGGGGTTCATGGTACCAAAAGAGGCAGTGGCCAAGTCCCTGATAATCGACCCATCCACGATTGTTCCAGATAGCGATCCATTCGTTATAGACTTTGGCAACACCATCAATGCCAGCAATGGAAATGTCACCCTGGTCTATTACGGCCCTGTTGGCACCAAGGTGGACTCCAACAGAAAGAAGCTCAACTTCGATGTGGGCGTAACCAATAACGGCACTAAGAGGCTGTATGTCTGCAGCAATAACTTTACCCTGGTAGATCAGTGGGGCTGGAAGTACCAGAGCAAGGAGTACAACAAGTACAGCCAAGAAGGCTTCCCGTCAAAGACTCTGGTGCCAAATGAGACGCTGAGGACTCAGGTCACATTCACATACCTCTCACCCCTCAGCAGGCCCTCAAAGCTTGTCTATGACTACACCAGCCTGGAGCCAATAATCATAGACATAGATAAGGTGGAAGGCCAGGGGCTAAACACCTCCTCAGTTGAATCATCCAGTGGAGACGGAGCAGATGAGCCGTCACCAACTACCCTTGCCGGGCAGATAAAGGCCTCCAAGGCAAGGCTCGCCAAGACCAAGAAGAACCTGAACAGCACAGCCTGACCCCCTATAAAATTTCTGGAGCTCGCAGCCAGCAGATCGGGTCTGTCCCGGGCCAGGACAGACCTCAAAAGCCCCTGTCTTGAAAAACCTTTTTAATATGTAGGTGGCCAATTGTATTGGGGAGAGGTATCAAATGTTGCTAAAGCAGGCCCTATATTTCCTGGCGGTTGTATTCATCCTGGAACTTCCAGCACTGGCCGTATCTTTGAGCTGCGATTACGGGTCAGGCGGTGGTGGCGCATCTTTGAGAAGTAGTTATTCTATGGACGATTCTACAAGCCTCTATGATCAGGTCTCAATAGAGGGCGAGACACTCCGGCAGAGGGGATTTCTTGCCGGGGACGGATCAAACTCTTACCAGTGCACTATCTGGAACGGCGGGCAGTCCATCTCTGGAGGGGCATCGTCCACTGAGGGCATAAGCTCCAGTCAATCAGCCCGAAGCATTGAAGGTTCTCTGGCCATGTCCCAGGATGTCTTTGCCTCAGGCATCTCAGAGGTCTCTTCAGAGGGCATAAGCAATGAACGAACGGTCTCTCAGAGCGCCGGCGCCCTGGCAGGCATAGTATCCTCTCAGCAGCAGGTCTCTGTTGAGAACGGACTGACCTCAGCCGTTATGGACTGCGACCTCGGAGGCCTCCAGGGTTATGCAAAGTCGAACTCTGGTATGGAGAGCGATGCCGCCAGGATAACTGCTGGCCTTAACGGCAACGGTACCCTGAGAAGCCATATGTTGGCCTCTGCCGTGGACGATGCCAGCGCCTCTGGAATGGTCAGGGCTGAAAGCCTGGATTCCAGGGCTTATGCTGCAGGCAAGGCTGCATCCGGGGAGGATGATGTCTATTCATATCTCTCCTCACGTGAGCTCCTGCAGTCCAGGCTCAGCGCAAACGCAAAAGACCTGGCCACTGATCAGAGCCTGAATGCCAGGGGAGATGTGAATGTATACAGCAGCTCAGCTTCATCCGACAGCTATGCAGCAGAGGCGGATGAGGCATCGGGCAGGATTGGAGCGAGCGAGTCAAGTACACTCTCTGAGCTTGAGGGAGATGTCAGGAGCACTTCATCCAACCTGGTTCCCACCCCCGGGTCCTGGGTCTGGGAGGAGAAGGCTGGATATCTAAACTCCAACCCATTCATGATAGAGGACAAGCAGGGCCGCAACCATGTATTCGTCCTGGGTGGGGACAGGGGCCTGTATGATAATGTAGATGGCAACTGGATCAGCCTTGGCGGCTACATCACATCCAACCCATATGCCATCAAAGATCTCCAGGGACGGCTGCACATACTTGTCAGAGGCTCGGATTATGCTCTCTACGACGGCCTCTTCGACACTGCCAGGTGGTCCACAGGATGGTACTATCTGGGCGGATACCTGACATCAGATGCCCAGGCTGCGGTAAACCCTGGTTCATCCCACATCATGATCGCGGTACGAGGCGGTGACAATGCGCTCTGGCTGAGGGACCTGAACACCACTGACCTCTCGTCCCCGGAAGGATGGCAGGGGCAGGGTGGGATCATAACCTCCAATCCGCGTCCCGTCTTCGATTACCAGGGCAGGCTGCATACATTTGCCAGAGGCGCAGACGGGTCTCTGTTCGATAACCTGGCCACGCCCACGAGCAGCGGCTACACAACGGCCTGGATGCCTCTTGGAGGATATATCACATCAGATCCAAAGCCCATTCAGGACCCCAGATATCCAAGCACCATCCACGTCTTTGCACGGGGAGGCGACGGCAGCCTGTGGGATTACAGGTTCAATACCTACAAATGGGAGGCCAACTGGACGTCGCTTGGCGGGTATATTGCGCCAGGAGGGTCCAGGAGCTCTTTTTACCGCGCCAATCCAGAGCCTGTTGCCGATGCCTATAGAAACATCCATGCACTGGTGGTGGGAGGAGACGGCGTCATGTATGACATGGTCATGGATACAAAGACGCTGAACCACGACTGGTACAACCTGAGAGTTAAGGTCACCTCGGATGCCTCAGCCATGCTGGACTCGGATAACTTTGCCCATCTCTCAGCCAGGGGCGCTGACGGCGGCCTGCTGGTGGCGCCCTATGCACGCTGAGAGTTCTCATAGTTGACTATCAGCTCTGAGGCCACGGACCAGACTGTCAGGCTCTCCTCATAGATGGAGATGACCTGATCGGCTTTCTGGCCGAGATTACTTTGAAAATCGCCCTTGGAGAAGCCTCCTATCACGCATAGGATCTCCTCCTGTTGGAGTGAGAAGTATCTGTCGAGCCTCACCCTCTCCCCCTCTTCAGAGAGCACTACAAGCCTGGTGTGGGGGATAAAGTCAAGGCACTTCTGGATGCCGTAGCCCCTATGAAGCCTCAGCAGTGGATTCTCGTTTGAGGGCACCGCCCCCTTCTCAAAGAGCGACTCCATAAGGCCCACAAACCTTGGATAGTTCTTGGGCAGCCTGGTAGACGGGTCTATGGTGATAAGCTCATTGTTCCTGGTATGGACATATACCCTGAGCATTCCTCTCTTGTTTAAGACCGAGTCTAAGGCCAGAAGTAAGAAGAAGTGGACAATATCAGGCCTGCCCCTGCGCTCGGCCATGGGCAGCCTCCTCATGGCAGTGTGGTGAAGGTTGGAATCCAGGAGCATGCTGCAGGGCTCACGGTCCCTTCTTTTGGCGCTGGAACGCACTGCCGGATGGGAGGCGATCTCCCTTGGAACGAGCTCCAGCTCAGATTCTGCAAGAAACAGGTTTAGCACTTTGTGACCTCTCCTATGCTTTTACCCTCTTCGAATTTATCATTTCTGCAAAGCGAGACCGTCTGACCCCGACTGCAGAATAAGTGCCTGGGCAAAATATATCCATTGGGAAAAAAGTGCTAAGGAGGCTCGCAGATATTTGATCGATGAAAAAAGGCTAAAGAAAGGTTCCCTAGACACAATATTTGTATCAAAACCTCTGTTCCTGTCTACTAGCACAGCGAGGCTGAAATAAGGCCACGGATATATCAGGATAGGCTATGTCTTTCTGTGTGGTGCACTGACAGCGTTTTAAGGGGGGGCGACCTGCAGACCCCTGGCCAGTGGAACGTGATGCTTCCAATCAAATAAAGAGCACTAAATAAAGAAATGCCAGCACACTTTTTGGGCCAAGCACTAACATCTGGGTTAGTCTCAAGGCCGACGGCCCCCCTGACCCCGCGTTCGCGGGGAACATTTCTGACAATATGCAAATATTGGCAGAAGCCCTTTGATGGAACTGATAGCATGTCCCATAGCACATCACGGATCTCGTGTACCTGCGAATCTGATACCATCATCCTCTTTCTGTAGCTCTTGCCTATCTGCATAGGTATTTCCCCCAGCAGTTTTTGGGCCAAGACAGTCGTCCCAAAAAATAGGGCATAGGTGAAAACCTAGAAAACGCTCATGACTGTCGGTCACCCATGAGGATGAAAAAGATGTCAGGGCTTGGCTCATGGCCTCGACCTCGCATAAGATATATCATCATGCAGGCGATAACCGCGGCCCTGTGCTCAAACATGAAACGAGATCAAGATAAGCGAAGCCATGCCCGGCTCTTAGAAGAGCTAAAATCAGTTTTCCCATCCCCTGTGGCAGATCCAGCCATGGATGGGCGCTTTATAGATGCCATCTCCAGGTTTATCGGCCAGGTAGACGATCTCAAATGTGCAGCTCCTGTGCTCGGCACAGCAGGAGAGGCTCCTGGTAGCAGGCCCGGCGACCAGGGCAGGTTCCCCGAGGAGACCAGCACTGTCGAGGATGTGACCGATCTCCTGACAGGCTACTGCCAGGGAATGACCGTCTGGGCTCACCCCAATGCCCAGGTGAATGTCATCCCGCCCTCCACAATATCGAGCATCATGGCCTTCCTGGCTGCGGCGATCTACAACCCCAATATGATGTGGGATGAGTACTCGGCCAGGTTCGCCCTGGCAGAGATTGGGGCCACGGCCGCGATCTCCGACCTTGTGGGATACGATCCAGATAAGGCCGGAGGCCTCTTCACCTTCGGAGGAACTGGCACCATCCTCTATGCCTGCAAGATTGGGGTGGAGAAGGCAACCGGCGGCAGGGCCATGGCAGACGGCGTTGGAGGTGACCTAAAGATTGTGGCCTCGAACTCCACACACTACTCCAAGCTCAGTGTGGCAGGCTGGCTGGGAGTGGGCACAAGAAACCTGATCAATGTTCCAACCACCTCCGCAAACGAGATCTCTTTGCCAGATCTGGAGTGCCACCTGCGCAGAGCATTCCAGTCAGGCACCAAAGTGGCAGCAATAATTGCCACCATGGGCACCACTGATGCCTTCGGCATAGATGACCTGAGATCCATTGTAAAGCTCAGGGATGAGCTGGCCCAGGATTACGACCTAAAACACCCGCCCCACATTCACGCGGATGCGGTCATTGGCTGGGCCTGGTCAGCCTTCAGGGATTACGACTTTGATGCCAACGCTCTAGAGTTCCATGAGAGGACGCTTGGTGCTCTTAAAGAGACCATAGGAAAGATCGGCAGCCTGCACATGGCGGACAGCATAGGGATCGACTTCCATAAGACCGGCTACGCACCATATGTATCGAGCCTTTTCCTGGTTAAAGACCGGCAGGACCTCTCGCTTCTCAGCCGAGCTCCTGAACAGATGCCTTACGTCTACCAGTATGGCAACTATCACCCGGGTATCTACTCTCTTGAGACCTCGCGCACAGGCACGGGCGCACTGGCAGCCATGGCCAATATAAGCCTCCTTGGCAAGAAGGGCTACCGGGTTTTAATTGGACACGTGGTGGAGATGGGTGAGATGCTGCGCCAGAGGCTGGAGGCCCATGACTTCATCAAGGTTTTGAATGACCAGAACCACGGTCCTGTGACATTGTTCAGAATCTACCCTGAAGGAGTGAATGCCAGGGAGGCATACCAAAGAGAGGTGGAGGATCCATCCTTCCGTGATGAGCTCCTGAAGGTCAACGCCTACAACCGCCGCATATTCAACATAACCCATGAGCGGGCCATGAGGGGCGAGGGAGTCCTTCTCTCCTGGACTGATGCCTACAGGTATGCAAAATACCCCGAAAGCCAGCCCATAGCCGCAGTCAAGTCGTTCATAATGAGCCCCTGGACAGACCTCAATGCCGTGGATATGGTGGTGCGCCAGGTGCTTGAGGCCAGGGAGATGACCAAGTCTGACGGATAATCCTTTTTTGGATGTCTGATGTGATCTGACGGCGCTCCCTTAGCATATTCTTTTTAATCCGGCTCCGATGTGGAGTGACCAAAGGTCTAAGAATGTTCAGGACTATAAAATATTAAGCCATGGTATTTTCCCCACTTCACTTCGTGCCTTCTGCTATAGCTGCGGTACTGACCATAGCCCAGGTCATGAGCATGCACAAGCAGGCTCACCGCAATCTTGGCAGGATCACTGTCTTACTTGCGATTTTAGGCCTGATAGGCTACATATCCGCAGGAAATTTCAGGTTCTGGCCGCTCGACTTTCACGTGGCCCACTCCTTGATAGGGCTTGCTGCGCTCATGACCTCTATCTTCGTATTCCTGGACAGGCGACTCATATCAAAAGGCAGATCATCAAGGCACTGCCGCATGGGAAAGGCGGCGGCAGGCCTGGCAGCGATCACGCTTCTAATGGGCCTCTTGATGCTCTCTGGTGTGGTGAGCCAGGAGCCCGTGCAGTTGCAGTTCGCCGTAAAGGAGAACATATCACAGGAGCCGACATTAAGCAGGCTTCCGGAGGTTGAGGCCCGGGCGTATCAGGGCGTCGATCTGGTCTCCATCCACAATCAGGGCAACAATGCCATAGCCGGGACTCAGCATATCAACAGATCATCATACCGGCTGATAGTGGCGGGCCTGGTGGACCGGGAGCTGAATATGAGCTACGAAGAGCTCCTTGGCCTGCCCGTCTACTCTGAGCTGGCCTATATGCCCTGTGTGGAAGGATGGGGGTTTGATGCCAAGTGGACCGGCTTTAGGGTGACGGACCTTCTGGACCGGGCAGGGGTCCAGCCCGGGGGCAGGTATGCTGTATTCTATACTGCTGAAGGATACTCGACGGGCCTGCCCCTGGATTACCTCAGGAATGAGAGCATACTCATGGCTTATGGCTTAAATGACCTGACCCTCCCGCCCGATAGGGGATTCCCGTTCCAGCTTGTGGCAAAGCACAAGTACGGCTACAAGTGGGCCAAGTGGATCACGGCTATAGAGGTCACAGATAAGGATGTTCGAGGGTACTGGGAGACTAGAGGCTACAGCAACAGCGCTGATGTCGGCGGGTTTCCATTCGGCTGAATCAGGCGATTGGTTTTTGGACCTAGACGGATATACATTGAACGGCGCTATGATGAGAAGGCCTGACTGAATGGTGATGAGGATATTGAGTTCTGAGCGCCGCTTACTTGTTGATCCTGATTTTCTCTTCTCAAACCGAAATTAATTCTGATATATGCGTTCTGCCAGGCATAACTTTATTATGTTTAATAGTTATAAACTACTTTGATCCTGTTTCGGGCAAGGCTGGCCCAGTGACCACAGCAGTAGCAGTCCTGAAGGTCTAACAGCTGGATCTGACGTTTGCTGACGTTTGAATTGTGGAGGTTTGAGATATGAGCAAGAGGATTGAAGGAAGGCAAGACGAGCTCAAACCAGGCATGTTGGTGAAAGTCCCGGAGGCACTTGAAGGAGAATATCTGGTGGGCCATATCTGCAGTACGACCTGCATCTATGGCAGCACCACACTGTATAAGCTGGGCGGTGTCCCTGCTGAACACACCTGCGGCGTGATAGATGACCGCGAATCTGGGGCTCTGGTTCACCTGATCCTGGCTGAGATCCGCAAATCCAACGCGCCTGCCTGGGTGGCCGAGGAGCTGGAGAAGAAAATTGGGTGTCAGAGGTGTTCTTTACGAACCCTGGCCTCTGCCACAGACCGGGAGAGGCCTGCTCATCTGGAGCTCTCATTACGCCATGAGGGCGATCATCCTCCGTCTGAGGGAGGCCATAAAGCAACCTCCTCATGAGCCTGAGCAATTGCTCAGTCAATGCCCGGGGCATGTATGGATCCGGGCGACATGGCTACCTGGGCGGCAGCTAACGAACGCCCTGACGGCCATAAGCTATCGGTCCTTTCCAGCTGGCGAGTGATACCGTAGCGGCCTGCTGGGCGGTTCTAATGCAAAAGGCCATCCAGGTAGCCTGTGCCGGGGACTGATGCGGACACACTGCAGGCATGCTCTGGCGATGGGGGGCTTATGCCTGGCAATCACTGCAAGCACGCGGCATAAACTATGCTAGAAATTGATTACAATTTCGTAAAAAAAGGGATTTTAACATGCCAAATCTGATGGGTATCTGATAATTGTTTCACCAATTATTCACTTATTTGTGCCGTAAACTCCTGAAATTTAACCATAAAACCCACAACCCGGCATGGAAAAAGGGATTAGGGGTGGAATCTATTTAAATGATGAATACAGTTTAGGCTCGGAGATGCTTTATGCCCCTGACGGGCATGTTTCATCCTTCCAAGAATGGCTCTGTCACGGCTATGGCGTTGGTGGCGAGATCGGTGAGTCTGATGGAGAACGAGTTAGACATGGATCAGGTGGATGAGATAATTGACAGGTATACAGGTCAAGAGGGAGTTCTAATCCAGCTTCTGCTCGACCTGCAAACCGAGTTCAACTGGATTCCCAGGCAGGCCATCTCAAGGGTCAGCGAGAGGCTGAAAATACCTCCTGGCCAGGTCTACAGGATAGCCAGTTTCTATAAAGCGATGAGTTTATCTCCAATGGGACGGCACAAGGTGCATGTATGTATGGGCACAGCTTGCATTGTGCGTGGCTCTCAGAGGATACTTGACCTCGCCGAGTCGAGCCTTGGTATAAGAGTAGGGGGTACCACGCCTGACATGGAGTTCTCACTGAGGAGTGTGAACTGCCTGGGGTGCTGTGCCATGGGCCCTGTGGTGGTTGTGGATGATCAGTACCATGGCAACATGACCACTGAAGGCATGGATGATATAATGAAACTCCAGGATTAGGAGCAGGGATGCCAAGGCTTAACTCAGTTCGAGATCTTGAGGATTTTAGAAGAGAGATACTATCAAGAAGAGACAGAAATACGCCAAGGCTTTCGATCTGTGCAGGTACAGGCTGTCTTAGCCTTGGTGCCCCAAAAGTCATAAGTGCTTTCAGGGATGAGCTGGCACGACGTGGGCTGGATGGCGAGGTTGAGATCGAGGAGATAGGCTGTCCTGGCTTTTGCGAAAAAGGAACGATCGTCATAGTGTATCCTGGGGAGATTTACTATCTCAAGGTGAAACCACAGGACGTCCCTGAGATTGTGGAGGAGACTCTGATTTCTGGTCGGCTGGTAGATCGACTTCTCTATACTGATCCAGTCACGGGTGCCAGGGCTGTACATGAGAGCGAGATTCCCTTTTATAAGCATCAGATGAGGCTGCTCATCAAGGATAACATAAGGATTAACCCCAAGAAAATAGACGATTACCTGGTGCTTGGGGGCTATAGAGCACTGGCCAGGGTGCTATCAGAGATGACTCCTGAGGAGGTCATCCAGGAGATTAAGAGGGCCGGCCTCAGGGGGCGGGGTGGCGGCGGATTTCCGGCTGGCCTCAAGTGGGAATCGACTGCAAATGCACCCGGCCAGGAAAAGTATGTCATAATAAACTGCGATGAGGGAGACCCCGGGGCCTTTATGGACCGGGCGCTCATGGAGGGCAACCCCCACAGCGTTCTTGAAGGCCTGATCATAGGTGCCTATGCCGTAGGGTCCCACCAGGGATTCATTTACACAAGGATGGAGTACCCGCTGGCTGTGGAGAACTCAAACATCGCCCTGAGGCAGGCCAGAGAGCACGGGCTCCTTGGCAAGGACATTCTTGGCACAGGATTTAATTTCGATGTCAATGTTCACAGGGGAGCTGGCGCATTCATCTCAGGCGAGTCGACTGCGCTCATGAACGCCCTTGAGGGGAAGGTTGGAGAACCAAGGCCAAAGTATGTCCACACCTCTGAGAGCGGAGTTTGGAACAGGCCAAGCAACCTCAACAATGTGGAGACCTGGGCAAACGTCCCGCTGATCATGAACAATGGGAGCGACTGGTTCAGATCCATAGGAACAGAGAAGTGCAAGGGGACAAAGATATTCTCTCTTGTAGGCAAGGTGAACAACACAGGCCTGGTAGAGGTCCCAATGGGCATGACTCTGCGGGACATAATATACAGAATAGGCGGCGGGATACCGGGCGGAAAGAAGCTCAAGGGAGTCCAGACAGGTGGACCGTCTGGTGGTATCATACCCGAGAAGTACCTGGATACCCAGGTGGATTTCGATGAGCTCACAAAGCTTGGCTCGATGATGGGCTCAGGGAGCATAATCGTTATAGATGAAGACACCTGTGCCGTTGACCTGGCAAGATACTTCGTCAACTTTCTGTGTGATGAGTCCTGCGGAAAGTGCGTCCCCTGCAGAGAGGGATTGAGGCGCATGAGTCAGATACTTGAAGATATCGTCTCTGGCAGGGGGCACGAGGATGATATGGATAAGCTCTGGCAGATATCGAGGCTGATGAAAGACTCATCTCTGTGCGCACTTGGCAGGTCTGCAGTCAACCCCGTTTTGAGCACCATGCGCTACTTCAGAGATGAATATGAGGCCCACATAAGAGATAAGAGGTGCCCCTCTCTGGCATGCAAAGCCCTCACCTCTTACACCATCCAGCCCGAAGCCTGCGTGGAGTGCCATCGCTGCAAGGAGAGCTGCCCTCATGGAGCTATAGAGGGAGACGGGGTCCCATCCATAGATCAGTTGGCCTGTCGCAAGTGCGGGATATGTTTTGAGGTCTGTCCTCCAAAAGTCAGGGCTGTAGCAAAGATGTCTGGAGGTCAGGCCAAATCTGGGCCAAGGCTCAGCGCAGAGGGGATAGTCCCGATGGGAGGAAGATAGTGGCAGGATCAATGCTGGAGATAGATGGTGTTTCAGTAGAAGCTGATGAGGGGAAGACTCTGCTTGAGGCTGCCAGGAGTGCAGGCATCTCCATACCTACCCTCTGCTACCACCCAGCTCTTGAGCCCTTTGGGGCGTGCAGGCTCTGCTCTGTGGAGATAGAGAAGCGGGGCCGCAGAAGGATTGTCACCGCCTGCAACTATCCAGCCGAGGACGGACTTGTGGTGAGGACAGGGTCGGCGGAGGTCATCAATATCAGGAAGATGATCCTTGAGCTCCTGGCGGCCAGGTGCCCGGGGGAGGAGAGGATCTCAAGGCTGGCCAGAGAGTACGGGGTCTTGCAGCCCAGGTTCAAGCTTGAGGCCGAGAGATGCATGCTCTGCGGGCTTTGCACCAGGGTCTGCGAGGAGCTTGTGGGCCTGTGTGCCATAACTGCGATAAACCGCGGGGTTGAGAGGAGAGTGGATGCACCATACAGTGACCTGTCTGAGGAGTGCATCGGCTGCGGCTCCTGCGCTATGGTATGTCCCACGGGCGCAGTAAAGGACATGAGAAACATATATCCTGTAACTCAAAGTGATCTCGTCCATATGGAAGATGAGTTCCTCAGCGGGACTAGAGATGATGATCTGGGGGTCTACAGTCAGATTCTTGCGGGCAAGGCATCCCGTCTTGGGCAGGACGGGGGCATGGTCACCTCTATGCTCGCCTCGGGCCTGGAGAAGGGGCTAATTGATGCGGCAGTGGTCGTCACCCATAGAGAGTTCTATGGGGCTCAGGCGATTTTAGCAGACGGGGTTGAAGAGATCCTGGGGTCCAGGGGGACCAAGTATGTGAGGACGTCGGTGATCTCAACGCTCAGAAATGCCCTCAGGAGCGGCAAGAGGAGGATTGCAGTTGTAGGCACACCGTGCCAGGTCAGGGCGGTCAGGAGGCTCCAGCATCAGGGATATATCGAGGAAGAGTTCCCGGGGACAGAGATCACCATCCTGGGGCTATTCTGCTTTGAAAGCTTTGATTATGAAGCTCTGCGAGATCACACCATGAGGATGTTTGGCATCGATCTGGAAGATGCAGACAGGATACAGATAGCCCGGGGAAAGTATGTGATCTCGGCTGGCGGCGAGGATCACTCATGCAAGGTGAGGGAGCTTGAAGACGATGTGAGCACAGGATGCGGTTTTTGCAGCGACTTCGTCTCGAGGCTCGCAGACATATCTGTCGGATCTGTGGGGAGCCCGGAGGGATACTCAACTCTGGTGGTGAGGTCTGATGCCGGTCGGAGGTTGATGGAGACTGCGGAGTTCTCCATTGCACAGGCCAACCCTGAAGAGATATTCAAGCTGGCACGATTGAAGAAGAAGAATGCCCAGAAGAGCTTTGCCAGGATAACTGATGGCTTGGAGATGCAGGTCTGATTACCTCAGGCGATCTGTTAGACTCTGTTTATTCACCTCAGTCTCGACTCCTCATTGGATGTGGATAGACGCCATCGAGACATGGTCTATAAAAAAAGGATCTCCATAAGGAGATCATACGCTTGATTCGTCCAGAACTTGCTCTGGGAGCTCCTTGGCCTTGGCGTAGGCCGCATCTGATCCAGTCTGGTTGCCCAAGGCCTTCAGAATATCGCCCTTGTGTATCCACACGATCGAGTCTTCCGGGGTCAGATCCAGGGCTTTATCGATGTACTGGAGGGCTTCATCGTTCTTCCCAAGTTTTGCCAGGGCAACAGCCTTTGTGTCCAGCGTTGCTGCAAGCTCTTTGTTCAGCTGCCTGATGGCCCTGTCTGAATAATCTACAGCTTTCTGGTATTGATCCTGCTTGTAGTACAGCCAGGCTTTATCATTCCAGGCCATGCCATAAGCTGGGTCTATCTCAATGGCCCGGTCATATGCCTGATCTGATCCGTTGAAATCTCCCAGCCCATGAAGGGTCACTCCTCTCATAATCCATGCTCTCACATGGTTCGGGTCTAGCTTCAGGGCTTTGTCAGAGCTCGTGAGAGACTCGTTGTACCTGCCTATATGCCAGAGAGCTTCACTTCTGCCGACCCAGGCCGCTATATAAGACTCATTGATCTCTAGAGCCTTATCGAAAGCCTGGAGGGCGTCCTCATATTTTTGCTGTCCAGATAGGTCAATGCCCTGGAGGGTCCAGTATGCGCTGGTGTTATCCTCTGCACTTGCTGCCGATGATATGGATATGGCAAGCATTATCAGGATAAATAGGATCTTCATTATCTCACCTTAGCGCCCACTAAGCAAGGCCAGGCAAAAAGGCTTGTGCATCCCTGAAATGGGTAGAGCCTCAAAGGTCTCTGTGCGGCACCAGATCGCACCCGGTACACCTGTAGCACATTGTCAGTGCCAGGTCTCCCCGCAGTCCGTGCCTGTCAAACGCCTCCCGGGCATACCAGGCATGGCTTTGCATCCTTTCAGCACTGGGACGGTTCATCTCAGTCTCTCCAACCCTGAGAGGATGCGGATAGACCGCTCTCAAGACCGGCAGCACTCCAATCTCCGCCATCTCGTCAATCCCCTGGCGCATGGTCTGGTCAGACTCGCCAAGGCCGACTATGACATTTGTGAAGACGTGGTTCCTGCCAAATACCCCGACTGCCTCCTTCAGTGCAGACTTGATCTCATCCATCGACATTCCGGGACAGACTTGCCTGAAGATCTCGGGATCAAAGGTCTCTATATTGTACTTGACCTCAGCGGCTCCTGCCTCCTTGAGGATCTGGTTCACACCGGGGAAGGGGCAGACAGAGACTCCTATGGGCACACCAAACCTCAACAGCACCCTGACCATCCCCGCCACCCTCAGTGCCTCCTCCCTGGGCGAGAACTCCACGCCGCTTGTGAGTGAGATGGCCTTGAGCTTTCCAGTGGCATGGCAGCTCTCGACGATCTCCATTACCCGTTCTGAGGACTTGGCCTCGCCCATCATCTTTGGCACCGCGCAGAACTTGCAGTCGAAGATGCAGCGCTCGCTTATTGTGATATAAGCCTGCTCAGGGCAGTGGGATAGTGGTTGGACCAGGTGACCTTTTGCCAGCAGCCTGTCGCCCTGAAGGATGACGGCGACCTCGCCCTGGCCTCCGTCGTGGCCTTCGTCATGGCGCTCATCGTGGCCCTCGTCACGGCGCTCCAGCCTGAGCCTGAGGGGAGATCCGCTGACAATGCTCAGCCTGACCAGGTGGTCGCCGGACTGGAAGAAGATGGAGTGGCCGCCGGCGCCGGGGCCGGAGGTCGAGGTCTGCCCGGGCTTATCGGACTTTGGGAGATCTACGTCTATGGTGCCAATTGATAGGAGGTAGGCTTTTGTGTGGAGGTCCATAATGCCTGAATAATCCTGCTGAAATAAAGAAATGATCCTTGGAATTGGGGCCTTATATTAGGGTATTTTTGCATACAAGTGCTGAGAAATCCGGTATTCAATGACATCAATGTTAGCAGGGATTCTGCAACTCCACATATCGAAAAAGGCTTAACGTTCTGGATCTAGTGCACAAAAGCTTAAATAGTCATACAGATATATGAAACTGGATTAGATTATTATAAGATGAAAAATATACCAGGTCCAAAGCCATTAGAGATTAGCTTGACTGCGATTGAGCGCCAAGGTTT
>Ga0310040_1000776_pt1 | contig 26843 bp, 27 predicted proteins | sample EPASupsiteHSE623_FD_200237 | JGI IMG/M metagenome (GOLD analysis project Ga0310040, IMG submission 200237) | Bioremediated contaminated groundwater from EPA Superfund site, New Mexico - Sample HSE6-23 (v2) (version 2) | ecosystem: Environmental > Aquatic > Deep subsurface > Groundwater >... | reverse complement strand
TTGAAGAACCTGTCGAAGATGGACAAGATCCCGTTATTTTTGAGGAAGCCGATATTTGAGAAGTTTTTTAATGTATCAGAATACTGCAATTTAACCAGGGAGGAGAAAGCGATGTACGATGTAGAACTAAAACGGAAGTGGGATCGCGCCAATATTTTGGCCCATGCCAGGGAGCAAGGCATAGCTGAAGGAGAAGCAAAAGGGAAAGCTGAGGGGAAGGCGGAAACAGAAGCAAAAAAGAATTATGAGTTTGTTTCCAACTTACTTCAGGCTGGACGTTTCTCTATTGAAGAAATTGCCAAATATGCCAATGTGTCGGTCAGCTTTGTCCGGGAAATCCAGGCTGAATTGTCAAAAACAAAGAGATAACAATGCTTTAGCGGAACGGTGAAAGCCACTTCATTGTTTGGCGAACGTATCATCACACTAACGTTGGTGAGGGTATCACACTAACGTTGGTGAAGGTGTCTCACTAACGTTGGTGAAGGTGCCTCACTAAGATTGGTTAGGCTGCCGGTCACCAGACGGGAACGGAACGTCTTAATATTGACGAGGTTTTTAATAACGATGCCGCAAACATAGTTGCGGCACCACCAAAGTTAAACCTGTTTATATCCCAAAAATTCCGGCCATTCCCGGATAAAAGCTATTGCACGGTCAGCACTTTGTCGAAAATGACCGTCCTGGGCTCTTTAAGAAGAGAAGATGCGCTAAACTGCGTGGTTAGCTGCAGCTTATAGGTTCCGGCAGCCAGTGCGGGAATCACGACGATCAGTTCGGAAGGATTGTTGACGACAATCTCGGACGGATCGACCCTGGTGCTTTCACCCGAAGTCTTGTTTACGAAATAAACCCCGTTGTCGGCATGCCCGCCGGCTACCCGTACCTTGTACCCGTTTATTTTCAGGTTCCGGTTGGGGGTAAGCAGGTCATTAACCTTCCCGGTCTTGATATCGGTTACCTGCGATACGCTCAGCGTAGTATCGGCCACGCCCATGATCTCTATTTCAACTGAAGACAGATCGCCGCGCAGGGTATCGCCCTGGTTGAACTGGAAAAGCAGGGTGTGTTTTTCGGGGTCGAACGTTTCCTGCGGACTGCTGAATACCCCTTTTATAAGCGGGCTTGCGGTAAAGTAACCGGTATTGACGGAATAGCCGTCGCAGAGCTGGTAAGCCATTTCCTTCAGGAAAGTACTTACCCCGTGCTCCATAGCGCCGGAAGAAATATCGGCCCCGCCACGGGCAACAGCCGATTCACATATTTGACTGATGTCGAGACTGCGTTCGGCACTTACACGAGCCGTGTAATCATCGGGCTTTTCGGTCAAAGGATTGTCATACAGATACGCTTTGACACGATGTAAAATAGTTGCCATAACATTTAAAAGTTAGTGATTTCGGTAATCCCTTCTGCCGGCCATTGTCTGGCCATAGCCTGAAAGAAGAGGCAAAGAGGCGGTTCCCCGAAGGAATTGAGGCCGGGAAGCGCCTGTCTTTTTCGCCCTTAATTGCGGGCGGGAGCGAATTTAAAATGAATAAAGGCGCTGCTTTTTATGCAGGTCAGTGAAGCCTGAACATTCAGTTTAATTGTGGCTTTAGAGAAATTCAGAGTTCCATTTTTGTTCGCGAACTACAACGTAAATTTATGTTATTCTACGCTATTGATCATCATTAATAAGCGACTATTCAACCAACGGTTATATTACTTAAACGAACGTCACGACCGGGGGTACGAACGACGCCATTATCCAAACGTACTTTAGTTCGGAATAAGCTTTTTCGGTTCACCAAAACGTAGCCACCTGGATGTCCAGCCTGCACAGTCACCTGAAGCCCTGTCGTAAATTCTGTTTTATGCGTCAAACGATCGGGAAATGGTTGAAAGTTCTTCTATCGTCAGGCTCAGGTTACCCAATTCTTCTTTTACTTTTTTACCAATAAAATAAATGAGGGCGGCAAATATAACCAAGCCTGAAACGATAATGTAAATAAAAAATCCGTTGGACAGGCTTTCCTTAAAAAGTGGCAGCAACAAGGCAAACCCGAGTACGTAAAGGCCAAATACCACAACCGTAAAAGTTCCGTGTATTCGTTTCCTGATTTGATAAAAGCGAACCAGTTGTTTAAGGTAAAAACCTGATTCATATTCAATGTTTAGCTTTTTCAGCTCCACTGAACTCCACCATTCAACTCCAATTCTTATTCCTATTGCGGCAATCATCAAGCTGATGCCAGTTAAGAAGAGGCTGCTTTTCCCGTCAACAGATAAAGCAAAAAGGATTAGGATAAATAAGGTGATTCCAAGTACTGCAATTGTTGCTGCGTGTTTTTTTCGGGAATCGGTTACCCGCTTTTTTGCCAGTTCTACGATTACTTTTACATTGTTCCCGGCTGAAGGAATGGACTGGTTCTTCCATCCCGATATCATTTTCTTAAATTCGTTCATCTTGTTTTTGTTTTTTATGGTAATCTTAATTGATCTCAGCCATTGGCTTCGATCGTCTTATAAACCTGGTGAAGTTTCTCTTTCAGGCGGTGTACTTTTACGCGGGTGTTAACTTCGGTCAGACCTAAAATGAGGGCAATGTCCTTGTTTGACAGATCTTCCAGGATTAGCATGGCCAGAACGCGATTGGGTTCGTCGAGCTGTTTAATGCACCGGTACAGGATTTCCTGATCATTATGCTGCTTTTCGGCCGGATCGTTTTCGGGCTGCCGGTAATGAAGAATGCGATTTTCGTAGTTCTTTCTTCGCCTGATTTCGGTCAGGCAACAATTGACCGCAATCCGGAAAATCCACGTATTCACTTTACATTCGCCTTTAAAGCTATCGTGCTTTTCCCATACCCTGATAAACACTTCCTGTACCATGTCGGTTGCCAAACCAGCATCTCCCTTGAAATAACCCAGGCATAAGCGGTAAACGACCGGATAAAACTGGTGGTAAACGGACTGAAAAATATCTTGCTCCACTTTCAGAAAAGTTATTCTACGGTGATAAAGTTCGTCAATTCTTCTGATCGTTTCAAGGGTTGATCATCCATCACAAAATGAGCCGAACTGTCGATAAATATAATCTCGACGTGGATAGCACTTTTTTGAGCAAATCCGGACACTGACAAACAGGTTAGCTGCGCCGCAAAAATAAATTGTTTCATTGCTTTTCTTTTTTAAGTTTGCCTTTTGATGCAGCCGGACTCTGTTTGTTACAGATCTTCCATACAGAATATCCTTCTCCGATGAAAATTAATCATTATAGCGATCAAATCGCTTTCTTCTATCGGCAAACCTCTCCCTGTCAATTTTTACCGGCAGGACGGATTGGCTGCCGTTTTTATATTTTTTAGCTCTCTTGTTTCCTCGCTACAGGCATTCTGGCTTGCTTCTATTGGTTTTTTCGGTTCTTCGAAGGTAGGAAATCTTCGGATATTATTGATCAATTGAGCTTGTTTTTAGAAGGATGTTTTGATGCCGGGAGTTTACTCCTAATTCAGTTTCTGTTTCGTGAGTATATTTTTTCGTCAATTGGAAATGGCATAGTCTGCTTATTTAAGTTATTTTAATTCTTTATGCTGAGCGCGATTGCCCCGTTTAATTGTTGCCGGTAGTCTTCATTCAAATCATGCTTGTTACGAATGCTGCAATTACCAAAAAGATTGCAATCCATCCAATTATTCGTTTCCTTTTGCCGTTGTATCGTTTTTTCCTCAGTGTCTCGATCACAGATACGATGAAATTCCCAATGCTAAAACCAGGCAGCGGCAGAAAATTCAATATTCCAACGATGGTCAGGTTTAATGATAACACCATTAAATACCCTCGGAAGTTATTGATTTTTGATATGACCGCAAATCTATTTAGCCCTGTACGTGCCGCAGGTTTTGGATTAATAAAAAACATTGCCTGATCCCATAACGTTCCAAATCTATTCAGTACATCCGAAAATCCGTAATCGACTGTTGTCACCTTAATTTTATTCTTCCCATTTGTCATGATCGGAACAATTGGATTTGAACCGGGATTCTTCAAAAGTCTTAATTTATCCGGTCTGCGTAGTATTATTTCTTGCTGAACTCCATTTAATTCTACCGACACTTCAACGTCTCCATCCTTAAGCAACATTTCTTTAAGGATATTAGATACCCGGTCTATCTCTTCTCCATTTATGCTTTTAATGCGCATGCTGTCTTGAAATCCAAGTTCTTTCATTATACGATCGAACTGCAATCCATAAACAGCATCGCTATTTTTAACAAAAACATCTTTTGTCGATTTCGTAATCCCAAATGTTAACAAGAACGCGATTAAAAAACTGAATACAAGGCCAGACAATTTCGTTAGCGGAATCGTCCAATTGAAATTATCTTCCAAATTCCCATATTTCCTTTTTAGAATCCACTTTGGGAGGAGATTCATCACTGCATAAATAAAAATTGCGATCAATATCATAGGATGGTTCTTTTAAAATAATGGCAACTGGTAACATGAAGCGTTTCAGGTTGCGAGCGATCCCGCTTCGTTTATATTCATTGTTTATTCAATAGAATTAACATAAATTCGAGCGACAATGATTCATAAATCAATCTTTTATAAGCTCCATTATCCTTCAGTCTATTTATAATTTTATGTTCTGTTTGATATTCTCTTTGTAGTCGGGGAAATTCGGAAATATAGAATAAGACTGCTCTTTTGAATTCTTTTAACGAGTATCTCCAACCACGAATTGTATGTCCAAAATAATCAAGTTCTGAACACCCGCTTTTGGGATTCCAATAAATATCTTCATAAGTTATAGAATCGCTCTGTATTAAAAGTTCTCCTTCATCTGCAGCTCCCATTAATCTCCATTTTTGTGTCTTTCTATTTTGAGTCAGGAAGACAATTTCTTTTTGCCCTTTTTCGTATTGCGTTATTCTATTTGCACATGTCCAGTCTTCAAATTTTTGCACTTGTATAAGTGCCGTTGTGGAATCACCTTTTATGTAGTCAGATACCTTCAACGTAAAAGTTAACGAATCTAAGCCAACAATCTCCCCTTCAATAATTAAGTCTGATTTTATGATTAATTCAGGTAATGGAGTCGGCTCATAATCTGCAAATGACTTACCTGCCAATAGTAAGAATATCGATATAATAAAAAAATGTCTCATTTGTTATTTTCATTACGATCATCATATGACTGTATCCCTGGCGAATTTACCTTTTCTGTACCGTGCCTTAGGGGCGTTTGCCTTTTCGGGAGAGACTTGGGTCTGCCAAAACCGAATATGGTGGAGCACTGTCGGATTGAAATAATCTGGTTGCGTATTGAAAACCTGCTTCGGGGAAGCATATTAATGAGCTTGTGTTTAAAGAGGGGTGCATTGGTTTTTGTTTTGTCAGTTGTTTAGCAATCAGTATCAAAATTAGCATTTCCCGTAAAAAGCGTTATGATCTTTAGCAATATTTTATTCAGTAGTTTTCAACTATGTCGCTTAAGATCGACCCAATCTGGATTCCAGCAGTTTATTAGCCTGTCAAGATGGGGTTATCCGTGTTCGTTGTCGCTACCTGAGGTAAGGAGCTCATATACAAGTGTTACTATATACTTATTTAACCATCTTCCTGACGTTAGGAAAATGGTATTGCCCTCCACCCATCAGTTCCGGCTCAATAGTTCTCTCTAACCCAATTAAACATAGATCAAGGCGTAAACCCAATCGTTTTCAGTCTGACTTCAGTACTATAATTCTTACCCGTCAGATCAATAGGATCGCTTGTGGTAATCTGCTGAAAATAATGGTTATCAATATCGAACGTCCAAATAGCTGCAAAATCCATCTCATCCAACTTCGCAATCCCTAAAATATAAACAACGTTATTTTTCACCCAATGTGCTTCTTCCGGCCGGCATTCCGTTCCGCAAAACAGAATTCTGCTTCTTTTTTTTCTTTTCAGATCAATCCATGCGGCCTCAGTATCTATGTCGCTTCCGGTTGAAATGAGTTGTCCTAATGAATATATCAGGAGGTGATTCCCAATTTGATCGGGTCCACAGATAACGCAACAGGAAACAGTTTCAAAACTCAAATAACCTGGCCAAAGTTGATTTTTATGGTTGCAATTTTATTGCCTGGTTGTTGGGGGTATGCAGCTTATGCATCAGAAGGAACGCCATAAGGTAAAGATATCTACGACAAATGCCGGCATTAAAGCGAAGTATCTGGAAGCACTTATTATCGCAGCCGACAAAAATGAACAGAAAATTAAAAAATAGCACTCCTATTTTGTTCTCTCCGCACCAACGCCTTACGGTGAACTCATAATCCGATCTCTTCTTTATACGAGCCGGAGTGTAAACCAGGCGTGTACGTTCTGTGGACCGTTGAGTCAAGTGATTTTGACGATTTTAAGAATATCGATCCTCTGGAAACTACAGACTATAAATGGCATTGAAAACCACCCAAACGATTGATTCAATCTGGTTTTTGATTTCCGCTTGGCGAGATGTATTACTTTGTTATAAGAAAGTCAACCCAATCTTCTTATTTAGTCCTTTCTCGAAAATCCTGATCAGAGTCGACAGTTGGATATTACCTTTACCATTTTCTATTTTAGAGATGTAGCTTTTTTTTGTTCCTGCCTTAACGGCAAGTTGCGCTTGTGTTAGCTTGGCGCTCTTCCTGGCATCTTTAAGCATTTCGCTCACGATGAACATCTGAGCACCCTCTTCATATTCATTCCGGCTGTCTGTCCCAATTTTGCCGTGCTCTTTTTCTATGAGTTCATCAAATGTTTTGATTCCTTTATAATCGGTCATGCCTTTGTTTTTTTAATTCAAAATACTCTTTCTTTAACTTCATCGCCTTTTCAATTTCATTTTTTGGTGTTTTCTGTGTCTTCTTCCGGAAGCCGTTAAACAGAACAATTAATTTCCCTTCATCAAAGCAACAAAAAATCCGATAGATATTTGACTGATATTCAATTCTAACTTCAAAAAGCCCATCATATCCAGTCATTGGAGCGAGAAATTTCTCAGGTACCCGGTCAACTTGCTTAATTAATTCAAGCACATATTTCACCTTTTCTTTAACCTTTAAATCGAGCTCTTTATAAAAGTCGATGAAGTAGTCTCCATGAAATATGATCTGTCTGCCCATTTCATAAAGTTATCTTCAAAGATAACATGTATTTGTCAAATTCCAAATATCTCTGCATAAATATTACGTGGTGGCTAAAACAGATTACAAAACGATTGATGAATATCACGCCGCATTTACATAGCTGAAGCTCAAAACCATAATCAATATCGCATGTATCGTTCTCGTCATTTGTTATGTCGGCGAACCGCCTGCAGGCTAGTCCTGTGACTGAATTTTCCAAGATATAGAATGCCGTAACTTTCAAGCATTTCTAAAGCTATCATAGAATGAGGACTATCCCCGCAAACTGGGTTTAGCGAGTCTATGTGTTGCTTTAAGCTTAATTAATACTGATCTTCTCACCCAGAAATTTAGGTTTTTTATTTATCATGATATCAAGGAAGAGTTTTGCTCGTGCCAGCTTTTCTCTTAGCTTGGTTTTAAAGCCATTATAAGCATCAACATCTTTTGCATTGTAACCAATGACATCCAACCCAAGGCGCTTTCCTATATAAACAGCCCTTCTGTTATGAAATTCCTGTGATATAACTGTAAACCTGACTTGCCCAAATATTTCCCTCATTCTATACATGGAATCAAAGGTTCTGAATCCAGCATAGTCGAGGTAGATTTTATCAGTGGGTATGCCTCGCTTTATTAACTCATCTTTCATATCTTGCGGTTCATTGTATTCTTCCGAGCTATTATCACCACTTATTACCAGATTACTAATTTTCCCCTATTTATATAGCTGTTCAGCTGCTAATATCCGGTATTCAAAATATTGATTTGGATTTCCTGAGCGTAAATATTTTGATGTCCCTAATAACAATCCAACCTTATTTGCTGGAATGGAAGCAGCATCACGGTAGACAAAATTCCTGGTCTGCTGATTAACTGCTATGTCTGCAATTACTATGAACAGGAATAATGAAAGTACTCCTGCTATAAAAATCCATTGAGTGCGCTTTTTACCTGGGGAAAAGGTATACCGCTGAAGTATGTGAATGAGAAGACGTCTGTATCGGGGGTGCATTGTTTTTTGTTTTGTTAGTTGTTTAGTAATCAGGATCAAATTTAAAACTTTCGGTAAAAAGAGTTATGGTTTTTAGCATTATTCTATTCAATAGTTTTCAACTTGCCGTTTCATCTCCTGCTTAACTCAAGTCATTGAGGGATTGCCTTGCCGACCAAACTCCTGTGTTTATTGTCTGAAACGAACATGTTGCTCTGCAACGCCCGAGGATATGATAATAATCTTCAGCAACATGGAGTTCCATACGGCCATTAAAAAACAAATTATTTACGTATATGAAATAGCCTTTTCAAAACGAACGGTTCTATCAGAGGGTACAAGGAAAAAACGCTGGCAGAACCGTTCCCGGCTTTTGTCTCCGTCCTGTCGCAGCGCCCTTTTTCCTCACCGCCGACCAGGGGATTATCGGGCTCTTTGTTAGGGAAAGAGCGTAATATTTTTCAATTCGGGTATGAAAACGCAAGAAGACACGGGAAATGCAACTAATGCGACCATTATTCCGTCATATCAAAAAATCAGTATAACTTAGGTTTACCCCCGCGGCTCCCAGCCTTCCCTATTATTGTCTTCTTTAGACAACAGCAACAAAAGCCCCTAAGCCAAAGAGAACCGGAAATACATAAAGACAAAAATTCTACCTTTGCACAATACTTTTGAGGTTCAATATTTCCAATATCGAATTATGATAGAAACAAAACGGCTGATATTAAAACCATTATCGGGTAGCGAATTGATGAAGCTTACAAAGTTTCCAAGTGAATTAGCAGAAGATTTGGGTCTGACACCTTCAGCATCTTTCGTAGAGAAAGAAGTGCAAGAGGCCATTTTGAATGATTTGTTGCCAAACCTTTCCGATTTAAAGAAAGATTATTTGTTTTATACGATGTGGATAGTGGTTGAGAAAAGTAAAAAAGCAATAATTGGCGGAATATGTTTTCATGGGGAGCCGGATGAAAACGGAGAAGTTGAAATAGGGTACGGAACTGACGATGGTTATAGAAACGGTGGATATATGACCGAAACAATATCGGGATTGGTTCAATGGGCAACAGCCAACAAAAAGATACAAATAATAAAAGCTGAGACTTACAAAACAAATACGCCATCAATACGGGTATTGGAAAAGAATAACTTTGAAATTGCCGGACAAAATGATACTTCCGTAATAATGAAGCTCAAGATTAAAAATTGATGCGGATACGCCAGACAAAAAAAATATAAGTGCGACAGGACCGCCGGAAAAAGCAACTGTGAAACCAACAAACAGGAAGAGGATGGAACAAACAACTCTTACCTTGAGCAAAGCTGAATTGAGTGATTTAAATGAAATACTTGAACTGCAAAAAGAAGCATACACTCAAGAGGCCATGATTTACAACAACTTTGAGATTCAGCCATTAACGCAAAAACTTGATTCATTAGCAGCAGAATGGCGAAATGGAATTGTAATTAAAGCAGAAACGAATGGACAAATAGTAGGGTCTGTTCGGGCTCAATTGGTTGACCATGTTTGTAAAATAGGCAAATTGATTGTGAAACCTGATTATCAAAATCAGGGAATTGGCAAAAAACTAATGTCGGAAATCGAAAAGGCATTTGATAATTGTTCCGTTTATGAATTGTTTACCGGAAACAAGAGTATAAAGAATCTGGCGATTTACCGAAAACTCGGATATACCGATTGCAGAGAAGAGCAGGCAGACAACAGCCTGAAATTAATATATTTGCAGAAACAGAATGAAAGATGAAATTAAAATCGGACTGATCAGGAATAACAAAAGAATATCGCTTTATGAATGTTTTTGACTTGCCTTTTAATCGATTCGTAGGAATAGAACCGTCGTTAGATACAGAATATTTGCTGGCATTGGAAGATAAAGAGGAATATCTCAACCATTTGAAAACAGTGCATGCAAGCGCTCAATTTGCGTTGGCGGAAGCATCCAGTGGTTTTTTCTTAATCAATGAATTTCGGGAATTAACTGATATTTTTCCGGTTGTTCGTAAGGTTGAAACCAAATACAAGAAACCAGCGCAAGGAGCTATTTATTCAAAAGCAAGTTTTGTGGGTACTGACAGGATGAAGATAATGGAAGAACTAAATGCAAAAAACAGAACGTTGCTAACAGTGAGGGTTTTATTGTATGATTCAGAACGAAGTAATGTAATGCAATCAGATTTTGAATGGTTTATCGCGAAAAAAAAGCAATAATTCAGTGGTAATTTAGTATTTACGTCGGTACGGTACTGCACGGACAAATGTCATTTTAGACAATGAGCAGAACGGGCTTCCGGGAATATTTCTTACTTTTGCATCATCAAAATAGAAAAGACAAAAATGTAAAATATAGTTTCTTTCGGAAAGTTAAAGCCCATGGGCAAAACCGGCCTATTCATTTCATTATGCTTTAAAGGAAGAGATTATGATTATTTTGCAAAACGTTTCCTATATACATCCCAACAAGGACTTGCTGTTTGACAATGTTAACCTGACCGTAAACCGGCAGGACAAAACAGCCCTAATTGGTAATAACGGCGCGGGAAAATCGACATTGCTGAAAATTATTGCAGGAGAATTACAACCTTCGGGCGGACAACTGAGTGTAAGTTTGAGGCCATACTATGTTCCGCAGATTTTTGGCCAGTATAATCATTTGACGATTGCACAGGCGCTGAATGTAGAAGGCAAACTCAAGGCGCTCAGGGAAATCTTAGACGGGAACGTGACCGAAGAAAACTACCGGTTGCTTGAAGACGACTGGACTATTGAAGACCGTTGCAGGGAAGCTTTACTTGACTGGCAGCTATCGGATCTGGAGATGCGGCAAAGCATAGAGACACTGAGTGGCGGCCAAAAAACGAAAGTTTTTCTCGCGGGCATTTCCATTCATCGACCGGAATTGGTTTTGCTGGATGAACCGACCAATCATTTGGATGTTTCAGGCAGGGAACTTTTATCAAACTTCATTCAGGCTGCGCAAAATACGTTTCTTGTAGTTAGTCACGACCGGAAATTACTCAACCTTATGAACCCTGTTTGTGAGTTAAGCAGAAACGGTATAACCGTTTACGGCGGCAATTATGACTTTTATGCCGAACAAAAGCGAATAGAAAACAACGCTTTAAGCCAGGATATACAGAATAGGGAAAAGGCTCTGCGAAAAGCCAGAGAGAAGGAACGGGAGACGCTGGAACGCCAGCAGAAACTGGACGCCCGCGGAAAAAAGAAGCAGGAAAAAGCAGGTACTTCACGAATCATGATGAACGCGTTGCGAAACAATGCGGAAAACAGCACATCAAAGATCAGGAGCGTTCATGCTGAAAAGATCAGCGGCATATCGCAGGAGTTACAGGAATTGCGATCAGCCCTGTCCGACCTTGATAAAATGAAATTTGGGTTTGATGATTCGGCGCTTCATACAGGTAAAATTTTGTTTAAGGGGACTGATATGAATTTCAGCTACACCACCGAACCGCTTTGGAAAGAAAACATGAATCTTCAAATTACGAGTGGTGAACGAATAGCGCTGAAAGGTGCGAACGGCTCGGGCAAAACAACGCTGATCAAATTGATTTTAGGCAGTATTGAACCACAGACCGGAAAGGCTTGCCGGACGAATAACAAATCGGTCTACATTGATCAGGACTATTCGCTGATCAATAACCAGTTAAACGTTTACGAGCAGGCTCAGCAGTTCAACGATTCAGCATTGCAGGAGCACGAGATAAAAATCAGGCTCAATCGCTTTTTATTCACAAAGGAAGAATGGGACAAACCGTGCCGTGTTTTAAGCGGCGGCGAAAGAATGCGTTTGATGTTGTGTTGTCTGACCATCGGAAATCAATCGCCCGACATCATCGTTTTAGACGAGCCGACGAACAACCTGGACATTCAGAACGCCGAAATTCTGACTGCCGCGATAAACCAGTATCGGGGAACATTACTTGTTGTTTCACACGATGAGATCTTTCTGGCACAGGTTCAGATTGAACGCACGATCAGCCTCGAATCCGCGGACGATTCGTCACGCAATTGTGAGGAACGTCATTGATGATTCCTTTGAATTCCCGGGGACCGTTGATGTTTCTGCTCCTGGCATAGCCGACTCTCTCGGGGATGTGCTGTCGGTGAATTTACATTTTGTGTATCGTGCATGAGAGGTGAATCAGGCAGGTTATCGCAATGTTGATCTTTTAAGTTCCTGATTCTCACGATGACTGCGCCCCCAAACTTCTAACTGATCCCAAATAGAAACCAAAAGCTGAGTGCTTGGCGTTAATTTGTATTCCACTCTCGGCGGCACTTCAGCAAATATAGCTCGTTCGATCAGTCCGTCTTGTTCCATTTCTTTCAAATGCAGGGTAAGCATCCTGTCGGAAATGTTCGGAATACACGCTTTCAATTCAGTAAACCGCATATCTTTTTTTGAAAGCTTGTGCAGTATCGTCATTTTCCACCTGCCCGAAAGCAACATTAAAGCGTACATTGTTCCGCACTCGTTCTTCAGATAATCTCTGTTTATGCTATTGGTGCTTGTAATCTTCCTCTTTGCCATTTCTAACAAATTTGTGTGCTGCTAACAATTTTCTGCTCCATTGCAAAGGTATGAAAAGGAACATAGCTTTGCCTGCAACAAAATTTAAATACACATGAAAGTATTGATTGTATTGGCGCATCCCGAACCGAAAAGTTTCAATGCGGCTATGTATCAAACGGCAATAAATGCATTTGCAGAAAACGGACACGAAGTAAAAACCACAGACCTTTATGCCATGAACTTTAATCCGGTTTATGACAGGAGCAATTTCACAAGTGTTAGAAATCCAGACTACCTGAAGCTGCAGATGGAAGAAATATATGCGGCTGAAATGAATAACAGCTACGCTCAGCAAACTAAAACAGAACAGGAAAAGGTAGAATGGTGCGACCTTATGATTTGGCAGTTTCCTTTATGGCGGTTTGCCCCACCAGCAATTCTAAAAGGATGGACAGACAAAATTTTTACATCAGGACGGTTTTTTAAAGACGGCGGCTATTATGAAAACGGAACGTTGCGGGGCAAAAAGGCCCTGCTGTCGATAACTACGGGCAGCGGTGCAGAGACGTATACGAAAGACGGCTATCACGGAGATATATACGGAATATTGCGCCCCGTTAACAGGGGAATTTTAGAATGTGTCGGTTTTTCGGTTTTGGAACCTGAAGTAAATTATTCGGTTGCTCATCTCACAAACGAAGAACGGAAAGTCGTATTGAAAAAATGGAGCAACCGTTTGAAAACTATTTTTAACGAGCCCGAAATGGCGGTTGGCAAATATTAAACTTAAAGGGTACAAACGTGTCGCTCAAAATCGTTTATTAGTAATTTGTCCTTTACTGAAATAGCAATACAGGTGTTCCGAAATTTTGGATGTGACGCCCGGTTTTGGTACCATCTTTTTTTCACTTCGCAACCTGCAGCAAAGCAATCGCGCAAATGCCGAACGACTTTGTTTAGCGAACAAGGTTGTTCGTATGATTGGTTTTGTTGTTCAATGAAAATGTTCTGCGGTGTTTGATTTGACGGTCTATATTTGACACGTTTAAGTGGAAACGCAAAACAATTAAAAAACAAAGACCATGAAACAGAACTTTCTTTTTAATCTTGCATCGCTTCGGCCCGGCAATGCCCGTAATACGGCTTTGCTCCCGCGAGCCAGGGGTTCCCGCTCCTGGAAAATACTGCCCCTGATCCTGATCATGACGGCAGGAGCGCTAACCGCTGTGCAGGGCCAGGTTGTTGTTCATCGTCCCGGAAGTGTTACCGTTGTGAGAAGACCCGTTACAAGGGTTTACTACCCGCCCGTGGGAAGGGTGTTTGTGGCACCACGTCCCATCGTAGTGGCTCCGCGTCCTGTTGTAGTCGCACCACGTCATGTTGTAGTCGCACCGGCCAGAATACTCGTTGTTCCCCCGGTATTCCGAACCGGAGTCGTCATTGCAACCTTACCTGCCTGTTACACCGTTACCTGCGTGGGCAATGTCAGTTACTATTATGCCAACGGGGTGTATTATGTGAAGTCCAGTCAGCCCCAACATGGCAGGGAGATTTACGAGTCGGTGATGCCTCCTGTCGGAACCGTGGTTCAATCGCTTCCCGAAGGTGCCCGGTCAATCCAGGTTGACGGGAAAAACTACTTTGAGTATCACCACGTGGTTTATAAGGTCACAAACACAGATGGTGCTGTTAATTACGAAGTAACAGGCTACACGAGCACGGATAATAAATAGGAAAAAATGACAACGATGAATCGAAAATTTATGCTAAGCGCAGCCCTCCTGGGACTGTTTTCCACGGGCTGTGATGACGAGGTGATTTATATTGATCCGGTATATGCCCGCGCGGATGCGCAGGAAGTGATCGCTATTTCCCTGTCGTACGGATCGTACGGACTGGTAGCCAATGTGAACCAGGCCAGCAACGAGATTAAAGAAATCGCTGATTGCGGTGAGGTGTATCAAAACAGTGATTCATTTCATGCCGAAAATCCCGTCGGTTACTGGAGTTACGACTATCAGTACGAAGAGGAGTACCTGAGGTTATGCGACGGTGATCAGGCTGTGGATTATAACCTGACAGCGGATGAGAAATTCGAAGCTGCCCGGACATCATATGACCATACCATTTCGGTTGACTTTAAGATCTCGGGGCTTGCCGACGAAAGCAATGACGAAATTTACAATGGTGTTTACACCAGGACGGGAAACTGGGATGCGATTTATTACGATAACAACTATAGCTTTACTTTCGAAAGCCGGGTTGCAGACACCCACGTATCAAAAGAATCGCACAAGATTGAGTCCGGGACGGTCACATTTACCCTGGTTCAAAACTATGGTAATTCGAATCTCGACTATGTTTATGAAGGAACCGTTGAGTTTCTGAATGAAGATGAGGCTAAAGTTGTTTTTGACGACGGAAGCACATTTACCGTTGATTTACATCATGTTGCCATAAGCAGGAATTAAACAATTAAATTTCTACCGAGATGAGACAATTTTTGATATTGACCCTTTTGTGTGGTGTCTTCGCGGGATTGCAGGCCCAGGTGCCGGAGCCGCGCCCCTGGTCGGTTCCTGTATACAGCATTCATGAACCCCATTTTGGTATCGTGGGCGGAACCCAGGCAAGCAGTTTTTATAACTCAGCGGTCGGAGACCCGGGATTTCAGTTTGGATTTCATGCCGGATTGACCTTCTGTATGCCACTGGGACAGGTAATTTCTTTTGAACCCCAGTTTCTTTATTCGCGGAAAGGCGGTGAGCTGGACTATGCCAATACGGTATATGCTTACCGGTCGGTGAATTACCGGCTTCACTATCTGGAAGTTCCTCTGCAGTGGAATATCCATACGAGAAGCATCGTCGACCTGATCGTTGGCGGGTATGCCGGCTACCTGATCGACGCCACTTTTAATGTCGAAACCGCTTACGCTTACGGTTACGGAGAATTAAACTACGACAATTTCGAAAAGTGCGATTACGGATTGATCGGGGGAATCGGCTTCAATCTCCCCTTCAGCAAGATATCAATTAAATATTCGCACGGATTTAGCAATGTTGTGGATAACCCGGCGGCCCTTCCGTATTTGGAAGGTGCCCGGAACAACTCAATCATGCTGTCTTTTTCGGGTTTTTTGAGATAAGGTAGTCTTTGTAACTTCACCTGCAAAAGGTCCCGCCGGTATAGGGGGGACCTTTTTTCGTCTTTGCCATTTCTAACAAATTTGTGTGCTGCTAACAATTTTCTGCTCCATTGCAAAAGTGGGGCAGTCGTTTGAAAACTATTTTTAACGAGCCCGAAATAGCGGTTGGCAAATATTAAACTTAAAGGGGACAAACGTGTCGCTCAAAATCGTTTATTTGTAATTTCAATTCAAGATCAGAATGAAATGGAAGGAAATGAACTCAACATGCTGCTGGTTATTCTTGCTTTCGGGTCGTTGGTTTTTCTGTCTTTTTTAACAATCATCAATCCTTTGAAAGTCAATAAAAAGGCCAATATCTGGTTTGGAGCCTGTTTGCTGGTATGGTCGACATTTTGGACCGAAGAAGTTGTTTCCCTTGCTTTTCATTCCGAAGTGGGTCGGTGGACCGGCATCCTGATCCGTTTTATTCAGTGTCTTTTGCCAATCATCATTTATTACAGCACCGTGTTCTTCACCAATCCCAACTACCGGTTCCGTAAAGCCGAATCAGGTTACCTGGTTTTGCCCGCAATATTTCTGGTGTTGTTAACGGTTAACGCTTATACCGAAGAAAAAGATTCGTTATTCAATTTCGTACTTGCACTGATCATTCTTGTCCAGTTATATTATTTTGTATACATGTCGTATGTGCGGATAAAGAAGCACCAGCGAAAGCTGATGCTTTTTGCCTCAAACACCGCGGGGATCAACCTGAAGTGGCTGGAGTACATCATCCTTCTGATCCTGTTGACCGGCGTTCTCACCGGGGTTTACAATCTGCTTATGGGACTGGCCATACCCAATACCTATATGAACGCAGTGTTTCTCACCGTGGTTTACAGCGTTGGCTATTACACCTTGCGACAGAAAGAGATTTTCCCGGCAGAAGGGAAACAACGCGACGAAATTATTGCCATGGAGGAAGAAGTTGATTCCCTACCGGAGCTAAAACGAAAAATTCTGTCGGATGAAGACCTGAACCTATTGAAATTGCAGCTTATTGAACTGATGCAGAAGCAAAAACCTTACCTCGACAGTGAACTGAACCTGGTCAAGCTGGCTGCACTGATGAGCATCTCTTCTCACCAGTTATCATATGTGATCAATACCGGCTTTAATGAAAACTTCTTCCGATTCATCAATCAGTACCGGGTTGAAAAAGCAAAAGAATTGCTCCTCCTGGAGGAAATGAACAGACTCTCCATTTTAGGAATCGCCTTTGAATCGGGTTTTAATTCCAAAACGTCATTCAATACGACTTTCAAAAAATTTACCGGTCAAACACCTTCTGCATTCAAGGAAATGCGTTCAAAGTTATAAAACTGAACGTCCGAATATTTATAAAACTCTTAGGGTAAGCTGCTTGCGCGTTCAGAGGCTTACGTGTTCACATTCATAAACATGAACTTTTCGCGGCTGATTGCATCGGACCTTTGTAACCTACAAAATGCGAAAAGTCATGAAAAATGTTAACAAGAAGCAATTTGCCGTTGTTACCGGAGCCAGCCAGGGATTGGGGAAAGCATTTGCTGTTGAATTGGCCCGCAGGAAGATTAACCTGATCCTGGTCAGTTTACCCTGCCAGCAATTGGAACAACTGGCCGGTAAAATCTTCTCTGAATTCCAGGTCGAAGTTCATTATTTCGAAATGGATCTGTCAAAGCCTAAAAAAGTGTTGGAACTGGCCCAACAGATCAACGAAAAATTTCAGGTTTTTATTCTGATCAACAATGCCGGCCTTGGAGGCAGCCAACGCTTCACCGACGTAAGTTTTCGTTACCTGTTCAACATACTGCAGGTAAATGTGGTGGCCACATCGGTTTTGACTCATCAATTGCTGCCCAACCTGATGCACCGGCAACAGTCTTATATTCTCAATGTATCGAGTATGGCGGCATTTTCGCCGATAGGCTACAAGACAGTTTACCCGGCCTCCAAATCGTTCATCCATTCTTTTTCGCGCGGGCTTTGCGAAGAGTTAAAAAATACGAGTGTTTTTGTCAGCGTCGTAAACCCGGGAGCGATGAAAACCAATGCCGAGGTGACAAAACGCATCGAGAAACAAGGAATTTTAGGAAGGCTAACGTTACTGGAACCCGACAAAGTGGCCCGTTACTGCATCAGGCAGTTGTTCCGCAAAGACAGTGTTATCATGGTAAATCGCTTAAGCTGGGCGCTTCTGCAAATGATCCCGATCTGGATTAAACTTCCCCTGATGACCCGGGCCGTCAGAAGGGAGATTGAACATGACCGACCGGGAGAACCCCAGCGTGCCTCTTCCCCCTGGGAGTTAACCGAATCGGACCTGGCCAGTTATTTGATCAAAAAAAACAAAAATGAAGACAGTATTTTTAACAGGGATAAACGGTTTGTTGGGAACTAATCTGGCCGCTGAATTACTGAACAGGGGATTCTATGTAAAAGGACTAATCAGGAACCGGTTTAAATACAAGGGACCTGTGCACGAAAACCTGGAACTGATCGAAGGCGGGCTTCTGGATAATTTGCAGCCCTTTTGCGCCGGCTGTGACTACCTGGTTCATGCTGCTGCAGAAACACGTCAGGACCTGTTGCAGTATTCGGCTTACCGGAAGATTAACATTGAAGCCGCCGTTCATCTTTTTCAAACGGCCATGCAGTGCGGCGTGGAAAGATTTGTGTTTGTCAGTACTGCTAATACACTGGGCTACGGTTCCTCCGAAAGGCCCGGCACCGAGCTGGGAAAAATGAAGTTCCCGTTTAGCGCTTCATTTTATGCCCGGAGCAAACAGGAAGCAGAAGCCCACCTGCAAAAAAACAGATGCAAGCCGGAGGTGGTATTAATCCATCCCTGTTTTATGCTGGGCGCTTTTGATACGAAACCCGGTTCCGGCAAAATCATCCTGATGGCTTGGAAAAAGAAGCTGGTCTTCTACCCGCCCGGGGGAAAAAACTTTGTTCATGTACGCGATGTTGCCGAGGGAATTATCCGGAGCTTTGAAAACGGAAGGCATGGCGAAAAATATCTGCTGGCCGGCGAAAACCTTTCGTACTTCGAATTTTTTCAGAAATTAAACCACACGTTAAACCAACAAACCTTGCTGATAAAAATTCCCCGCCCGGTTTTGCGGGTTCTTGGCTATTGGGGTGACCTGCTCCGCTTTTTCAGGTTAGAAACAAATCTGTGTTCGGTGAATATGGAAGCTTTATGTGTCAATAACTTCTACTCAAACGAAAAATCGGTTTCGGAGCTGGGAATGACCTATCGGCCTGTGGAAGAAGCCATCCGTGACGCTGTCAGTTACTTTAAACAGGTCCGGAGCGTAGAAGACAAAATCAGAGAACACCAGGTTCACTCAAAAATGCACGGTCCATTCGTTTGAATACCAACCGGAGAAAGAGTAAGTCTGTGAGAACCGTTCGCCACAGGAGCAGAAATCTTTCCACAGATTGTCCTCTCCTGTGGCGAACGGTTCATGAAAACGAGCCGGCGCGTTTTGTCCCCAGGCTATTTCCCTTTAAGTTTCAGGCAGCCAATTTTCTGCACTCTTCGGCGCACTTCCGGCAAACTTCAGCACAGCGCCGGCAATGATCCATCTGGTGCATGGAGCATTCGTCGCCGCACTTCTCGCAGAAAAACCGGAAATTGAGAAAATTGTCTGCACCTGAGGTGGCGTATTTAGTAACACAAGTTAGTTTTTAAGTTTTTCATTAATTTGATTGTATAGTTTCTCTTGATCACTTGGTAAACAGGCTTTATTCTCCACAATTCGTCCGTGACGATCAACAATCAGATAGGTTGGATACCCGCTGATTTTCCCTGCATATTTTTCAAAATCAGCTTTGAACTCATTAGTCGATATAAAATGATAGCCGCTTAAGTCAAATGCTTTGATCATATTCTTCCATTTCTCCCGGTCAAGCTCGTATTCAAAAGCAATATAAACCATCTGGATTTCATTTTCTTTCAAGTAACTTTTCAGCTCGTCATTGTATCGAAACTGGTAACGGCAAGGACCACACCATGTCCCCCACAAATCGATAAGAAAAGGTCTTCCCTTTAAACTATCAATTAACGCATTAAATGAACAGATTGGCTTGTCGTCATCCAAAATAATTACCCCTTCTTTAAATTCTTCGTTTGACAATTTGTTAAAATCGTCAACTCTTGGAATCAAAACATCTTGCAGGAATTGTCCCGAACGAGTATTCTTCATATCCGGGTTTTCTGCCAGAAATTTCCTGGCATTCCCGGCCGATTTAAGTTCCAGACTTGCCGTAGCACTCATCATATTTGTCAATGCATAATTTTTGTACGCTTGAGGTGAAAATACACCTCTGGCTCCATCCAGAATCTTCAAATAACCCGCCCCTTTCCTTTTGACCGGTTTGAAGGCGCCATCTTTATAATCAGCCTTGAACGTCAGGTATTCATCAACATATTTATCAAAACAGAAAGCTTGTTCCAATTTCACCCCTTCAACAGGATAAAGTTCAAAAATTGCAGGATATACCCGATATAGCTTTTCTCTGATGACTGAGTCGACGATCGCAAATTTGTTTAGCTGCCAGGTATCGTGAATGGTTGCCGCCAAACGGTACGCCTGTAAATACTGGCAATTAATCTTCGCAATTTTGAAAAATTCAGTGTCAATTTTGCCTTCTTTCTGCAAATTCGAAAATACGGATACCATTCTGGAAATACGGCTTTGCAGTGTATCGATTAAACTTTCGGGTTCCAATAAGTTCCAATCATCGTGATATAAAGAGCCGCTTGTTCCATTATCGATCAGGTTGTAATACATTTGCCCGTGATCAATGCTGTACCGGATAAAACTGTCCGTATTTTTATTGTCCCACGAATAGATGTCAGGAGTGTAGTGATTAGCCCAATCCTTCTCCGGGTTTCCCCGGCTTATGATGGAATAACTTTTATCGGGTTCAACGATTAATTTACATTGGTGCACCATTCCCCTATTCCGGTAATACAAATGAAAAAAATGAATGGAGTCCAGTTTTTTAGAAACAGTGAACCGCCCCAGACTGTCGGGGTTAACTGAAAAAATTTGATGGGAAAAATTTACGGGCGACAGGGTATAGTTCAGAACAGAGGTGCCGTCGTAGCCGATGATCTGCCCGTCAATACGCACATTGTCGTCCTGAGCATTGATACTGCCAAGATTCATTAGCAGGACTAATAATATAAACAAGGCTTTTTTCATCAGTAAATAATTTGTTTTTTTATGGTCTGATAGAACTCACATGTTGCTGAAAATTATTTTCGCTTCGCGGATTTCGCAAGCTCAATTCATTGGTGTTTGCGTTGTCGCGCAACATGTTCGTTTCATTCGTATTTATTGCTTTTGATATTGATAATGGCCGATAATTTTATATTCAAACAAGCAGTCTGCCAAAACCTGACCACCTCCGACATTATGCACAATTAAATACCTTTTCCCATCTGCCGACTTCCGGTTCACAACAAGCCCAATATGTGTAACCGCACCTCCAAGATTCCAACATATGATATCTCCAGGTAAATAATCATCTGTATTATTTGTTATTGACTTAACTGTTCCATGCCGGGTAAAAAAGACCATAAGATTTGGAACCCTTCGATGATCAATATTTCTGTCAGGTTTGGATAAGCCCCAATTTTTTGGATACCTACCAAAATTCGCCTTCATATCCTCATGAACTTCCTTTTGCAGATCAACTCCCAGTTTTCTGTATGCTCTAATAATAACATCAGTACATACGCCTTTATCAATCGGAACATCTCCATTTGGATATGCAATGGTGAAATAACCCGGATCGTAATCCACAAGCTGCTTTGTCAGCTCCAATGCTGCATGAGATAGTCTTTCAGAATAACTAACCTGGCAGTCAGCAGTTGTAAAAACTGCAGTTAAAAATATGAATGTGAGTATAATCTGTTTCATAATATGTAAAACTCCTTTCCCGGATCCCGCACGAGAATAAAAAGAAAGTAACGCAATATTTGTCGTAACCGAAATCTCCTTTAAAGGATTTCCTCCGTTATTATAACGCTTATTAGTATCGCGGTTTGTCTTTAATTTCTTTGTAATATTCTTCTACGCCGATTTCTTTCATTCTCAGGTTAATGTTTAAAGACCTTTTATTCAGATGGTCATCAAATCCTGTATTATTACAAGGAAATTCGGCGCACTGGAAACAAAAATCAACGCCCTTTCTCTCAGAACACAATCGAACCTTACAAGCCTTAAACAACTTACATTTTTCATTCCTGCAACCCGAACATGCCGCAACCGAAAAATAATCAAGCATTTCCTGAAAATCAGGATACTTTTCAAAAATAGGGTTATCCAATAGTTCTGCAAATCTTTTCGCATAAACAGCGAATTCCCCTAAATCATTTCTTAATGCCCTGCTGGTATTAGCAATATCGCCTTCTTTAAAAGCAAAACATTTTCCGCAATGCAATCCACAAGGCGCTAATTTGTCTTTTATTTTTTCGTAGTCCATATTACGTCCTAAGCAATTATCGAATTCTGTTTCCTAAACAATCCTTGCATAAACAGCAACCAATCTGGTTTAATAAAAATGGCTTTCGAAATCCATCCGGGAAAAACCTTCACTGATCGCTTTCAGGTAAACTTCACTATTGGATTTCCTGAAGATGATGCCCTGACATTGGTTGAACAGAACAAATGCTTTCAAGGCTTGAATAAACTTTTCGATCATGATCTGGTCGGGAGCAATTGGTTCAAAATGCAGGTTATGGACGATCAGCACTTTTTGCTTACGGTCAGCTTTTGCATCCATCCGTGCAATAAAAGTATCACCTGCAAGCACCGGCAGCGAGAAATAACCGTACTTGCGCTTAGCAGCAGGTACAAAACATTCGATCTGGTAATCGAAATCAAAAAAATCCTTTAAGCGGTGACGGAAGACATTGAGGATATCAAAGGGTGAAAGGATGAAGACCTCACCGGATAGTTCAATATCCGGTTGCTGATCCGGCAGCATGTACAGCGGTGCGCTCTTCAGCCCGTCAACCATCACAGTCCGAACTTCGCCGTCTGCAACCATTTGCTCCAGTTCCTTTTTTACTAAATTTCCCTTCACACGCCGTGCCCGCCATGCCAACTCTTTAACATACGCTATTCCCAGCGCGCCAAGCGTACGACGGATCATATACCGGGCAAATTCTTCCTTTGTTGGTTCGCTGAGGTCTGTTTCCTGCGGTACTAAGTTGAGCGGCAGATCATATACCTTCTGAAAGGATTTGGTGCGGCTGATCATTAGCCGGCCCTCCAGGTACAGCCGTTCAAGCGCCACTTTGGCCGGCCGCCAATCCCACCAACCGGTACTTGCTTCCAGCCTGTCATCCTCGAAATCGCCTACCGTCAGCGGTCCTTCACGTTCTACCCGGTCGAGCGCTTCTTTCAGCAGTCGCGTTTCCGCCGGGTTCATCGATTTTCCGTGAGTTGCAAAGCTTTCCTTAACAGGAATTGAATAGCGAAAGTCGTGCATGGGAAGATAGCCTGCATCCGAAAAGAAGTACTCAAACACGCGGCCATCTTCGCAAAGCTCAGCCAGCCATTCCGTTTGATAGTCGGGTATGCGCGCGGCCATGACATGGTGATGCGCACGCTCTACCACGTAATTCGTATCCAGTTGTACGAAACCCAAATGGTCGATCACCCGGTAAACAGCCTCGATTCCGGTACCGAACTGTGCCTTCCGGGCAAGGCCGGCAGCATGAAGGATAATTTTGCGGGCCTGTGATTTGGTAAGGATAATAGCTTCCATTATGCGAAAATAAACGAAAGATTGATCTCATCAAACCAGATTGGTCATGATTATAATACTAACCAATAAAGGACAGTTTAAACGCGTAGCATACTCCCGGGCTCGATTCGGCAACCTGTTTCTCCCGCAGGTTTTTCATTTGCTTTTTTGACTGAACCGTAAACCGCACCAGATGCTTTCATAATTCAAATTTCTCCTGTAAAAATAAATAGTCGGATCAGCCCGCGATTGTAAAAAATTTACGTAGAAAAGATTTATTTTTGAACAACTTAATTCAATAACGACATAATGAAAGTATTATTAACAGGGGCAACAGGATATATTGGGAAGAGATTATTATCTGTTTTGGTTAGTAAGGGTTATTATGTGGTTTGTTGCGTGAGGGATAAGAATAAATTTCATCAGGAGGAATTAATAAAAGGAAGGATTGAGGTAATAGAAGTTGATTTAAATAAAACAGCCACCCTTAGTAATATTCCGAAAGATATTGATTTCGCATATTACCTGGTTCATTCCATGTCAACTTCAAAAAATTATGATGAATTGGAGAAAGAATCTGCCATCAACTTTCGGGAAGAACTAAATAAAACGAATGTAAAGCAGGTTATTTACCTTAGTGGTATTGTAAATTCTGAAACACTATCGAAACATCTTAATTCGAGGAAAAATGTAGAATTGGAATTAAGTAAAGGAAAATACTCCCTTACAACAGTGCGGGCAGGAATAATAATAGGGTCAGGAAGTGCTTCTTTTGAGATAATTCGGGACTTAGTTGAAAAATTACCAATTATGATAGCACCGAAATGGCTGAAAACGAAGTGTCAACCCATTGGAATTTCCGATGTAATAAAGATCTTAACCGGCATTCTGAATAACGAGAAAACATTCAATAACAGCTACGATATTGCAGGAGATGAAATTCTTACCTACCAAGAGATGCTGCTAGAGTTTGCATCTGTACGCGGGTTAAAAAGATATATTTGGACTGTTCCGGTAATGACCCCCAAACTATCTTCTTATTGGTTGTATTTTATTACTTCTATATCATACAAACTTGCTACTTCGTTGGTTGAGAGTATGAAAGTTGAGGTTATAGCCAGAGATAATAAAATAAATAAACTACTAAACTTAAGTCCATTATCGTATAAAGATTGTATAAAGCAGGCATTTAAGAAAATAGAACAAAATGAGATTGTTTCAAGCTGGAAAGATTCAACAGTTAGCGGAAGATTGGATTTCAGAATTTCTGACTATATAAAAGTTCCGGAATTTGGGTGTTATAAAGACATTCGTACAGAACAAGTCCCGGACACAGATTTATGTATTGAAAGAATATGGCGGATTGGAGGTGAAACAGGTTGGTATTATGCAAATTGGCTTTGGAAATCAAGGGGATTTATTGATAAGGTTTTTGGGGGCGTAGGTTTAAGACGAGGCAGAACAAATATAAACGACATTCAGGCTGGTGATACGCTGGACTTCTGGCGGGTGCTTTATGCAGACAAAGTCGGGAAGCGGTTATTATTATTTGCGGAAATGAAATTACCTGGAGAAGCATGGCTGGAATTTCAGATAAAGGATAATAAACTTATTCAAACAGCTACATTTCGCCCAAAAGGAATACTCGGAAGGATATACTGGTATGCGGTACTTCCATTACACGGAATAATTTTCAAAGGTCTGATAAAGAAATTAACCCGGCCCCGCTGAAAAGCTAAGTCGGCTTTTAGTGCGTAATGATACACGAATCATCGATACTTTTTATTTTTACGCCATTTTAAATTGGATTTCGAATTAGTAATTCTTTGATGAGGCTACAGCAGCACAACCGACAGCACATAAACCACGATCATCGACACAACTCCCTGGAAGAGTGTAGCCAGGGTGTGGGTTTTATAACCGGTGGCCACATCCATTTTGCTGAACTGGGTGACGACCCAGAAAAAACTGTCGTTGGCGTGCGAGACAGTCATAGCCCCGGCTCCGATTGCCATTACCGTGAGCGCCTTACCTGTTGCTGAATCCAGTCCCAGTCCGGCCAGCAGCGGCGCCACCAGCGCTGAAGTGGCGACCAGCGCAACGGTTGACGACCCTTGTGCCGTTTTTAAGGCTGCCGCAATGATAAAAGGAAGAAAGATCCCGAGCTGATATCCGGATAATAACTCGCCCAGGGTATCGCCGATATGGGTGGCCTTCAGCATCGCTCCAAAAGCCCCGCCGGCCCCGGTGATGATCAAAATAGCGGCTGATGCCTGTATCCCCTCGCCTACCCATCCTGTAATTTCGCCGGCGCCTTTCTTTTGTACCAAAAGGAATGATGCGAATAATCCCAGAAAAAGCGCATTGACCGGATCGCCCGCAAAATTGATCAACTCATACAAGAAATTTTCTTTTGGCAGTGAGGTCATCAGCACAACCGAGCGCAGGGCAATCAGCACAATGGGCAGAAAAATAGGGAGTACCGACAGCACAGACGACGGAAGCCTTTGAAGCATGGTCTCATCCAGCTCCATTTCCAACGGATGATCTTCACCACTCTGATATTTGCGGCCCGAATAGCTGGCCCACCAGTAGCCGGTGAGCATGGCAATGGCTGCGATAAACAAGCCGTACAGGATGACCATGCCCAACTGGTCGGTAATGCCCAGGTTCCCGGCTGCCGCGATGGGACCCGGCGTTGGAGGCACAAGGGTATGAGTGGCATACAGGCCCGTGGACAGGGCAATACTCATGGCAACGGCCGAACGCCCTGTTTTTTGGATCAGGGACCTTTTCAGCGAAGATAAAATAACGAAGCCCGAATCACAGAACACCGGGATTGAAACGATATAGCCAATGATGCTCATGGCCAGCGCAGGATGTTTTTTACCGATTACCCGGACCACCAGTTCAGCCAGCTTAATGGCAGCACCCGATTTCTCCAGGATAACGCCGATAATGGTTCCCAGAATAATGACAATCCCGATATACCCCATGATGTCTCCAAAGCCGGAGGTGATCACCTTAACGATTCCCGAAGCGGGCATCCCGCTGATCAGGCCTACGCCATAGGCGGCCAGCAGCAGAACCAGGAAAGGATGCATTTTCAATTTTGTCGTCCCCAGAATGATGAAAAGCACCGAAACGAAAAGAGCTGCTAATAAGATCAGACTATGTTGTTCCATAAGTATCAGTTTCCAA